>ERZ773022.2180-NODE-2180-length-12122-cov-3.784868_pt1 | contig 12122 bp, 7 predicted proteins | sample MGYA00580839_ERZ773022 | MGnify/ENA primary metagenome ERZ773022 (study PRJEB29015, sample SAMEA2738020) | human oral metagenome | biome: human oral; feature: human-associated habitat; material: dental | place: China | collected 2044 ... | reverse complement strand
TGACTTTGGCACCGAGTTCAGTTGCTTTTTGCACAGCATACTGAGCTACATTTCCAGCACCGGATACGACAACGGTCTTTCCGTCAAAACTTTCACCGTTTGCCTTGAGCATTTCTTGTGTATAGTAAACAAGTCCATAACCAGTTGCTTCTGGACGAATCAAACTACCACCAAAGCCAATAGGTTTACCAGTCAAGACCCCAGCATCGAATTGGCGTAGGCGCTTGTATTGACCATACAGATAGCCAATCTCGCGTCCACCAACCCCAATGTCACCAGCAGGGACATCAAGAGAAGGACCGATGTATTTTTGCAATTCTGTCATGAAACTTTGGCAGAAACGCATGACTTCAGCGTCCGTCTTGCCTTTCGGATCAAAGTCAGAACCACCTTTACCACCGCCGATTGGTAGACCGGTCAAGACATTTTTAAAGATTTGTTCAAAACCGAGGAATTTCAAAATTCCTTGGTTGACTGTTGGGTGGAACCGAAGTCCGCCTTTATAGGGGCCAACTGCGGAATTGAATTGAACGCGGTAACCACGATTGACTTGCACCTTGCCGTTGCGATCAACCCAAGGGACGCGAAAACTGATGATGCGTTCTGGCTCGGTGATACGTGCCAAGATATTTTCTTCAATGTATTCAGGATGTTTTTCAAAAACGGGTTCGAGCGTGTTTAAAAATTCTTCCACCGCTTGTAGAAATTCTGCTTCGTGAGCATTGCGAGCTTTCACCAGTTCAAAAGTACTTTGGATATATTCTTTAGCAGTTGTCATAGACTTCTCCTTAAATAAGATACGAAGACCGTGAAAAACAAAAGAAAAATAGGAAATATGACGAAGAAGCGATGCTTCAAGGAATATTTATCTTTTTTCTGAAGTTTTTAGGTCGAGTTCAATTACGCTGAACATGCTAGACTTTCGTCCGAGTTCGGTTGCAATAAGATACTAAGACCGTGAAAAACAAAAGCATTCACATGACTATGTTTCTTAATATCCATGTCCGTAATTCACTATGCTCAAACGGTCATGGAAAAAATAGGTAGCCGAATAGAGATTGCTTTATATGATTAGTTAGATTTATCTCTTCTAGCTTTCAACAATCTTAGCTCCATCACAGAACGAGACTTTCGTCCAAATCAGTGTAGATTATCGTTTATTACGTGTGTCATTATAGCAGAAAAATTTTATACTGTAAAGAAAAAGTTGAATTTTCTGAAAATTCCGACGGAGTTTGATGCCAGAATTTTGCGTATCAAAAATTTATTTGTTTATCCCGAACATTTTTTTCTTCTATTCTGTTCAAAGAGTCATATTTCTGCTTTTAGTGGTACAATAGAAAAAACTAAAGGAGTATTTCATGGTATCAACTCAAACACAAATTGCTGGTTTTTCTTTTGACAATTGCCTGATGAATGCGGCTGGAGTAGCTTGTATGACAATAGAGGAGCTAGAAAAAGTCAAACAATCTGCTGCAGGAACCTTTGTCACTAAGACAGCCACTTTGCAAGCGAGAGTAGGAAATCCTGAACCTCGTTACCAAGATGTGCCGCTTGGCTCAATCAATTCAATGGGGTTACCAAATCATGGACTAGATTACTATCTGGATTACTTGTTAGATTTGCAAAAGATAGAACCCGATCAAACATTCTTTTTATCTCTTGTGGGGCTGTCACCAGAAGAAACTCACATTCTTTTGAAAAAGGTACAAGACAGTGATTTTAAAGGATTGACCGAGCTTAATCTGTCTTGTCCCAATGTTCCTGGCAAGCCACAAATTGCCTATGATTTTGAAATGACGGAAAAAATTTTGAGTGAAGTATTTGCCTATTTCACTAAACCGTTGGGGATTAAATTACCACCTTATTTTGATATTGCGCATTTTGATCAGGCAGCAGCGATTTTCAATAAATTTCCACTTTGTTTTGTCAACTGTGTTAATTCAATTGGCAACGGGCTGTATATTGACGATGAAACAGTCGTCATTCGTCCGAAAAATGGGTTTGGTGGAATTGGTGGGGAGTACATCAAACCAACCGCGTTGGCCAATGTTCATGCTTTTTACCAACGTTTGAAACCGGAAATCCAAATCATCGGTACCGGTGGTGTGCTGACTGGTCGAGATGCTTTTGAGCACATTCTTTGCGGAGCCAGTATGGTGCAAGTCGGAACGACGCTCCATAAAGAAGGCGTAGGAGCTTTTAATCGCATTACAAATGAGATGAAAGCGATTATGGTAGAAAAAGGCTATGAAAGCATAGAAGATTTTCGTGGGAAATTGCACTATATAGAGTAAAAAAGCGTTTTCTACGTCTTTTTTCACATCATTCTCAAGAAAGTTCTAATCAAATCCTTATAATATTTTAGAGATTTATGAGAAAATAAGAACAAAGAAATGAGGTGTTTTTATGGCTGAAATTTATCTAGCAGGAGGCTGTTTTTGGGGGTTAGAAGAATATTTTTCTCGTATCAAAGGTGTGACTGCTACAACTGTCGGTTATGCCAATGGGCAGGTTGAGACGACAAACTATCAGCTGGTTAAGCAGACAGACCATGCGGAAACGGTTCATGTGACTTATGATGAAAATCTGGTTAGCTTGCGAGAAATTCTGCTCTACTATTTCCGTGTGATTGATCCGCTGTCTATCGATAAGCAAGGAAACGATGTTGGTCGTCAATACCGCACAGGGATTTATTATACAAATGACACGGATATGTCAGTCATCAATGAAGTCGTGAAAGAGCAAGAGCAGCAATGCGGTCAGGAGATTGCGGTAGAAGTAGAACCACTGCGTCATTATGTATTGGCAGAGGACTATCATCAAGACTACCTCAAGAAAAATCCCAGTGGTTATTGCCATATCAATGTCAATGATGCCTACCAGCCTCTAGTAGATCCAGGACAATATGAGAAACCGAACGAAGCAGCTTTAAAGGCAGATTTGTCTGAAGAATCCTACCAAGTCACTCAACATGCCGCAACCGAACGACCATTTCATAACGAATATTTTGCAATGTTTGAAGAAGGCATTTATGTGGATGTGACAACGGGAGAACCGCTTTTCTTTGCCAGTGATAAGTTTGATGCTGGTTGTGGTTGGCCGAGTTTTACAAGACCAATTACTAAAGATGTGATTAAGTATTATCAAGATAAAAGTCACGGTATGGAGCGAATCGAGGTACGTTCTCGATCTGGAAATGCGCATTTGGGGCATGTCTTCACAGATGGTCCTCAAGACCAAGGCGGACTGCGCTACTGTATCAATTCAGCAGCACTACGCTTTATCAAAAAAGAAGAAATGGAAGCAGCAGGATATGGCTACTTACTTTCACATATGAAGTAACGTGGGACGAACTGCCATTAGAATAAAAAAGAAGGACTGGGCAAAAAGCTTAGTCCTTTCATCTTTTATAAGTACGATTGAAATAATTTGTTATAACTATTATTTTTATATTGCCTATTTTAAGTTGTTGATATTTCTTACTTATCCATTTTTATATGAGATTAGATAATCTAAAAATTCTAATTTTTTAATAATTTTCTACATTTTATTCGGAAAACAAGACGAATATTGTGAAATAGTTTTCAAAAAGTTAATAAATTACGAGCATATAGACAAAAACAACAATAGTGTTTAAAAATTCAATGAATATAGCTGGGAAAACATCAGATTAGTTGATGAGCAGTAAAGTATAGGGTATGATATAGATGAGCTGATAAGATAATAGTGAACTTGTATTTATGTGCTAGTTTTCTTTTTTGTTTAAATTTTATATGTTAACTATATAATGAAATAAATCTTCAAAAGCAATTTTATTTGCTTTATATAGTTTTGGATTTATTAACTAATCATATTGGCGTTTTTATGCTATGAGGCTATCGGAAGGATGTTACTTCACGCCATCACAATTGATAAGAGTTTCAGTGAGCTTTTGTGCATTTGATAATAATTCTATTTGATGTAGATATAAAATAGTTTTCACTTCTTGAAAATATTAGAAAAAAAGTAGATAAAATACTTGACAATATATATATATATAATGAGTTTATGAGGCCCTGTGTTTCCTGTTATGAAAGGGAGATGCGGGGTTCAGTCGTGCATAAAAGGGTTGTTGTTTGAATATGATTTGTGAGAGGAAAGGGGCTCATTAATGGAGCAAAAAGACTTAAGAAAGTTACGACGTGTAGATTTGTTGGAGTTGCTTGTTACACAAGCAAAGGAAAATGAACAGCTGCGCCAACAAGTTCAAGAATTACAAATTGAATTGACAAGTCGAAAAATTTTGATAGAAAAAGCGGGTTCTATTGCAGATGCTTCTGTTGCCTTGAACAAACTTTTTGAAACGGCTCAAACAACTGCCGATCAATACTTAGAAAATATTCAACGTTTGGAACAAGAATGGTTACAAAAGCAATCAGAACAAACAATAGAAATAAGTGAAAATACAATAACAGGGAATGATGAAAGAAGTAAAAAAGTTTAACATTGAAGATTTACCAAATGTGGCGACACTAGAGCAGGAATTAAAGGCAACGAAGTATCGAGATAGGTATAAGAAAACTTTAAAAAGTACGATTTTTACATTGATTACGGTATCAGCGCTTGCTGTTTTAATCGCAACGATTTGGCTGCCTGTTTTACAAATCTATGGAAATTCAATGACCCCTACTTTAAAGTCAGGGGATGTAGTTGTTTCGATAAATGCTCGTGATTTGAAACATGGGGATGTGGTGGCATTTTACTATAATAACAAAGTGTTAGTAAAGCGTGTCATTGCTACATCTGGGGAATGGGTGGACATTGATAAGAAGGGAAATGTCACAGTCAATGGCAAAAAATTGAAAGAGCCTTACTTAAAGGAAAAAGCCTTTGGTAACACCAATATTAAACTTCCTTATCAAGTACCTGATGAGAAAATATTTGTCATGGGAGATCATCGGAGCGTTTCAATTGATTCTCGAAATACAGCAGTTGGTCCTGTTGACTACGAACAAATTGTAGGAAAGCTCGCAGTGCGCATCTGGCCTTTAAATAAATTAGGAACATTTTAAATGGAGGAACGAACATGAAGAAGTTATGGGAAAAGCTCTCTTTTCTTGTGAGAGAAAGGATACGAGCAAAACGCATGTCAAAGCTTGTATTGGGCTTGGCAGTTATTGTGGTATTTATCACAACCTATGCTTTGATATTACCAGCGATTACGATTAGTCATTCGACTAGCTCGTCAGTTATTCAATCGCAAGGAACAGTAGATTCTAGTCTACCGGCTACAAGTCAGATAGATTCGTCTACTAAGGAAGAAGTTGCTAATGAGCCAAGCAGCGAAGAAACGAAACCTTCTGCGGCAGAAACCAATGCTCAGGAAATAAAACCACCGGTTGCGAATGAAACTCCTAAAGAAGATGAGTCTGCCAGTGCTAGAAAAGCTGGCAAACAAACAGCTGAATCTGGCAATGTAGTTGTAAATGTCAGCTATCCAGAAAACACTTTCTCTGAAAAAGTCACATTGAAAGTTACTCCTGTCTCAGATACAACTGCTATTGACAATAAAATCAAAGAAGTTCTGAGTGAAAAACGTCAAAATTTGACAGTGGCTCGTTCATACGATATTTCTTTTGTCAATGAAGCTGGTACAGAAGTGGAGCCACATCAAGAAGTATCTGTTTCTATGTCCTTCAAAGAAAAAGTTTCAGATGATACATTGCACTCTGAGTGGAAACTCTATCATTTCAAAAACAACGATGTTAATAAAGTAGAGGATCTCACTCAAAAATCTGATACCACCATTAACGAAACCCAATCAGGAGATGTGACGGGTGTCGAATTTAAATCAGATAAGTTTTCGACGTATACTATTGCTGGGGTAAACTATGCGAATTTTACTGGATACATTACAAATGGGAACTATACTGGTAAAGCAACTTATATAGCTTCATCAAAAATATTAGAAGCTAATTTGAATTTGGGATTTAAAATCTCTCAAGCTGATTTAGTAAACAATAAAAATTATGCTTTCCAATTACCAGATAATGTAAGTTTAGGTTCTGGTTTATATGAAAATCAAGAATATACAGGATATGACAAAGATAGTGGAAAAGAAGCTTATAAATTTAAAGTTGTAACTGTGAATGGTAAAAAGTACATGACCATTACATTCCTTGATAGTTATGTAGGTGGATTAACTCCGAATACAGATTCTACAGGACAATTGAATTTTTCAGCTAGCATTGGTGAGAAATGGAAGAAAGAAAACGGGAATTATGAAATTCCTTTTACGGATAAAGTGAAAATTACTATCCCGTCAAAAGATATTGATAAGCATGAGGAGCCTCACCAAGAACAGTATGATATTCATAGTCAAAAGACTGGTAAAGTTACTTATGATGGAGATACTGCTTACCTTGATTATACAGTAACCGTTTGGTCTGACAAGGGAACAAAAGATACCGTTAAAGTTTCGGATAATATTACAGCAAACGGTTTGACACTTGAACCACTTGATGTTGTTAAAGTTGAGCGGAAAGACTATTCTGGTTGGTATGGTGAAGAAGGTACTAATAAACAGACGATAACAGGTTATACTGTTAATAAAGGTGCTGATAATAAGTCTTTTAATGTGACTTTGCCTAAGTTGTCTGCTAAGCAAGCCTATACCATTACTTATCGATATAAAGTCAGCAATTTCCCTGCAGGTAAGGACTTTGCTGTCAATAATAAGATTGATGTGGAAACGCCGAATGCACCGCATTCACATACGGAAACTTGGCTCAATCTTCACAGAAATAAGATTAGTAAATCTGGTCAATATAATAAAGATACGAATAAGATTAAGTGGACTATTACAGTTAACGAAAATCATAATGATATTGCTGGAGCAGTCTTAAAAGATGAAATGCTTGCTAAAGCCAGTGATGTCACCATTACACCAAATAATGGCTTTGAAAAAACAAGCGATGGCTATAAATTTACAGCTGTACAAAATGGTAAAAATACGCAGAAATACACTATTACTTATACAACGGATGCTGGGAAGCAACCAGAGAATTGGAATGCTGGAAATACCAAGGTTAAAAATAAAGTGACTGTCACAGACGGTGGTGATTCCTCATCAACTGAAACGACCGTAGATACAGGAAAAGGGAAGACAGGTGGTTTAGACAAGAAATTTGAAAAGATGGAGTCAACTCCTCAAGCTAACATTAAAGAATTAACTTGGAAATCCATTATCACTATGCCTGGAGATGGCAAGTTGCCACAAGGAACTGAATTTGAAGATGTATTAAAAGGTCAGAATGGCACAAATAATGGAGAACATTATTTTACAAAAGAGCAATTAGATGAAATCCATAAGAAACTAGAAACGATCTTTGGTAAAGATAATTTTGAACTTCAAATAATGGAATCAGGAAATTCAAATTGGCAGTATATCAACTACAATCAAATTGATAATAGTAAAACGTATAAACAATTCAAATTCAAATTGTTAAAAGAATACAAAAGTAAAAGTAATGTCACGTTAGAATATAAGTCAACAATTAACATTTCCAATATCGTTTCTTTTGCGAATACTATCTCCTCGGGAGGATTTTCTAGTGAAGCAAAATATAAATATGAAGAATCTGGCAAAGTCTTTAAAATGGATGGAAACAAGCAAGTATGGGATGGCACTGCAAATGAATTTGATAAAAATATAACCCAACATGAAATTCAAAAAGATGGAACAATAGACTGGGTTGTTAAGGTTAAAGTCAATGATGATGCTCATTCAGTCACAATTACAGATACACCGCCTGCTGGTTTAAAATTGATAGGTTTTGAATATGGTAATTCTATCTATGGTATTGATAGTGGAGTATTCACAGTCACAGATACAGAGATTAAATTACAAAACCAATATTACACAGGTCAGTATGGAGCTGATGTGGATGTTCAGGGTACGATTTCAAACGGTGTTGTGACAGTTACTTTTACAGCAAAGAATGGCAAAACGCTTAAGCAGGCTTTGAAAGATACAGGCGCTCTGTATGCTCGTTTCAAGTTTAAGTCGGATGCTGATCCTTTAGATGAGAATGTCAAGAAGACTTATACAAATAAAGCTTCTGCTTCAATAGATGGTAAGCCTTCCGGTGAAGCAGAGCATACTCAAAATATTACGGTTAGACCGGGTCAAAAATTGAGTAAAAGTGGTAAGTGGAATAATACTGCTCGTCAACTTGAATATAGTTTGGTGCTTAATCCAGAAGGAAAGGATTTAGCTGCGGGTAAGGACCATTATACCCTGACGGATACCTTAACTTATCAAGAAGATCTCCCAACAAAATTAAGTTATGATCTAGTTCAATCTTCAGTAGTTTTGAAAGACGAAAATGGACATGAGGTTGATAAATCTAAATGGTCATGGACTGTTAAAAAAACAAAAGATTCTTCTGGCTTATATAAGAGTGTTTTAAAAGTGAAGGTTCCTAACTTTAAAAAATATACACTCGAATATAAATATGCTGTTTCTCGCGAAGTTGCTTCAAATAATGAAGCACAACTCAATGTTACAAATACAGCTGTTATTGAAGGCCTCAAGACGGGTAAAACAGAAAATAAAGTAGATTATAAATGGGAGAAGATAAAAGCCGGCGGTACGATTGTATCGGATAAAGCCTATAATATCACTAAAGTAGACGTCAACAACTTTGGAATTATCTTACCAGAAGCAACTTTTGAAATAAGAGAAAATATTACGAATAAAGTTGTTGCAACCTATAAAACGGATGCAAGTGGCAAGTTCTCTATTACTAAAAATAGTAAAAATGCCATTACAGGTAGTCAAGCATTAGAAGATAATAAGCTATATTATGCTATTGAAACAAAAGCTCCTAATGGTTATGAACTTCCTGAGGAATCCAAGCGAACAAAATATTATTTCTATTTCTCACAATTAGATACATTGCCTTCTAATATGGGAGCCATCACAAGTGCAGAGGTTGTCAATCTTGCTAAGCAAAGTAAGAGTGAATATGTACCGAATACACCTCTTCCTAAGACCACTTCTATCAAGGTTGATAAAAAATGGCTGACAGCAGAGGGTGTTCAAACTGATCGTGCGGATGGTTCGATTACTGTTAAGCTTATTCAGATAGCTACTAAAGAAAATGCAAGCCAAGGTGAAAAGTCAGAAGAAGTGGTACTTCACACACAGATAATTACAAAAGCAAGCAATTGGACTCATACTTTTGATAATTTACCGACTGCGGGAGTCAATAACCAAGGTCAAAAAGTCACTTACACATATAAAGTGGTTGAAGAAAAAGTGGAAGGTTATGATACCAGTTATTCTACGACTTCGCCAATGGCATCAGGAACGATTACTATTACGAATAAAAAGCAAAAAGCGTATGTACTTCCAAAAACAGGTGGTCCAGGCTTGCGCTTACTAATCGGAATGGGTATTGCCGTTACTTTGCTCTCAAGTTCGCTGTTGATTTATAAATCCTATCAACGATACAGAAAAAGTGAGCTATAAAACTTTCATCTTCGCATTCCCTCACTTGAAAGGTGGTGGTTGATGAGGTGGGAGGAATTAGGATTTTTATCGCTTATTGCTGAATATTCAGCAACAATCATTGTTTACAATATTTAAAATTTCTAAAGGAGAAATATAATGAAGAAATTAAGGTTTATTCTAGCAACCTTTGTCGCGGTCTTCCTAGCTTTTACAGGCAGTAAGGCATTAGCTGATACTTATACAATCACGATTAACGGTGATACGACAGGCCACACTTATGAAGCCTACCAAATCTTTAAAGGGGATTTGTCAGGTGACACCCTTTCAAATATCCAATGGGGGAATGGTGTGACACCCTTCAACTATAATAGTAAAAGTACAGCATCGGATATTGCAGCTACTCTAAAAACAGATGCTGATGCTAAATCATTTGCAGCAGAAGCTGGTAAACATCTTTCTACAACTACATCTGGTAATTATGCAAATGGGAAAATTACTGGTCTTGAAGCAGGTTACTATCTTGTAAAAGATAAGGATAATACTGTACCTAAGGATGGTGCTTATACTTCATTTATTATGGAAGTTGTAAAAAATGTTAGTGTAAATACAAAATCAAGTGTTCCAAAAGTTGAGAAAAAGGTAAAAGATATTAATGACTCAACAGATTCAGAAATGTCTGACTGGCAAGATTCAGCTGACCATGATATCAATGATAAAGTTCCTTTCAAATTAACAGCTACACTTCCAAGTAATTTTGATTCTTATAAAGAATATTATCTTGAATTCAAAGATACATTATCTGCCGGTTTGACTTATAATAAAGATGCAAAGGTCTATCTTGTAAATAATGGTGTAAAAACGGATGTTACTAGCTCATTTACGATTGCTGATAATGGCTCTAGCTATAAAATTAATAATCTAAAATCATTGAGTGGTGTTACAGCAACTACAAAGGTTGTTGTAGAATATACAGCAACTCTAAATGAACATGCTGTAATAGGCTCAGCAGGAAACCCTAACACAGTCCATTTAGAATACTCAAATAACCCTAACTATACTGGTAATGGTGAAAATTCACCTAAAGGAGAAACTCCAAAAGATACTGTTATCGTCTTTACTTATAAAGTAGTAGTAAATAAAGTTGACCAAGATAAAAAACCATTGGCAGGTGCTAAATTTAAACTTGAGAAAAAACTTGTCAATGGTTCCTATAAAGAAGTGGCAACCGTTTCTACGACTGCAGGTTCAAAATTTGAGTTTAAAGGTTTAGATGACGGGGAATACAGATTAACTGAAACAGAAACTCCTGCTGGATACAATTCAATTGCGCCAATTACATTTAAAGTAACTGCCTCTCATGAAACAGAATCAGATATGCCTAAATTAACTGACCTTAACGGTGAAAAGGTTTCTGGCGAAATTAAATTTGAAAAAGATGTTAATGCTGGTTCATTGACAACAGATGTTGTCAACAAAAAAGGTTCTCTGTTGCCTAACACTGGTGGTATTGGGACAACTTTGCTTTATCTTGCTGGTAGCATTTTAGTTGTTGGTGCTGGAATTCTTCTAGTAACAAAAAAACGTATGGAAACAAAATAAGATGAAAACATTTTGTTGAAAGATGGGAGATAAGTGAAAACCTATCTCCTTTCCTTTTCAACAGTAAGGAGAGCTCTATTGATGAGAAAACATTTTTCTACAATCGTTTTGGTTGGATTACTAGTAATAGGGTTGTCTTTACTGTTGTATCCAACTGTGAGTGATTACTGGAATTCGCTGCATCAGTCAGAAGCGGTGGCTAGTTATGTGGAAAAAACGACTAATTTAAAAGAAGAAACATATCAAAAATTACTGAAAGATGCAAAACAATATAATGAGAAATTAGCGAATGAGAAGAAAGTTGATTTTAATCTGACCCAAGCCCAAACTTCTGAATACAATCAGTTGCTAGATGTTACTTCGACAGGTGTTATGGGGTATGTGGATATTCCGAAGGTTCATTCCACTATGCCAATCTATCATGGTACGGATGATGCGGTTTTACAAGTAGCCATTGGACATATTGCTGGGACCTCCTTGCCTGTTGGTGGGAAAAGCACGCATTCTGTCATATCTGGACATAGGGGATTACCTTCTGCTAAGTTATTCACAGATATTGACCGCTTAGATGTCGGTGATACCTTTATGCTTCATGTACTAAATGAAACGCTGACTTATGAAGTGGATCAGATTTTAGTGGTGGAACCAGATGATGTGTCGGCTTTGGGAATTCGTGAGGGTGAAGACTATTGCACGTTAGTAACTTGTACCCCCTATGGTGTCAATAGTCATCGGCTGTTGGTGCGTGGGCACCGTGTCGCTAATGCTTCTAACCATAAAGTGGCTGTCACGGCTGAAGCAACTCAGGTAACCCCAATTCTGGTAGCACCGTTTGTTGCAGTCTGCTTGTTTACTTTGTTATTTATAGGATTAAAAGTGTATAAAAAGATAAGATTTAAATGAAATATAAAAATCAGGAAATGATATGTTTTTATCATTTCCTGATTTTTTACTTAAACACTCAGCAATTCCTTTTGCAGACAAAGCGCAACGCCAGCTGTTGCACCAGTGAAGTCATTGTAAG
>ERZ773022.2179-NODE-2179-length-12123-cov-3.163407_pt1 | contig 12123 bp, 11 predicted proteins | sample MGYA00580839_ERZ773022 | MGnify/ENA primary metagenome ERZ773022 (study PRJEB29015, sample SAMEA2738020) | human oral metagenome | biome: human oral; feature: human-associated habitat; material: dental | place: China | collected 2044 ... | reverse complement strand
TCCACATCACCCCGATCCTTAACAACCCTGGTCTCAACCCCCGGATCCCGCCCCGGTCGAGAACAGGCAGCACCGCCACCACCCCTGCAGGACGCCACCACCCCAGCACCACCGAGCGCAGCCAGCCCCGCAAGCACACGACGACTCACCACCACAGAACTCAACACCCCAGAATCACCAAAGAACCGCACCACAACCTACAGCCCCCTCCCCAGTCACCCAGACACCGAACCGGGCCTCCAGTACGACAGGTACAACGCACCGGAATCATCCAGATCCATGACCCAGAAAGAGGACCCCCGCTCCCCCAAGGCAGAGTCAATAGCCACAACCGCACCCGGACGGGCCTCCAACGGAACCGACCACAGCTCCTCACCCGAGGTGGACCACTCCCGGTACCTCGACCTGCCCAGAAGATCTCTCACCTTCTCTCCCTCTGAGGGGGCGAAGGCACGAACCGCGACCCCCTCCCCGTCGTCGTCAACAACCACCCGCACCCTCCTGCCGACCGCGGTACCGACGACGAGGAAGACCCCCTCCCGAGGCCTGGGAGGGACAAAATCCACTAGCACCAGGTGGTACGCACCGCTGTCCAGGTCGTAACAGTGCGACATCCCGATAGAAATCTCATTGTCACCGAGCCTCAGTGACGCCGTACCCGGGTCGTCGATCCCAGTGCACCACCTCTCCAAGCAGCTGTGGGACTCCAGGCAGACGAGCTCACTTCTGCCGCCGTAGCCGGGCACGACGGTCACGACGACACCCTCGCCGGCCACCAGGTTGACCGCCCGGGACACCGCCTCGGGCACTCTCCTCACCTCACCGGTCCCCAGATCCACAGCACCCGCATTGGTCCACACCAATCCACGCGACACGCCCCCGGCCACCAACCCCTGAGGAGCCTCCAACGCCACCGACCAACGCACCCGCCCATCAGCACGCTCAAGCGCACACACCCCCGACCCCGCCTGAACCACCACACAGTCCCCATCCTCATGCACCAACCTAGGCATCCCCGCAAAATCCCGGCGGGACGAACCGGGCCTTTCAGGGCCGTCGTAGTCGAGATAGTCCCCCTTCAAGGAACCGGTGAACCGCAGCCCCGTGTCCGTCCGCCAGCTCGCCGCAGTCGCCGCCTCCCACAAACGACCATCCACATCACCCCGATCCTTAACAACCCTGGTCTCAACCCCCGGATCCCGCCCCGACCGAGGACAGGCGCCGCCACCATCCCGGCGGAGCGCCACGCCGGCACCGCCGAGCACAGCCAGCCCCGCAAGCACACGACGACTCACCACCATGGAACTCATGGGGTCATGATGACCGCAGAGTCCTACCGCGGTCCACGGGATGCTCTCCCCATGCGCTGGGCCAGGCTCAGGAGCGGTCGAGCACCGCGATCGTCTCGAAGTGGTGCGTGTGCGGGAACATGTCCAGCGCGCTCAGGGATCCCAGCCGGTATCCGGCGCGCAGGACGGTTCCCGTATCCCGGGCAAGGGCCGCCGGGTCGCAGGCCACCAGGACGATCCGCTCGGCTCCCAGGGCGGCGACGGCCTCGATGATCTCAGGATGAAGCAGCCGATAATTTTCGAGCCAGACGAGGTAAAGCTTGGCCACTCCGACGAAGATCAGCAGGAAAGCCGTATAGTAGACCAGCCGTCCGAAGAGCCCGTTTCCCCCTTCCGCATTTCTGCCCTCCGGCTCCATGGTCTCCTCAGCTCCTCTTGTCCCGAACCAGTTCGGCGAAGGCATCGTGGCGGTGAATGCTCTCCGCGCTGGTAACCGATATATCGTACCAGACGATCCGGTCGTCCCGGTCGAGAGCCACAGCGAGCTCCCGCGCTAAGTCCTCGACAAAACGGGGCGTTTCATAGGCCTGTTCGGTCACGAACTTCTCATCCTCCCGCTTCAGGAGGGTATAGAGCGGGGTCGAGGAAGCGTCCTCGACCGTGCGGATCAGCTCCTCGAACCAGACGAGACCGGAGCTGCGGACCTTCAGGCGGACGAAGGCGCGCTGATTGTGCGCCCCCACCCTCGAGATCTCCTTCGAACAGGGGCAGAGCGTCTGCACGGGGACGCCGACGCCGACCTTCATGTCGAATTCGCTGCCGCGGCTGATCCCCTCCAGACTTGCCTCGTATCGCATGAAGCTCTCGATGCCGGAGACGGGGGCCTTCTTACGGACGAAATAGGGAAAATCGAACTTTATGGAGGCCTCCGAGGCATCCAGCTTCGAGCACAGATGCTCGGCCAGCACCCTGAGGGTCGTCAACGAGACCTTCCCCTTGTACTCCTCCAGGGTTTCGATGAAGCGGCTCATGTGGGTTCCCCGATACTCGTGGGGAAGCAAAACACTCATCGAGACCGACGCGATGGTCGCCTGCGTTCCGTTCAGCGGGTCCATGACGGTGATGGGATAATTGACGTCGCGCACCCCTACGCGGTCGATCGCGATATTACGCAGATCCCTTTCCTTCTGCACGTCCTTCATGGCTGTCCTCGGTCCCCCATCCGGCCGGTCCGGTCCGACGCGCTCAGGACGACGCAGCTGGTCGCCGTCTCCCAGAGCCAGACCTCGTGCAGACGACAGTTGAGTCGGGAGAGCGGAGCCTCTATTTGGTCCCATACCCATTGGGCGAGGTTCTCCGCCGTGGGCTGCGGGATGGTATCGTTGATGTAGGTATGATCGAGCCGTGAGACGACGCGCTCCTTGACGATAGCGGAGAGCTCGCAGAAGTCGAGGATCATCCCCTCCGTATCCGGCGTCCCCTCGAGGACGACGGCCAAACGATAGGTGTGCCCGTGCAGGGCCTCGCACTTCCCGTGGTACCGAACGAGATTGTGCGCCGCGTCGAACGTGAACTCCTTGCGAAGTAGCATGGTCGCTCCTTAAAAGAAAAACGAATCCGGATAAATTCGAGAATCATTCCCGAAAACAGACGAGAACGGCTTTTCAAAGGTCCTCTTCTTCATTGAAAGAAAAGCCTTTTTTTCATTGAAGCCGCTTTCGCCTCAAATTATACATGATTCCACCGAGCCGCAGGGCTTGGCGGGACCGTTCATGTCTTCCAGCGATTGTGCATCCAGAACCACAGCTCCGGCCTTGGGGCGATGACCTTCTCCAGTGCCCGGTTTACCTCCAGGGTCAGCAACTCCGCCCTTCGGAGCCTGTTTCGCTCCTCCGGAACGGGCAGAGGAGGAAAGAAGCGCACCCTGTGTCGGAAGGGAGCCAGGCGGTAGATTCCGACCGGGACGATGGGGACGGAGGCCAGAATCGAAAGCACGGCGGGCCCTGTGGTATTGGTGCATTCGTGTCCCATGAAGGGCAGACGTACCCCCCCCAGCCAGGAGATGTCCGCAAGAAGGGCAATATGTGCGCCCTCCCTCAGGAGGCGTACGAACTCCAGGGTGGAGGTATCCTTGGGCAGCAGACCTATGCCGCAGCGCTCCCGATACTCCCGGAGCAGATCCGAGATGCCGCGGTCATGGATCTCCTGCGAGACGATATGAAAGCCGGGGCCTCCATCTCGTCTGCATACCTGCGCGTACCAGGCCGCGAGGAGCTCCCAGTTGCCGAAATGCGCACTCAGAAAAAGGACGCCCCTGCCCTGCGACCGGCATTCTTCCACCCAATGGAGTCCCTCGACCTCCTCGACCCAGCGCAAGGCCTGCCGGGGGTCCCGCTGCAGGACCATGAGCTCCGTTACGGTCCAGGCCAGATGCCCGTAAAGCTGCCGCCGGACGCGGGCCCGCCACGAACGATCCCTGTCGGGGTATACGAGGCTCAAGTTGGAGTCTATTCGTCCCCTACGAGGGGCGACGACATCGAGCGTGGCCTCGAAGAAAGCGGCCGTCGCCCGCGCCCTCCATCCGGGAGCGGCCAGAGCCTGAAAACGCCTCAATATCCAGGATGCAGCGGTCAAACGCTCCCCTCCAGCACCGAGCGGTACATCGCCTCGAGGGAGTCCGCGCACTCCGCGGCGGAATAGCGGGTCTTGATCGCGTGCCGGGCGGAGATGGCCAGGGCCCGCCCCCGATCGGAAAGGGCCTGGCTTATGGCCCCCCTCCAGGCTTCTTCCCTGTCCTCCCCGACGGGAAAATAGCCCTCGTCGCCCAAGAGGGAGTGAAGATAGGGGGTGTCCGGTCCCACCACGGCCAGCCCCTGCATCGTCAGGGCGGCGGCGTGAAGGGCCTCCGAGGGGCCGTCGCCTGAGATGAAGCAACCACTCTTGGCCGCCGACGCACCGACGCGTCCCATCCCCAGGTCCACGACCGGACAGTTCAGCGCCGCAATGGCCTCGCACAAAGGGGCGCTCGCCGACGCCAGCTTTACGTAGACCGCACGGGAACCATCGGGCGGAACGCCGGCGGACTCCTCCGTATGAACGAGGCGGGACTCGAAAGTCGGCTTGACGACGGTCTCCCCGTCATCGGCCTGTTCCGTGAAAATGCGGGAGGGGTGTCCTCTCCAGACGGGATGGGGGCACCAGGACGTGTGCACGGTCCGGGACCGCACCCTAACAAGGCCCCACCAGCGGGGGGCCTCGCCCCAGAGATGCCACAGGGCGCCCGCCGATGAGAGGATCAGCCGTATCCGTTCCAGCAGCGTCAAGGCCCTCCAGGAGAGGACGCCGTCGAGACAGAAATCCGTCGTGCCCCCATCCGTATAGATGGACAGGCCGACACCGCGAGCCCTCAGTGCGGCCCCCATGTTGCCGATCATCGCCCGTTCCCAGGGGTGGGCGATCTTTGATGCATACCAAATGCAGGGAACCATCAGTACCTCCGTAACACTCTTTTGGGGGGAGTCCTCAGGAGCTGGAATCTACGAGAAGGCGACCAGATGGAACCGTTTGCGCCCAATTCGGACGAAGAGGTAACGGCCCCTTCCAAGCTCCTCCCGGGACACGGCCGCCCCCTCGTCGGAGACCCGCGTCCCGTTCAGGGACACACCGCCCTGCCGAATCGCCCTTTTGGCCTCTCCCCGGCTCTCGAAGGCCCCACAGGCCGTGAGCACGTCCAGCAAGGCCGCGGGCAGGTCCAGGTTCACCTCGGCAAAGGGAACCTCCTCCCGAAGGGCCGCATAGGTCTCCTCCGTTAGATCCGTGAGGTCGGACTCCGCATCGAAGAGTACGGAGCTGGCTTTGACGACGCTGAGGGCCGCGCTCTCCCCATGGACGAGCCGCGTCACCTCCAGGGCCAGACGGCGCTGGGCCGCACGCTCCTCCGGCCGGGCCGCATGCTTCCCCATGATGTCCCGAATCTCGTCCAGCGGCAGGAAGGTGAAGAGCTTGAGGAGGCGCTCCACGTCCCTGTCGTCCGTGTTGAACCAGAATTGGTAGAACCGGTACGGACTGGTCCGTCTGGGATCGAGCCACACCGCCCCCGCCTCGGTCTTGCCGAATTTCGTCCCGGACGCGGTCAGCAGGAGCGGCTGGGTCAGGCCGAAGACCTCACCCCCCATGGATTTCCGAACATAGTCCGACCCGGCCAGCAGATTCCCCTGCTGGTCGTTGCCGCCCATCTGGAGACGACAGCCATGGGCCTCGTACAGGTGCCTGAAGTCCATGGCCTGGAGCAGGACGTAGGAGAACTCCGTGTAGGAGATTCCCTTATCGGGGTCCTCCAGGCGGCTTCGCACGTATTCCCTGGCGATGAGGCTGTTGACCGAGAAATATTTGCCGACGTCCCGAAGGACCTCCAGAAACGAGTGGGAGGAAAGCCAGTCGTAGTTGTTGAGCAGCAGCGCGGAATTCGCTCCGCAGTCGAAGTCGAGGAAGTGCGCCAGCTGGGGGCGCACCCCCTCCACGTTGCGCCGTACCTCCTCCACCGTGATGAGGTTGCGCTCCCTGCTCTTCCCTGACGGGTCGCCGATCAGTCCGGTGCCGCCTCCGGCCAGCGCGATGGGACGATGCCCCGCACGCTGGAGCCATGCCAGCGCCATCAGGGGAATCAGGTGGCCGACGTGCAGGCTGTCCGCCGTGGGGTCGAATCCGACGTAGGCCGTGATCATCCCCTCGTCCATGACCTCGCGCAGCCTGTCCTCCGCATTGCACCATTCCACATAGCCACGGGACTGCAAAACATCAAAAGCCTTCTCCGGCATCTCCGCACTCCTCCCACTCCGTCCCCGTTATCCTTATCGTATCCTGCCGGGGCGAAGCGTTATTTTCTCCAATTTTTCTCCAGAATTATAGCGAGAAAGCGCCATTTTGTCCCTTGGACTCCAAGACGATTCCGCCTCCGAAATCCAAGGGACAAACATCGAAATTTCAAAAAGGAAAACGGGGCCTTTCATCCCGCCCTGATCGCCCTCACGGGGCAGGCCCTGAGACAACGCATGCAGCCGACGCACGCAGCCTCGTCCACCTCGGCGGCCCTCCCGGGGAGCGTCCGCATCGCCCCGACGGGGCAGACTTTCCCGCACCGGCCGCAGGCCGTGCAGGCCTCCTTCCGAACGTGAGCCTTGAGTCCCGCTACGGACATACCTCTCGATCAGGGGAAGAGCTGCAAGGCAGGGGGCGCTCAGCCCTCGCGCCGGGGGCTGTAGTCGATCGCGCTGCCCAGCTCGGAGAGCTTCTTCGGGGAGTGCACCGCCGAGATGTAGCGCACCGTCCCGCTCTTGCCCCTCATACATATGGAGGAGGTGTGGATCCGCTGCCCCTGGTAGCTCACGCCCTTCAGCATATCGCCGTCGGAGGCGCCCGTCGCGGCGAAGAAGACGTTGTCCCCCTTCACCAGGTCCTCGAGCGTCAGGACGGTATGTCGCGTCAGTCCCCGGGCCTTGCCCTTCGCCTCATCCTCCTCGTTGCGGAAGTAAGGGCGGCACTGCATGTTGCCCCCCAGGCACTTGACCGCACAGGCCGTGATGACGGCCTCGGGAGATCCCCCGGATCCCAGGAGCAGGTCGGCCGTCGCGTTCCAGCAGGTGGTGAGCGCCCCACTGACATCCCCATCGGGAATCAGACGAATACGGGCGCCCAGCTTGCAGACCTCCTCGCGGATCGCGTCGTTGCGGGGACGGTCCAGCATAACGACCGTGACGTCCTCGACTGCCTTGTTCTTGGCCTTGGCCACTCGGCGCAGGTTGACGTGGACCGGCGCTTCGATATCGATGAAGTCGGCGGCCTCCGGCCCCGTCACGATCTTGTCCAGGTAAAAGAGGTCCTGAGGACTGAACATGCTGTTGCGGTCCGCGGCGGCGACGACGCTGATGGCACCGCCCAGGCCGCAGGCCATCAGGCGCGTTCCATCGATGGGATCGACGGCGATGTCCACCTCCGGGCCGTCCCCACGGCCCAGCTCCTCCCCGTTAAAGAGCATCGGCGCTTCATCCTTCTCCCCCTCGCCGATCACGACGACGCCCTTCATGCTCACGCTGTTGAGCATGTAGCGCATAGCCTCGACGGCGGAGCGGTCCACATCGTTCTTGCTGCCCCGTCCAAACCATCGGCCGCTGGCCATGACCGCAGCCTCCGTACCACGAACCAACTCCAGAGCCAAATTCTTATCCGAAGCGAAGAGCGACATAAACATCAACCTCCCTGCAATACGGTCTCGAAGAATCCTCCATCCGAGAAAATGTCCTTGAAGCGCAATCGACCGGCGGCGTCGCGGAAAGTCCGTTCCGCTCAAGTTCACTTTGCAGTAAAAGCGGAAAAAAGTCAAGCCCGAGACGGGGCTCGGGCCTGACCTGATCGGCTCAAAGGTAAGAGGTCCGGAAGGGAGGGGAATCAGCCGCGGCCGCGGCCCCCCATGGTCAGGGCCATGACGGCCTTGGCCGTATGCAGACGGTTCTCCGCCTCGTCGTAGACAATGGAATGCGGCCCGTCGATGACGGAGTTCTCAACCTCGTTGTTGCGGTCCGCCGGCAGTGCGTGCATGTAGACGACATCGCAATCCGCCGTGGCGATCTTCTCCTCGGTGCACTTCCAGGAGCGGTGCGCCATGAGTTTGTCGTCGACCACCTTGACCGCCCCCGTCGTCGTCAGGCCCGTCTGGTCGGTCACCCAGTTGCCCCAGTTCTTGGGGATGACGATATGGGCGTCCTTATAGGCATAGGCCTCGTCGTCCGTCACGGTGACGCTCCCGCCGTAGCGCTCCGCATTGGCCCTGGCCTCGGCGATGACCCAGTCGGGAAGCTCCCAACCCTTGGGGTGCGCCAGCACCACATCCATCCCGAAGCGCGGGAAGAACAGCACCTGGGACAAGGGCACGGAAATCGGTTTCTTGTGGCTCTCGGCATAGGCCCAGATGATGGAGACCTTGAGCTTTTTGGTCGTCCCGAACTTCTCCTGGATCGTCATCAGGTCGGCGATGGCCTGCATGGGATGATAGAGGTCGCACTGAAGGTTCATCACAGGGACCGGGGCCCATTGCGCCATCTCGTTGATGTACTTGTTGCCGTAGCCCCAGTTGCAGTACCGGCAGGCGATGGCATGCCCCATCCGTCCCAGGATAATGGCGGTGTCCTTGGCCGACTCGCCGTGGCTGACCTGCATGGTACTGGTGTCCAGGAAGTGTGCGTGTCCGCCCAGCTGGGTGATGCCCGCCTCCATGGAATTGCGGGTACGGGTCGACTGTTCGAAGAACATCAGAAAGATCGTCTGGTTTTTGAGCGATTCGTTAAGCCGCCCCAAAGCAAAGTCCATCTTGAGCTGCATCGAGACCTTCAGCAGCGTCTCGACCTCGTCCTGGCTCCAGTCCCGAAGCGTGACGAAATGCTTCCCCCTGAACAATGTCTGCACTCGAAATCTCTCCTTAAATGAATGGTGAATAATATCTCGATCCCCGGTCCGTCCCGATCAGAAGGCCAGCCCCGTCATCCGGTTGAACGCGTCGATCTTCTCGTCGATGACGTCGGCCATCTTGTGAACGTTGGTCCAATAGTTCCGATCGTACCACTGGGCGTTCAGCTCCTCGGAGGTCTTCCCTTGCTGTTCGACCCAGGTGTAGTACTTCAGGTTGTGAATGCGCTTGCGATCGTAGTAGGAGAGCTCCGCCATGCCGTCGATCCCCATCCCGAGGACGTAGCGGTTGTGATCGACCGCAGCCTGGACCTGGGTGTAGGCGCCCATCTTCGCGGTCATCTCCTCCAGGCGGGAGCCGTACATCTCCATGGAGTCCGTAAAGACCGTGACGATGACGTCGTTCTCGCCCATCTCGTAGTACCTGGCCATCTTGATCGCCATGGCGACGTTGGCCGCTCCGGAGATGCCCATCAGGTTCAGGCGCTCCAGGTCCGCCTCCTTCACCCCGATGCTCCTGAGGTACTTCTGTCCCTCCGGTTCGTTGCAGATGCGGATCATCGCCATGCAGATACTGTCGTCAATAGCGAAGACCACGTCGGTGTTCTTGACGTTGTGGACCCAGGGAACGTGCTTGTCGCCGATCCCCTCGATGCGGTGATCTCCGAACCCGTTGAGAAGCAGGGTCGGACACTGGAGAGCCTCCCCCACTCCGAACCTGAAGGTGGGAAAGACCTCGCGCAGATAGTCGCCCGATGCGGTCGTTCCGGCGGACCCGGACGTCACGACGACGCCGGCAAAACGGTCCTTCGTGCCTTTGACGTCGTTGAAGAGCTCCTCCATGGCCCGTCCGGTCACCGTATAGTGCCACAGGTGGTTGCCCAGCTCATCGAACTGATTGAAGATGACCGCCTCGGGGCGCGTCGCGCGGATCTCGGCGACCTTGTCGTAGATCTCCTTGACGTTGCTCTCCGTACCGGGTGTGGCGATGATCTCACCCGCTACGGTCCTGAGCCAGTCGAATCGTTCCTTGCTCATTCCCTCGGGGAGGATGGCGACGGACTCGCAGCCCAGGAGCTGGGCATTATAGGCCCCTCCGCGGCAATAGTTTCCGGTGGAGGGCCATACAGCCTTGTGGCGCGTCGGGTCGAACTGTCCCGTCACGAGGCGCGGGACGAGGCAGCCGAAACTCGCCCCCACCTTATGGGCCCCCGTGGGGAACCACTTGCCGCAGAGAGCAAAAATCCTTGCCCGAACCCCGGTTATCTCGCGCGGGACCTCGAAGTAATTGACCTTGCCGTAGAGCCCGCCGCTCTTCTGGGGCTGGTTCTTCCAGGTGATTCGGAAGAGGTTTGCGGGATCGACGTCCCAAAGCCCGGTCTTTTTCAGTTTTTCCTTGATGCCGGCGGGAGTGTGCCTCTCGGGATCCCGCATCTGCTTGAACGTCGGGATCAGGATATTACGCTTTTTGGCCAGCTCCACCGTATTTTTTAGGTTTTCCTGATTCATCGTCAGATCGATCATATTCTCTCTCCTTGGTCCCGATGGGGTCCTCCCGATGGAGACCTCCTGATGAGGGCTCCCGATGAAGTCCCGCTCTGCCCTCAGGGCCCGCTATGCCAGGTCGGGATAGACCGGGAACCTCGCACACAGCTCCCGCACCTCGGCCCTTACGGTCTTCATCAGCGACGCGTTCTCGACATCCCTGGAGATGCGGTCGATCCACTCCGCGATGCGCTTCATCTCAGGCTCCCTGAAGCCGCGGGTCGTCACGGCCGGGGTCCCGATGCGGATGCCGCTGGTGATCGTGGGCTTCTCCGTGTCGAAGGGGACGGCATTCTTGTTGACCGTCAGTCCCGCCTCGTTCAGTGCGTGCTCCAGCGCCTTGCCCGTCAGCTTCTTGCTGCGCAGGTCTATCAGCATCAGATGATTGTCGGTTCCTCCGGACACCAGCTGGAACCCGTACCCTACGAGAGCCTCTGCCAGCGCTTTGGAATTGGCCAGGACCTGCCGCTGATAGACGGCAAAGGACGGTTCCGCAGCCAGCTTCAGGGCCACGGCCTTGGCCGCGATGATGTGCATCAGGGGCCCACCCTGCATCCCCGGAAAGATTGTCTTGTCGAGGGCCTTCGCAAACTCCTCCCTGCACATCACCATGCCGCCGCGCGGGCCGCGCAGGGTCTTGTGGGTCGTCGTCGTGATGAAATCGCACCACGGCACGGGGTCCTTATGCAGCTTCGCCGCGACGAGGCCCGCGATGTGGGCGATATCGAACATCAGGTAGGCCCCGACCTTTTTCGCGATTTTATGGAAGGCTTCGGCGTCGATCTCGCGGGGGTAAGCGCTGGCGCCGCAGACGATCATCTTCGGCTTGTGCTCCATGGCCTGGCGTTCCACCTCGTCCATGTCGATGCGCCCGGTCTCCCTATCTACACCGTAGGGGATGAAGTTGTACAGCCTGCCCGAGAAGTTGACGGGGGAGCCGTGGGTCAGGTGTCCGCCGTGGGAGAGGTTCATGGCCAGGATGGTGTCCCCCGGCTGCAGGACGGAGAGGTACACGGCCATGTTGGCCTGGGATCCGGAGTGGGGTTGGACGTTGACGTGATCGCAGTCGAAAAGCGCCTTCGCCCGGTCGCGCGCGATGTTCTCCGCGACGTCTACGATCTCGCAGCCTCCGTAATAGCGCGCGCCGGGGTAGCCCTCCGCGTACTTGTTGGTCAGGACCGAGCCCATGGCCGCCAGCACCGCAGGGGCAACGACGTTTTCCGACGCTATCAGCTCGATGCCCTCCTCCTGGCGCCTGCGTTCGCCCGTACACACCTCGTAAATCTCAGGATCCGTCGCAGCAAGAAACTCCTTCGCCGTCTTCAATGGCCTGACCTCCCTATCGTTCAACAAAACTCAACGAGGACTCAACAAAAATTCGACAAAAACTCAATAAAAAAACTCGACGAAGCCAGAATTCACTCCGGAGACAACAACGGAGCACCGACAACATTATAGTATGTAAATCCTGATAATGAGCACACTGCAGCCTCAAAGAGCTCGAGCTAGACGTGCTTCCTCGCCAGACCGTCGCTGTCAAACCATTCCCGGGTCAGAGCGCGCAAGGTCTTCCCCAGCAGAATAATGGATAGGACGTTCAGCGTCAGGATAATGCCGATGCCCAGGTCCGCAAACACGAACGCGGACTGAATATGAGCGATGCAGCCGGCGGCAATCACAGCGACGAAGACGGCCTGAGATATCCACGAGACAATTTTGCTGCCGAAGATCTCCAGAGATTGGATTTTGACGGTCTCGCCGATGCCGATGATGGAGCTGAGGGCGAAGAGGACGACTGCGACGATATAGCCCCAGCGGCCGACGGAGCCCA
>ERZ773022.2172-NODE-2172-length-12165-cov-5.619736_pt1 | contig 12165 bp, 9 predicted proteins | sample MGYA00580839_ERZ773022 | MGnify/ENA primary metagenome ERZ773022 (study PRJEB29015, sample SAMEA2738020) | human oral metagenome | biome: human oral; feature: human-associated habitat; material: dental | place: China | collected 2044 ... | reverse complement strand
GTGTTTTCGAGGTCAGGGTGAGTTGGATCGCGACCCTACGGAACGAGCGTTACAGATTAATATCCCCGAACTGGAGATATGTGATGCAACCGCAATGTCTTCGGCAGTCTCACCAGAGCCAGGAACAATCACCTCGCCACCGCGACTATACAGCGATCCATCCGTGGACTCTGCGTAGGTGTCAACAGATTCGATGACTGTTTCGTACTGTGTATAGAGCCTCCCGTAGAGGACGAGCGGCGTGCCCGACTCGCAAATGTCGGCTTTCGAGTAGCCTCGACCCTTGTCAAAAGTACAGACCTCCCCTAGCTTACGCTGTTCCCAGGTGTTATCCTACACGTCGATCCCGCCCTGTATCACAAACTCACGCAGGAGCTTGTTGAGCTTCATGTTTACCTGATACAGCGGAACTGGCCCTTTGCTCTTCTTAGCGAAATGGGCTGCGGCCCTCTTCTTATCGCACGTGGCCACAAGCGCCTCGAACCTCCCGTACTCGGTGATGGTGTCTTCGCTGGGATGGCGCGCCATCAGGTCACGCAACTTGTCCGTATTTACGCCCGTAGCGGCGACCAGGGCCTCCACCTGTGAGTTCCTTCCCTGCTGCTGGAAGTCATTGATGTAGTCGAGGAAGGTCTTGCCGGGAATGACCTCGAGCTCGCCGCGCTGCGCCGCATGGATCACCAGCTCGGCGAAGCGCTGCTGCTCCTGTGTGAGCGTCGCAAACGAACCATGCAGGAGGCCGAGTGTCGCCCGAGCCTCCTCGCCCTCGTCGATCTGCTTCAGCCACTTGGCAAAGTTCTCGTTCATGTAGTCGGCGTCAATGCGCCCGGTGTCAATCTCGGTTAGGTAGCCGTCGATCTCAAAGGGCACGTCGGCTGGTCCATCTCCACCATCGTCTTCCCGAAAGAGCTCCTTATAGCGCAGGGCAAGCACCAGGTAGATCTGCTGGTCCAACGCCGACTTGACGGTCATCGTCCCGTCCTCGCACTCAAACGCATACGAGTCCTTGTCCCACGAGAAGCCTTGCACCTTAGCCGCCTCGATGTAGACCGAGAGCTGCTTGAACAGCTTTGCGAATTGGGCACGCGCAGCATTTGGGTCCGGCAGGCGCGCGAAGCCCTCCACCCCGTAGGCAGAGAACAGTGCACTGATGTCAGCGTAGCACTGGTTGATATGCTCCAAGTTAGCCTCCAGCTTGTCCACGAACAGGCCGAAGGGACGATCACCCGAGTACAGGCGTACCGCATCGTCTACATTGCGTTTCATGATGTGCGGGTAGCGGTAGTACTTGATGATGCCAAAGGGCTTGTCGGGGCCAAAGAGCCGATTCGTGCGGCTAAACGCCTGGATCAGGCCCTCATACTCCAAGACCTTGTCCAGGTAGAGCGTGCTCACCCACTTGGAATCAAAGCCCGTGAGCATCTGGTTCACCACGATCAGCAGGTCGAGCCTCTTGTCGGGATGGCGCTCTATGCCGACGTAGGGCCTCTTGTGGGCCAACCTCGCCGCAACGTCCTTCTTGAACCGCGCGTGCGTGGGGATGGTGTAGTCCTTGCCCGGATAGAGCTTGGCGTAACCATCGAGGATCTCTACCAGGCCCTCCTCCTTGAAGATGGTGCTCGTGGGGTTGTCGGGGTTGTCATTTCCGATGTTGGGGTCAAAGAGTGCGGTCACCTTGAGCTGCGGTGCCTCGTCGCGAAACATCCGATAGTAGGTGATGGCCTGGGGAATGCTCGCTGTAGCGAGTATCGCGTGGAACTTTCCGCCCTGCGAGAGGGTCGCCCAGTTGTCCACGATGTCGGCGAGCACCATGCGAAAGTGCTCAGGGCTGCCCTCGCCGTCCGGTCCGGAGTACTGACTCTCTGGGACGTAGTCCTCTACACCCTTGTCACAACCGCCGCTGGGCCTGCGCGCACCTGCCATGGGCACCTCATTCATGAAGTGCAGGTAGACCTTCTTTTTCTTGGGATCGGCGAGCGCCATGGACTGGCTATCCGCGCGCGCCTTCTCCAGGGCGACCTCCCGCCTCACGTCCTTGTCCTTATACGTACACACCATGTATGGGTCAAAGGCGAGCACGTTGTGGTCACGGATACCGTCGGCGATACTGTAGCGGTGCAGCTCGTCACCGAACACGTCCATGGTCGTGTTCATCTTCTTCTGGTTCTCGTCCTGGATGGGCGTACCCGTGAAGCCAAAAAACATGGCCGTGGGAAACGTGCGACGGACAGTCTGCATCATGTCTCCGAAGGTCGAGCGATGGCATTCGTCCACGATGAAGACGATGTGCTTCTCACGCACGCGCTCCAAGTCGGCTGCGGTCATGCCACCGTCGTGCTCGTGGATGTTGCTCATCTTCTGGATGGAGGTCACAATCAGCGTATCTGCCGGGTTATCGCTCTTGAGGCGGGAGCGCAGCACATCGGTGTCCTGCGTGGCCTGAACCGTGGTCGAGTCATTGGCGAAGTTGCGATACTCGTCGAGCGATTGGGTGCCCAGCTCGATGCGATCCACCAGAAACACCACCTTGTTGGCGTCCTTTGAGTCAGCGATGAGCTGGGCCGACTTGAAGCTCGTCATCGTCTTGCCACTGCCCGTGGTGTGCCAGACGTAGCCGCCGCGCGCCCCACGCTTATCCCAGCTTGCGCGCCGTACGCGGTCTGATATGGCAGCGGCGGCATAGTACTGGTAGCTGCGCATCACCTTGAGCGTCGCATCCCTCTCGTCGGCCACGGAGTAGAAGCCTATGAGCTGGTGCGCCATGGGTATGAAGAGCAGCGTGGCAATGACGCGTTGCCACTCGTTTATGGGCTCGTTGTTGAAGTCGGCCCAGTGGAAGCGGTAGAGCGAGAAGTCGCCGCCTTTGCCGGGGTTGGCAAAGTACACCGTCTCGGCGGGCTCCATGGCCACGAAGATTTGCACGAGCGAGAAGAGCCCGGTGAACACGCCCTCGTGGGCGTACTTCTCTATCTGGTTGCATGCCTGGGAGACGGGCACGCCACTGCGCTTGAGCTCGATGTGGATGAGCGGCATACCGTTGATGAGAAGGGTCAGGTCACCACGGCGATCGTTGAGTCGGGCGGAGCTCGCCTTGAAGATGGGCTGCTCGGCGATCTGGTAGACGCTCCTGCCGCTAGCGATGTCGCGACGGTCGTATATGTACAGGCTCACCTCGCGGTTGAAGTGTGCTACGTCATCGGGGTTGTCGCGGGTGATGGAGATGGTCCCCCCGTTGATGAAGCCGTTGAGCCTCATGGGCGTACGCAGCTTCGCGACCTGCTCCAGGATCTGCTGCATCTCACCCTGGGTGAGTGGGCATCCGTTCAGCCGCCTGTCCCCCTTGTTGTTCTCGTAGAGGATGTGCGCCCAGTTGTCCAAGAGGCCCTGCTCGGTGGGTTGGCGCAGCACGCCGCCCTTCCAGCCGTGGTCTTGGAGACAAGAAACCACAGCCGCCTCGAACTCAGCCTCAGAGGTAAAGATGTCCGCCATCACTCGCCCTTCCCGCTATCGACATTCAGGTAATAGCGGCTCTCGTTCGCCTTTCCCTGCAAGGAGACCAGACCGATCACCGCAAGCTTCTTCATCGTCCTCTGCACGGTTCGCAACGAGACTCCCAAGCTGTCAGACAAGTCGGCCGTCCGAGTTGGGCCGTCAGTCGCGAGCTGCCCGAGAATGCCCCGGTCCCTTGCGGAAAGCGCGTCCCACGCCTCCATGAGGCGATGGCCAAAATCCGGGTACATCGCGCCAAGTCGCGCCAAGTCGCGCCAAGTCGCGCCAAGTCGCGCCAGCACGGTACCGCTTCCGTCGTCTGCGGGAACATGAGTCGCGACATCGCCAGGAGCTGACTGCTGCACACCAATCCTCACCACGCGATCCTCAGGGGCGGTAAACACTATCTGCAAGCTATTCCCCACCATGCGGTACAGGGGCGACTCGACGCCGTCGATCTTGCAGGCGCTGAAGATCCGCTGTACGCCACGACCCCACCTCTCGATGAGGCCGGCCAAGAAGAAGACGTGCGCGATCTTGGGGTTGTGTGGCTCTGACTCATGAAAGCCCAATAGGTCATCCACCGTCCAGCCTTCCGGAAGTATGCATGCGTTGCCGATCTGCAGGCAGTCATCACAGACGCGAATCTGTATCGGTGAGGTCGAGACATAGTTTCTGTGAACGACAGCGTTGACCACGGCCTCGCGTACCGCCGCGCGCGGAAACGGAAACCGCTCCACGCGATGCGCCCCATCATAGTCGATCCTCGCCCGCAAGTACTTGGCATAGAGCAGATCGAGCGTCTTGTCGACCTGCTCTATGATGGGTCCTCCAACCTCATCCTGAAAGAGGATTTCCGACCCGTCGAAGTAGCCGACCTTAACGAAGCAGCTGGAAAACACAGCCATGGGATCTGGATGGAACAGCAGCACTGCAGCGTTGGTGCACCGGCCACCCTCCAGCAGGTGCAGGCTCCGCAGCAGCGACTCTGCGTCATCACCTGCGACGTCATCGGGCATGCGACCCCCACCTCGCGCCTCTCCCAAAAAGGAGTCCATGGCCTTTCGGCTCAGGTCTTGCACCCGCACGTTCGGCACGGGCACGCTGTCCCAGGTCCGTCCCCGTCTGCGCAGAAGGAAGGTATCGAGGCCAACGCCTCGCAAAAGCTGGTTCGTGGCGCCGGACCGCAGGTAGTAGCGTCCCTTGCAGTTGATGGGAAAATCCTGCGGCTCGATGCTTATCTCGAGAAACTCCCTGCCGTTTTCCCTATGAAGCTGCACATAGGGGATGATCCCGAGTGCGGCGATGGCCTTGTTGGGGATATCCTCAAGCAGACGGTCAGCGTTCTTGACCCCCACCACCTCACCGTCATCGGCAATGCCTACGTAGATGGTGCCGCCACGGGCATTGGCAAACCCACAGAGCCACTGCAGGTACTCATCGCGCCAGGCCGCCTTGTACTCGATATCCTGGTTCTCCATTCCCGACCCCCTCACACGAGTATATTATTGAGTAGTGACTTTATGACAGTCTTGAGCGCGTCCGGCTTACGCTGATGAAGGGCGATGAGGGAGTCGAGGAAGTTGAACACCCTACTGATTCGTCGTTGCTCATCCATGGACGGAGGCAATGTCACATCCATGTCCTCAACATCCGAAGTATTATAGGATGGCAAGGCACCAACCTGTATCAAACTTGTTAGATCAAGTCGTTCGAACAGCGATTGCCCAAAACCAGCGTCTAAGACTGAGCTGTCCATGGCAAAGGCCATCGTGTTGTTATCCAAAAGGAACGGCTCGTTTACCAGACGCTTTCTGTCCAGCATCACGGCAGCACCGACCTTCGCAAAGAAGACTGCGGGCACTTGGCTGATTGGATGCCAAGCCATCCGAGAAATCTGTTCATCGGTTACATAGTTGTTTGACCTGACAAGTTCGCGTTCATTTCCAGGTGTATTCATGTCTGAAACCTTGAAGAACGGAATCCCTTCGCGACCACCCTGCTCGGCGTCAGGGAAGCCGATTCCTGATTGTGCGGAGCCCACCTCCCCCAGCTTACGCTGTTCCCAAGGGTCAGCAAAACCCGAGAAGCGGAGTTCAGGCACGTTAGCGCTCATCGGCCATCGCCCCCCAGAAGGGCACGCAGCTCGCGTATGCCGGCCATATCGAACTCATCACCAGTGAGCTCCCCCAGCATGTCGCAGAGCTTTCGCTCCTCGTCGTGGATCTGCTTCTCCACCTGCGAAAACGTGGTGCTATACTTATCGGCGAGGGAGCGGACCCTCTCAATCAAGGCATCCACGCTAGCGCGGGGCAGCGCGGCGAGCCCGTCCACGATCGGCCTGTTCCACTTCGCGTCAAGAAGGTTCCGTACAGCTTCGTCGGACAGCCCTTCAATTACCTCCTTGGTCTTTGCCTCAAGCGCGATGGCCTGTTGCTTCGACTGCCTCTTCAAGCGCTTCTGCTCGTCGAACAGCTTGGAGGCCTTCTCCACAATACGCGCGAGTTCCTCCGAGTCGCCGTCGGCGTGCAGCTCACGCGCGCAGGCCTTGAGTCTTCCGGCCACGAAGGCGTCCCCGTTGTCACTCACGGCACCTCCCAGCGCCGCCTTATCATCCTCCGAGAGGCCCTCCAGCGCCTCGGAAAGCTCTGCGTCGATGGCCGAGGAGCGCTCGTCCATGCGACGGATGTCGGCGAGGTCGTTTGCGAGCAGCTCCTGCTGCACCAGCTCGAAGGGCAGCACGTGGCCGCGCCAACCCTCCTGCACCTCAACGTCCCTACCCCTCTTCTTCTTCACGACCATATTGGGGTCGACCCGTTTGGCGGCATCAAACCCCTCGGTTTGCAGCACCTCCAGATCCTCAGACACTTGTCGCCAGGCGTCGTCGAGCACCTGGTAGGCATCGTAGGGATCCACGAGGGGCACACCCTCAAGGCGTCCGAAGACCTCCGCAGCCAGGACGTCCTCCTCGCTTGCACGGTCCACGAGCAAGGCCTCATCCACGAGCTTATCGAAGAGCCACATCTCGAAGTCCGAGAAGCGCCGTTCGTAGGCGTCAAGGTAGGCGCGCACAGCGGTGCTGTCGTGCACGGCCGCCTCGATGTCATCCACGCGGAGTCTGAGCGTTGAACCACCCGCCGGCTCGAAGAGCCGCTCGCGCAAGTTGGGAAGCGCATCCCAATAAGGCTTGAGAGCTTCGACCTCAGAGATCGGAAGCCCACCGAACATCGTCGCATAGATGTCCCAGGTCTCAGCTGGCTCGGAGGAGTCAACGTAGCGCGGGATGTTCAGGTTATATCCGTTGTCGCGCACCTCCTGCTTGGGCACCGCGCGGCAGAAGCGCTCAATGTCTCGCCGCCGCTCGTAGGCGTCCACGATGCGACGGATGTCGCAGGCGCGAAGCCGGTTGCTCTTCCCCTCCTTCACGAAGCCCTTGGAGGCGTCGATTATCAGGATGTCATCGGTCGGACGGCGCTTCTTTAGCACCATCACGATCGTGGGAATGCCCGTGCCGAAAAAGATATTGGCGGGAAGCCCGATGACGGCATCGATGTTCTCGTTCTCCACGAGCGCACGGCGAATCCTCTCTTCCTCGCCCCCACGGAAGAGCACGCCATGCGGCAGGACGATGCACATCACTCCGTCGGGCTTCAGGTGATGGAGGTCATGCAGCAGGAAGGCGTAGTCGGCCTTAGACGTGGGGGCGATGCCGTAGCCATCAAAGCGCGGGTCGTTCTCCTTGCCGTCTGGATCCCAGCGCTGGGAGTAGGGTGGGTTTGACACCACCGCGTCCACGAAGAGCGACTCGTAGGTCTCCGGATGCCCCTCCTCGAACCATGGCCAGTCGTCTTCCAGAGTGTCACCACAGCGACACACGATGTTGTCAGGCGAGATGCCGCGCATCACGAGGTTCATGCGGGTCAGGTTGTAGGTGTTCTCCTTTAGTTCCTGGGCATAGTAGCGGATGGAGTCGCGGCTGCCCAAGCGCCGCGCCACGGCCTCGCCGATGTTGATGAGCAGCGAGCCCGAGCCGGAGGTGGGATCGTAGATGCGTATCTCCACGCGATCCCGTAGGTTTGACGCCACGATCTGAGAGATGAACACCGAGACCTCGTGCGGCGTATAGAACTCGCCAGCCTTCTTGCCGGCATTGGCCGCGAAGTTGCTGATCAGATACTCGTAGATGTAACCGAGCACGTCGTAGCCCTGCCGCCCGTCCATGGGAATGCTGCGGATGAGCTGCAGGAGGGCGCTGATGGCCTTGGTCTGGGCGCCGGACGTCTCACCCAGCTTGGAGAGACCGGTCTCCAGCGTCTCGAAAACCCCGTCAAAGACATTCTTGTACGACGACCTCACGAGCCGTTCGAAATCCGAGAGCGCGTCGCGCACGTCGGACACGTCGAAGTCGCTGCCCTTATCGAGCCAAGAAGAGTACAGGTCGCCAGCAGCGATAAAGTAGCCAAGATTATCTTGCACAAAAGTCAGCACCTCGGCGTCATCCTCGGTGACGCATGACATCGCATCCGCATCGAAGTCATTCTCGGCCAGAAATCGCTCCTCCTTGTCGGAGAGGAACTTGTAGAAGATGAAACCGAGGATGTAGTCCTTGTACTCTGAGGCCTCGATCTTCGAGCGCATCTGATTGGCCGACGCCCAGATCTTGGCCGCGAGCTGCTGCTTGTTCATGTGCCTCTCAGTCCTTCTTTCTGCGGTAAACGTAGTCGAGGGTCTGGCCCTGGTCGTTTATCCACTCGATCCAGCCGTTCTGGCTACCACCCAGCACGAACACCGCCGCCGCGCTCGGGCTGTTGAAGCTCTGATTGTCCTCCAGAAGGCAGATTCCTTTCGCATCGCCAAAGAGCTCGCACCTTCTGTCTGCGGCAATGGAGCTCTTGAGCACGGGCCGGGAGAGATCCACCTGCGAGCCAGCCAACACGACAAATGTGTCAGCGCGCTCGTCGTAGCGTCCCGTGGCAACAACGCCTTTTTTCCTCGTGTGGAAGAGCTTGCCCTCGGAAGAGGGTACATCCTCGATGCGGTTGGGTTCGTAGCTCCGCCGATCATGTCGCCTGGCACAATCGGTTGTTGGACGCGGGGAGGCGTCCTCGATGCGATTGAGGTCGTATCCCAGGGCCGCCATCCTGAAGAGGATGCTCCGATGCAGGCTCTGGACGGTCTGCTCCTTGTAGGGGCTTACATAAGGCTGAGGTGTGTCGGAGTTGTCGGTCTCGTAGGAACCGTGCGTGCGTACATAGTCGATGGCATTCGCCTCGAGGGCATCGAGAACGTCTCGGTCAATGTTCACCTCGTCATCCAAAAACATGACTGACGTGTTCCAGAAGTCCTTGGCAGACTTGTGCGCGTCAAGCCGCCGCAGCCCCTGCGTCGTCTGCCCTGCGTAGACGCGACTGATGACACCGTGCCCCTCATCAAGGAGGTAGTAGATGCCGCGCTTGGGGATATCAGGCAGCTGTTTCGCCTTGGAGAGCAGATCCCGTGGGACGACGACCGTGATGAGGGACTCGCCCTCCACGTGGCAGATACGTATGCCGTCAGGCCTGCAGTCAATGAGCTGGACGGTCATGGTAGTGAGCTTGATCATCGACACACCTCTTTGGGCAGCCGGTCAATCAGGCACATTCCCGCAGACGTGATGCTCATGCCATCGGGCGTGACGGACCCCTTTGGCGGCGAGTCACGCAGTGTGCGCGGCATGCGCATGGCAACGGCCACGCTCTCAAAATCCATAAGGAGCGCCTGGGCCTCCGCCGAACTGACTTCCAAATCGACAAACTCCGAGTGCTTCATAGACCGCTTCCCCAATGAGACTGTGAGCCGCATTACATGCGCAACAAATTTTAACAGACTGCTCATTCTTGGAAGCAGCTGAAATTTTGGGAAAACTTGTTGACTCGAGACGACCGCAGCCTTACGCCGCCCACCCGACAAGGCACAAAGGAAGGACCTACTCCCTCACCGCCTGAGGTGACCGCCCCCGCCCATGCCGCTGCGTGCTCCCGGGACGCGACGGACGAAGGGGACCTCGGCGCGGGGTAGCGCAAGCTCACCATATCCCAGGGGATCTCCTCCCCCACAGCCCGGCAGGCCCCGCGCCGGTCGCCACGGGCTGCGGCGGCGCGAGAGGCCCTCCCGACGGCCTCGCCGCCGGCACCGACCACCTCCGCCATCCAGGGCAGCGGCGCGGCGCCCTGCGGCCGGTCGTAGCGGACCTTGGCGCTGCTGTTGCCCGACTGCCGGGAGTGCGCCCCCGACCCGATCGTGGGGTTCGCCCCGAACCACGAGGCCACGTGCTCGCGCTCGGCCCTCCCCGTCCTGGACGAGGGGTCGTGGGTCTCAGCCGCGTATCGATCGGACCAGGCGTGGTGTTCCTCTCGGCTCTTAGAGAGCCTGGCCATTTCTCGGCAGCTGACGTCATCCGACGACCCTTGGGAACCCTTGCCAGAGGGCGCCTCGACACGCCTCCTTCTCGAACGCGGCGAGATGAGATTGACGCGACACGCACCGCCATACGAGTGGCATAGCCCGCGGCGCCCGGTGACGGGGCTGGCCGGTCACCTTGCCCTGCGGGCGGCGGCTCGCACCCGGGAAGGCCTGTTTTGTTTCAATAAGAACTGCGCAGAAATCGCATTGATTTTTGAGCAACGTACTCATCGATTTCTGCGCAGCATTCGCATCGCCTAGGCCGGGCCCCGGCACAAGGGGCACGGCCATGACTCACAATTCCCCTGGCGGGACAGACATCCACGACCACCCGCCAGGAGGAGGAAGGGAAGAATGACCATGCCCCTTGACGTAAGACAATGTATCAGACGAATGGACGCCGACGGAGCCGGGCCGACCGAGATCGCCCGCGCGCTCGGTATCAGCCGCAATACCGTTGCGAAGTACGCGAGCATGGAGGACCTGTCGCCCGCGCCGCCGCTGGCACCCGAGAGGGCGAAGCCCGCGATCGACCCGTTCGCAGGATGGGTCTCCAAGGTGCTCTCCGATGACCTCTCGGCTCCGCGAAAGCAGCGCCATACGGCGAGGAGGATCTACGACAGACTCGTCGAGGAGGAGGGCTACACCGGATCCTATGCGACGGTCTGCAGGTTCGTGCGGGAGTGGAGGCTGACGCGGAGGCCATCGCCTGGCGATGGCTACCTCGAGCTCGACTGGGCGCCGGGGACCATGCAGGTCGACTACGGCAGCTTCGTTGCCGTGGTCGCGGGCAGGAGCCTCGAGCTCAAGCTGCTCGCGGTCACGCTCCCGCAATCGAACTCGAGGTACTGCGTGGCAATGAGGTGCGAGAGGGCGGAGTGTTTCTGCGAGGGGCTCGTCGAGATCTTCGAGCTCGTTGGCAGGGTGCCGCGCGTGATGGTGCTCGACAACGCGACCGAGGCCGGTCGGATGCTCTTCGGAAAGGTGACCGAGTCGCGGCTGTTCTCGCAGATGAAGGCTCACTACCGCTTCGAGTCAAGGTTCCGCGACCCCCACTCGGGAAACGAGAAGGGGTCCGTCGAGAACGCCGTCGGCTTCCTTCGCAGGAACCTCCTCGTTCCCGTCCCGTCCGTCGCGTCCGTGGACGAGCTCAACGCGAGGCTGCGTGTCGGCTGCGAGCGCATCAACTCCACCTCGCGCAACAAGTTCAGGGAGCCCACGACGAGGACGTTCCCCGCCGACTTCGCGGCGATGATGTCCCTCCCGGGCGTGCGCTTCGACTCCGTCAGGTGGCTGGGGGCGAGGTCGGACAAGCGGGGCTACGTCCGCGTCGACGGCAACTCCTACTGCGCCGGGCCCGCCTGGCACGACCGAGACCTCGTCGTGGGAGTCCGCGCCAACAGCGTCGACATACTCGCGGACCGCAATCGCCGCGTCGCGACCCTGCCCAGGTGCTGGGGGGAGGGCGAGCTCATCAGAAACCCCCTCTCGCTCGTGCCGGCGATCGTCGCGCGGCCGAGGGCGTTCGGGGAGTCGACCATACGCCGCGACATGCCCGAGGACCTCGTGGCGGCCATCGACCGCTGCGACAGGCCGCAGGTACGCCGGGCCCTGAGGGCCATCGAGCGTGCCGCCGCGACCTCTGGGTTCGGGGCCGCCTGCGAGGCGGCGAGGAGGATCTTCGGTGGCGGGCGCGTGCCCGATGACGCGTCCTGCGACATGCTCGCCAGGCGCGTCGCGGCCGGCGAGCGCGACGGGGGCGGCGTCGACCTGACGGCCTACGACCGCCTCGTCGGGGAGGGGGCGAGGCTCCGTGCCGCCTGACTCGGGATCTCTCGCGGCGCGCGTCGCCGCCGCCGGCCGCAGGTGCTCCCTGACGGGCTCGCTGCTGGTCGACTGGGGCACGCGTGGCACGCCCAGGCAGGTCGAGTACCTCGCCGAGTACCTCGAGGCCGAGTGCGCGAGCAGGGACGCGTCCAGGAGGGCGCAGCTGCCCGGGAGGTGCGCCCTGCCGCAGGCCAAGACGCTCGACGGCTACGACTGGGGGTCGGTCGCCTGGCCCGACTCCTTCGGACGTGACGACCTGCTGTCCCTCTCCTTCCTCGACCGCCACGAGGACGTCGTGCTCATGGGCGACGTCGGCACCGGCAATTATGCTGAGAAACGGATTATGTCGGGGAACGGGCTGCCGCCGCAGGTCATTCGCTCGCGGCAGCCGCGTCCCTTTGCATAATC
>ERZ773022.2171-NODE-2171-length-12167-cov-5.814069_pt1 | contig 12167 bp, 10 predicted proteins | sample MGYA00580839_ERZ773022 | MGnify/ENA primary metagenome ERZ773022 (study PRJEB29015, sample SAMEA2738020) | human oral metagenome | biome: human oral; feature: human-associated habitat; material: dental | place: China | collected 2044 ... | reverse complement strand
GCCAGAGCCACAATGCCGGCAGCTGTGCCATCTGTCATTTTGCCTTTTTCAATTAAATAATCTGCCAAGCAACTAAAATCGCCGTCGCCGGATACGATAATAGCTTTATCGTATTCCTTGAAACATCTAGCTGAGGCGTAAAGCACCAATTCAGCGTCAACATTACCCTTGTAGGTGTACTTATCGTCAACCTTATACTTTACTGTTGGCTTAAAGACTAATGAGTAGCCCATCTCTGACAGATGTGTGTAAAGCTGTTCATTTCCGGGTACCATTCCAATAAACAGATAAGCTTTCTCTACATGATATTTATTTTTGAGGTAGAGTCGAAACTTCTTAAAATCAAGCACCCAACCCTGAGATCTAATGCCAAGATTTAGATTCTGACTGTCAATGAATGCATATACTATGGGAGTCTTGTCCTTACGCTTCATGAGGATAGTATAGCAGGATTACTTATGGCTGTCATTTAGTATGAGCGGACAGAGTTTTTCGCTCAGTTTATGCTATCATTCACTGTATAAGGGATATAAATCATGAGTACCATCGAGCCGAAGAAACGAAGACATTGGGGACGCTGGATTATAGTCACAATATTTTGTTTCCTGATAGGCACGTTCTTTCACGCCGTATTTTATAAGGATATACATTGTGGTGGAGAACAGGCAAAAATGGTCAAATATCTAGAAAATAAATATGGGAAAAAGTATGTGACTAAGAACTGTCATATTAACATGGCTGGGATGTGGATGAAAAAGTTCTTTGCTGCTGATGCACATGAAGTGAATGACGCTAGCCTCACCTTTGAAGTGGAGGGCAATAATGGTCGCTATCACGATACATTTATTACCACATATTATAACAATCAGGAGGAAGCGCTGCTCGGAGACTTCATTAAGAGGAATGATATAAAAGCGATCAAATATTACTCTGATATGGTCATACAGGATAGCTTGGAGGATAGGCTAATGAAAACTTCCACCCATCTCAAGTATTCCATGATTATGGTGATCAGATATCGTACGACATCAACATAGTGACAAATGGTGAATCACCGAATGACAATGACATAAAGAACATTGAGAAACTGCTGGAGTATGCTCGGTCAAGGAATTATAATGACTATGCGGTAAGGTATACTATTAATTCAATAAATTGTAACTCACGCTACATTTGTCAACTTTACGGAAATCAAGAAAAATTAAACGTAGGTGTGGGCAAGAGTTGCTTTATTAATGACTATGGGAGGGAATAATATGCCACTAACATTAGAACAGTATTTGGCGCTAAAGCTAAAAGGGGTATAATTAAGTAATAGGAGGGCGGCTAAAGTCATGAGCTTTGTCAAAAAAGAACTAACTAAAGAAGAGGCAAAGAAACTAGTGAATAGGTATCGTATTACTGATCCGTGGCCATACCGAGATGAATACGTAGTTAACAATCTAAGCTGGAATTTCTACAACTCAGACAAAGACGCATTATTCGGCTTGGTTCGGTCCTCTTCCGCCAATGTCATCAATGGCAACGGTATGGTGTATGATCCTGACGGAATGGATGGTGTTGGTGTGCTGATCTGGCAAGATAACGTCATCAGAATAGATTACTATGAAGACCTCATGGAAGCACGAAGAGAAGTGCTGGTAGTAGCAACCAAAATAATCGCACCAAGCAATCTAAAAGGAAGAGACGAAGAGATCATCAAGCTACTAGACGACGCTATAACCACTTACCTAACATTCGACTTACCTCCCGCAAACCAAAATGATAAGTACACCCTCAAACCAACCGACATAACATTCACCGACAAGGAGGATATATGGAATCTATAGATAGCCTTACCAACTTTGTTACCAACTGGCGCAGTAATCATACTTATACTACTAGGGCTGATGGCTCTCTATCTGAGTCAAGTCTACTCGACTTGCTGGTATTGACGAGAAATTAGCAAACATGTGGTGAAATGCAATACAACTCCGCCCAAAATCATCTGGCTTATGCTATCATTTACTACATAGAAAGCTGAAGAATAATTAATAAAATGAAGTTAGGAAAACAGATAAAGGAACACAAGGTGTTCGTGGTCGTACCAATAGTTATCCTTATTGTAGTTATGCTTGCCCGTACCTTCATCTGGAGAGATTACACTAAAGAGCAAATAGAGATGGCTAAGTACCTGAAAGACAAATATAACGGTCAAGAGTTCGTAGTAGAAAAACCAGAGTTAAAAGGTACTATGCTGGGTATTGAGGGATATTTTTCTGCCACAGCCTATCCAGCCAACAACAGCAAAATTAGATTCACTGTAATGTATTCGCCGTCAGACAGGTATGACGGGTATGCCGGGGCTATTTGGTCTAACGGAGAATCAGAGAGACTAAAACCAGAGATATATCGTCTCTTTGGCAAAGGCACCGACTACACCGTCGAGATAAAGTCAGCGATGACCCTCCAGACTGCAAAGATAGATATGGATATCCGTGGTAAAATCCCCACTTTCAAAGATGCAGTTAAAAAATATGGCAAACAAATCCCCTATGGCTTAACCATCAAGAGGCTGAAGAAAAACCTATCAGACGACGAGAAAGAAGATATCGTAAATAAGCTGATTGAGATATCAACCCTACTACCGGATGAGACGGATATAACAATTAAATACTTCTCTAAATTTGAGAGGGTGAATAGATACGGCTTGATTGTCCGACTGGATGACCTTCGTAAGTTAAATAGCAGGCAAGATAAGATTAACATGTTTGAAGGATGGAGGGCAGGCGGATGGCAAATTTAACATTGGAGCAGTATCTGGGACTGTGTACATTAGATTTTGATGTCTTCAATGGTTTTGATGCTAACAGTCAGCATAAACCAAAACTAAGTGAATTTAACGCTATACGCTATTCTAAATTAGAATATAAGGCCCTAGAGAAAATAAAAGATAAATGGGTGGTCATTGGTTTTAACCCTAACACCCTATCCGGTATGGGTGCGGTTGCTATCCAGAACCTTGATACGAAAGAGGTAGTTATCGCTTATCGGGGTACTGATGCGATTGAGCGTAATGTCAAAGAGGCAATAAAGGATTATGAGGCAGACCTAGCGATTGCCTCGGGCGGCAATAAAGTGGTCGAAGACGGGCTGAACCAATTCCAAGATGCATACAAATTTTACGAGTGCATCAAGAAGAATACTGGTATCACTGATCCCAGTAAGATTACTATTACCGGACACTCTCTCGGTGGCGGGCTAGCGCAGTATGTAGCATACAAGACGAAAGGCCAGCACCAGACGACAACCTTTGACGCAGTCGGCATAGGGCAGGTACTACCGGGTGTGAACCCGAGAGATTATGATTATTCAATAACAGACTATGTCAATGAAAATGATATCATAGGGCTATACGGTGAACAGCTTGGTCGCACCATCTACATTAAAGATGTTGGTAGTACCGAATCTCAGAAACGAAATAGAGATGCTATCATACTTCAGCGGTCCACCTTCAGAGCTATTAACGATGCCGTTAAGGAAGGTAAATTACCGGATACTATGCTCCAGGTAGCCGAATACACTTCTAGAGAAATGGTACGGTCGATACAGAACTCCTTTGAGGATATCATTCTTGATCCGCATCGACCCAGCAGCCTCATTGATATAAATACCGGCAAGCTTGCTCAGAGAGTTTCTCACGGTAACCCTACAGTATCAGCACTAGGAAAGGGCACGCAGGTTATCCTTAAGGCTCATAAAGACATAAATGATGGTCTCTACTTTGTGCTTATCGAGATTCCGGCAGCGGGAGTGAAGACGGTTATATCAATAGGAAAGACTGCGATAAATATTGTGATTAATACAGCTAAATCTGTTTACAAATTTGCATGCGATGTAGGCGACGCTGTATTTTATGCTATAAATGACGCCGGAGCATACCTGGGCAACAAGGCGACCGAACTAGTTAATTCACTTCTCCACCAAGCTAGCACCATCCCCATCCGGGTAGACCCGATAGTCCTAGACATTAGTGGACTAGGTATCACCACTAAGTCCGTTGCTGATGGCGTCTACTATGACATGGATAATAACGGCTTCCTAGAGAAGACCGGTTGGGTCGATGCTAAGTCGGGCATCTTGGTGCTGGACAAGAATGGTGATGGCAAGATTGAGACGGGCAACGAGCTCTTTGGCGACCGGACTATCCTGGCTGATGGCAAGACTGCCTCTAGCGGCTTTGAGGCATTAGCTACTCTAGATTCGAATCATGACGGTGTGATAGATGCGAAAGACAAGCTATTCTCCCAGCTACGGATCTGGATAGACAGGGACGGTGATGGTGTCTCGGATAAAGGTGAGCTAATCACTTTGGCTCAAGCAGGTATCAAGTCGCTTAGCCTCAAGCATAAGGAACTAAACCAGCTGGATGCCAACGGTAATACTATTGCTCGGGTAGGCTCATTTACTCGTACTAATGGCAAGGTAGCCGAGATGAAAGAGTACTTGCTGGCTCGGAGTACCTCGGACGTGAAGATGGTGAACTCGATCAATATCCCCAAGGATATCATGGAGCTGCCTGAGATTCGCCCCATAGGTAATACTTATTCATTGCGCCAAGCGATGGCTAGAGATAAATCCGGCAAGCTCAAACAGCTGGTGCTGAGCTTCACCAGTGAGAAGAACGTTGCTAAGCGCCGAGCTATCCTGGAGGACATCCTCTTCGCTTGGACGGGTGTGGCTAAGGTTGACCCGGCGAGCCGGGGTGGACTAATCGATGCCAGGAGACTGGCTGCTCTTGAGATAGTTACCGGTACGAACTACCGCAATTCGCCGACTAGTGCTCCTACTGGTCAAGAGGCACCCATTCTAGAGCAGGCGTATGGTAATCTGGCGGAAAGTATCTACAATATGCTATCGCTGCAGGACGGCACGATGGATAGCATACTTCGTAAGTTTACCTACCATATAGACTTATCTTCTGATGGTAATCCAATCAAGCTAGATATAGCTAGTGTCAAGGCGTATCTGGATGGCCAGCTCAAGCAGAATAGGCAAGAGGGTGAGAGATTGCTGGGCGAGGTGACTCGCATCCTTAAGAACCGTGGCTTGGTGACAGAGAAAGAGTTCAGTGGTTTGCGTGACTACTATGCCAGGAAGTCTGCCTACTACCAGAAGATCATCGACACTACGCCGTTTACGACTGCCAGGGGTACAGCTAAGGACGATGTGATGAGTGGTGCGGTGGATAGGGATAACATTATTGCCGGTAACTATGGTGATGATACCATCTATGGGTCGAACGGGGTGAACATCCTCTACGGCGAAGCCGGCAATGATAGCCTATACGGTGGCAGTAACAACGATACCATCATCGGCGGCAAGGGCAACGACTACCTGGGCGGTGGCCATGGCAACGATACCTACATCTTTTCTAAGGGTGATGGTAAAGATACCATCTATGACGAGGACTCAACCAAAGGTAACCTAGATACCATCCGCTTCGGCGCCGGCATTAAACCAGCCGACCTGATATTTAAGTATGTAAATAATAACCTACAGATTAGTCAACACGGTTCGACAGACTCTGTTACCGTTAACTCATGGCAATATGGTAAGTCATACCAGATCGAAAACGTCCGGACGGCTAATGGTAGTATGATTACCAACACCCAGGTGGATAAACTAATCCAGGCGATGGCAACCTTCCAGCACGATACCGGCATGAGTTGGGATCAGGCACTAAAAAGCCAGCCGTCGAAAGTGCAGACTATCCTTCAGGATTACTGGACTATCCCCAGCGCTTAAGCTTGGTTGGGTCTACTGCCTCTGATATATTTTAGGTCAGAGGTAGTAGATGAGAGGGAAGAGCAAGCAGAATGACCCAGGGATAATACCGGCGGACGATAGTGTCAATATTGACGCAGACACGATAGTGCATCATCATAGAGTAGATTTTGCTGATAGTCCGGACGCCGGCACTGACCCGGGGTTATACTGCTTCATGACAATTGCCCAGTTTCATGGCATCCCGGCTGACCCTGACCAGATAATTCACACATTAGCGATCAATCCGAGTGTCGGTATGACCGAAATGGACATGCTTCGGATAGCTAGGCTAATGAAGCTAAAATCTAAAGCAGCCGATGTCAAATACAAACAGCTTAAGAAGCTACCCATGCCTGTGGTTGTAGGCATGAAAGAGGAGAGGTTTGCCGTACTGGCGCAAATCGCTAACGATGAAGATGGCAGCAGTAGGGCGCTGATCCTGATGCCGGACGGTACACCACCGCAAATTATGTCGGAGGGTGATTTCTGTCGTAAATGGACGGGGCGAGTACTGCTCTTCACTCAGCGTTTCTGGAAAGAAGCGGATCGGAAGTTTAACCTAAAGTGGTTTATCCCGACGATCATTAAGTATAAGAAACCACTACTTCAGGTGCTACTAGCTGCTCTGGTGGTGCAGGTGATCGGCATCTTTACGCCGATCTTAATGCAGGTAGTGATTGATAAAGCACTGGCTCATCATAGTGTCTCCACCCTTGATGTGATAGTCGGCGGGCTGATAACGATTGCTTTATTTGAGGGAGCACTTGGTGTAGCTCGCAACTATATCTTCACTCACACTACATCACGTATAGATGTCATTCTCAGCTCTCGTCTGTTTCGTCATCTGTTTGCGCTACCGCTACGATATTTTGAGACACGGCGAGTTGGCGATACTACGGCGAGGGTATTTGAACTGGAGCGCATTCGCACTTTCCTGACCGGCACGCCGATGACTGCTCTGATAGATATCTGCTTTATGTTTGTATATATCGTGGTAATGCTCTTCTATAGCTCAACCTTAACCTGGGTGGTGATTGGCAGTCTGCCGGCTTTTGCCATCTTGTCTGGTGTTATTACGCCGCTATTACGTCAACGTCTAGATGAGAGATTCGATACCGGTGCTGAATCGCAGTCGTATCTAGTCGAGTCAATCAGCGGGGCGCAGACTATCAAGTCGTTCGCTCTTGAGCCTCAGCTACAGAAGAATTGGGAGGGGAGATTAGCTAACTATGTCAGAGCTAGCTATCGGACTAACCTGCTAGCAGGTAATGCCAGCGCACTAGGGCAGCTAATCCAGAAAGTCTTTGACATCATCATCTTGTGGGTAGGTGCACATATGGTGATGGCGGGCAGTCTAACGATTGGCGGGCTGATCGCTTTTCGGATGCTGAGCGGTCGGGTTAGTGGACCGGTACTGAGACTGGTGCAATCATGGCAGGATTTCCAGCAGACGGGTATATCGATGAAGCGTCTGGGTGACATCTTTAATACTAAGCCGGAGCCGACTCTCGACCCAAATAAGTCACGTTTACCTCAGATCGTAGGTGATATTCGTTTTGAACATGTGCGGTTTCGCTATGCCCCGGATGCCCCGGAAGTCATTCGTGATGTATCGTTTGGTATTCGTCCCGGTACAGTCGTAGGCGTGGTCGGTCGGAGTGGATCGGGCAAGAGTACTATATCAAAGCTGCTACAACGACTATATGTGCCGGAGTCGGGTAAAATCTTGATCGACGGGGTTGATATCGCCACTACCGATCCGAGCTGGTTGCGTCGTCAAATTGGCGTGGTATTACAGGAGAACTTTCTGTTTAATGCCAGTATCCGAGATAATATTGCCGTGCATGTACCGGGTAGCAGTATGGATGATATCGTGCGAGTAGCTAAGATAGCCGGTGCGCACGAGTTTATCACCGAGTTGCCGAGTGGCTATGATACGATCGTCGGCGAACAGGGCGAGGGTTTGAGCGGCGGACAAAAACAACGTATCTCCATAGCTAGAGCTCTATTGCACGACCCTAAGATACTTGTTTTCGACGAGGCGACCTCAGCGTTAGATTATGAGTCTGAGAATATTATCCAGCGTAATTTACAACAAATCACTGCCGGTCGGACAGTGATCATCATCGCACATCGTCTCTCTACTCTTAAAACGGTAGATAAGATCATGGCAATCGACAAAGGTCAGCTTATTGAGTATGGTGCGCCGGCTAGGTTACTGAAGCACAATGGCCTATATGCCTACTTGTATCGTCAGCAGAATGGAGATGAGGCATGATCACACCGAAGCGAGACCGACGACTACAATATGAGTTTCTGCCGGCTGCGGAAGAGATCATTGAGACACCGGCTGCTCCGTTTGGGGCAGTGGTGATCTGGCTGACTACGATCCTACTGGCCTTAGCGTTAGCCTGGGCGTATTTAGGGCAAATTGATATCGTTGCAGTAGGTAATGGCAGAGTATCTACTGAAGGTAGTGTCAAGATTGTGCAATCAGCAAGCTATGGTGTAGTGAAAAGAATTACAGTACAGGAAGGTCAGCGGGTTCATAAGGGCGATGTGCTGGTCGAACTGGACAAGACTACCGCTGAGAAAGAGCTGGCAACTACCGCTCAGAGTCTGAATATTGCTCGGGCGGAGCGTGATATCTTGCGACGACTGGCTATGGGCAATGGTGCTGACGACATTATCAATAGTGCGGGTGTATCAGATGAGGCTAAGGCGGTTCTCAGAGAGTTTACCGCTTCGCAGCTAGCGTTAGCGAGTGCCAAGGAGCAGGCACTAAAGGGTAGTATTGCTAGTCATCAGAGGCAGTTGCAATTCAATCAGCAAACTAAAGATCAGCTGGAAGGTGAGGTACAGAAGCTGAAAGATCGTCAGACTAAGGTCAAGCAGAAATTAGAGTCGGCAAATGCCATTGAGCGGATTCGTCTGCAAAATGAATTAGATACCCTGGAACAGCGTATTACAAATGCCAATAGTGCCGCTACTAGTCAAGGACAGCAGGTGTTGCAATCTCAGTTAACGCTGGCTCAGGCGCAGAGTCAATCGCAGGTTAGCTTAGCTGAAACTAATAGCTCGATTGGTGGACAAGTCATTGCTCAGGAGCAACGGATTGCTGAGCTGGAGAATAATCTAGCTAAAGCCAAGCGAGCTTTGGAGCAGACTACTATCACTGCGCCGGTTGACGGTACGATATTAGCGCTAAATACTCGGACGATCGGCGGAGTGGTCAATGTAGCAGAGCGGATCGCTCAGATCGTCCCCGATAATGACTTACTCTATGTCGATGTAACTTTGGACAATCAAGACGTGGGCTTTGTCAGAGTGGGGCAGAGAGTGGTGATCAAGGTGGCGACCTATCCTTTTCAGCGCTATGGCTATTTGGAAGGGACGGTCGAAAACATCAGCCCTGACGCCATTCAGGATGAGAAGAAAGGATTAGTCTACAAGGCTAAAGTTAAGTTATCCGGTGCTAATAGCTCGAAAAAGAACCGACTAAAGCTACTGCCCGGCATGAGCGTGTCAGCGGAAATTACCACGGGTAAAAGGCGGATAATCGAGTTCTTCCTTGATCCGCTGATGACGCATGTTGACGACAGCCTGAAGGTGCGCTAATTAGTTTGCTCCCCGCTATTTCACCAATCAGCTATTATATGGTATTATCTAGCTACTACCTCCCTGAGGGTCAGTAGCTCAGCTGGTTAGAGCACGGGCCTCTTAAGCCTGGTGTCGTGGGTTCGAGTCCCACCTGACTCACCAATCTTATTGTCACCTCTCTTCAGAGAGGTGATTTTAGTTAGACTCTGCAATGCTCTCAGTGCGGTAGTGAAGCATGTTAGCCTGGTAGGGTTAGACAGAAGAGAGCAATCGTGGGGTAGTAAGTCGCTAGCCGATAGGGCTAAGGCGTCAGCTAGAGGCTTGTCGGTGATTGCACCAATTAGCTTCTCGGCACCATAGGTAGCGACACTACAGAGCTGACCGGCGTAGCTAGCTCTGATAATGATGCCGTCCTTGATATCTAGATATAGTTCGATCCGGTCGCCACAGCTGGGGTTGCCATCGATTAGAGGAGGTATATGAGCGATCTTTCCTTGGTACCTGGGGTGACGATGGGTAAAAATGATGTCGTCTAGTAGGTCTTGATCACCCACGTTCTAGCCGCCTAGCCGATTAATGGCTTGCTTGTAGCCGGTGATGAAGCGGTCGATATCTTGCTGGGTGTTATAAATACCGAGTGAAGCTCGGATGACGCCTCGGGCTTCGCCGAGGTGCTGCGCTGGAATATCGGCGCAGGATTTGCCGGCTCGGACGATGATCTGCTGTGACTCTAGAAGCATGGCGATGTCGTGGGGGTGAACGGTCGGGTGAGCTAGAGAAAAGATGGGGACATGCCGGGTGTCCGGGTCGTCAGGGCCGATGAGGAACTGGTCAAGCTGGTGTTGCCGGAGCTGACTAAAGAAATACTCGCCTAGAGCCTCTTCCTGATGGCGAAATGCTCTGAGTAGCTGAAGACCTACTCTTAGTCCCAATGCCCCCTCTATATTAGGAGTACCCGGCTCAAACCGTTCGGCAGACGACAGTAGGTCGTAGTCGGATCGGTCGATGTGGCTAAAGGTCTGACTGCCATAAACCATCGGTGTTAAGCTCTGAATCTGGTCATCGGCGATGTATAGCACCCCCAGTCCGGTCATGCCATATACTTTGTGAGCCGAATAGACTAGAAAGTCGCAGTTGAGCCGGTCAATACCGACATCTAGGTGTGGTGCAGCCTGAGTGGCATCAACTAAGACGAGGCCGCCTTGCTTCCTGATCTGAGTAGTCAAATTGTGATAGTCATAGACCTCACCTGTTAGATTAGAGACCAGGCTGTAGCTAAATAGCTTGACCCTAGAGAGGTCTGATAGGGGTAGCTCCTCCATATATTTCACCTGGGCACCGGTCTGCTTCGCTAATGCTAGCCAAGGCAGCAGGTTAGAATTATGCTCGTGGAGTGTCAGCAAGATAATATCGCCGGGATGGATGGTGTGCTGGATGCCATGCCTCACCATATTGATGGCGTAGGTGCTGGAGTAGGTAAAGACGATGTTATCGCTCTTTACTCCGATTAGTTCTCCGGCGTCTTGGTGAGCCAGCTGATATTGCCTGGTGACCCAAGTCGACCAATCGGTGCCACTGCGCCCGACGTTCGTCAGGTGATGGTGATAATACTTAGCCAGAGCTTTCAGCAGTAAGTCAGATTTCAGGGTGGTATTAGCACTATCCAGGTAGACTAGCTCAGGGTGGCTGGTTAGGATAGGGAAGAGTGATCGTACTTTAATCATCTTATAATCTTACTCCATTATGATACTGGGCGGTTACCTCCGAGACGACTAGCTGCCAAGCCTGGTCTTTGGTAAGGCCTCGACTCATCAGATAAAAGAGCTCATTCTTGCCGATATGCTTAGTGGTTAGAGCATGTCCTGCCTGGCACTGATTGTTATCTATCTCAAGGTTGGGGGCAGCCTGAACGGTCGCCTGGTCGCTGGTGATGACGATGATCTCAAGCCAGGCGTGGCTATCGACGGCAGATGACTTGATAGTGGTAGTAGCCTGCAGTTTAACCTTAGCTTGCCTACCGGCCACGATGCAGATAGAGATATTTGACCCAGTGCGAGGCTCTCGGTGGACGAAATGGAGTTTGATTGTCCGCCGCCGGTTAGTCTGGAGTAGATACTTTTGTTTGATATCGCCTACGATATACTGTCTCATCCGACCGACCCCTCCATAGATAGCTCGATCAGACGGTTGAGCTCGACGGCGTATTCCATCGGTAAGTTGCTGATGATCGGCTCAATAAAACCTTGGATGATCAGGCTGGTGGCTTCGTCCTCGTCTAAGCCTCGACTCATCAAATAAAAGAGTTGCCACTCGTTGATCCGTCCGGTCGTTGCCTCGTGGCTAAGATTAGCGTCAGACCGCTTGATGACGCTAGTGGGGTAAGTGTTAGAGAGGCTATCGCCACTTAGCAGAAGTGTATCACATTTGGTAGCAGAGCGAGCATTGGCGGCTTGGTCATCAATGATGATCTCGCCTCGGTAAGTACTGGAGCCGTCGCCGGAGCAAATTGATTTGGCAACGACGGTTGATGAAGTATCTGGTGCAAGGTGGATTGCCTTACCGCCGTTATCTTGCTTTTGCCCCGACTTGGCGGTAGCTAAGGAGAGGATATTACCCCTGGCGCCTCGTTCGGCCAGTACGAGACAGGGGTATTTCATGGTCAGTTGTGAGCCGATATTACCGTCGATCCATTCGCCGATACCCCCTTCCTTGACCAGCATCCGCTGGGTGGTCAGGTTGATCACATTAGTCGACCAGTT
>ERZ773022.2169-NODE-2169-length-12179-cov-22.894919_pt1 | contig 12179 bp, 8 predicted proteins | sample MGYA00580839_ERZ773022 | MGnify/ENA primary metagenome ERZ773022 (study PRJEB29015, sample SAMEA2738020) | human oral metagenome | biome: human oral; feature: human-associated habitat; material: dental | place: China | collected 2044 ... | reverse complement strand
TTACCTATATTTTAGAAAAAAGACCTAGTAAAACTAGGCCTTTTTCTATGACTAAACTATTAGTCTTATAGTTCTCCGTCAATATTAGCTTTATCTGTTATTTTAGCAGCTTCTGATGCTACTGTTACTTTACCTTCTTTAAGTTCTTTAACAGCTGCATCGATTTTAGCTTTAATTGCATCACTTAAGTTTGGATTTTGTGCTGGAAGTCCTACACCGTCTTCTTTGATTGTGAATGTTTTAGTAGTTCCACCTTCAAATTTACCAGCTTTGATTGAATCTAAGATGTTTTTAACTGCTACGTCGATACGTTTAACAGCTGAAGTTAAGATTACAGATTTCTCTACATCTTTACCATCTTTATCTTTAGCTTTGAATACACCTTCTGCATATTGGTCTTTATCTACACCAACGATCCAGTGTTTAACTTCTCCGCTTTCTTTAATATCTTTAGTAGCTCTTTCTTGAGCTTCTTTGATTGATCCACTTCCAGTTCCACCAGCTGCAACGAAGATAACGTCTGCTCCAGCGTCAAACATTGTTGCCGCTAAAGTTTTACCTTTGTTAGTATCATTGAATGAACCACTGTAGTTATAAACGATTTTGATATCTTTGTTAGCTGCTTTAGCTCCTTGAACAAATCCTAAACCGAATTTGATTACCGCTGGGATTTTAGCTCCACCGATGAATCCAACTTTTCCAGTTTTTGATTGAAGAGCTGCTGCGTATCCTGCTAGGTATCCTGCTTCTTGTTCAGCGAATAATACTGATTCTACGTTTTTATTAGGTACTGATCCATCGATAAAGATAAATTTCTTATCTTGGAATGAATCTGCAATTTTTGGTAATTCTTTTTCAAAGTAGAATCCAGCAAGAGAGATAACGTCTGCTGCTTTTGAAGCGTTTTGTAAGTTAGCTGCAATATCACTTTGGTTTTTAGTTTCAATTGGGTTTAGTGCTTTACCACCATTTTTTTGAACCCATTCTTGAACAGCTTCTACGTTACTTTGGTTGAAACTTTTATCTTTAGCTCCACCTTCATCAGTTACAACTCCGATTTTTAAATCAGATTTGTTATCTGAACTAGAATTGTTGTTAGATGATTTAGAAGAACATCCAACGAAAATTAATGCTGCTGATAAAACAACTGCTATTAACGAAAATACCTTTTTCATAAATAAAAAGTCTCCTTTGTTATTATATATTTTATATTTAAATAATACCACATTATCTTCTAAATATCAACATTTTATTTGTTTTTCAAATATATTTTTTTCTAATGTTCGGATTTGCGAGAAAAACTCTCCTTTTTTCATTTTTTTATTATTTATAGTTCATATTAATAGATATCTATCATACTTTTCTATATTCTTTTAAAGCATTTTCATAACTTTAAAATTAACTATTTAAAGTTCTATTTCCTCTTTATTTTTTTATCAAAATAAAGAACGAACATTCCTCAATTAAAATTATTTATAAAAACAAATCCAATCTTATAGCTACTAAAAAATCAGTGTTTTCATTATATTATTTTTTACTATTTTTTAGAATAATTTTATAGTTCGGTTATTAGATATAACTATAAATTATAAAAAATACGGAATCAAACTATAACTTTGACTCCGTATTTTATGAAAATATTAAAGCTCTCCTTCGATGTTAGTTACTGAACCTTTTGCTTTTAGTTCGTCTCCAGTAGCTACAACTTCTACTTTTCCTGATTTCAACTCTTCGATTGCTTTAGTTATTTTCCCTTTTATATCCTCACTTAGATTTGGATTTTCTTTTGGAATACCTACTCCGTTTTCTTTAATACCAAATGTATGTTTACCATTTTGGAATTTATCAGCTTTAATTTCGTTTAAAATCTTAGTAACTGCTACTTCAATATTTTTTACAGCTGATGTTAAAACAACAGATTTTTGAACTTCTTTACCGTCTTTGTCTTTTCCTTTGAAGATACCTTCTTCGTATTGGTCTTTATCTACACCAACAACCCAATGACTAACTTCTCCACCTTTAGACATATCAAGAACACCACGTTCTTTCGCTTCTGAAATTACACCATTACCTGTGTTCCCAGCTGCAACAAAGATAACATCTACTCCAGAATCATACATAGTAGCTGCTAGAGTTTTACCTTTATTTGTATCTGAGAATGTTCCACTGTAGTTATACATGATTTTAACATCTTTGTTAGCTGCTTTAGCACCTTGAACAAATCCAATACCAAATCTTTCTACTGGTGGAATTTTTGTTCCACCGATAAATCCTACTTTACCAGTTTTAGATTTTAATGCTGCTGCATATCCTGCTAGGTATCCTGCTTCTTGTTCTTTAAATATCAACGATGCAATATTTGGCGCTTCTACAAAAGTATCAACATATAAGAATTTTTTGTCTTTATATTGTGCAGAAATTTTTGTAAGTTCTTTTTCAAACTCATATCCTGCAACTGAAATTATATCAGAAACTTTCGCCGCATTTTGAACATTAGATGATAAATCCGATTGTGTTTTAGTTTCGATAACAACAGGATCTTTCGCTCCATTTTCTTTAACCCATGCTTGAATCGCTTCTACGTTGGCTTGGTTAAAGCTTTTATCTTTTGCTCCACCTTCACCAGTAACAATTCCTATTTTATAACCTTTTGAATTATCCGTCTTATTGTCATTCTTGCTCTTTGATGAACATCCTACAACCACAAGTGACAATGTTATTAAAATTGTTAATAGAGTGCGTAATTTTTTCATAATTTACCTCCTAAATTTATCTCTATTGAAACTACAATACCATATTCAGCAATCGATTTCAATAGTTTGTAACAATTTTTTAAAATATTACATTTTTTCTACTATATGTGATATAATTGTCAGATAAAGCTTTTTCAGGAGGAATTTTTTATGACGTATTACAATAATATTGTTGAAACTGCAAATTATATTAAAAAATATTTTAACGAGCCTATCGACTACGCGGTAGTTTTAGGTAGTGGTATTACACTTGAGCTAGAAGACCAACAAGAATTAGGTTATGAGGCTATCCCACTTTTCCCAGGAAATAAGCGAGCTAACCATGTAAAAGGACACGCGAATAAACTTACTTTCGGAAAAATCTCTGGTAAAAACGTCCTTGTTTTAAATGGTAGACTTCACCATTACGAAGGATATAGCATGAAAGATGTTGCTTTTATGACTTATGTTGTTAAGTTTTTAGGAGCTAAAGGATTATTTATTACTAATGCTTGTGGCGCTATTAATACTGATTTTAGCGAAGGAGATATTATTTGTCTTGATGACTTCATCTCACTTGTTAGCGATAATCCACTTAGAGGAGAAAATGATCCACATCTTGGAGAAAGATTCCTTGATATGACTACTCCTTTCGATCCGTATTTAGTAGAAAATCTTAACAATTCTGCAGAAAAACTAAATATCAAATTATCTCAAGGTACTTATGGTTTCTTCCAAGGACCATACTTTGAAACACGTGCTGAGATTAGAGCATTCAAAACTATGGGGTGCGACCTTGTAGGGATGTCTACTGTTCCAGAAGTTATTGCAGCCAACCATGCCGGACTCCCAGTAGCAGTTCTTGCTTGTATTACAAATATGGCAACAGGGGTTCAAGAAAGAAAACATGACCATGAGCATGTACTTAAAACAGCCCAACAAATTAGTATAAACCTTAAAAAATTACTAATTGAAACACTAAAAAACTTAAAATAAGGAGTGTTATCTATGGAAAAAACTATTTTTGAAAAAATTATCGATGGTGAAATTCCTAGCTATAAAATTTATGAAGATGAGTATGTGTACAGCTTTTTAGACGTGTTCCCTATCACTAAAGGACACACATTAGTTATACCTAAAAAACATAGCCGTAACATTTTGGATTGTGATCCTGAAACAGCAGCAAATATTGGACGCGTTCTTCCTAAAATTGCAAACGCGGTAAAAGCAGCTTACAATTGCGATGGTATTAATATTTTCCAAAATAATGAAGAATACGCTGGCCAAAGTGTTTTCCACCTTCATTTCCACATAGTTCCACGTTACAAAGACAAAGATACTAACTTTGACAATTTGGAAATCGCGTGGCCGCCTCAAAAATTAGAACCTGCTGATTTTGAAAAAATTCAAGAAAGCATAGTTAAAAATCTATAAAATATAAAAAGGAGAATTTTTAAAAATTCTCCTTTTTATTATTTCTTTTATTTAATTCTTTTTCTCTTTGTAAGATATACTGCTAAAAGAAGTGACAGACCTGCTAACCCTGCTAATCCTTTTGTAGATTGTCCTGTAGCGTGTAATTTTTTAAGTTTTTCACCATTTTTATTTACATCTTTTCTTGGTTTATTATCATCTTTGCCAGAATTTCCATTGAATGAAAACTCATTATTTCCTTCAAAGTATTCAGAACCTGATGAAGAAGTATTGTCATTTCCTTGATTTCCTTGTTGACCTGGATTTTCCGGTTTTTCTGTAGTTCCTACATCACCTGGTTTATTTGGCTCAGCAGTATCTTTAGCTTTTACGACAACTTTTATTTTAAATACTAATCCATGAGGATTTTTGATATTATCGCCGTGAACCAAACGTCCAACCACTTCATATTCTCCAGGAACACTTGTATTTACCGTTGATAAATCATATTCTACTGGTAATTGCAAATCAACAGTATCTGTAGCCTCCTGATTACCTACTGCTCTAAATCCTGTAACACCTTGAGGTGCTGGCGCAACTGGTTTTTTCTCAGTAACAACTAATGTGAAAAATTTTGAAGAAGCATTTTCTAAATTCGTAGTTTCTTCTGTATCAAATTGAACACTAGAAATTTCACCTTTAAAAGTTTTCATATTATATTTATCTCTGAATGCATAGCTATGTGCCAATTCATATTTATCTGATTTTAGTTTTACAGTAAATGTATCATCTATTCCTTGTGATGCATAAGTATAGATACCATTATTGTATTTTAAAGCGATATCTTGATTATTTGGACTTACCACACTTAGAGTAAGCGGATCAGTAATTTCTTTACCATCTTGAGTTACAACTTTATAATTTATACTAAAGTTATTTCTACTATCTTTTTTAACCCCTACTCTTGCATCTACACCCACTTCAGGAGTTACAGGAGGCGTTGGTTTTGTATCAGGTTTAGGTGTTTCTGGTACTTCTGGTGTAGCTTTTGTATCTTTCACTGTAATTACAAATAGCTCTTTATCTTTTATCGTTCCATCTGCTCCTAGACGTTCTCTCTTACCATTTTTGGCAACATGATCAAAACTATTCTTATTAGCTAATTTAGAATTATATTTAGTTGCAAATGAATATGTCCCTACTAATTGATATCTTGTCGAATTCAATTTAAGACTGTATTCTGTATCTTCTCCAGTACTTCTAAATTTATAAACACCATTTTCGTAAGTAGATTTCTTAGAATCGTAATCTCCATCAGCTACTATTGGTTGGTCTAGCTCAACAGGTTTACCACTCTCATCTACTACTTTATAGATAATTTCATCATTAACAATTCCTACTCCAGCCGTATTAGCTTGACCATTACCGTTATCTCCTGGATTTGGATTTGGTTTTGGCTCAGGAGTTGGCGTCGGTGTTGGAGTTGGAGTTGGTGTTTCGCTAGGTTTACTTTCTAGCCCTTTATCGATATTAGCAACTAGGTATTTAGCAATATTTTCTGTTTTTTCTGCATCAACTGTGCCGTTAGCTCCTACAATATTTCCTACGCGATTAACTCTAGTGTTATAAAATTCAAATACTTTCTTACCGTTGTAGCTAAGTGAATATGTTACGTAGTTAACAACTGCATCACTAGCTTTAACTTCAATAAATCCATCTTTAACAGGATATTTTTTACCTGTATTTGAAACTAGTTCAAGTGGCTCAGTAACTAAATTCCCTTCGCTATTTACAACAGCTATTCTTAATAAATCATATGTAGAATTTTTTACAAGTTCTCCTTGAGCTTCTTTTTTATCCACTTTTAGACGAACTTTAGCGAATTTAGGCAATCTGTCCTCTAGATTTTCCCCTACTTTCATTTCGATATCTTTTACTTTAGCTATTTTTTCTATTGTGCCTGATATTTGCGCTAGTCTAATATCTTCAAAAAGTTTATTTTTAACGCTATCCTTATTCTTCAACTCTTCTTTATAAGCTTCTAAAGTTCTTATAGTTTCTTTATTAAAGAATTTTTTAACATTTTCATCACCACTTAATAAACTATCTATAAGCTCTCCATCTTCTTTAGTGTAGTTGTCTTTATTAAGTTTTCTAAATAGTTCTTTTGCTTTTTGATAATTTTCGTCTGTTTTTACAATATCAGTTTTATTATTTTGTACCCAAACTTCTTTTAAGCCTGATAAAGCAAGTAAAGGTTCAAAATCCTCTATGTTATTGTTTGTTGCATGGAACTTATTAAGTTTTTTAAAGTTTTTTACAACATCTATACTCTCGATATCATTATTAGAGATACCTAGCTCTTCTAATTTTGTTAACTTGCTAAGTTTTGAAATATCTTTTATTTTTACTTTACCTTCAGAATTCCATGTTTTTACCGTAGAATCTAATAATAATGTTTTCAAATTCACTAAGTTTTCTAATGGCGAGATATCTATAAAATCATTATGTTCTAAGTTCAAATATTCTAAATTTACCATGTTTTTTGCAAATTCTACATTAGTAATTTTTGATGCACCTAAGCTTAACACTTTTAGATTAACCAAGTTTTTAAGTTCATCTACGTTAGTAGGTTCTGCTTTGAACAGATTTAAGTATTCTAACTTCACTAAATTTTTCAAAGGTGATAAGTCTTTTATTCCATGATTATTTTTCGCTACGTTACGTAGGTCTATATGTTTTAATTTTATTAGATTTTTTAACGGAGTTATATCATCGAACGCTTGATTTACCATGCTTAGTTTTTCCAAGTTCTCTGCATATTGTAATCCTTCGATATTTTTTACCCTTACTCCATGCTCTGTACTATCATGAGCTTGACATACCTCTGGCGAAAGATATTTGATTCTTCTCATATCTCTCTTTGTTATTACTGCATTATCAATATCTTTATAACCCAGAAGATCGCAAATACCACGACGTAAATTATAATCTGGAATAGTTACCTCTTCTTTGTCATCAGCTTTATGAGCAAGTTCATTCTCAGGTATAAGAGCTTTTACCGCCTCATCTTTGCTAATCTCACCATTAGCAGCTACACCCGGAGTACCCTCTTGTGCGTATATATTTCCTATGTTATTTAATGGTACTATTGAATTTAACATAGACATAGATACTATTGCTGTTACTAACTTTGTTTTTTTCCCTGACATTATTATTCTCCTTTTATATTTATAATCCACAATTTCTAGTATAGTACAGATTATCGTCTGTAATCAAGAGTTTTATTTGAAAACGACTAAATTTAAAATTTCATTTTATATAATAAATATATAACAATGCTGTTTTCTCTAAAATTTTCTTTTCAAAAATTTTTTTATTTTGTTGATAACGCATATCAATTCTATAAAATATAATATAAAAAAGCTTTGAAATTAGATGATTCTAAAATCAAAGCTTTATAGTTTATTTAGTTTAGATTATTAAAAATTTATTTCTTTTCCTCTTTTGAAGAAAATAGCGCTACGATTGAGTCTAGAGTAGTTTTAGCTTTTCCTTTTTCCTCTTGAGCTTCTTCTTGCTCTTCGTCTTGTTCTTCTTCAGCTTCTTCATAGTTTTCTATTTCTTGTGCTTGAATTGCTAATTCCGCTTCTAGAGCTTCTAATTCTTCATAAGTCATTTTGTCCAAATCTAACTCTTCCACTGTTTCAGAAACTATATCTTGACCTGCTTCTTGTACATCTTTTACAAATTCCGCAGCATCTTCTACTTTTTCTTCTACTGCATCTTGGATATCTTCAGCTTTGTCCTCAACCTCTTCTTTTACTTCATCAGCTGCGTCTTGTGTTTCTTCAAGTACTGATTCAGCTTCTTCTACTTTTTCTTCCACTGCATCTTGGATATTTTCAACTACAGGAGCTACTTCCTCTTGAACATCCTCTACACCCGATACTACCTCTTTCGTTGCTTCTTCTACTTTTTCTTCCACATCTTCTTGAACTTCTTCTAGCACATTATCTACATCCGTACTTAGTTCAACAAAATTATCTTCAAGTTTTTCTTCATAAGCTTTTACTTCTTCTAACTTTTCACGCGCAATATCACTTTCTTCTTGCACCACTGCGCTACCTACTGCTTCATTTACAAGCTCATTTAATTTATTTAAACCTTCTTTTGCATTTTCTTTAAGCAATTCTTTGTGTCTTTCTAATTCTTTTGGATTTTTATAATAGTACGCTCCTACCGCACTAACCGCACCTAATACTAATCCTTTGAAAATTTTACCCATTTTTCTGTCCTCCTGATTATTATGTCAATATTGATTTTATCAGAAAAGTATGTTGATGTAAAGAGTTTGGAGCTGTATAAAGTAGCTTATTTTCGCCATTATTACTTATTAATTATTAAAAAATAAATAAGCCTTCTAAAATTTCTAGAAAGCTTATTTAGTAATTATTATTTTAAATGTTTTACCCTTGCTACGATTTCTTTATGGCGCCCTTTTATCATAGGACGTGCTTGTGGATTACCTAAGTAACCACATGTTCTTTTTACAACATCACAGCTTTTTGGATCTCTATTACCACATTCCGGACATTTAAAACCTTTTTTCGTCGGTTCAAACTCACCTTCAAAGTTACAGTTATAGCAACGATCTATTGGTGTATTAGTTCCTAAATACCCTACTTTATCATAAGCAAAATCCCATACCGCTTCAAGAGCTTTTGGATTTTGTTTTAACACTGGATATTCACAATAATGAATGAATCCACCACTTGCATAATAAGGATAATCTTTTTCAAAGTCTAATTTTTCAAATGGTGTTGGGTTTTTACGAACATCATAGTGATAAGAGTTTGTATAGTATTCTTTATCTGTAACATTTTCCACCATACCAAATTTCTCTGTATCCATACGGCAGAACCTATCAGTTAATGACTCACTTGGTGTAGAGTAAATACTATACCAGTAATCCCCTTCGCTAGTCCATTTATCTACGCATTGTTTCATATGCTTCATAATGTCTAATGTGAAGTCTTTGGCTTCTTTATTTTTTTCCCATTCTCCACCATAGAAAACACTAGCAACTTCGTATAGGCCGATATATCCTAAAGATAATGTCGCTCTTTGTTTATCAAAAAGTTGTTTAACTCTATCATCTGGTTTTAGACGTTTCCCAAAAGCTCCATGCATATAAAGAATAGGTGCATTTTGAGGTTTCGCCTCTCCACATCTTTTAGCTCTGTAATCTAGAGCATCTTTACACACTTCTAAGCGCTCTTTAAAGATTTCCCAGAATAACTCTTTATCCCCATTTGATTCAAGAGCAATACGCGGTAGATTTAGAGTTACAACTCCTAAATTCATACGCCCACTCTCAACAAGTTCTCCATTTTCATCTCTCCAAGCAGGTAAGAATGAACGACAACCCATAGGCGTTTTGCAGCTTCCTGTTATTTTCACTAAAGTATCGTACATAATTACGTCTGGATACATTCTTTGTGTAGCACATTCTAATGCTAATTGTTTTACATCGTAATTAGGATCTTCTGGTTTTAAGTTTAATCCTTCTTTTATTACAAAGATTAATTTAGGGAAAATAGCCGTTCTTTTTTCTTTTCCTAATCCTGCTATTCTCACTTTCAAAATAGCCTTTTGAATTTCTTTTTCGAAATATCCTTCACCTAAACCAAATCCTAAAGATGTAAATGGTGTTTGTCCTTGAGAAGAATATAAAGTATTTATTTCATATTCCAGTGATTGCATTGCATCATAAATATCTTTTTTAGTTTTTTCACGAGCAAACTGTTCTTGTTTTTCTTCACTTTCAATCCACTCACGAGCCATTTTTAGGTTTTTTTCATAGTTAAGTTTTGCAAAAGGAGCAAGCACTTCATCTATTCTATCAGCACTACACCCTCCATATTGACTTGAAGCTACGTTTGCAATAATTTGCGCCATTTGAGCAGTAGCTGTTTGGATACTTTTCGGACTATCTACATCGGCATTACCAATTTTAAATCCTTTTGTAAGCATTTCTTTAAAATCAATTAAACAGCAGTTTGTCAATGGTTGATACGGAGAATAATCCAAGTCATGATAATGGATTTCACCTTTTTGGTGGGCATTAGCTACGTGTTGAGGTAGCATTTTCAAACCAATCGCTTTAGCTACAATACCACTTGTTAAATCTCTATGTGTATTGAATACTAAACTATCTTTATTAGCATTTTCGTTAACGACATTTTCATCGCGATTCACTAATTTCTCAATTGCAACATTAATATCAAGACTACGTTCACGTTCTATATCACGCATACTACGATAGCCTACATATTCCTCATAAATAGCCTCTTCTCCCAATGTTAACAATGTGTGCTCAACGATATTTTGAAGCTCGTAAATTTTTATATTATCCTTAAATCTATTTCCGATTTCTATAATAACATTATCTACGATACTATCTATATTAACACTATGTTTCTCTCCAAACACACTGTTAACAGCTTTTTCAATAGCCTTGTATATTTTATCAGCATCAAATTTTACTATACGTCCATCTCTTTTTATAACTAATAAATTTTTCGTAAGTAAATCTAATTTTTTCTGTGTATAAGAATAAAAATTACTTCTTTGCATCTTGTTCTCCTCCCTCGCTAATTCCGCTTATTTCCTTCATATATAAATAGGCTCTTGTATGAAGACGTTATAACTATTATAATATACCAAAAATAAACGCTTGTCTACATCGAATATTTCCGGGAAATCGAAAAACGTTATACGCTCGCCCATTAGGAGAATTGTGAAATTTTTAAGAACCTCTGTTTTCTTATTCACTTCTTAAAAACGCTTATATATCAACGTTTATTATAATTTTTTCACATCATCTGTATTATTATAACCTTCTATTTTTCCTGTTACAGGTCTTTTTTAGTGATAAACTCAATAATTGTAGATGAAAATCAAAAAGTTCTCTACTAATGAAAACTTTTATTGGAAAAATTAATTTTTTCTTTTTATAAAATTAAACTATATTTTAACATTATAATTTATTATATAGTTGAGTATATAATTAAAAGTGAGAAAATATATGAAAAAAACACAAATAGAAACATTAACTGATCAACTTTTTTCAATGGAGGCTAATCAACCTTTATTAATAAATGAGCTTGAGCCTTATGTTGAATTATTTATGCACTACGAATGTGCAATGTTAGAAATAGAAACTAAGCTAAATGTTTTTGATAAGGAATTTTCTCTTCACGGGGAAAGTAACCCCATCGAATCAGTTTCAACTCGTCTTAAAACACCGCTTAGTCTTATGAATAAATTAAAACGTCTTAATCTGCCGTTTGATATAGAAACTATAAAAAATAATATTTATGACGTTGCAGGCGTGCGTGTTATTTGCTCATTTAAAGACGATGTTTACAAGCTTGTAGAAGCCTTAAAACAACAAGATGACTTAACGATAATAGCCGAAAAGGATTATATTAAAAACTATAAAGACAATGGTTATCGTAGTTATCATCTTATCGTCAAAGTCCCTATCTTTTTGTCAGATAAAGTAGAGCATGTTGCTGTCGAAATCCAATTTCGAACAATAGCTATGGATTTTTGGGCTAGCTTGGAGCATAAACTACGTTATAAAAAGAATTTAAGCGAAGAAAAAGAAAAAGAAATTGAACGCCGACTATTACTTTGTGCTGAAATAAGCGCTAAACTTGATAATCAAATGCAGAAGGTAAAAGAAATAATAGAAGATGATTCTCAACTTGTCTAATACATACTAAACCTAGTGGATATATATTAAATAATATATCTACTAGGTATTTTAATTTTTTAAATTAGCTATTAACTCCCAATTTTGTTTGATTATTAACTATATTTGCTATATACTAATAGAATATAAAAACAAAATTGGTAAAGGAGAGCCATATGAATAATACAAAAAAAAGTTTAATAGCAATTCTTATATGTTACTTTTCATGGGGACTTTTCCCAATTTACTTCAAACTTCTAAAAAGTATTGAT
>ERZ773022.2168-NODE-2168-length-12180-cov-7.479093_pt1 | contig 12180 bp, 10 predicted proteins | sample MGYA00580839_ERZ773022 | MGnify/ENA primary metagenome ERZ773022 (study PRJEB29015, sample SAMEA2738020) | human oral metagenome | biome: human oral; feature: human-associated habitat; material: dental | place: China | collected 2044 ... | reverse complement strand
ATTCCTACATGAAGAATAACGACTTGTCCCCCTCGCCGACGGGTTATGGAGGCGCCCAGGCGGAAAATTCCCATTTGGTGGAACAGCCGGAGATGCTGGAAAATTTCAAAGGCTATAAGTTCGCTATCCAGTATGATGACGATCGGGGACATACTTATGCCGGCGCGGACCTCAAGCATTCGAAGCGCCTGCCGGGGCAGAAGGGAAGCTGTATCACCTGTAAAGGTTCCTACATGTACGATGTGTATTTTAAGGAGAGCGGGTGGGCGTACGCCGCAAAGCCCATTGAGGAAATCATGGCCCCCATCAAGGACGACGAGTGGATGGGCTGCTCTACCTGTCACGATCCGGACACGATGGCACTGCGCGTCTATCAGCAGAGCCTGGTGGAGGCCTTGGCCCGGAAGGGGATCGACATCAAAGAGGTGTCCCACAACGATATGCGGGGCTACGTCTGCGGCCAGTGCCACAGTGAGTATTACTTCGCTAAGGAGGACGGCCGGGTGGTGACGCCGTGGGATAATGGACTCACGGCGGAAGGACAGTATCAGTATTATCAGTCGGGGAAGGCGGGGGGCTTCCAGTACGATTGGATCCACGCGGATTCCAAGGCGCCCATGCTGAAAGCCCAGCATCCGGATTATGAGACGTGGCAGGACAGTGTTCACGCCGACGCCGGGGTGACCTGCGTCGACTGTCACATGCCCTATATGCGGGAGAACGGCCGAAAGTATACTTCCCATTGGATGACCAGTCCGCTAAAGACCGTCGAGGCTTCCTGCCAAAAGTGTCACACGGAGAGCGCGGAGACGCTGACGGCGCGGGTCAAGACCATCCACGACAATACGTTCCGCATCCAGCGCATTGCCGGGCAGACGGTGGCCAAGGCGCACCTGACGGTGCAGGCGGCCATGGCGGCGGGGGCGACGGACGAGCAGCTTGCCGCAGCCCGGGAACAGCTTCGAGAGGCGCAGTGGTATTGGGATTGGGTCGCTGCCGAGAACGGCATGGGCTTCCACAACCCTGACAAGATCATGCGTACACTTGGACTTGCGATTGATCTCGCACATCAGGCAATCGAGTCCGCCGAGGGCGCACGCCACGGCTTCCAGCCGCTCTGATCGGAGCACAAAGAGACTAAAAAAGAATCGCCTCATGTTGGGGCGATTCTTTTTTTGGTCTCGTTTTGTATTTTACAGCATCCCGCTCATCCAGATGAGGCGTACGCCGAGACCGAACATGGCGAGGGAGAGAAGGACGAGGATGACCTTGGACTTTGTCTTCTGTGAGATGGCAGCCCCGATCTGGGCACCAATCGCGGCACCGATGGAGATGCAGATGGCAGGTGTCCAGATGATGTGATTGAGCAGGAAGTGACTGACGACACCGAACGCCGCCGAGCAGGCAAGGACGAAATGCGAGGTCGCCGTCGCCATGTGTACGGGGAAACCGAGCAGGTAGACCATGAGCGGCACATGGATCACGCCGCCGCCGATGCCGAAGATGCTCGAGATGAAGCCGACTCCTGCGCTTGCGCCAACGCCGAGCGAGCGGTTGAACGTGAAGTTCGCGGGCAGTGTGTGGACATCCGCATGTTTCTTGTGCGTGGCATTCCAATACATGAGCAGTGCCATCACAAGCAGGAATGAACCATATGAGATGTAGAGCATCGGTCCCGTGAAGTCGTCGACGATGTACGATCCAAGAAATGCGCCCGGCAGCGTCGCGAGTGCAAATGGTACAGCGGCAGGGAAGTAGACACGCTGCTGGCGAATGTAGGCGAGCGTCCCCGAGAGAGCATTGGCAAACACGATCACCAGTGATGTTCCCGTGATCTGTGCCGCCGTGTGGAAGTACGGATAGATGCCGCCGTCCGACAGGAAGAAGATGAAGATCGGTACGCAGATCAGACCGCCGCCAATGCCGACAAGTGTTCCGAACGTGCCGACAAAGAGTCCGAGTACGAGAAAGAGAAGAATATCAAGTCCCATAAATCATGCCCCCATAGTGATCAATACATTGCCTATTATAGCATACAGGAAGTATTAGACAAGAGGGTAGTATTTATGATATGATGAGCGCAAAGAAGCCCATTTACTATGTTAGGGACTTATTTAGGGGAGCTTCTTTGATTCTTTGCAGGAAGGAGGGCAGGGAATAGGGCGCCGGCATGGTCCGGCATGTAATCTTAGTAAGTACTAAAGAAAGAAGTGACAATACATGGTTACATTTCTTGGTGCGCTTGCAACGCTCATTGTGGGCTACATTGTATATGGTACAATCGTAGACCGGGCGTTTGGGCGTACGGGGGAGGTTGCCCCCGCGATACGGCTCGAGGATGGAGTGGACTACATCCCCCTGCCGACGTGGAAGGTGTTTCTCATCCAGCTGCTCAACATCGCAGGGCTTGGCCCGATCTTCGGCGCACTTGCGGGTGCGCTCTGGGGACCGAGTGTCTACCTCTGGATCGTCTTCGGTACGATATTTGCCGGTGGCGTGCACGACTACCTCTCGGGCATGATCTCGTTCCGTGAGGACGGCAAGAGCCTCTCGGAGATCGTCGGTAAGAATCTGGGGCACATCATGCTCCAGATCATGCGTATCTTCTCGATTGTCCTGCTCGTTCTCGTCGGTGTTGTCTTTATGACGGGACCTGCTATGCTGCTTTCAAAGCTTACGGGACAGGAAGTACTCCTGTGGCTCGGCGTGATCTTCATCTACTACACGATGGCGACGCTCCTGCCGATCGATAAGATCATCGCGCGGTTTTATCCGATCTTCGGTATCTGCCTGATCGTCATGGCGCTCGGCATCATGGGCGGCATGCTCTTTGGTGTCGGCGGGCACGTCATGCCTGAGATGACGCTTGAAAACCTGCATCCGAAACAGCTGCCGATCTGGCCGCTGCTCTTTATCACGGTTGCCTGCGGTGCGGTCTCGGGCTTCCATGCGACCCAGTCGCCGATCATGTCGCGCTGCCTCAAGGATGAGCGCATGGGGCGGCCTGTATTCTACGGTGCAATGGTCGCTGAGGGCATCATTGCACTCTGCTGGGCAGCTGCCGGCGCGACCTTCTACGACGGCACGGCAGGACTCGGTGCGGCACTCAAAGAGGCGGGCCCCGGTGGTGTCGTCTATGAGATCTGCAACGGCTTTATGGGTGCCATTGGGATCGGCGGCGTGAGCATCGGTGCAATTCTTGCCATGCTCGGTGTTATTGCCTGCCCGATTACCTCCGGAGATACGGCGTTCCGCTCTGCACGTCTGACGCTTGCGGATTGGCTGAACATCCCGCAGAAGGAGGCACCGAAGCGCCTTATTATCGCTGTTCCGATGCTTGGTATTGGTCTTGTCCTCTCTCAGATGGATTTTTCTATTATCTGGCGTTACTTCTCGTGGGCGAACCAGACGCTTGCGATGATTACCCTCTGGATGGGCACTGCATATCTCTATCTGCATAAGCCGGGTTCGTATGCCTATATTTTCGCTCTCGTACCCGCGATCTTCATGTCAGCAGTCACGACGACCTATCTCATGCAGGCTCCCGAGGGGTTTGGACTTCCGACCAGCATCACCTATCCGGCAGGCATCGGCTTTGCCATTCTCTTTACGGGACTCTTTGTCCGTGCATATATTTTGCGTAAGAGAACGCTCTGACGTATTTTAGGGAAGCACTGATAAATTCAGCCACGCCATCTCAACGCATCTTTTTTCCCGCACTTCGTCGGTCAATCCTCCACGTAGCCCCTCTGCTATGCGTCCGGTTTGCCTCCTCGTTCGGACGAAAAAATCTACGACAATCTGACGGACTTCATTTTATCAGCGATTCCCTTGTTTTACCGACCGCCGTGCTTTTGCATGGCGGTTTTTCTTGCAAAAAAAAATATATATGATACAATAGTCATATACGAGCGGGTAACCGTTCTCATACGATAAGGGAGGAAATACACAATGGCGAAAAATGAGGAGAATGACGTGCAGGAAGAGGCAGTGGAGACGGCTGCTCCCGAGGGGCTCTCGAAGGCAGAGAGATTTCAGGAATTCCTGAAGGAGAACCAGATTGAGTTCTTTGAGTCTCAGACGCTTGATGACGAGTTCCATACGACGATCTTTCGCTCGCGTATTGAAGCAAAGAAGCAGATTATGCCGATGGCGATCTTCATTGATGACAGCTTCTTTACGATTATCCGCACACAGGTCGCGACGGGCATCAATGTGAATAATGTCGAGCGGATTAAGGGATACCTCAACAAGCTCAATGCGGAGTACAAGATCTTCAAGTATTATCTCCGTGAGGACGGCAATATCTACCTTGATATCTGCATTCCTTTTGCCGACGAGACATTCGACAGCCGCATGATAAACACGCTTCTGCCGATTCTCGTGAAGCAGCTTGAGGATGAGTATGAGGATCTCATGGCTGAGGTCTGGGCAAAGGACTAACGCACACGTAATAGAGGGGACTGCTTCCATGCAGGAGGCAGTCCTTTTTTGCGAAAATACACAGGATGTCTGCTTGATTTTCCTTTCAAATCTGGGTACAATAAAGCACGGTCAAGATGGACGTACGGGAGGGATGGCATGGATTGGAAGAAGCTGATTGGTGGGCGGCAATTTTGGTCGCTGATGGCCGTTCTTCTCATTCTCCTTGGGGTCGTGCTCATTGTCGGACACCCGCACGAGGAGGCTGCACCCGCTCCTCTGCCGTTGGCAGAGAATGATGCAAAGGTGCTTGTACTCAACTATCACATGGTCAACTCCATGTTCATATCGCTTGCGGTTGAGCCGTCAGACTTCGACTGGCAGATGAAGTACCTTGTCGACCATGGCTATCATACGATTACACCTGATGAGCTTTACGACTTTCTTGCGGGGCAGGGAACTCTGCCGGATCGTCCGGTGCTCATTACCTTCGACGATGGCTATGTGGACAACTATACGAATGCCTATCCGATCTTGAAGAAGTATAATCTCAAGGCGACTATTTTTATTGTCACCGGTTTTGTCAGCAAGCGCAAGGGGTATCTGACCTGGGATCAGTTGCGTGAGATGGAGCAGAACGGCATTACGATGCAGTCGCATACCGTGACGCATGCACCCCTGCCGGAGCTGCCGGATGACCGCATCCGCGAGGAACTCGTCGAGTCGAAGAAGCAGGCGGAGGCAGAACTCGGACACCCGATTGAGTTCATCGCCTACCCGACGGGGGTACACGATCTGCATATCGTTGGGATTGCGAAGGAGGCGGGATATAAGGGCGGCTTTACGGTCAAGTATGGAAATGTCGACCGGAGCAGCAACATCTACGCGATGGAACGCGTGCCCATCTTTCGTACAGCAGCGACCAATGCAGACTTTGTCGACCGTCTGCGCTACACATCGAATATCACGCAGTATGGATGGATAAGAAATTAAGGGAACCCTGATACATTCAGTGATTCAATGAGAATATTTATTATTTATATAGTATAGTGATATTCATCATACGGTACTCTGTATTTTTTCTTTACCCCATGGGGAATGTTGTGTTATAATCACAAATGTTAAAACTGCAGACGGGAACAGCGAGAGGAAACATGGATACTCTGACCTCCTGTGTGTGGTGACATATTTTATAGGTTGTGGGAGACACCCACGAAGGAGGAAACAGTATGAAGAAGACAATGGTGGCTGCTTTAGCGGCAGCGCTGACGGTTGGCGCTGCGTCCACGACGTTTGCAGCGGCAAACCCGTTCTCGGATGTGCCCCGTGATCACTGGGCATACGATGCTGTGACGCAGCTTGCTGCAGACGGCGTTGTCGAGGGCTACGGTGACGGTACGTATCGTGGTGAACGCAACATCACGCGCTATGAGATGGCACAGATGGTCGCCAAGGCGATGGCAAAGAGCGATATGCCCGCATCGGATCGTGCTCTTGTTGACCGCCTTGCAGCTGAATTTTCGGATGAACTGAACAACCTCGGTGTTCGCGTTTCCAAACTCGAAAAGAATGCTGATATGGTGAAGTGGACGGGGCTGCTCCGCTATGACTATTCAAGTGTACGTAAAGATGGAAGCGCACGTACGAACAAGGATCTTCTCCGCTTCCGCCTCTTCCCGACGGCTGAGGTCAACGATCATTGGAAGGTTGGGGCGCGTCTTCAGGCAGATACCAACATGAGGACGGATAATGGCGACTTTGGCGCGAAGGATAATCAAAAAGGAAAGGATAAAGTCGTTGTTGACCGTGCTTATGCAGATGGTACTTACGGTAAGCTGAACGTTCGCCTTGGTAAGCAGGATCTTTTTTCCGCTGCAGATGAGGGCTTGGTGTTCGATACTGCTTTCTCGGGCGGGATTGTAACATTTGGGAATGTCGTTAAGGCAAAGATTGCTGCGGGACGTATGTCTGATTTTGCTAGCAAGGAGGCAGGGAAGGAGGATGTTGCTGGTAACTATCAGAGCATCGAACTCACCACAACGCAGGGACAACTGACTGGCGGCATCGGTTACCATCATGTAAACAGCAACTATTTCAAGACGCTTCCCAGTTATAACAAGAATACCAATGCTGTGGACAATGCAAATATCTGGACCATTGGTGGTAGTTACAAGTTTGATAAGAATGTAGCGCTCAAGGGTTCCTATGCACAGAACGCAGAAGCGGATATTTATAAGAAGTCTGCAAACATTGAGCTTAGCTATAAGGGAGCCAAGAAGTCGGATATGGGTTCTTGGGGACTATTCCTTGCTTATCGCCATCTCGGAAAGTATGCTTCCTTCGCTCCGACCTATAATGTCGGTGCTGCGGATCAGAAGGGAATTGCTGTTGGAACCAGCTATACTCTCTTCAAGAATGTTCTCGCGAAGGCAGAGTACTTTAAAGGGAAGGAAATCTCTACAGATACGGATGTCAGCAAGCTCTTTGCGCGTGTAGACTTCTCGTTCTAAAATTTTCAGCGGAATTTCTGCACAAAAAGAGCGCTGCAATCGCAGTGCTCTTTTTGTGTGTCTATAATATCTCTCTCAATATCCACGGAATCAGCGGCTCACGACAGGGCGGAGCAATTCGGTCTGCTGCCACCTTTGCCGCCTCTGAGGCATCCTCGGGGGCAATGCCGATATGTGCCATACGCAGAAGCTCCACATCGTTTTCGTAGTCGCCACAGGCGATGATGCGCCGTCCCGCGCAGTCAGGCATTGCTTTTAAAACCTCTGCCATCGCACCCTTGCTCGTTCCGGGCGGGACGAATTCGAGGTAGTTCTCCTGCGAATAGAAAGAGGTAGATGCCTTGTCAACGCCCAGCTCTTTTGCAAGACGCTCCACAAACGAGAGATTGATCGGTGCATCGCAGATAAAAAACTTCAGCCAAGTCTCATCCTCGACGCGCTTCAAACTCGTGCGGATCACATCGTAGTACTCTTCGGAAAGGCGCGGATCATCGTTCCCTTCGGGGGTAAGAATGTAGCAATGCTCCTCTGTATAGACTTCGACGCAGGCGCGCGGAAACTGGTAGAGAACGCGCGCGGCAAAGGTACGCCAGAGATCGCCGTCCAATGTGCGTGTTTCAAGCACCTGATTCGCCGCGATATCCTTGAGCATGGCTCCGTTGAAGAAGATGCTGGGGGTATTGACTGTGATCCCCTCAAGATAGGGGAGGGAGGAGTCCGGCGTGCGCCCCGTCGCTGCAGCAAACATGCCGCCCGCAACGGCAAACGCATTGAGTGCGCGTTTATTCTCCTCGGAGATCATCTCGTGGCGCGGAATCAGTGTACCGTCCAGATCACTGATCAGAAGGATATCGTCGTATCTTTTTTCGCACATAGTATCCCAATGCCTATCAGATAGTTTTCCATCATCGCCGGTCCGTCGTGGGTCAGAATGGATTCGGGATGAAATTGGATGCCCTCGATTGGGAGGGTTTTATGGCGTACGCCCATGATTGTCCCGTCGCCGAGGTCGCTCGTGATCTCAAGCACATCGGGGAGACTCTCCCGCTCGATGATGAGGGAGTGATAACGCGCAACCCGCGTGCCCGCATGAATGTCCTTGTAAATACCCGTGCCGTGGTGACGGATGGGAGATGCCTTGCCGTGGACGATCTCGTGTGCGCGGACAATCTTACCGCCAAACACCTCTCCAATCGCCTGATGCCCGAGGCAAATCCCTAGGATCGGTACTTCACCGCCCAGTTCGCGTATGATGTCCTCTGTGATGCCTGCGTCCTTTGGAAGCCCGGGGCCGGGAGAGATCACAATGCCCTCATAGTTCTTCTTGCGGATCCCATCGATTGTCGTCGCATCGTTGCGGACGACCTCAACCTCTGCACCGAGATTTGTCAGCAGCTGATAGACGTTGTAGGTAAAGGAATCGTAGTTGTCAAGCAAAAGCAGCATGGTTCTCCACCTCCTCCACAACCTCGAAAAGTGCCTTTGCCTTCTGTAAAATTTCGAGGTATTCCTTCTCGGGCACGGAGTCCTTGACAATGCCTGCACCTGCTTGGATGATCGCTGTATCGTCGTTTTCGATGCACATGGTACGCAGCGTGATGCACATATCCATATTTCCGCGAAAGTCCATGTAGCCGACCGTTCCGGCGTAGAAGCAACGATCTTCGTGCTCCTCTTCGTGGATGATCTCCATCGCACGCAACTTTGGTGCGCCGCTGACGGTTCCGGCAGGGAAGGTTGCACGCAGCACGTCCATTGGCGTGTAGGAAGAATCAATCTCTCCAACGACACTACTGACCATGTGCGAAACGTGGGAGAATCGTTCGACCTCCATGAGCTTTGGGACGCGCACCGAGCCGGGCGTGCTGATCCGTCCGAGGTCGTTGCGTGCAAGATCCACCAGCATGGCGTGTTCGGCACATTCCTTCTCGTCGGAGCGCAGTTCCGTTGCAAGCAGCACGTCCTCCTCGTCCGTCTTGCCGCGTTTCCTTGTGCCGGCGATGGGATAGGTATAGACCGTACTGCCCGATACTTTGACCAGCATCTCTGGGGATGCTCCGACCAGTTTTATCTCTCCGAAATTGTAGTAGAACATATAGGGAGATGGATTGACCTGCCGCAGCCGTCGATAAAATAGAAATGGGGGACGCGTGATCTTCTCACGGAAACGGAAGGAAGGTACTGCCTGAAAGATATCGCCCGCATAGATATGTTCCTTGATGCGACGGACGGTTTCGAGGAACGCGGCGGGTGGCGTTCCGTACCGCGCCATAAAGTCTACGGATTCTGTACGTTGCGCTATATTTGTCGCAGGCGGCGTGAATGGTGAAGCAAGGCGCTCCCGCATGGTGGAAAGACGCTCTGCAGCCTGTTCGTAAAGTGCGTCCGCATCACCGTTTTCACGAATATCTGCGAGGTAATGAAGTTGTGCGCTGTTGCGCAGGGCATCATAGACGACGAGATAGCGGCACAGCATGAATTGGCCAAGGAGATGCTCACCGTCCAAATGCACGCCACGCACGCGGTCAAACGTCGCTGCTGTTTCGTATGTGAAGTAGCCAGCCAATCCACCGTGTACGAGCGGTAACGCCTCATCGTCTGCAGCGGCGGGGGTAAAGCGTGCGGCGAACGTCTTCATCGTCTCGTGCGGTGCGCCCGCAATGCTCTTCATCAGACCATTTTCATTGATGAGAAGTTTGTCTGCAAAGACCTGCAGATGCACGAACGGTTCTCCGCCGATGAACGAGTAGCGCCCAAACTGCTGCTGCGTTGTGTCGACGGACTCCATGATGTAACCCTGATGTTCGCCGACGAGCTTGTAGTAGATGGATACGGGAGTATCGAGATCCATTGTCAGCTCAGTTGATACGGTAATGAGATTTGCTGTCTTTGCGGCTGCGATAAACTCCTCTTTGCTCAAACTCAGCTTCATTTGTTGATCTCCATGACGACATCTCTCTCCTTGCGACCGAGCACCCAACCGAGTACTTTGAGCTCGGCATAGAGCATCTGCTGCTGCTCGCGGTTGTTCTCACGGCTGAACTTCAGCTGTTTGTACTGCTGGCGTCCGAGGTTGTAGCGCGCAAGGATCTCCGCCTCGCTGCGCATCTTGTGGCGTCCACCCGCGTGCATCCGTACGAGTTCCTCCACGTCTGCCTCTCCGTAGGTGGGAGGCTTCGGCGGTGCAGCCATCTGCCTGACGAGATCGGTGATCTCGCGATCATTCATGCTCATAGCTGTCTCCCTTTCTTTCAATATGCGGCGGCTGCGACCTCTGTCAATTCTGATTACGCCTTTGCGCCGCGTTCTTCCATATAACGAATCATCGCCTCTGCGACGTGCTTCGCATCCTTGACCACCTGCACGACATTCCATGGGCCAAGTACAACATCGCCTGCCGAGAATACCCCCTCGCGTTCCGTCATGCCGTTTTCGTCGACCTTGACCAGCCCTTTTTCGTTGAGCGTAATGCCTGTCGTCGAACGGACAATCTTGTCCTTTGCTGCCTGACTTGCCGCAATGACCGTACTATCGGCGGGAATGAGGTAGGGCTCGCCCTCACTGATGAGATTCTGATCCTCATCAAAGACGCGGTCATACATCATCGGCCCCTCTGGAGTGACGGAGTGAATGCCCTTGCCATACTGGATCTCACAGCCGTCCATCAGGGCGTACTCCAGCTCGCGCTCGCTCGCTGAGATTCCGTTGCGCCGTGCGTAGATTGTGACGTAGCGGCTGCCCTTGCGAATTGCCGTGCGCGCCACATCCATCGCGGAGTTGCCAGAGCCGATGACGGCAACGCGGTCGCCGAGGCGGTAGACATCTGGATTCTGGAGGTAGTTGACCGCATAGTGGCAGTTGCCAAGTGTTTCGCCGTGGATGCCGAGACTCTTTGCGCGCCAAGCTCCTGTTCCCATGAAGATTGTTTCATAGCCGTCGCGGAAGAGATCGTCTACGCTGAGTGCACCGCCAATTGTCGTGTTCGGGCGGATGTGAATGCCAAGCGTGCGGAGCTTCTCCTCGTAACGGTCAATCGTCGAGGGCGGCAGGCGAAAATCCGGAATGCCATAGCGCAGCATGCCGCCAATCTTCTGCATACGCTCGAAGATCGTGACGCCGTAGCCCTCCTGTGCAAGTTTCACGCCGACGACAATGCCGGCGGGTCCCGCGCCAATCACGGCGACGTTGTGTCCGTTGTAGGACTTGCGTGTGAGTACGAGCTTGTCGAGATAGGTGTCCGAGATGTAATGCTCAATGCTCGAGATCTGAATCGGTGCTCCGCGTCGCCCCTGAATGCAGTTGCCCTCACACTGGGCATCGTGGTCGCAGACAAGGGAGCAGAAGACACTCATCGGGTTGTTGTCGTAGAGCATTGCACCCGCTTCGTTGATCTTTCCGTCAAGAAATAGGCGGATCATCTCCGGGACGTTGGTCTGTACGGGACAGCCCTTGATGCGGCAGAGCGGTTTCTTGCACTGAAGGCAGCGGCGTGCCTCGTTGATGACGTGAACGGCCATTGTTAATGATTCCTTTCGTTATGTTTTATTGTCTCTTAAAATACGTATACACGTTGCTCATTATAGCACAATTCCATTCCGCTGTCATAGGCAGAAAGAAAAAGAGTCACTTTGTGCAGTTCTATTGATTTATTTCAATTACTGTAGCGATTCAGCAGCGCGGCGACGGCGTGAGGGAGATTACTGCTGGCATCCGCCAGATGGAGGATGAGACGCAGAGCCTCTTGAACCTCTCGCAGAAACTTGCAGATGAGACGAAGAAGATCAAGCTGTAAACGATAAAAATGCCAATGGGGGGCGCTGCACTTGCAGTGACCCTTTTCCTGTTGTATGATAGACATATTGATAAGGAGGCGTTTTCATGGGAAAAGCGATGATTATTGGAGCGGGCGGCGTCGCGAGCGTTGCCGTGCACAAGTGCTGCCAGAATCCGGAGGTCTTTGAGGAAATCCTCATTGCCTCGCGAACGAAATCAAAATGCGATGCGCTGAAGAAAAAGCTGGACGGCGGCAGGACAAAGATTCAGACCGCCGCCATTGATGCGGACGATGTGCCTGCACTCACGGCGCTCATTCGTGACTTTCAGCCGGATGTCGTACTCAACCTTGCGCTCCCGTATCAGGATCTGCATATCATGGATGCGTGCCTTGCGGCGGGTGTGCACTATGTTGATACGGCGAACTATGAGCCGGAGGATACGGCGAAGTTCGAGTACAGCTGGCAGTGGGCAT
>ERZ773022.2167-NODE-2167-length-12184-cov-4.552807_pt1 | contig 12184 bp, 9 predicted proteins | sample MGYA00580839_ERZ773022 | MGnify/ENA primary metagenome ERZ773022 (study PRJEB29015, sample SAMEA2738020) | human oral metagenome | biome: human oral; feature: human-associated habitat; material: dental | place: China | collected 2044 ... | reverse complement strand
TCGCCATCGACATCCGGGTCGGCTCGCCGACCTTCGGCCAGTGGGATTCGGTTCTTCTGGACGACGTCGATCGCAGGGCCATCTATCTCTCGGAAGGCTTGGGCCACGCATTCATCGCCCTCGAAGACAACTCGACCGTCATGTACATGTGCTCGGCCGAGTACGCGCCCGGGCGCGAGCACGGCGTCTCCCCCGTCTGCCCGGAGGTCGCGCTCGATTTCCCGAAGACGGGGCGAAACGGCTCCCCGCTGGAGCTCCTGCTGTCCGAAAAGGACACGGCCGCCCCGAATCTGACCGAGGCGCGCGAGTCCGGGCTTCTGCCCACGTGGGACGCCGTGCAGGCATACCTCGCGACGCTGTGATCGCCGCCGTCGTCGTCACGTACCACCCCGGCGACGTCTCCGCCCTCCTGGCGGAGCTCGCCGGCCAATGCGACAGCGTGATCGCGGTGGACAACGGTTCGGACCCGGCCGAAGTCGAGGCTTTGCGGAAGGCGTGCGACCAGGCGGGCGCCAGGCTCCTCGAGCTGGGGGAGAATCTGGGAATCGCCGCAGCCCAGAATCGCGGCGTCGAGCTGGCGCAGAGCTTGGCCGCCGAGACGCCGGAATCGAATTTCGTGTTGTTGAGCGACCAGGATTCGATGCCCGCTCCCGACATGGTCGCCCGGCTCCTCGAGGCGATCGAGGAGGACCCGGCGATCGCGGCCGTCGGCCCGCTCCCCTCCGAGGAGCGCGAGGGCGCCGACGAGCTCGTCTACGTCGACCGCGGGTGGGCGCCGAAGCGCGCCAGCCGCTCGGAGCTTGGCCTGCCGCGCCTGGACGTCGCCTTCCTCATCGCCTCGGGCTGCCTCATCCGGCTCTCGGCCCTGGCGTCCGTGGGAAAAATGCGAGAGGACCTCTTCATCGACCACGTCGACCTCGAATGGGGGGTGCGCGCGAGGAAGGCGGGCTGGCGCCTTGTCGCGGTCCCGGCTGCCAAGCTGACGCATTCGCTCGGCGACGACGTCGTCCGGCTCCCGGGCCGCGACCAGCCCGTCCACGTTCACAGCCCGATCCGCAACTATTACATTTTGCGCAACACGATTGCGCTCGTGCGCACGAGCCTTCTCCCCGCAAAGTGGCGGATCCGTTACTGCTACTGGGCGGCCAAGTACGCGGCGTTCAACGCCTTCGCTGCGGGCGACGGCAAAGCGCGCAGGAAGATGCTGCGCAAGGCCGCCGCCGACGGATTCAAAGGCAGGCTCGGGCCGTTCCAGGAGTGAAGCGGCCGAGAGGCGCTCGTCCGCGACGCCGCGCGTCGTCGGCTCGGGAATCGCGTCTCGGCCGCCGCAGGCATTAACTCCACACCGCGTTGCGGACGGCGAGCAGATAGGTCTGCCCGAAGCGCGTCGTCGGCTCGAGGATCGCGCTTTCGGCCCACTCGTTCCAGGCGTTGACGAACAGCAGACGGTCCTTCGCCTCGCGCGGGGCGACGACGCGCACGAGCCCGGCGATCCAACGGTGGAAGGTGTAGGGATTCGAGCCGTACCACGCGTCGGCCTTCCACTGGCGGCGGGCGGTGTTGTCGAAGCCGACCATGGCCCCGGGGTACTCGTCGTCGGCCAGGCTCGGCGCCGCATGCAGGGACGCCTTGACCGTGGCCCGATAGCTCATGAAATTGCCGCGCCAGCGGCCGTCGAGGCCGACCTCCGTCGCCGGCCCCGCAACCCACGGCAGGTTGTGCGGCGGGAACTGGAGCGTGCCGTCCAGTCCGGCCTCGCGGAACCCTTGGCCGAGGCCGTCGAACTCCTCGGCGACGGCCACGGCGAGCACCTTGAGCTCGCCGACTCCTGCGGCGCGGGCGCGCTCCCTCCAGGTCGCGACGACCTCGGGGAAATTGTCCATCTGCGCCGGGCGGTAGACCGCGATGAGCGCCTTGCCGTCGACCCGCACGTACCTCGGGTCGAGGAGGAACTCCATGACGTCGTCGATGAAATCCTCCGCCGGCACCTGCGAATAGTCCTGGCCGATGAGGACGTCTTGCGAGCGCCCGTCCCAGCGCCTCGTCCAGTTTTCATTGGCCCACATGATGCAGAACGGGAAGTCGAGGCCGGAGGCCTTGAGCTTCTCAATTGGCCTGTTGAGGATTCTCTTTCCGGAGAACCAGTAGTAGTAATACATGAATGCGCCGATGCCGTTGGCCGCGGCGAGGTCGGCCTGGTCCATGCGCACCCGGTCGAGCTCGAGGTCGTAGTACCCGAGGTCCGTCGGCTGCTTGGGCTGATAATGGCCGCGCCAGGCGGGAATCGCGGCTGCTACATTCGACCATTCGGTGAAGCCCCGCCCCCACCAGCGGTTGTTCTCCTCCGACTCGTGGAACTGCGGCAGGTAGAAGGGTATGACGTTCGCCGCAGCCGTGCGGGAGGCGCCCGGCTCGAACCTGCGCCAGCCGCGCGCGTCGTATCCCGGCTCGGAGGCCAGCTTCGCCAACCGAGGCGCCTCGACGGTCCGCAGCCCTGCCTCGTCGGTGACGATTCCGACGATCCGTTCGATCGCGTGGGCGGTGGTGGCGTCAACCTGTCCCTTTTCCTCGTCGAAGTCGGCCGAGGTCAAGTTGAAGGCCCTCAAGCCCTGGAGGACGAAGGCGCGGGTCCAGTACATCGACCCCGAGGCGAACTCCAGCTCGTCCGGGTCGATCGACATCTCGATGCGGAGCATGAGCTGCTCGACGATCCGCTGGTCCCCGCCCCAAAACTCCTTGCCGACGATCGAGTCGGCCGCGGTGACGAGCCCCAGCGTCGGGTCGGCGGCGAAGGCGTTGAGGATCTCCTCGACCTTCTCGCGCGATCCGACCAGGTCGGAGAGGAACTGGTCCTTCCACGCGGCGCCGCTGCCGTCGAGGTCGGCGTGCTCCTCCCGCCACGGGCTCTTCTTTGTGTGCAGCTTGAGGATGAGGTCGTATGGATTGAGGATTCCCGAGTTGACTAGCTGGACGGTCGGGAAGATGTCCCGGCCGTGGTTTTCAACCTCGACGACGACGCTGTGGCGCATGCGCTCGAGGTCTTCGGGAACGGCCACGTCCGCCCCCGAGGCGTTCGTGACGAACAGGTCGAAATCGATCGGGAGATTGCGAAGGCGGTCGAAAAGCTCGGGCATGAGGTCGGCGTAGAAACAGTGAATGACGACGGCGATCCGGCTTGGGTCGGCGATGTCGAACTGCGGGTCGATCCTCCACTTGTCGGGAAAGCCGGAGTCCTGCCGCCCGCCTTGGCGCATGACGTATTCGCTGAAGTCGGCCGGATGCTGCGATCTGTAGCCCTTGACGCTTCCCGAGACGAGGAAGTTGGCGGCGGCGTTGCGGGCTCGGGCGGCGTGGTACTGGGCCCTGCGCACAAGGCCGGATCTGCTGAAACGAGGCATGGGGAAACTCCTAACTCACCACTGGGCGATATCGGTGTTGTAGCGCCGGGCGACGTAGGCGGCGGCCTCGGCGCCTTCCGACAGGGTCGAAGGATGCGTCATGATCGTGCGCTTGAGGAACGGGACGTCGTATTCCATGAGCTTGCGCCAGCCGTCGACCGTCGGATTTCCATACGGAACCCCGAGGTCCGGGCCGGTCACCCACTCGTCGGAAGAGTAGGCCTCGGAGAAGCACACCTTTGAGGCGCCGAGCTCGTAGGAGAGCACGACGTCGTCCTTGTCCGGCTCCACGCGGACGTCGTTGAAGAAATCGACCCACGGCCTGTCGGCCAGGATCCCCCCGCGGAAAGCGAGGAAGAACGACTGAATGTGGCGGGCGAATTGGTAGGACGCGGTCAGCCCGCGGATGTCGGGGCCCGGTTCGGCGGCCCATTCCAAAAGATGGTCGATCGGGGCGAAGGGGCCGAGCAGCGAGTCGTTGGTCAACAAGACGACGGGCGCTTCGCGGACGCCCGGGATGCAGCCCAAAGCCGTGGCCCACGAGCCGAAGTCGTAGCCGAGGTTGGGGCGGCGCATCACGACCGTCGCATCGGGGATCCCGTGGGGGAATCGGAGGGGCTCGGCCGAGTCGCATGTCGATATGACGACGGTCGCATAGCCGTTTCCCTCGAGCGCTTCGAGATACTTCGAAAGGGACATCGGCTGCTCGGGGCCCATGGAGAACTGGGCGACGAGCGCTACCCGCCCCCGGGCGGCGACGCCGGCCGGCTCCCCGCGTTCAATGCGGACTTTCCCCCGCGATACCTCGGAGACGAGCGGGCCCCGCTTCTTCAGGCCCCTCACCGGCCCAGGCCCTTGCGGACAGCCGTCTTGACGAGCCTGACGGGGGCGGTCATCTTCCACGACGTCGAATGCCGGATCGCGTCCAGCTGCTCCCACGCGCCGCCGAGCTTGCGGTTTGCCGTGCGAAGTTCCTTTTCGAGTTGGTCGTTGCGCTTGCCGAGCTTTTGGACTTCGCTCTGGGACGCCCGCAGCGCGGCGCGCAGCTGCCGCAATTCTTCCTCGCTGCTCGATTCGTTCATCTCATCGCCTCTCTTGTGACGAAGGCGCCCCGGAGACTCGGCTCCAGGCGCCGGCTGGAAGTGTTATCAATCCAGGTTCTTCGGCGACCCGGTTGCCTCTGACGATCAATTCGGTTCTGCGATCCGAATAGTCGAACATCTCGCCGTCGCGCACGAAGCACGTTGTGATCCAGAACCTTCCAGGCTGGATGAGCACGGGGTCCATCGTGTAGTCGATGAACGTCTCCTCGCCCCTGCGCAGCGAGTAGAGCCGCCCGCCGTGGCGCGAGTTGGGCCCCGCGATAGTCTGCCCCTGGTCGGTCACGAAGGCCAAGCCGAGTTCGACGTCGTGCAGGTCCTTCTTCGCCCGCACGTGCACGCGGACCGTGCCGGCCTCGCCAGACGTGAGGAACGGCGCCTCGTTGCCCTCGGCGTCGAGGAGGTCGACGCCGACCATCCGGCAGTCGCCGTTGCCCTGGTTGAGCTTGAAGGACTCGTCCTCGGGGAATTCCTCTTCTTCCTGGCGCTCCGCCGCGCGCTTGGCGAATTCTTTGGCGTTGACGGCTTCGAGGTAGGCGGAGACGGCCTCGTCGGCGTCGGCGACCATCTTGACGCGGCCGTGGTCGAGCCACACGACCTCGTCGCACATTTCCTGGGCGAGCGAGAGCGAGTGGGTCACGAGCGCCACGGTGGTCCCGGCGTCGCGCAGTTCGCGCATGTAGTCGAAGCACTTGCGCTGAAATTCTTCGTCACCAACGGCGATGATCTCGTCGACGATGAGGATCTTGGGGCGGATGGCCACGGCCACGGCGAAGCCCAGGCGAACCGTCATTCCAGATGAGTAGACCTTGACAGGCTGGTCGATGAAGTCGCCGATGTCGGCGAAGTCGATGATCCACTCCAGGGTGTCCTCAATCTGCTTCTTCGTCCGTCCCAGGATCGCGCCGTTGAGGAAGATATTTTCGCGGCCGGTCAGCTCGGCGTGGAATCCCGCCCCGAGCTCGAGCAGGGCGTCGACCTTGTCGGAGACGGAGACGGAGCCCGACGTCGGCCTGTACACGCCGGCCAAGATCTTGAGCATGGTCGACTTGCCCGAGCCGTTGTGGCCGATGAGGCCGAAGGTCGTTCCTTTGCGGATCTTGAAGGAGACGTCGTCAAGGGCGTGGAACATGCGCTTGCCTTGGCGGGAGCGGCCGCGGACGAAGCGCTCCTTGAAGGTGTCGCGGCGGTCCGCCTGCATTTCGAAGGACTTCGAGACGTTCTCGACGACGATCGCGTACTCGTCGGGCGCTCCCTGCGCGCCGACGGCGTCGGTGCGAACTTCCATCTCAGATCCTCTCTCCCAAATCGGCGCCCCACTTGCGGTAGACGAGCTTCGCCGCGAGGAACGCGATCCCGGCCCACGCCGCGCAAGCCAGCCACGCCTTCCAGTGCCCCGGAGCGCAGTAGAAGGCGACGCTTCGGAAGAGCTCAATGAACTCGGCCATCGGCATATGCCCGATGATCTTCTGCAGGGGAATTCCCCACTTTTCGGCGGGAACCAAGGTCACACTGTAGATGATCGGCGTCGCGAAGAACATGAGTTGGAGGATCACTCCGACGAGCTGGGCCAGGTCTCTGACGTGGATGTTCCAGATGGCGAGGACGACCGCGACGGATTGGACGAATACGACGAGCAGACAGAACAAGAAGGGTATGAGGATCCACGTCCACCCGAATATCCCCAAAAAGGCGAACACGGTCAGGAGCAGCCCCACCTCGATGAGGGACTGGACGCCGACGGCCAGGCCCGCGCCAAGGACGGGCGCATACGCTGGGAAGTAGACCTTCTGCAACAGCGATCCCGAACCGAGAAGCCCCGAGATGCCGCCGTTGACGGAGCTGAGGAAGTAACCCCACAAGGTCAGGCCGGCGAACAGCCACACAGCGACGAATTGGATTCCTTCATACCTGCTCGCGCCTCCGGGGATCTTCATCTTGAACAGGCCGCCGAAGATGAGCGTGTAGATCCCCAGGGTTGCGAGCGGCACGACGAGCGACCACACCCACCCCAAGAGGGTTCCGTTGAACTTGGCTTTGAGATCCCGCTGACCGAACGCGTTGATCAGCGTCCACTGTTGCGACAAGGGCAGGGGCGCCCTCACGTCTGTTCTGTCTTCCATACCCTCACTCGCTCGCGTAAGCGCCGAAGCGCCACTCTTGCTTCGCCTAGTGTAGTAGGAAGCTTAGCCGAACGCTCACCCCGGGGAGCCATTCGCACAGTCGCCTTCGCCGCACGCACAGCGCTCGACTCCCGTCGGCGCACGCGCCGCACGGGCAGAAAGCCCCCTAAAGACGGGCAGAAAGCCGGCTAAGAAAGGCGCGACGCACACGCTGGCCGACGACGGCGGAACGCCCCCGCGCCGGGCTCGAAAGCGCGGCGGGCTGCCGCAAATCCGCCCCGTCGCCGGCGTCTGCGGCTTTCACGGGCTCGCCGGCGGCGCCCCCGCCTTGTCATGTTCGCCGCCGTCGGATTTTCGAGGCCTCCCCCGGCCGACCGCGAGGGCGAGGCCTCCGGCGACGAGGTCGGCGACGGTCACAAGAACCCTCGACGTGATGACCACAACAACGAGCGAACCGACGTCGACGGCGCCCGCGAGCGCCGCCCCCAGCGCGACTTCCCTCACACCGACCCCGGCGGGGACGAAAAAGACGAGGAATCCCGCCGTCCACCCGAGCGCGTAGCCGCCTATCGAGCGCGCCAGCCCCGCCGCGCCGGCCTCCATCCCCAGCGCGGTGAGAAGGACGTAGACCTGCAGGCCGATCGCGAGCCAAGCAAAGAGGGAGACGAGCGCCGACCGCAAAACGGCGCGCCCGGACACCGGCCGCTCGAGGGGCTCTCTGCGCGCCAGACGCAAAGCCGCATTCAGGCACCTGTTGAGGATTGAGGGCCAAAGAACCGCGACTCCCAGGGGCACTGCGGCCAGCAGCCACCAGTAGCTGCCGCGCAGGTCTTCGGCCGCCAGCAGGGAGGGCAACGCAAGCATCCCCCCGACGACTATCGAGATCGCAACCGCCACGGCGAGGGAGGAAACCGAGCGGCGGCGTGAAATCGAGTACCCGCGGGCCGCCTCCCCCACGGCGACGAAGTTCCACACTCCGCCGGGAAGGTACTTCGCGATCTGCGACACGAAAAAGATCCGTGAGGCCGCCGAAAGGGGGATGCCGATCACGGCTTGCCACGACAGCATCGTCAGGGCGACGTACGCGAAGGACGCCGCCGCGGCGGCCGCCAAGGCGGGAAGCGACATCTGGCCGAGGGCGATGCGCACCTGCGGCCATTTGGCGGCTATCGCCCACACGGCGGCGGCCGCGGCCGCGGCGAGCGCGACGCGGCGCATATTCGCGGCGAGCCTCGAAAACCGCCGCGAATCGCCTTCGGATCGCGCGTTCATTCGCGCTCCCCCGGGCACGACAGGCCGCCGTTCCCCCGCGCCGGCCTTTGGCTCCGCGTCCGTTTCAACCCCGAAATCCCGCGTTTCCTCTCGGCCAAGACTCGTTTCGGATCAAGGCGTTCGCCTTCCCGCTCGTTCCGCATCCGCCTCCGGCCCAGGCGCAGGATTGCGCGGGCGAGCGAGTCCGTCACGCGTACAGCGCGGAAGCTTTCCCGAATCTCAGCCGCCTCCGATTCATTCAAAGCAGGCTCGGTTTGATTCAAAGCGGGCTCGGTTTGATCGGCGGGAGCTCGGACATCCCCTGAATGCCCGGCGCCGTCGTCTGAGCGCTCGACGCCGTCGACTGAGTGACCGGCGCCGTCCCTTCCAAACTGACCACGGGAGACCTCGTCTTCGAGCCGCCTCCGGGCGCGTGAACGTTCTCGATCCCGGGGCCGCTCCTGCGCCAAGGCTTGGAGGGCGTCCGCCAAGGCGAGGGCGTCGCCCGGCTCGACGAACCGTGCGCCGCCGCCCAGAATCCTGCGCTGAGGCGGAGTGTCGGACGTTACGACGACGCAGCCCGCGGCGATCCCCTGGTACACCTTGTTCGGCACCACGCGGCGGGCCTTGCCGGACGTTCCGAAGATTCCAAGGCAGACGTCGTGCGCGGCGACGACGTCGGGAAGGTCCTCCGAATCGACCCAGTCAATCCACGAAACTCGAACGTTTTCCCCCGAAGGAAGGGCGTCGCGCACGGCCTCGGCGTCCTGCCCGTCCCCTATGAGAGTGACGTCGATCCGGACGCCGCGGCCCTCGAGGATCGCCAGCGCGCGGGCGATTTCCGGTGCGCCTTGCAGGGGCGTGAAGAGGCCGAAAAAGACGACCGAAAGCGGGCCGTCGGCTCTCTCGTTGCCTGCTTTTCGAGCCTCGCCCTCAGGCGTTCGAGCGCTCTCGGCCGACTCCGGCGCCTCGCCCTCGGCTCGACGGGCCTCGTCCCGGACCCGCCGAGCCCGGTCTCCGGCGTCGAACCATCGTTTGGGGGCGCCGACGGGAACGACTGCCTCTTTTCCCTTCGCGCGCGCCGGCAGGAGGGCGCGGTGGTCGTCGGTGTCGAGCACGACGACGTCGGCCGCCGCCAACGCCGCCCTGTCGATCCCTTCCAGCAGGCGGCAGGCGAGCCTGCCGACGACGCCTCCGCCGAGGAGCCCCCTGTCCTTGGCCGTGTCCGAGGCGAAGATCAAATGGTCGAGCACGATGGGCGTGCGCGGGAAGAGCACGCGGGCGAGGAGGACGTCGAAATGCCCAAGGTATCCGACGAGGACGGCGTCGGGCCGGTTCTTTCCACGGTAGGCGGAGGCTCGGCGGATCAACCGCACCCATTTTCCGGCGACTGCCGCGGCGAAACGCAGGGCGCTTGCCGGGCTCGTCAGCGATTTGACCCTCTGCGCCGTTCCGACCCCCAAAGGCTCATCGACCTCCCGAACGGCAAACCCCCGTTCGCGCAGGCCTTCGAGCAGCACGCCGACGCGCGGGTGCGATCGAACGTCATAGGTGCCGAATCCAAGGATTCTCAAAGTTCCTCCTTCACAAGCCAAATCCCGTCCGAGCGGCGAACAGACTGAGTGCGAGGGGCACGCGCTCCGCCGCTCCGACCCAAGCCGGCCTAAATCGGCCCGCCGGGTTCGATCCGCGCGTCGCCGCCTGGTTCGATCCGCGCGTCATCGCCGGGTTTGCGGCACGCCTCGCCTCCGCGACGCAGGGCGTCGCGTTCGCCGCCGCCGTCGCCGCCGCCATCGCCGTGCGCGGCCCCTTCATCGCCGTCTTCATGGCCGGGCGCTACGCGTCCGTCGCCGTGCGCGGCCCGTTTTCCGCCTGAGGCGGCGTCGTCTTCGGCGCAGGCCGCGTCGTCTTCCGCGCTGGCCACGTCGTCCCAGCGTGAGCCTCGGACCAGCGTGCCTCCCTCCCGGGCAGCCTCGCCGTATTGCAGCGCCTTCATCCGCTCGAGCGTGTCCTCTATCAACACCCGGTTCGTGCGCTGAAGGTCGGCGACCACCAGCAGGCCGGCGCTCAGCAGGCTCGTGACAATCATGGCCGTTCCGAATATGAGCGATTGAACATGCCCCCCGCTCTCGCCTTGGAACCAAAAGACGAGGAAGCGCAGGAACGGCACCAGCCCGACAATCCCGGTCACCACGGCCAGGAATCCGAGCGGAATGTGGGGTTTGTACATGAGGAAGGACCTGACGATCGCCTTCCCCGATTTGTACATGTGTTGGAAGATGTTCGAGAACAGGCGGGACTCGCGGGTCTTCGGATTCGTGCGAACCTTCACCGACTCGATTCGCATGCGAAGGTTGCCCGCCTGAACGATGGTCTCCATGCAGTAGGAAAACCTCGTGACGACGTTGAGCCGCATCAAAGATCGGCGCGAATAGGCCCTGAACCCCGAGGCCGCGTCCGGCAGCCGCGTTCCGGCGGCGAGGTTGACCATGCCCGATCCAAGGGATTGCATGCGCTTCTTGAACCGTGAAAAATGCGCGATGTCCTTGGTTTGGCGGTCAGCGATGACGATGTCGGCGCGTCCCTGAAGAATCGGCGCGAGAAGATCGGGGATCCGCTCCTGCGGGTATTGGTTGTCGCCGTCGGTGTTGACGACGACGTCGGCGCCGTGGGCCAACGCATAATCGACGCCGTCGCGGAAGGACCTCGCGAGGCCCTGGTTTCTGGTGTGCCGGACGATGTGCGTGACGCCGCAGGCGCGGGCCGCTCGAACGGTGCCGTCCGTCGATCCGTCGTCGATGACGAGGATCTCCAGCTCGTCGACGCCCTCTATCGCGCGGGGAATCGACTCGAGAACCGTGGGAAGCGTTGCTTCTTCGTTGAAACAGGGTATTTGGACGAAGACCTTCACGGTTGCCTCCCACGCATGTCTTTCAGATCAGCCTCCTCGCGTCGCTTTGGCGACCGCCCTTCGCTTCGGCCGGCGGAGCGGCGACGTCGGCTGTTGGATCGCCTGAATCGGGCCGCCTGTCCTTCTGCATTCGACGGTCCAATCGCCTGGATTGAAACAGGCTGACGCTGCTTGAGCGATTGTCGTCACAGCCTTTCAAGGGTACCATCCAGTAGTCTGATTGACATGAAAATCTCGGTCATCGGGTGTGGCTACCTCGGCGCCGTGCATGCCGTCGCCATGGCCAGCCTCGGCCACAACGTTGTGGGCATTGACAGCAACCGCGCCAAAATTTCGTCGCTCTCATCCGGGCAGCCGACGATTCTAGAGCCCGGATTCGCGGACCTGCTCAGGGAAGGCCTGGATTCCGGCCGGCTGGCCTTCTCCGCCGACCCCGAGGCGGCCGGGGGCGCCCGGGTCCATTTCATCGGAGTCGGGACCCCGCAGAGACCGGATTCGCACGCAGCCGACCTCGCCTTCCTCGACGACGCCGTCGATTCGCTCCTCCCCTGTCTTCACGAGGGCGACGTCGTGGCCGGAAAGTCCACGGTGCCCGTGGGGACCGCGGCGGCGCTCGAGCCTCGCATTCGACGCGCGGGGGCCTGCCTCGTCTGGAACCCCGAGTTCTTGCGCGAGGGATCGGCGGTCAGGGACACCCTCGAGCCGGACCGGCTGGTCTACGGCCTGTCCCGCGAGGAAGCGGATTCGCGCGCGGGCCGCGACGCGCTCGACGAGTGCTATGGCGCGCTCCTCGCCGCGGGCGTCCCCCGCCTGACGATGGACTTCGCCACCGCCGAGCTCGTCAAGGTCGCGGCCAACTCCTTCCTCGCGACCAAGATCTCCTTCATCAACGCCATGTCCCAGGCCTGCGACGCCACCGGCGCCGACGTCGTCGAGCTCGCCCGAGCCCTGGGATTCGACGAACGCATCGGACGCCTCTTCCTGCGGGCCGGGATAGGGTTCGGCGGCGGCTGCCTGCCGAAGGACATCCGCGCGCTGCGGGCCCGGGCGGAGGAGCTCGACCTGCGCGAGGCCTTCCGATTCCTTGCCGAAGTCGAGCGCATCAACGACGGCCAGCGGGCTCGAACCGTCGGAATGCTCGAGGGCCTCACAGGCGGTCTCGAAGGCCGCAAAGTCGCCGTTCTCGGAGCGACGTTCAAACCCGACACGGACGACATCCGCTCCTCGCCCGCGCTGAGCATCGCGTCTGCGCTCGTCGAACGGGGGGCGCGCGTGACGATCTCAGACCCGGCGGCTTCGGCGGAGGCAGTCGCAGCCGAGGTCGAAGGCGCAGCGTTCCTCGCCGACGTCGAAGCCGCCGTCGCCGGCGCCGAGGCGGTGCTTTTGTGCACGGAATGGGAG
>ERZ773022.2159-NODE-2159-length-12224-cov-27.368888_pt1 | contig 12224 bp, 8 predicted proteins | sample MGYA00580839_ERZ773022 | MGnify/ENA primary metagenome ERZ773022 (study PRJEB29015, sample SAMEA2738020) | human oral metagenome | biome: human oral; feature: human-associated habitat; material: dental | place: China | collected 2044 ... | reverse complement strand
ATATAACAACTCCCTCCTAAGGAGTAGTTGCAGGTTCGATTCCTGCAGGGGGCATTTTAAGTAATGCAAAGAAAAGCAAAGAATATGCAAAGTGTTTATTTTAAGGCAATCATCACAAGTTAATTTTTAAAAATAATTTAGTATTTTTTGTTTTTTTGACCAAATCATGACCAAATTTTGACCAAAATTAAATTTTTAGAAATTAATATAAAGTAAAGTAGATCAAGAAATTGGTCTATTTTTTGTGAAACAGTATTAAGAGTTATTAAAAAATATTTTATCATTTTCACTATGAAATTGTTCTGTCCATTTAAAAATGTTGGAAGAGACTAAATAATATTTTTGGTTTATAGAACAGATATAAAGTTTTAAATATGATTACGCTTTAAAAAAATGTTGTATTTTATTGTGTTATCCCTTGACAATTTTATTTAGAAAATATATGATAAGGATAATGACAGCGGTGTCATTTTGTCTGATGTAAAAAAATTTAGTGATAGATAGTAAAAAAACAATAAAAAATTTGGAGGTGTTTTATGAAGCATTTTGTTCACAATGAGGTTTTTAGTATTCGGAAACTTAAGGTTGGATTGTGCTCTGTTTTGGTAGCGGTTTCATTCTTGGGGGTACAAAGTGTTTTTGCTGATGAAGTTATTACAAGTACTTCACAGATATCTATGAATAAGCTTTCTACTTCAACCACCAATAGTTTAGAAAGCTCATCAACTAATAATTATGATAAACCTACTGGGATTGACTCTTCTATTTCACAATTAACCGATAGTAATGTTGATTCTCCTTTGATACCTAATAAAGAATATAAAGAAGATGGGGTAAATACTGGAACTTTTGAAGATGAAATGAAAGATTCTCCTCTTGTTTCTAATAGTGCCCTTTCTAATTCAACTATCAAAACTTTAGAAGGTTCCTTAACTAGTAAACATGACAGTTTGACTGATTTTATTAGTACTTATTCAAAGTCAGTTAGTTCTGAGAACGAAGTTGCAGATACCTCTAATAGTAATGAAGTGCGAGAGAGTAACACTGCCTTAGAAAAAGGAATTGAAGTTTCGGCTTTAAATGTAAAAGATTATGGTGCAGTAGGCGATGGGGTTAATGATGACAGACAAGCAATTCAAGATACAATAGATGCAGCTGCTAAAGGATTAGGTGGAGGAAAAGTATATTTTCCTGAGGGGACTTATTTAGTTAAAGAAATTGTCTTTTTGAGAAGTCATACACACCTAGAAGTACATGAAAAAGCTACAATATTAAATGGTATCAATATCAAAAATCATCCTTCTATTGTATTCATGACAGGTTTATTCACTGATGATGGAGATCAAGTTGAGTGGGAACCAACTGAAGATATCAGTTACTCTGGTGGAACAATTGATATGAACGGAGCTTTGAATGAAGAGAGGACAAAAGCTAAGAATCTTCCTTTGATCAATTCTTCAGGAGCCTTTGCTATAGGAAATTCAAAAAACGTAACAATAAGTAATGTAACCTTTAAAGATAGCTATCAGGGACATGCCATTCAAATTGCAGGTTCAAAAAATGTACTAGTAGACAACTCTCGGTTTTTGGGACAAGCTCTCCCTAAGACTATGAAGGATGGTCAGATCATCAGTAAGGAGTCTATTCAAATAGAGCCATTAACCAGAAAAGGCTTTCCATATGCATTAAATGATAATGGTCAAAAATCTGAAAATGTAACAATTCAAAATTCTTATTTTGGTAAAAGTGAAAAATCAGGTGAATTAGTAACTGCAATTGGGACACATTATCAAACTGCAACAACTGAAAATCCTTCAAATATTAAAATTCTAAATAATCATTTTGATAATATGATGTATGCGGGTGTTCGCTTTACAGGATTTACTGATATTTTAATAAAAGGAAATAGGTTTGATAAGAAAACTAAAGAGGAAAGTGAACACTATCGTGAAAATGGTGCTGCTTTAGTTAATGCTTATAGTTATAAAAATGTTAAAGACGTATTAGATCTGAATAAACATGTGACTATTACTGAAAATGTATTTAATATTGCTGATTCTAACACTAAAGCAATACGAGTTGCAAAAGATAGTGCAGATTATCTTGGAAAAGTAACTGATATTACTGTAACAAAGAATATCATTCGTAATAATTCGAAAAATACTAAACAGCCAAATATTGAAATGTTAAGAGTCAGCGACAATTTGGTAGTGTCTGATAATATCATTTCAGGAGGTAAAGACGGAATCGTAATTGAAGAATCCGCTGGAAGTATCACTGTCTTAAATAACCAACTTTCCAATTTAACTGGAAATCATGTTTCTTTACTTAAAACTGATTTTAATGGGACCAGTTCAGACACAAATAATAGTGTCGGTGATTTTAATATTATAACTGAGAATGAAAGTTATAAAATCTTTTCGCAAAATTCAGGTAATCACTCAGACAACCACTCAGATAAGCATGTAGAGGAAATAAAACCTGTAGCTGAAAACAAAAATAATTTAGCTAATAATTACTCAGTAAATAGTGTAGATGATAAAATTGAAAAATCAAATCATGATTCAGGTAATGTAGTAACAGGAGAAATTTCACAAAAACAATATGACGTAACTAATGTTAGTGAAGTAGTTAAGACAAAAAATAATCAACATGCATTACCAAAAACTGGATTAAATAAAATGGTTGAGTTGCTTTTAACTATTATTGGAATTTGCCTTCTATTTGGACAATGGAGTTTTAAACGTCATTATGAAGATAGATAGAATATGCTCAATACAAGGTAGCACTATAGAGAACGAAGATAGCGTAGATTACAAAAATCAATATTTCTGGATTATAGATGGAGCAACAGATTTATTTAATTCAAAAGACTCTATAGGTTATTCAGTTTCAGAAGTATCTCACCTTATTTCTGAATGTCTCAAGCAGTATTGTGACGATTCGTTATCATTGAAGAAAATTTTCGAGCTTGTTTTGGATGACGTTAGAAAAATAATAGAGATAGATAAGTGTGAGTTTGATGATTATTACCAGTTACCAACTTTTGCCTTTATTTTTGCGAAATTATCTGGTTTAAAATTAGAATACATAATGATTGGCGATTGTGTTATGATAGTCAACAATCAAACTATTACAGACCATAGAGTAGATTGCCTTTTTGAACAAGGAAAATTTTCAATCAAATCTAATGATGAAGTTGATAAAAAGACTATATTACAAAATATTAGGAAGCTAGCTAATAAACCAGATGGATATTGGATAGGTTCACTAGACAAAAGTAGTATAAATCATGTTATCAATGGTAGTTTGGAAGTAACTAGTAATCATATTGTTTTAATGACTGATGGTTTTTACGATTTTTATACTCAAAATTCAGGCTACAATTTTGGAGAGTTAATTGAAATGAGAAAAGAATCTACAAATATTGATCCTATTTATGGTAAAAAAGATGATGCAAGTATTTTGATAATTGATGTTTAAAATAATTTCATCATATGATGAACTATAAAGACAGTTATCTATACGAGTTCTTTATAGTGCAATTGATTATTGAGGTTAGATAATGTTGAGAAAGCATTTTGACAATGAAATTATTGAGTTGTCTAATAATCTAGAAGATATATGGATTTCTATAATAAAAAAATATGAAATTATATTTGATGACTTAACCGAAGTTCAAAAACAAAGTATTATAGATAATGATTTAGTTATTAATGAAGCAGTTGTTACAATAGATATGAAAGGTATTGAACTCATCTGTTTACAACATCCTGTTTCTGTTGATTTGAGAAAAATTATAACTATAGTAAAATTATCCACAGATATTGAACGTATTGGTGATCGAATCATTGAAATAGTTAAGAATTTAAAAAATATTCATACAATGCATGAATGGGGACCATTATTTTATGAAATGCTAAAAATACATTTTATTCTAGGGGATCACTTAAAGAAAACTCTAACATGGTATAAGAATAGAAACTATGAACCTGACGTATATGACTATAATAAAAAATGTAAGTTGATATCTGGTCTATGTCAAAAACTAGGAGACAAAGTAGTAGAGAACTTTCTTATTGAATCCTCAAATGTTGATGAAGCTATTGTATTTTTAGAAGTTATTAATATTCTTGATAAGATATCCCATACAACACAATCTATTTATAAATGGTTAGATTATCAGGAAATTGGAGTATTATAGTTAAAGAGGAGTATATATGCAGACAATAGTAGATAATTTTGCTAATAAAGTTATTGAATATGGAATTTATAAATCGATGGACCAAATATATATAAAAAATAGAATATTGGCTTTAATCGGTGAAGAAGGAACTGATAAGATTTCAAATGATAGTGATCTTAAAAAATTAAAAGACAATTTAGTAGAAATAGCTTTAAAGAATGGTAAAATTGCTGATTTAGCTGAGGCAAAGGAATGTTTAGGTGCAGAGCTGATGAATTTTATCGTTCCATTACCAAGTCGCCTTAATGATATTTTTTGGAGTTCATATGATGTTTCGCCACAGGAAGCAGTTGAAGAGTTCTATCAGTTAAGTAAAGATAGCGACTATATTAAATTGTCAGCTATCGCTAAAAATATAGCTTTTCATACTGAAACTAATTATGGTTCACTTGAAATTACAATCAATTTATCAAAACCGGAAAAAGATCCGAAAACAATCGCAGCAGAGAAATTGGTAAAGTCATCTAATTATCCAAAATGTTTACTTTGTATGGAAAATGAAGGTTATCAGGGGAGAATAAATTATCCAGCACGTGCAAATCATAGAATTATTCGGTTGGAACTGGGAGACGAAGTATGGGGTTTCCAGTATTCCCCATACTCATATTTTAATGAGCATGCGATATTCTTGAATAGTCAACATGTACCAATGGCTATTACGTCCAAAACATTTGAACAATTATTGGAGATTGTTGATATTTTACCAGGGTATTTTGCTGGTTCAAATTCTGATCTTCCTATCTCAGGAGGTTCTATTCTTAGTCATAATCACTACCAGGGAGGAAAACATATTTTCCCAATGGAAAAAGCAAAAATTGAGAGAGAATTTCTTTTTAAAGACTTTGAGGATGTTAAAGCAGGTATTGTAAAGTGGCCGATGTCAGTGATTAGGCTACAAGGTGAAAATAAAAATCGTTTGGTAGAATTAGCTACTAAAATCCTAAATATCTGGAGAGAATATTCAGATTTAGAAGTAGACATCATTGCTAAGACTGAAGATATTCCACACCATACGGTGACTCCTATTGCTCGTAAAGTGGATGGAAGATATGAATTGGATATTGTTCTGAGAGATAACCATACTACTAAACAATACCCAGATGGTGTTTACCACCCTCATCAAGATGTACAACATATTAAAAAGGAAAATATCGGGTTAATCGAAGTGATGGGACTTGCGATTTTACCACCTCGTTTGAAAACAGAGTTAGAAGAAGTTGAGAAATATCTTTTAGGAAAAGATAACGCAATTGCTGATTATCATTTAGAATGGGCCGTTCAATTGAAAGAAAAATATCCTGGACTTAAAGAGGAGGAGGTTCATAGCGTAGTTCAACATGAAGTAGGGCAAGTATTTGCGAGAGTTCTCGAAGATGCAGGTGTTTATAAGAATACTCAAACCGGACATGAAGCATTTATGAGATTTGTTAAATCGGTTGGAATTAATTAGGAGGAAGTAAAAATGGCAATATTGGTAACAGGCGGAGCTGGTTATATTGGTAGCCATACCGTAGTAGAATTACTAAATTTAGGAAAGGAAGTCATAATTGTCGACAACCTTTCGAACTCTAGCATCTTGGTGCTAGACCGTATTGAAGCAATTACAGGAATACGTCCCGTGTTTTACGAATTAGATGTTTGTGATAAACAAGCATTGAGAAAGGTATTTGAAAAAGAATCGATTGATGCTGCAATTCATTTTGCAGGTTATAAAGCTGTCGGAGAATCCGTGCAAAAGCCTGTGATGTACTACAAAAATAATATTATGAGTACATTAGCACTTGTTGAAGTGATGTCAGAATTTAATGTTAAAAAGATTGTCTTTTCTTCAAGTGCGACTGTATATGGAATTAACAATCAGTCACCCCTAATTGAGACGATGGAAACAAGTGCGACAAATCCTTATGGGTATACGAAAGTGATGCTTGAACAAATTTTAAAAGATGTTCATGTGGCAGATTCAGAATGGAGTATTGCGTTGCTTCGTTATTTCAATCCAATTGGTGCTCATGAGTCTGGTTTGATTGGGGAAGATCCCTCAGGAATTCCTAACAACTTGATGCCTTATATTGCACAAGTAGCGGTAGGTAAGCTGTCAGAGCTAAGTGTGTTCGGAAATGATTATGATACGCTTGATGGTACTGGTGTGCGTGATTATATCCATGTAGTAGATTTAGCAATAGGACATATAAAAGCTTTAGAAAAAGTATCTGAAAAAACAGATGTTTATATCTATAACCTAGGCTCGGGAGAAGGCACTAGTGTATTACAACTTGTAAATACATTTGAAAGTGTTAATAAGGTCCCTATTCCTTATAAAATAGTTCCAAGACGTTCAGGAGACGTTGCAACTTGTTATGCAAATGCAGACAAAGCATATAAGGAATTAAATTGGAGGACAACAAAATCGATTGAAGACATGTGTAGAGATACATGGAATTGGCAATCAAAAAATCCCAATGGCTATAATTGATGATACTGTCTATATGAGTGCTGTATTTTGGAAAAATTACTTAACCTTTTAATGAAATTCATATTTAATGAAAGATAAATTTTTTTAAAAAATTTTTTGAAAGCGCTTGACAAAGGAAACGGTTTCATTGTATAATGTAAACATAATGACACCGATGTCAAATATAAAAAAGAAGGTCTTTATATGAAAAACTTAACAAAAATTAAGTTCAAAGAGAATGGGGAATTTAATCATTTCCCTGGGAATACAGTTGTAGCAAATCTTTATACTAAACAAGATTTGATGGAAGTTGTTGATATTATTCAATCACGTTATAGAGAATTACCATTTATCGATAAGTTTACTTTAACTCCAAGGAATTCTATTCACATGACTGTAATTGAATTGTTGTGCCATGAAAATCGTGAAACGGAGTTTTGGAGCAGTAATCTTCCTCTAGATACACCTTTACAGGAAATACATGATTACTTTGCTAAACAACTTGAAATTTTTCCATTGTTGGATGAAGAAATTCATATGCGTGTAACTGAAATGGGAAAACAAAACATATTAGTTGAACCTGCAGATGAAGCTTCTGCAAAGAGATTAGAAGAAATTCGTACTTATGTCTCAGAAAAAGCAGGTGTTCGTTTCCCTAATCATGATAGATATCAATTCCATATTTCAATTGGGTATCTTCGAATTCCTTTAACCGAAGAGGAGGAAGAAGAGTTTACTAAAGTCAGAGCAGAATTAACTGAAATTTTATTAGAGAAGATTCCAACTATTACTGTAAATCGTATTGACTATACTGTATTTGAAGATATGAGACAATTTGTTCCATATCACGAAAAATTTAAATAAAATAATAAAAAAGGAGAACTTATCATGAAAAAAATGAAAGTTTGGTCTACTGTACTTGCAACGGGAGTTGCTCTTACTACACTTGCTGCTTGCTCTGGAGGTTCAAATTCTACGACTGCTTCTTCATCTGAAGAAAAAGCTGATAAAAGTCAAGAATTAGTAATCTATTCGAACTCAGTCTCAAATGGTCGTGGTGATTGGCTAACTGCTAAAGCAAAAGAAGCTGGTTTCAATATTAAAATGGTTGACATTCCAGGTGCTCAGTTGGCAGATCGTGTTATTGCTGAAAAAAATAATTCAGTTGCTGATATGGTATTTGGTATTGGAGCTGTTGATTCAAATAAAATTAGAGATCAAAAATTATTGGTACAGTTTAAACCTACATGGTTAGATAAAATTGACCAATCTTTATCAGATAAAGATAATTATTACAATCCTGTAATTGTTCAACCATTAGTTTTGATTGGTGCTCCTGATGTTACTGAAATGCCTAAAGATTGGACTGAGTTAGGTAGCAAGTATAAAGGTAAATATTCAATTTCTGGGCTCTCAGGTGGAACAGGGCGTGCTATCTTGGCAAGTATCCTTGTTCGTTATCTAGATGATAAAGGAGAATTGGGTGTTTCTGAAAAAGGTTGGCAAGCAGCTAAAGAATATTTGGAAAATGCGTACACTCTTCAAAAGGGTGAAAGTTCAATTGTTAAAATGTTGGATAAGGATGACCCAATCCAGTATGGAATGATGTGGGGTTCTGGTGCATTAGTTGGACAGAAAGAACAAAATGTTGTATTTAAAGTAATGTCTCCTGAAATTGGTGTCCCGTTTGTAACTGAACAAACAATGATTTTGAATACTAGTAAGAAACAAGCTTTAGCTAAAGAATTTATTGATTGGTTTGGTCAAACAGAAATTCAAGTAGAGTATAGCAAAAACTTTGGTTCTATTCCTGCAAATACTGAGGCAGTGAAAGAGTTACCAGAAGCTACTAAGAAATTTGTTGATCAAGTGAAACCACAAAGTATTGATTGGGAAGCTGTTGGAAAACATTTGGACGAATGGGTCGAAAAAGCTGAACTAGAATATGTAAAATAGGGCATAAGTGTAATTTTTAAAATTCCAAGTCTCTCTAATGTTTCTGCACATACAAAAGAAATTAGGAGGGACTTTTTATATATTAGTAAAGGAAGTTAATAATATGATTAAATTTGATAATATTCAAATTAAATATGGTGATTTTATCGCGATTGATAATCTTAATTTAGATATTCAGGAAGGAGAATTCTTTACCTTTCTAGGACCTTCTGGATGTGGTAAATCAACAACTTTGAGAGCTTTGGTAGGTTTTCTAGACCCTTCATCTGGAAGTATTGAGGTTAATGGCACAGATGTTACGCACTTGGAGCCTGAAAAACGTGGAATCGGGATCGTATTCCAATCTTACGCACTATTTCCAACAATGACAGTTTTTGATAATATTGCATTTGGTTTAAAAGTTAAAAAAGTTGCTCCAGATGTTATTAAAGCCAAGGTTTCTGCAGTGGCTGCTAAAATTAAGATTTCAGATCAACAATTGCAACGTAACGTTTCAGAATTATCTGGAGGACAACAGCAGCGTGTAGCTTTAGCTCGTGCTCTTGTTTTGGAACCTAAAATCCTATGTTTGGATGAACCCTTGTCAAACCTAGATGCAAAATTACGTGTGGATTTGAGAAAAGAGTTGAAACGTCTTCAAAAAGAATTGGGAATTACAACTCTATATGTTACACATGACCAAGAGGAAGCGTTAACGCTATCTGATAGGATTGCTGTTTTTAATAATGGTTTTATTGAACAAGTGGGGACACCAGTAGAAATTTATCATAATTCTCAAACAGAATTTGTATGTGATTTCATTGGAGACATTAACGTACTTACAGATGAAACTGTTCACGGAATTCTTCTAAATAATGCTCATGTTTTTTTGGAAGATAAAAAAGGTTACATTCGTTTAGAAAAAGTTCGCTTCAAACGTGAAACGGATCAGGATTTTGTCTTAAAAGGTTCAATTATTGATGTTGAATTTTCAGGAGTTACAATTCACTATACTGTTCAGGTATCTGAAAACCAAATTCTTAATGTAACAAGTATCGATAGTCAGTCAGCTATTAGATCTGTCGGAGAAAGTGTGGAATTATTTATCACACCATCAGACGTTCTGCAATTTTAAGGAGGGGCAGTATGCGTCATAAATTAAATTGGAAAGATTGGCTCATTCGTTTAGGCTTAATCTGGTTCTTGGTAACTTTCATCATTTATCCAAACTTTGATTTAGTAGTTAATGTATTTGTGAAAGGTGGGGAGTTTTCACTTGATGTCGTACAACGAGCTTTTAAATCTCAACGTGCGATTCAGAGTATTTTTAACAGTTTCAAGTTAGCATTCTCACTAATTATAACTGTTAATGTTGTTGGTGTACTTTGTGTATTGTTTACAGAATATTTTGATATTAAAGGAGCTAAAATATTAAAACTAGGATACATGACGTCACTAATCTACGGTGGAGTAGTTTTGGCTACTGGTTATAAATTCGTTTATGGACCATATGGAATGATTACCAAATTTTTACAAAGTATTATTCCATCTTTAGATCCTAACTGGTTTATTGGTTATGGTGCAGTTCTATTTATTATGACATTTTCTGGTACTGCTAATCACACCTTATTCCTAACTAATACAATTCGAAGTGTAGACTATCATACTATTGAAGCTGCACGTAATATGGGTGCAAAACCATTTACAGTGTTTAGAAAAGTAGTATTGCCAACTCTAATTCCTACTTTATTCGCTCTGACAATTATGGTTTTTCTAAGTGGGTTATCAGCAGTAGCAGCACCTATGATTGTTGGTGGGAAAGAATTCCAAACTATTAACCCAATGATCATAACATTTGCTGGAATGGGAAATTCTCGTGACTTAGCCGCCTTTCTAGCAATTATTTTGGGTATTGCCACTACGATTTTGCTTACTATTATGAACAAGATCGAAAAAGGCGGAAATTATATTTCTATTTCTAAAACGAAAGCACCTTTGAAAAAACAAAAAATCACATCTAAACCATGGAATATCATTGCACATATTGTTGCTTATGCTTTGTTCACTGTTTTCATGTTACCATTGATTTTCATTGTATTGTATTCATTTACTGACCCAGTTGCAATACAGTCAGGAAACTTATCATTATCAAACTTTACTCTTGATAATTACAGATTGTTCTTTAGTAATAGTGTTGCGTTTTCTCCATTCCTAGTCAGCTTTATATATTCTATCATTGCAGCAACTACTGCAACAGTTCTTGCTGTTGTGTTTGCGCGAGTAGTTCGTAAACATAAAACTCGATTTGATTTCTTGTTCGAATACGGAGCTCTTCTTCCTTGGCTATTACCAAGTACACTTCTAGCAGTTAGTTTATTGTTCACTTTCAACCAACCTCAACTTTTAGTCTTTAACCAGATTCTAGTTGGTAGTTTAGTAATTTTGCTAATCGCTTATATTGTTGTAAAAATTCCATTCTCTTATAGAATGGTACGTGCAATCTTATTTAGTGTTGATGATGAGATGGAGGATGCTGCTAGAAGTATGGGGGCTTCACCATTTTACACAATGATGAAGGTTATTATTCCTTTCATCTTGCCGGTAGTTCTTTCTGTTATCGCACTCAACTTTAACTCTTTATTGACCGATTTCGATTTATCTGTATTCCTTTATCATCCATTGGCTCAACCATTAGGTATTACGATTCGTTCTGCAGGTGATGAAACAGCAACATCTAATGCACAAGCTCTTGTATTTGTTTATACAATTGTTCTAATGATTATTTCAGGAACTGTATTGTACTTCACACAGAGACCGCGTGGTAAGAAAAGGAAATAGTAATGCAATCATCCAGCATTGGACTATCATACATTGAAATTATTATTAGAGTCGTGTTATCTTTGGTCATTGGAAGTATTATTGGCTTAGAAAGAGGAAGTAAATCTCAACCAGCAGGTATTCGTACACATAGTATCGTTTGTATGGCTGCTTGTTTGATTATGATGACTAATGAATTTGTATCTTATAAGTTTGGAACAGGAGATCCGACACGTTTAGGTGCTCAAGTTATTTCTGGTGTTGGTTTTCTTGGAGCTGGAACAATTCTTATCACAGATAAAAAGAAGGTTACTGGTCTGACAACTGCAGCAGGAATCTGGGCTTCTGCAGGAATAGGTTTAGCTATTGGAGTAGGTTTTTATGAAGGTGCTCTGTTAGTAGCTATTTCTGTGTGGAGTGTGATTTCTATGTTTCAGCCTTTAAAAAAATATCTTCAAAGTCGTTCAAAAGTTATTGAATTATATATTGTAGTTAAATCTACTGAGGCATATAATCGAGTATTAGTTTATTGTGCAGAAAATGGAATTCGATTGAATGATTCAAGAACTGCTTTTGGAGATGTTAATTCTGAAAGAATTGAATATTTTGATGTTCCAGACAAAAGAATAGCATCATTTATGACTCTAGAACTTTCAGGTAAGTTTGAACATCTTAAACTAATGGAAGAAATAGCAAATATTGTTGGTGTTATTTATGTCGAAGAAGTTAGTTGATATAGAATAAACAAAGGGGCAGTTATTCTTGTCCCTTTGT
>ERZ773022.2153-NODE-2153-length-12246-cov-3.853827_pt1 | contig 12246 bp, 14 predicted proteins | sample MGYA00580839_ERZ773022 | MGnify/ENA primary metagenome ERZ773022 (study PRJEB29015, sample SAMEA2738020) | human oral metagenome | biome: human oral; feature: human-associated habitat; material: dental | place: China | collected 2044 ... | reverse complement strand
AAAAGATAACCGTTGGACAAAACAGATACAGCAAGAAATACTAAATTATATTAATAATTTAAAAACAGGAGAATCTATTAGTTATTTAAAGACATATTCTGAAGTATTAGGAATTGACGATATAAGAAAAATAAATCTAAAAATGGGATTAACTGAATCCAGTGTCGCAATACAAAATTTTGACAAAATATTTACAGTTCCAGTCGGTCAAAAATTTCAAATTAATGAAAATAATATTGAGGTAGTTTATGTATAAAAATAGCGAAGATTATACGGATGAAATAATAAGTAGATTCCCACATATGTATAGAAGAGACAGAGAAAGCAATAATTATTTTTTGTTGAATTTATATTTAGAAGAAATCAGACAAGCGAGTAAAGGAATATATGAGCTTTTGAAATCTTTAAACATTATGAAAGCGGAAGGTTATGCATTAGACAAATTTGGAATATCTTTTAATTTAAAAAGAAATATGAATGAAAATGATGAAAATTATCGAAAAAGAATACTTGCTGAGATTTCAAGGAAAAGTAAAAATGCAACTTTTGAAACAATCTTAAACGTGCTCAAGATTATAATTGAAAATTATGAGCAAAATATTTTTATTTTTAAAGAAGGGATTATAAAAGATAAAGTTAAAAACATAGATTTTAAAGTTAAAAATGGAAGTTTTAACGGAAATTTTGAAACACAATTTTATAAAGAAAAAGCAGGAAGCATTTACATTATATTGAATAAAAGACTGTCTGCATATATAAAAAAGAGTATCTTAAATATCTTGCTTGAAATAAGAGCGAAAGGTGTGGAAATAACTGTTGATTTTAAATATAAGGTGCAAACAGCTAATTATATTTCAAATGGGGCCTTTGTTGGAGTGAAAAGAATTTTAAAAATAGAGGATAGCTTTTATGATGAGATTTTGCAACAAAAAAGTTATGAGAGTAATTTAGCAAGAATAAATGTAATTACACAAGAAGGAGTAAGATAGATGTTAAAAAAAATAAAGGATTGGATAGGAACGAATTTAGATGTTTACAAAGTTGAAAGTGCAAACGATGTTGGTGCTGGATTGGTTAGGCATATTTGGAAAGGTGAAGAAACGGCAACCCAAGTTGGAACAACATTGACAGCACAAATCATAAATGATTTGCAAAAAGGATTGGTTCATACTTTAGATACAACTAGAACTGTAGGAACTAACAAAGATATTTATGAAGTTACATTGACTGGTATCGAAGAATTTGGCGTATTTGACGGATTAAAATTATTAATTAGAATTGATGGAGAAAATCAATTTGAGGATGTATTTTTAAAATTAGGCGGAACAGAATATCAAATCTATCAATTAAAGAACAATTTGTTGGATAAGGTTGATAAAGGGATTTTAAAAGATAAAAAAGAATATTTATTGAACTTTAAAAACAATTCTTTTGTTTTATCAGATAGTACTTTATACGGATCGCAAAAAGGTACAGCATTAGAAGGGAATCGTTTAGCTGAGATTCTAGGACTAGAATTTGGCGGAAACATACAGGACATCGGCAATAAAACGAAAGGTAAGTTTTATTATGATAACGTTACAAAATTTTACTACGAATGCATAGAAGACAACAGTCTGACATACAACGATTCAGGAAAATTTAGACCAATATCGAATAAGCCAATTTCGGACAAAGTGGAAAATTTATCCAATGTTGAAACTTACGTAATAGACCCGAGACTTACAGTCGGATTAATTTACAAAATCGGGAACATTTGTATCTTAATTTTAGATACAAACGAAGTGTATAACGGTCGGAGTTATGGAGATGTCCTTTTTAACATCCCTGAAAAATTTCGTCCAATTTTTAGAATACCAGTTCCAGTCGGAATAATCAATTCCACAAACGGTGGGGCGGCTCACATTGAGACAGATGGTAATGTTATATGGCGTGGTGGTTCAAAAACGGTTTCTTCGTTGTATATTAACGCTGTTTATTTAGCTAAGTAGTTAATCTATAAATTTGTGAAGAATTTTGAAAATATTTAACGATTTTATTGACTTTATAAATATTCAACTAATATGAGATTAATCGTGAGAAATTAGTGCAAATTCATAAGTTAGCACAGAATAAAAATCATAAAAAAAATAAAGAAATGGAGTGATAAAAATGACAGTAATTTACATTTATTTAATTGCGACAATGGAGTGTATAGCAAAACCAGTTGTCACAACAGTGGGAGAATTCAAAGAAAATCCTATATTATTTTACCCAGACTGGAATGACGAAACGATGAAATTTTCTGAAACTTTATTAAATAATCCGATTATTGATTCAAAAAATGGAGAACTTAGAGAAATGGCAGAGGTAGAAAAAATAAAAGCTGGGAAAAGAGTTTTAGACGACGGAAGTTATTTGGATGAAGTTAATGAAACAATCGTAACAATTGCAAAGCCGAACGAGTGGAGTGTATGGGATAAAGACTCTCACACTTGGAAAGTTGACAATGATTTGTTAAATAAAAAATTGAAAGAATTAAGAGAAAAAGCATTAAAAGACTTAGCCGAAGCTAAATCAAGCTTTTTGAACCAGCCGCTTGAAATCGAAAAAGATAGCAAAAAATATACTTTTGAGAACAACGAAAGAAACAGAAACAGTTTGTCTCTTAAAATATCGCTAATGTGGACTTTAGAGCAAGAAAAAATTGAAAAAGTAAAAGTCTTAAATGACCAAAAAATGGTTGAATTTATTGAGTTGAATAGAACGGAATTAAAGGGTTTGGCTAAAAAGATTCAAGATATTTTAGAAATAGCCGATGTTGCTGAACAAATGGCAGCAGCGGGAATCAATAGATACACTATTGAACAGATGTTAGAGCTTAATGTAAGTGATTTTTTTCAAAATTAATTAAAAGGAGTGATAGAAATGGACAGATTTGAAAAAATATTTGATTATTTGCTGAAAGTTGAGGGTGGATACTCAAACGACAAAAATGATAGAGGAGGTAAAACAAAATATGGAATTATAGAATCAGAAGCTAGAAAATATGGATACAAAGGTGAAATGAGAGACATGCCGCTTGATATAGCGAGAGATATTTATAATAAGAAATACTATCATAGAAATGGACTTGATACTTTAAAATCGGATAAGATAGCTTTATCAATTTGCGACTTTGTAGTAAACGCTGGAAACTGGGGAACTAAAAAAGCACAGGCTGCACTTAATGAATTAGGATTTGATTTGAGAGTGGACGGAATTTTAGGAGAAAAAAGTTTAGCTGCGTTAAATGAAGTTGATGAAAATAAATTTTTGGAAAAATATCACGATTTGCAGAGACGATATTATAAAGTAATAGTATTGAATAGACCATCGCAAAAAGTTTTTTTAAAAGGATGGCTCAACAGAGTGGACAGAAAAGAAAATTATTTAAAATCGCTCTAAAAACGGCTTTGATACAGGCTGAATAAGAGCATAAAAGGAATACTTTTGATGTTGAAGTTACCTAATGAGTTGATTTGTCTTAAAACGCTTGTTAGGTGGCTTAGAATTAATTTTATAAATTTTAGGAGGAAAAGCAATGGATTTTAATAAATTTCAAGATATTTGCAGAGAAGAAGTGACAAAATATTTTAATAGCAGAAGTGACAAGACAGATAAATTTGAATTAAAAAAGGAAGATGTATTTGTGGTATGGCACTGTAAAACATTGCAGAATGCAAAAGCATTATTGAGTACAACTATTTCAGATGGAATGTATTATGAACTTACATACAATGGAGACAAAGATGAGATGTACTTAGATGCATACAAGAAATGGGAAAACAAGAAAATAATTTTTTAGGAGATGATAAAAATGGATAAACAGTTACAAGTAATTTTAATAGGAATGCTGGTAGATTTTACCAGAAAAGAAGTGCTGGAAAAGGAAATAGTTTTTGGAGCTAAAAAAGGAATAGAAAAACTGGAAGCTGTTAAGAATAACTTTTTTGGGAAGTTTAAGGATTTTATAAAAAAAGCGCAAGAGATAAACAATCCATATATTCCTGATGACATTGAAAGATTTACTGAAGATTTATTACTAAAGGGCGCTGAAACACTTGAAAAAACTGTAAATGTAGATGAAATAATACATAAAATACTTGGAGAAGAAAAAACAGCAATAGGAATATAAGGAGCATAATCAATGATAGAGGATTTAAAGGTAATAATAGACAATCACGGACTTTTTCTGATATTGTTTTTCAGCGGGGTGCTGTTTGGAGTGGTTGCCCAGAAAATGATAGACAATCAGCCAGTAAAACCGTACATAAAAAGAATAGCCGTTGCTGGAATGACAATGGCTATTGCCCTGTCGCTTAATAAAGTGGTGGGGCATTTCAATGCCGGCTTCCTGTATCCTTGGAGTCCTGTGCTGGGATTTTTCGGAGAAGCTATGATGGAAACAATCAATCAGAAAAGATATGGCATAAGCAAAGGATTTTTGGAGCTTATGCTGGAAAAGCTCGGATTTGTCAAGAAGAGAGATGGTAAAGATGAAGACTTATCATAGAAGCAGAAAGTTTGCAATAGTTGTGCTGGCGTTAATTTTCTTAAATTCAGTAATGACGCTGAAACTGAGAGGATACCAAAGAACACAAAACTTGAATTTGTTGCGAAGTAAGTTAAGAAGTGAAAGCAACAAAGATATCTTTGATTCCATAGAAGAAAAATCAAAGAAAGAAGACTTGATACTCCTAATAGGAACGAATTTAGCAACACTAATAATTGTTGCAGGGTTAGACAGGTTCGGAGTGTTCGAGGAAAGCGATAAAACTATAAGGGAAAACAAGAAAAAACTTGTGAAATTATTTTTGTAAGTTATTAGGATAGTCAGAAATGGCTATCTTTTTTTATTCCTATAAAAAAAACGTATAAATTTTTATATCTATTTTATGGTAATATACAAGTAGTATGCATTTTTACAAATATTAAATTTATGAACAGATATGCGGATCACCTAAACATCGAAGAACTTTAAAAGATATTTTTTTTAACTTGTAAATATATATTGTAATGATTATAAAATTATGATAAAATTAAATAAAGAATTTTGAATAGCAAAATATTAATAGCTTTATACTAAATATGTATATATTTAGAATTATAGAAAAACTTAAAAGTTAGAATATCAAGAATGGAGGAAAAAATGGAAAATATATCTAAAGATAAATTATTAAGTATGTATGAATCAATGTTAGATATTAGAAACTTTGATTTGAAGGTGAATCAGCTTGTGAAAAGAGGGATGGTTCCAGGAATGACACATTTGTCAGTTGGAGAAGAAGCGGCAAATGTTGGAGCGATTGCGGCGTTAAATCCTGATGATTTTATAACGTCTAACCATAGAGGACATGGGCAAGTTATTGCGAAAGGGATTGACTTGAATGGAATGATGGCTGAGATTATGGGGAAAGCTACAGGAACTTGTAAAGGTAAAGGTGGTTCAATGCATATTGCCGATTTAGAAAGTGGAAATTTAGGAGCTAACGGAATTGTTGGTGGAGGACACGGAATGGCAGTAGGAGCAGCTTATACTCAAAAAGTTAAAAATACTGGGAAAATCGTACTGTGTTGTTTTGGAGATGGAGCTACAAATGAAGGAAGTTTTCATGAAGCAATGAACTTGGCATCAGTTTGGAATGTACCAATTATTTTTTATTCAATTAATAATGGATATGGAATAAGTACAGATATTAAAAAAGTTACAAATGTAGAGCATATTTATCAAAGAGCGGTGGCTTATGGAATGCCTGGATATTTCATTGAAGATGGAAATGATGTTTTGGCAGTTTATGAAACATTTAGAAAAGCAGTGGATGATGTAAGAGCAGGAAAAGGTCCTGTTTTAATTGAAAGTGTGACATATAGATGGTTTGGGCACTCAAGTTCAGATCCTGGAAAATATAGAACGAAAGAAGAAGTGGATTCTTGGAAGGCAAAAGATCCAAATATTAAATTTAGAAATAGATTGATTGAAGAAGGGATTGCAACTGAGGAAGAATTAACTAAATTGGAAGAAAATTCAAAACAAAAAATTGAAGAAGCAGTTGATTTTGCGAAAAACAGTCCAGAACCAACTCTTGAATCAGCATTTGAGGATATTTTTGCAGATTAATTAAAGTGTTTATTACTAAAAGAATTTAGGGAAATTTAGTAAAAAGATATTGATTTAAAAAATATAAATTTTGAAAAAATTCTAAGAGGGTTAAATTAAGGAATAAGTGTTAGAAATTTTAAAAAGAAGAGATAAAAACTGGGAGGAAATAATAAATATGGAGACAAAATTAATGTCTGTAAAAGAGGCAATAATTACAGCAATGTCAGAAGAAATGAGAAGAGATGAAAATGTATTTCTTATGGGAGAAGATGTTGGAATATTCGGAGGAGATTTTGGGACTTCGGTAGGAATGTTAGAAGAATTTGGAGAAGAAAGAATTAAGGATATGCCTATTTCAGAATCAGCAATTTCAGGAGCAGCTATTGGAGCGGCAATGACTGGTTTAAGACCAATTGTAGACGTAACATTTATGGATTTTATCGTGTATATGATGGATAATATTGTAAATCAGGCGGCTAAAACTAGATATATGTTTGGTGGAAAAGGAAGAGTACCAGTGACATTTAGATGTGCGGCAGGAAGTGGAGTAGGTTCAGCAGCACAACATTCGCAATCATTGGAGGCTTGGTTTACGCATATTCCTGGAGTAAAAGTAGTTGCACCTGGAACACCTGCAGATGTGAAAGGGTTGTTGAAAGCAGCTATTAGGGATAATAATCCAGTAATTTTCTTGGAATATAAGGCGCAATATAATGTGAAAGGTGAAGTTCCAACAGATCCTGAATTTGTTATTCCTTTAGGAAAGGGAGAAATAAAAAGAGAAGGTACGGATATTACGATAGTAAGTTACGGAAGAATGCTTGAAAGAGTATTGAAGGCAGCAGAAATAGTGGCTGAAGAAGGAATTAGCGTGGAAGTGGTGGACCCTAGAACATTGATACCATTAGATAAAGAAATAATTTTGGATTCAGTTAAGAAAACAGGAAGAGTTGTTTTAGTGAATGATGCTCATAAAACAAGTGGATTTATTGGGGAAATTTCAGCAATTATTTCAGAAAGTGATGCATTTGATTATTTGGATCATCCAATTGTGAGATTGGCTGGAGAAGACGTGCCTATGCCATATAATCATACTTTAGAAACAGCGATGGTTCCGAGTGTTGAAAAAATTGTTGAGGCAATTAGAAAAGTAAAAAATAAACAATAGTAGAAGGTGAAAAATAAGATGGAAAATAGCAAATTGAGAGCTACACCTGCTGCGAGAGATTTAGCTAAAATGATGGGAATAGATTTGTTAAATGTTAGAGGCAGTGGAGCTAAAGGTAGAATTCATAAAGAAGATGTGGAAGAATTTAATTTTGAGAAAAAAGTGAGAATTACTCCGTTGGCTAGTAAAATAGCACAAGAATACAATATTGATTTGAGTACAGTAGAAGGTAGCGGACATAATGGGAAGATAATGAAAGAAGATATTTTGAATATCATTGCTAAACCGAAAGAAACTGAAGAATTGGCAAGACATGAAAAAGCGATATTGGCTGAAAAAGAACAAGTGGAAGAAGCTGATATTGAAGTTATTCCAATGTCACCGATGAGAAAAGTAATAGCGAAAAGAATGTCAGACAGTTACTTTACAGCACCTACATTTACATTAAATTATGAAGTTGATATGACAGAATTGATTTCGTTGAGAAAAAAAGTTATGGATACAATTATGGAAAATACAGGTAAAAAGATAACTGTAACAGATTTAATTTCATTTGCTGTAGTTAAAACATTAATGAAACACAAATATGTAAATTCTGAATTGTCTGAAGATGGAACACAAATTACATTGCATAATTATGTAAATTTGTCAATTGCTGTTGGAATGGACGACGGACTTTTGGTGCCTGTAATTAAAGGTGCAGATAAAATGTCATTAAGTGAATTGGTAGTTGCGTCTAAAGACATTATTAAAAAGGCGTTGGCGATGAAATTGAGTCCTTCTGAACAAAGTGGAAGTACGTTTACAATTAGTAATTTGGGAATGTTTGGAACGCAAAGTTTTAATCCTATTATAAATCAACCAAATTCGGCAATTTTAGGAGTTGCTGCGACAGTTGAAAAACCAGTAGTTGTAGATGGAGAGATTGTAATTAGACCAATAATGACAATGTGTTTAACAATTGACCATAGAGTTGTGGATGGACTTGCTGGAGCTAAATTTATGCAAGATTTGAAGAAATTATTGGAAAATCCATTGGCAATGTTAATTTAGAAAAATTGAAATACTATAAATACCATTAAATAAAATAAAGGAAGTGAAATAAATGGCAGTAGAAGTAATTATGCCTAAAGCTGGAATAGATATGACAGAAGGGCAAATCGTGAAATGGAACAAAAAAGAAGGGGAAAAAGTAGAAGAGGGAGAAATTTTACTTGAAATAATGACTGACAAAACAAGTATGGAATTGGAGGCAGAGGCTTCAGGATACTTGATTAAAGTGTTGAAACAAGATGGAGAAACTGTGCCAGTTACAGAAGTTATTGGGTACATTGGAGCTGAAGGAGAAGAAGCACCAACAGGAGCAGCACCTCAAGCGGCACCAGAACCAAAAGCAGCAGAACCAGTGGCAGCAGCTCAACCAGCAGCTTCAACTTCAAATGAACCAAAAGCACCAAAAGGTGACGATGAATTTGATGTAGTTGTAATCGGTGGAGGACCTGCAGGATATGTAGCGGCAATTAAAGCAGCACAATTAGGTGGAAAAGTAGCGATTGTGGAAAAAGTTCACTTTGGAGGAACTTGTTTGAATAAAGGATGTATTCCTACGAAAACATTCTTGAAAAATGCTGAAATTATCGAAGGAATTGAAATGGCTGGAAAAAGAGGAATTATCTTGGAAAATGATAAATTCACAATTGATATGCCAAAAGTTGTTAAATTGAAAAATGATATCGTAAAAACATTGACAAATGGAGTTCAAGGATTATTGAAGAGTAATGATGTTAAGATTTATAACGGTATTGGAAAAATAAATGTTGATAAAGATGTTGTTGTTACAAATGATAAAGGTGAAACAGTATTGAGAACTGATAAAATCATTTTAGCAGGTGGTTCAAAAGTAGGAAGAATCAATATTCCAGGAATTGACAGTCCAAAAGTATTGACAAGTGATGATATTTTAGATATTCAGCAAATTCCTAAATCATTAGCTGTAATTGGTGGAGGAGTAGTTGGAATTGAGTTGGGGCAAGTGTTTAATTCATTTGGTTCAGAAGTAACTGTTGTGGAAATGATGGATAGAATTATTCCTGGTGTGGATAGGGAATCTTCTGAAACATTGAGAAAAGAATTAGAGAAAAAAGGAATGAAAATCTTGACTTCGACTGCAATTAAAGAAATTGTTGATAATGGAGATACATTGACAATTAAAGTTGATGGAAAAGATGATATTGTGGCTGAAAAAGCATTGTTGTCAATTGGAAGAGTGCCTGATTTAGAAGGAATTGGGGAAATTGACTTGGAATTGGAAAATGGTAAAGTTAAAGTGGATAAATATATGGAAACTAGCGTTAAAGGTATTTATGCGCCTGGAGATATTAATGGAACTAGAATGTTGGCTCATGCGGCATTTAGAATGGGAGAAATTGCAGCAGAAAATGCAATTCAAGGAAACCACAGAGCAACAAGATTAGAAACAAATTCTTCAGCTTCAATTTATACTATACCATCAGCGATTTATACTGTGCCAGAAGTAGCAATGGTTGGATTGACAGAAGAACAAGCTAAAGAAAAATATGATATAAGTGTAGGGAAATTCGCATTTGTAGGAAATGGAAGAGCGTTGGCATCAGGGGAATCTGCTGGATTTGTAAAAGTTATTGCTGATAAAAAATATGGAGAAATTTTAGGAGTTCATATTGTAGGGCCTTCAGCTGCTGAAATCATTAACGAAGCTGCAACATTAATGAAAATGGAAATTACAGTGGATGAAGTAATTAAAACGATACACGGACACCCTACTTATTCAGAAGCATTATTTGAAGCATGTGCAGATGTTTTAGGAGAAGCTGTTCATTTACCTAAAAAGAAAAAATAGAATGAAAGAGGACTAGTTACTATGATTTATTATATTAGTAAAACTCATGATACCGCATTTAATATTGCTTTGGAAGAATATTGCTTTAAAAAATTAAAGGATGAAGATGAAATATTTTTACTTTGGATAAATGAGCCTTCAATAATTGTTGGGAAGTATCAGAATACGATTGAGGAAATTAATACGGAATATACGAGAGAAAAAGGGATTCATGTGATTCGTAGAATTTCTGGTGGAGGAGCAGTTTATCACGATTTAAATAATTTGAACTATACAATTATTTCTAATAGAGATAAAGGACAGGAAGGATTCAATTTTAAAGAATTTTCAAAACCAATAATTGAAACATTGGCAGAATTAGGCGTAAAAGCTGAGTTTACTGGAAGAAATGACTTGGAAATTGATGGACAAAAATTTTGTGGAAATGCACAGGCTTACATAAAAGATAGAGTGATGCATCACGGTTGTCTTTTATTTAATGTTGATTTTAGTGCTTTGGGAAATGCTCTGAAAGTTTCTAAAGATAAAATAGAATCAAAAGGTGTAAAATCTGTTAGAAGTAGAGTTACGAATATATTGCCTCATTTGAAAACTCCGATTACAGTTGAAGAATTTGGCGATAAAATTATGGAATATATGAAAAAACAGTATCCGGATATGAAAGAATATGTTTTTAGCAAAGAAGAGCTAGATTATATTGCTAAAAGAGCTGAAATTAAAAGAAGCTGGGAATGGAATTATGGAGAGTCGCCAGAATTTAATATAACTAGAGGGAAAAGATTTAAAAATGGGAAAATTCAAATCTTTGCCACAGTTGAAAATTCTAGAATTAAAAATATTAAATTTTATGGGGATTTCTTTGGGAAAAATGAAGATTTGAGTGAAATTGAAAATCTTTTGAAAAATGTGAAATATACGGTAGAGGATGTTAAGAAAAAATTGGAATCAATTGACATTGGAGAATATTTTTCTAAATTTACTGTGGATGAGATTGTGGAAGTTATTGTGGAATAGAGATTGGTTGTAAAAAATATTTTTTTAGAAGTATAAACAAAATTAAGTTATTGAATAATCTATTGACAAAAAAATAATAAATGTTATTCTTAAAATAGAAAAGGAAAATCTAGAATTTTTTAAAAAATATTCAAAAGAGAATAAAATTGAGATGTCATCTTTTGTTCGTAACTTAATTTTGGATAAAATATATGATGAAATAACTAAAGAAGATGAAAAAAGAATATTAAAAAGATAGGAAAAATCAAAATTGGAAAAAAACAAATTCAGCTGAAGATATTTTTAAAAGATTAAGATTATTGTAAAATCAAAAAATTGTAAGGAAAAAAAACTTGACAACTCATCAAAATTTTTGTATAATCATAGTACACTTGAAATAATAGATTTTAGAGTTAATAAATAATGTGGAGGTAACATTTAATGTTAAAATTAAGATTGACTAGATTAGGAAGAAAGAAAGTCCCTTTTTATAGAATAGTAGCTATGGAGGCTTTATCTAGAAGAGATGGAAAAGCTGTTGCTTATCTTGGAACTTTTAATCCACTTGTTGAAGATGATAAACAAGTAGTATTAAAGGAAGATGAAATCTTGAAATACTTATCAAATGGAGCACAACCAACTGAAACTGTTAAAAGTATTTTAACAAAAGCTGGAGTTTGGGCTAAATTTCAGGAAACTAAGAAAAAATAGTTTGAAAAATTTTTAAATTATGATTTCTTATTTAGAATAATATATTTTACAGGGGGTGAAACCCCTTGTTATTAGTTGTTAAGCAAGTAAACAAAAGAAAGTTTGTTTCAATTTTTAAATAGAATTTAATATTAATTTTTTATAATACTTGCCTTATTCTTAGGGCAATTTTTTTTTTGGAAAAAACAATGTTCAAAGACATTATAAATTTGATACTAACCCCATTTAAATAATGAATATATTATAAATCTTTTTAGCAGTTTAAACCTGATATTTATTTTCAAATAATTAAAATAAACCTCTACTTTTTTTAATGGGAAACGATATAAATTTTGTCGTAATCATTAATAAAATCTATTGTTTTTTTGAAATTTA
>ERZ773022.2151-NODE-2151-length-12250-cov-9.100697_pt1 | contig 12250 bp, 11 predicted proteins | sample MGYA00580839_ERZ773022 | MGnify/ENA primary metagenome ERZ773022 (study PRJEB29015, sample SAMEA2738020) | human oral metagenome | biome: human oral; feature: human-associated habitat; material: dental | place: China | collected 2044 ... | reverse complement strand
GTGCCGCATCGCATGGCGGACAGCCCGTTTCTCCATCGAAGTACAGCCCCGTGAGCGCCGTGCCATCACTCGTAAGTGTGATTCCGCCGAGCGGGGAGGTGTAGTGTGCTGTGTAGATCATGAACATTCTCCTGTCGATATTTGCTTCTATTATAAAGGAAATCATTGTGCTGTGATAGTCCCCCGTGTGTTTTCAATCAAAATATGATATAGTGAAAGAAAGATACTGAAGGAGGCTGCACGATGGCGACAACGGAGATGACGGATGATATGGTTGTGCAGGGCGCTCGCGCGGCGGTGCGTATTGCACTGGCCAAGAATCAGGCAAGAGGCGTGTCGAGTGTTGCTTACGACCGCAAGACGAAGACGATCTATGAGATCAGGAGCGATGGGCAGCGCGTGCCTATACGGGTAGGATGTGATGATTGGCAGAGAGAAAAAATTGAGACTCTGACGGGAATTACGGATATGGAGAGCAGAGATTTGAATCATCACGGGTAATCTGTGTTTTCACAGAAAGGCGTGGGCATTTGCCTGCGCCTTTTTCAATCTCGTGTAAAGGAAGCACTGATAAATTCAGCACCATCATCTTGACGCATCTTTTTTGCCCGTACTTCGGCGGAAAATCCTCCACAGAGCACCACTCTGCGTCCGGTTTTCCGCCTTGTTCGGATGAAAAAATCTACGCCAATCTGAGGGTCTATTTTATCAGCGATTCCTAAAATGTCGCCTGTCATGCGACCACCCGTCCCCGTTTCCCTGCTATACTCGACACCATAGAAGAGGTCATATAGTACAGAGGAGGAGATCATCATGACAGAGGCAAAGACAAACGGACAGACGGAACTCGTATTCATCTTGGATCGGAGCGGGTCGATGTCGGGGCTGGAATCCGATACCATCGGCGGGTTCAACGGCATGATCGCGCAGCACAAAGGGGACGGGGGAGATGTACTCGTCTCGACGGTTCTCTTTGACCACGAGGACGAGGTCATTCTCGACCGCGTGCGGATCGCAGAGGTGCCAACACTCACGGACAAGGAGTACTACACGCGCGGCTCGACGGCTCTGCTCGACGCAATGGGCGGCGCGATCCACCACATCAAAAACGTGCACAAGTACGCCCGCCCCGAAGACCGCCCCGCACGCACCATGTTCATCGTCACGACCGACGGCATGGAGAACGCGAGCACGCGTTACACGGCGGATCAGGTGCGGGCGATGGTGAAGCGGCAGGAGAAGGAGGCGGGCTGGGAGTTCATCTTCCTCGGAGCGAACATCGACGCCGTGCAGGTCGCGGGCGGACTCGGCATCCGCGCCGAGAACGCCGTGGAGTTCGCCTGTGACGCGGCGGGTGTGCACGAGAACTTCGCGTCGCTTTCGCACATGACGTGTGCATTCGCACATACGGGTATCGTCGGAGCGGGGTGGAAGACGAAGATCAGTGAACACCTTGCAAAGCGTCAGAGCGGACGCCGCTGAACGGAGAGCGTGGAAAAATTTTTCAAATGCGGCTGGCATGGACTTTTTCCGTCCATGCCATTCGCTATACTTACGGAACCACTGATAAATTCGACACCGTCATCCAATCGGGCGGAGTTCATTTTATCAGCGATTTTCTAGATGTGGTCAAGAGATATGGAGGAAATCATCATGGCAGAGGCAAAGACAAACGGACAGACGGAGCTGGTATTCCTCATGGACGTCAGCGAGCCCATGGCGGACTTTGCGTCCGATATCATCGCCGGGTTCAACGGCATGATTGCACGGCTCAGAGAGGAGAGGACGGATATCCTTGTCACTACATGGCAGTTCGCTGATTTTTGCTTGTACGTTGATGAACGTGTGCCGATCACTGCGGACTCCGTACGCATGGAACAGGACTTCTTTGAGCGCCTCCGTATCATGCGGGAGCAGGTTGCACGCCAAGCTGCTCCCGCGCCCATCACACTAGAGGACGGCAAGCCCGGCAGAAGGGTGCTGATCAATGCGATAGGCGGTGTTGTCTGCCGCGCTAGGTACGTGTACAAGCATTATCCCGAGAACCCCGCGCGTACGATGTTCGTCATCATCACGGGCGGAGCGGATAACGCGAGCCTGTACTACTGGACGCCTGACCGGCTGCGGGATCTGCTAGAGCGGCAGGAAAAGGAGGCGGGCTGGGAGTTTATCCTCCTCGGTGCGAACATCGATGCAGCGCAGGTTGCAAGAGATCTCGGCATCCCCGTCGAGAACGCCGCCCAGTTCGCCTGTGACGCGGTGGGCGTGCGCGAGAACTTCGCATCGCTCACGCGGATGATTATGGAGTTTTCCACGACGGGCGTTGCTCTGCCGACATGGTCGCAGAAGATCAGCGAGCATCTCGCGCAGAGCAACGACGCTCGCAGCTGAGCGGGAACGAAAAGCCTCCCCTGCCAAGGCGGGGGAGGTTGCGAACGCAGTGAGCCGGTGGGGGCGCTTGCAGCGATAGAGCAAACATGACCAAGACGGTTGTATCTGTGGTAAATCAATGAAAACAAATCTCTTGCAGGGACAAAAATCCTGTGTTAAAATTTTATGAAAAAAACTGAGAGGAGAATGTCCATGATACCGCCGCACAAAACACCATCCGCAGAGCTTCTTGCAAAGATTCGCCGCTATATTGCCGAGCATCTGCTTGATGTCGGCGACGTGATTGAGGAAGCATCGCGCAAGATGCCGCACCCTGCGCCGCGTCCCTTTGAGGAGGCACGCGAGCGGCACGGCATTCGTCGGCGCGACGCAATGGAAGAGCCGGTGGTGTTCGGTGCGGGAGCCATCGCTCCCGGCATCGGCAAACCTCTTGACAACATCCTCTCACGCCTCAAAAGCAAACTGGACAAACCGCAGGAGACTTTCTCCGATCGCCTCCTGCGCCTCATCAGCGAGCGCGGCATGACCGATGCGGAGGCGTACAAGCGCGCGGGCATTGATCGCAAGTATTTCTCCAAGATCCGTAACGGACAGGCACCATCGGCGAAGGTCATCTACGCATTCATCTTTGCACTCAGGCTGAACATCGACGAGGCACGGGATCTTCTCGCGAGCGCGGGGTACAGTATCTCGCCCGCGCGCGCATACGACCTCGTCATGGAGTTCTGCATCCTGGAGGGCTGTGACATCGACACGGTGAACGGAATCCTGTACGAGATGGGGATGGATGTGCTGTGACGTGAGAATTTATCAGTGATTCCTTTACGATACCGATAAAGAAAATGTCGCCCGCTAGGCGACCTATGGCGATCGATGTTCTGCTAGAATGAGCATAGATGAAGGAGAAATCGTTCGGAGGTGAGTGAGATGGAAATTTTGAAGAATTTGCAGAACGTATTTCGTGCCGTGCGTCCACCCTGCGCGCGCTGCCCCTACCGCCTTGGACTGGTGAAATTCGTGCAAAGCCCATGCCCGGCGTGTATGTTGGATGGCTATCGCACATTCGACGCACTCACGCACGGGCGGAACAGTTTTCCCGGCATCTGGCGCGGCGGCATATTTCGCGACGGAGCGGATGATGGGCGGATTTTCCGCAGGTAGGTGAGCGATGGAAACGATCAAAGGAATGCTGAAGCTCGTTGGCGAATGCGTCTCTGTACTTGCACTGCTGGTCGCATACGCCATCGTAAAAGTACTGTATTGGGGGGTCATGGGCATCAAATTTCTGATCGCGCTCGTGATTTCTTTGAACTAGGGAAGGAACACAAATGACAATGGATCGCATGGAGATACGCGGCCGCTGCGGCGTCGCGATTGCATACGCAAAGGTGATCGAGGACGAGGCGGTCGAGCAGATCCGCCGCATGTGCGACTACGAGTTCACGGAGGGGGCGAGTATCCGCATCATGCCCGATGTGCACTGGGGCAAGGGCTGCACCATCGGCACAACGATGACCGTGCGGGACAAGGTCGTCCCGAACCTCGTCGGCGTCGACATCGGCTGCGGGATGTATACGGTCGACCTTGGCAAGGGCGAGATCGACCTTGTACGCTTCGATGAGGCGGCACACTTCGTCCCGTCGGGGCGCAATCTCTGGGATGGGCGGCAGGAGAGATTTGACCTCACGTCGCTGCGCTGCTACCGCGCCCTCAAGGACACAAAGCGCATCGCACGCAGCCTCGGCACGCTCGGCGGCGGCAACCACTTCATCGAGATCGACCGCAGTGCGGACGGCACGCACTACCTCGTCATCCATACGGGCAGCCGTAATCTCGGCAAACAGGTCGCCGAATACTACCAGAATATCGCCATTGACCTCTCGCACGGCAAGGATGAACTGTTCCGTGCGCGTGACGAACTCATCCGCCGCTACAAGGCGGAGGGGCGGCGCAGCGAGCTGCAGGAGGCACTCAAGGAGCTGAACCGTGCGTTCCAGGCAAAGGCCGCGGAGATCCCAGCCGATCTCGCGTTTCTTTTCGGCAGCTATCTTGCGGACTACCTGCACGACATCGAGATCTGCCAGGACTTCGCGCGGCGAAACCGTGAGGTCATCGCGCGCGTTCTCCTCGAACGGACGGGGCTGACTGCGGGGGCAGCGTTCCACACCATCCACAACTACATCGACGTGGAGGAGCGGATTCTCCGTAAGGGAGCAATCGCAGCGCACAAGGGTGAGCGCGTCCTCATCCCGATCAACATGCGCGACGGCAGCATCCTCGCCGTCGGGCGCGGCGATCCGGACTGGAACTACTCCGCACCGCACGGGGCGGGGCGGCTCATGTCGCGCACAGCGGCAAAGGAAAATCTCTCGATGGATGAGTTCCGTGAAACAATGGTAGATGTCTATACAACAGCAGTCAACGAGAACACACTAGACGAGGCACCGATGGCCTACAAGTCCCTCGCAGACATCATCGACGTGATCGAGGACAGCGTGGACGTGATCGAGGTGCTGAAGCCGATCTATAATTTTAAGGCGGGGTGAAATCAAGGACTATATCACGCAAGAGTTCGGCTATGATCTTTCGCGTACCCTCGATGAGATCCGTCCGACCTACTGCATGGACGCGACCTGTCTCCGCAGCGTCCCCGAGGCATTCTATGGCTGCCCCGACGAGCTGTACAATGAATGTCCGGCGCGCCTTCCCAAGGAGCTGTGTGAAGGCCTGTTTGCACTTGATATTATGTGGGGCACGTATTCGATTGTTTTATGAAGAAAAATTTCTCAATGACAGGGAAAAAGGAAAGGAATTTTATATTATTTGACGAACATTAATAATAATAAGACAATCCTTGTCTTTGTTGTTTTGTGAGAGTCGTTGCAGTTGTTGACAAGAGGGAGGCTATCCTATGAGTCAGTGGGAAGAGCGCAAGGATGACTTTATTCGTAAACTTGAGAAGTCGAAGACGACATTTCGGGATATTCTGGCACAGGACAAGGACTATCTCGTATTCACTCCGCAGGATCGCGAGGAGCTTGAGGCTCTGATACAGCGCAATGACAAGGTGCTCAACAAGCTGAAGAAGGGCGAGTTCACCGTCGCCATCGTGGGTCTTGAAAAGGCGGGCAAGAGTACGCTCGGCAATGCGCTTTTGAAGAATATCTTCTTGCCGGAGTACACGGAACGATGCACCTACACGACAACCGAAATCAAAGCGGGCAATGAAGATCGCGGTGAGATTGTATTCTACTCGCGTGAGGAGTTTCAGGCAGATTTTCAAAAAATGCTTGCGACGCTCGGCTATGAAGAATCGGCAAACATCAATATGTCTGTTGATACCTTTAACCGTTGGTGGAATACCATGGAGGAGAAAGACCGTTTCAAATACGAAATGCTGAACGGGACAATCGCCGAGGATGTCCGCGCCATCCTGCAGGGCAGCAAAACGATACAAGCTTTTCTTGGTCAGCTACCCAAGAGCTTTGAGGGGGCGGATGCCCTCCGCTCGCGCAGTTTCCAGATCTTTATCACGGGTATCAGCGGCTATGACGCATCCAATGTTGTCATTCGATCCGCAGAACCGTATGCGGTCAAAAAGGTCAACATTGAGTCCGCAAGTCTCGGAGATATGTCACATATCGTCCTCTACGATGTGCCGGGGTTTGACTCGCCGACGGATCTGCACAAGAAGCAGACCGCAGAGATGCTGAAGGAGTCGGATGCCATTATCCTCGTAACGAACGTCGGAGATCGTCCGAACCTTGTGGGGACGCAGCTTGATATGCTGCACAAGGAGCGTGATGTGGATAATGTCCCGTTGCGGGACAAGGCGTTTGTCTTTGGCAATAAGATTGACCGCGCCCGCAATAAGCAGGTGGCGCTGGATAATACAGCGACGCTTTGCAAGGAAGTGGAGAAATATCGTGTTGCAGACCCCCAGCATGTCATCTGCGGCTCGGCAAAGGCGTTTCTTGAGGGGCTGAACGTCTGGTCGGAGGACGAGGAGCGGCGCGGAAAGACACTCATCAAGTCGGATTTCGATGCATGGGGACTTCCTGATGGGGATGGTGTCATCGCTTTGCTTGACAAGATGACGCATTACTATCAGAATGATCGCTATGAAATTTTGGAACGACGCGCAACGAATACATTGAATGATGCGGAAAAGTTGCTGCGTGAGATTTTGGAGAAAAATGAGGAGTCGGTGTACGGGGGAGGACTCGCCACACGCGCGGGCGGCACTCAAATACTTGCACTCCGACGGGCGCTGAAACGCTTTGTCGAGGAGGCGAAAGTCATCGGCGACACCTACAATGAACAAGTGCTTAGGGAAAAGCCGTTCAGCAGAATTGTGACCGAGCGCATTGAGGAGATCTATCCTGATGTGGATGATGATTTTGTCCGCCGTACGGAGTTGAAAGCCAAAATCGGTGTCGGATTGCTGACCAACATCGAGCGGTTAAATTCGCTTGTACGCGAGGATTTGCAGGTGGAGTTCTCCAAGGAAATTGTCCAGCGTACGGCTGCCGAAACAGGAAGCTTGGAGACGGACATCTATGATCGGCTGACTGAAAAGTTCCTCGAGGTTGCGGGAGCGGGTCAGGAGAACCCGTACTATGAGGAACTTCAGGAAAGTGTACGTAGCTTGTTTGACGAGGTGATGCGGGAGCATGACGGCGAGTATTGCCGTTTTAACACACTTGTCGAACGCTTTACGACCGATCCCATAGAGGCTCTCATTAAATATGTTTTCGCCGGTGGCGATGATTCCCGCCTGCAGAAACTCATCGAACGACATACCCTTTCGCAGTTTTATGCGCTTGCCGCATATTACAGCGACGGAGTGGAGAATAGCGAGTCTCTTGACGTGAACGACAATACACATTTAGTCCGTATGTTCTCACGTATTCTTGTGCATGAGGACAGCGACGCACATCATGAGACGGAGAATGAACAGGTGCTCAACGGCTTTATCACCCAGCACTGGGATAAGATCAGCACCGGGGCATCCTTTGCCGTGGAGCTGTTTCCCGCCGGGAAATGGGCAAAGATGCTCTCGAAAGCGGGGATTAAGCTTGCCGGCGAAAACGGGTTTGATAAAAAAGCGGAGAAATTGGTTTCGAATCTGTTCTATCAGGCGGGATGGCAGAAAAAAACACCCGAGGAACGGCGCGATGCGATGGCGGCATGCTTTGAAGAGATCAGCCGGCAGCCGCAGCAGCCGCAGCAGCGCACGCGCAAGGAGCTTCTTCAGGAATTCTCGCGCAGGGGACACGAGAAGAAGCAGCGCCAGCTTGATGAAATAACGCAGAACTACGGGAACGATGAGGAGCGGAACGCCGCACGCAAGGCACAGATGATTGCGGAGATTAACGAGGATATTGCAATCCTGCGTGACATCACGGTGCATGCGGTTATGGATGCCATTAACCTCGAAAAGGCATTTGTCTCTGTCATTACGAACAATATCAATCTCATTCGCGACCATTTCGAAGAGGAGAACGAAAACAAGATTGATGTGTGGATTAACCTCTATGTTGATAAAATCAAGGCCGATGAGTTCGAAAAAATCCAGCGGGATGAGATGGACTCGTTGGCGCGCAGGAACATTGTGGAGACGGCGCAAAAGATGTTGGTTGTATTTGACTCCGAGGAGGAATAGGAATGGAGCTAAAGGATAAGTACATTATCTGGACACCGGAGGATTTTGCTGGAGGGAACATTCAGGAGGCGGCACGCTATATCTGCGCCAATGTGCATCTGATCCATTTGCTGCAACCGAGTGCAGCACTGCCTCTCTATGAGGCAATTAAGTGCCTGGCGGATGCGGATAATGATCCCATGACGCTGACCCAGGCACGCTTTGCCTATAACATCGAATTTACCATCCCGGCGGAGCTGTTTTCCTGTGCAGGGAAACAGCATAAATTTGTTGGGGCGGTACGCAGTCTTGCGGAGCTGATTGACTTTTTGCCGCTGAATGAAAATGGTGGATTGTCCATCTCGCATTGTGTCGTGATTGACGATAATGCCATTGCCGGGCAGGAGTCGGACAAGGTGCGCGAGCTAATGGCGGGACTCCTGCAGCAATTTGTCTTTTTGAATCTGGATCTTGATGTGATGAGCAAGTCCGAGATCCGAAAGAACGAGATCAAGGAGCGTTTTCGCAAACACTACCCCGAGCTGGAACGCCACCTGAATCGTGCGATTGACGATATGGAAAAGGCTCTTGGAAAGCAGCTCTTCAGCCCGAAGGGATTGGAGAATGCGCATGAGCTGCGTAGCAGTCTTGAGGGAATGCGGGAGGATCTGGAAAAGGCGCGTAAGCGTCCCATCCGCATTGCGGCAATGGGGACGAAGAAGGCGGGCAAGAGCGTCATCATCAACTGTCTTCTTGGGCAGGAGTATGCGCCGACCAGCTCCGAGCTGCCGACGCCCAACGTCATACGGTATGTGCCGGAGACGACAGAGCGCGGGCTGTGGCTGGAGTATAAGGGCGAGAGCATGACATTTTCCTCGGCAGAGCGGCTGAAAGCATTTATTCAAGGCGAGTTTGAAGAGGCACAGCGACATACGGGGGACGAGGCTGCACTTGGGGAGATGGTTGTTCACTATCCCACCGAGGAACTGACGGGGTTTGAGATCTACGATACTCCGGGACCTGACTTTGCGGGAGCCGGCGAATCTCATGCAGTGATTGCAGAGGCGTGTATCAAGGATGCCGATGTTTGTATTTTCGTCATGAACTATTCCAAGCATTTGGAGACGGGGGAAGTAGCATTTCTGGAGAAGATCCGGAACTTCTTTCAGGAAAACGGAAAGTTCTACTCGCTTCTGATTGCGGTGAACCGTGTCGACGAACGCTACAGCGCGGAGGTGGAGAAATCCCTTTCCCGCGTTATCGACTACATCCGTACGAAGCTCGACGCACTGGGCTATCCGCATATTGTGACCTTCGGCACATCGGCGCTGCAGAGTTTCTACCTTGCTAAGATTCGTGAACTCTGTGCAGAAGAGGGGCATCCGGAGGGGGCTTCGATTGATGCGGATGCAGTGAAGGCACTCAAGAAAACCCATAAGAACGCGATGACGCGGCTGAGTTTCATCCAAGAGGCACTCGGACGCCTCGAGGACTTCCATGCGTATGAGAAACCGACCGACTATGATCTCGAGCGCATGAGCGGCGTACCGCAGCTCGTGCGGTATGTGCGATACATCGGCGAGCAGAAGGCGGATCTTGAGATTGTCGATCATGTCATTGGCAGCTGTGAGATGAAGGCAAAGTCGGTCAAGAATGCGCTCGAGGTCACAAAGCTCGTTGAGAGCCGTGACAGCGACAGTAGGAAGATCAAGCAGCTCGAGTCCTATGTGCGGCGTCTGAACAAGGAAGTCAAACGTATTCTGAATCGGTTGGGCAGCGCCATCAGTGAGGACTCCGTACTCGCCGCTGAAACGCAGGTACGCCGCAGCAGCGCGGACAGTGAGAAAAAGGCGCGTGACGATGCCGAGGATCGGATACATGCGCTTGTGAATCGCTTGGATGTTTTTCCCTCGGACATAGAGGAAATCTATGGCAATAACCCATCCGCCAAGATTGGGGAGCTGCAAAAACACGCAGCCGAGGCAATCGACGGTGTCAGCACTGTGATGGCACAGAGCATTCAAAACGGCATCACGGCATACTGCGATGGTAAGAGGAATCAACTGAGTACGGCACTGCAGGATACGCAGGAGCAGATCCGCGAGGAAGTTGAGAAGATTGATCGGGAGCTGGAACAGGAAAAGGATGTGCAATCAATGTTCCGCTCCTTCGAACTACCAAGCTTCCCCGCCTCGATCGAGATCCCGACGACGGCGGGCACGGCGCTCGCAAATCTCTTTGAGACGGGACAGCTCCGAAAGATTGCCGTCTCCAAGCGGAAGGAATATGAGGTGGAACGCCGTTCAAAAGGGTGGTTGGAAGGTATCCTCTCCTTTTTTGGCAAGAAGTACTATGAACCACGCGTAGACTACAATGTGGAAGGCTTTAAGGCGGATCTGGCGGAGTGTATGACTGCGAGTGCGCAACAATCCATTTCGAATGTGAGCGCTGCGGCTCTGCAGATGCAGATTGAGGAAGCGACATCCTTTGTGGGGCGACTCTATCAGCAGCGTGAGGAGTACGAGGGGGACTATCAGCAGATTTTTGACTCCTATCTGAATATGTTGAACCTCCTGCTCGATGATACGAACGAACACAAGGAAGCCGTGCAGCGAGACATCGAGGCGTTTAAGGAGTTCGGCGCAATTACAAAGGATTTCTTCGAGCTTTTTGACAAGGTCGTTCCGAGTCGTCGGGAGGAGTGAAGATGTTTACACAGGCAGAATATGAGCTGCTCAGAAAGCGCAGCCCTGCGGATTTGGAAGCATTTCTTGCGGCACTCGCCCTTGCACAGCCCTCATCGTGGGAGAATGATGCGCAGGTGCAGCGGCTGGACGCCGATGTGACGCGGTGCATCGCGCAGAAGCTGCACAGCAAATCCCTGCTCGACGGGTGTTATACCCTGCTCGAGGACGCAGGGCTTTCGTACGGTTTCAGTGAAACGGCGCACACGCTGTTGGAGCGGATCGCAGAGCATCGGGTGGAGGTTCGCGCGGGAATGACAAAGGCGCGCCCCACACCGACGGCAGGAGTAGGACACACTGCACCTGAGCCACGTGCGATCCAGCCCCGGAGTGGAGGCGGTGACGTGTCTGTCCGCTATCTCGGCACAGGACTCATTGTCGCCGATCTCGTCTATCTCCTCGTCACGGCAAAAGCATCTCCCGTCATTGTTGCTTTATTGGCGGTTGCAGGTGTATTTATGGTGGTGAAAGGCGGTCGTTCTACCGACGCATCACAGCAGCCTCCACTGACGCCGCACACCGCACCAGCTCTCCCACACACCGCAGCTGCTCGCGCGAAATTTACCGAGGCAGAGGCGGACGATGTCTTGCATGCCTTGGATCTTCTGCGCCGGCTTCATCAGTCGTTTTGATTTTCAGAGAAGTAAGCTGCGGCGGACTGTTCCATCAATAGCACAATGTTACAGACAAGATAAAAAAAGGGGTGCTCTTCTAAGCCAAAACGTCGAAGAGCACCCACTTCTTCCTTAACATTTATCATAGAACCTGAATGAGTAACTTGAATGGAAGGCGAATGGTATGGGGTACGTCGCAGGTATTTTTTTTGTTGGACACATCGTCGGCGCGGTGATTTTTCTGCTCTATGGACTCGTGACAGATCCTATTGATACTATTTTGCTTGTTGTTATTGGAATCCCTGCCATGCTGCTCATCGTGTTTCTTTACTTTGCGGGGCAATATTGGCTGTTTCGTCTGCTGCACCGTCTCGGATGTGTGGATGGAGATTGGGATGGTTGCTGGGACTGGCATTTAGGGAAGAAATAGCACGGATGAGGTGAGGCTGTGGAGATTGATTTTAAGGAGAACAAGGGCTTTCGTCTGTTGCAGCTGTACGAGCGGCTGAGTCGGGGCGAGGTTGTCCGCAAGTCGGAGCTGGCGCAGAAGTTTGCCGTGACGGACAAGACCATCCAGCGCGACATCGAGGAGCTGCGTGCCTATCTCGCGGAGACGCGTACCGATGCGGGTGAGGCATCCATCGTCTATGAGCGAAATCGCGGCGGCTATCTGCTCTCGCACGCGGCGAGCGAGTGGCTGACGAATGAGGATGTGCTCGCCGTCTGCAAGATCCTCCTTGAGAGCCGCGCATTCTGCAAGGAGGAGCTTGATGTTCTCCTAAGGAAGCTACTGCGGCAGACTGCGCCGCAGGATCGCGCACAGGTCAGGAAGCTGATCCTCAGTGAGCAGCATTACT
>ERZ773022.2149-NODE-2149-length-12262-cov-9.838535_pt1 | contig 12262 bp, 12 predicted proteins | sample MGYA00580839_ERZ773022 | MGnify/ENA primary metagenome ERZ773022 (study PRJEB29015, sample SAMEA2738020) | human oral metagenome | biome: human oral; feature: human-associated habitat; material: dental | place: China | collected 2044 ... | reverse complement strand
CGGGCAAAAAAGATGCGTCAAGATGATGGTGCTGAATTTATCAGTGCTTCCTTAATTTGTTCCGATTGGAATATGACCTGCCCCCCAAAAGGCCGATCTTCTCATCTAACCTTTGGGGGGCAGGTCATAAAACTTCGTGCGGCAGCCTCGATTGCCGGCCCATTCTCAGAGCCGGATGCGCTCGATATGCTCCATATCGATGGTGACAACCGCTGTGTCGAGCGAGATTTCGTAGAGGATGAGGTCGTCGCCGACAGCATCAATGGTCTCCTGATAGCGTGGGATCTTTGCGGCAAAGAGTGCCGCGAGATCGTAGACGGTGCGCGCAGACTTCACGGCGCGTCCGCTCGCGCGGACGTGTTCGTTTGTGCCGTTGTGCGGAACGGTAGTGAATGCGATATTCGGATTTGCCGCGATCTCGACGACCTTCTCGTTGTCTTTGAACGTGGCGAAGTAGACGCAGTGTTCCTCGGGGGTATAGTAGAAGTTCACAATGCGGACATGCGGCAGCCCGTCCGTCGTTGTTGCGAGCGCGATCTCGCGCTGTTCGCGCATGATGCGCTCAAATTCGTCCCGTAGATTCATCTCATTCACCTCTTTGATGATGATGCAATATTCTTCGTTTGAAAGATATGAAAAGAAACGCCATCGGTCATGTTTGCCGATGGCGTTTCCGCTTTTGCGAAAAAATTCATGCTTCCTTTTTCCCGCTCAGCACGACTTTGCTGAAGAGGACGAGAACGCCGAGGAAGACGAGGAGCCCGAGCATCTCGGCAGTGCCGGCAAAGTCGGCACCGACGACGGCGAGAGGGCTTTCACTGCCGCCGTTCGAGACGGAGACGACGATGATGCCTGCCAGGAGGACGCCGATGATGGATTCGCCGACGATGAGCCCTGAGGCAAACAGCGTGCCGCGCCGCAGTCCTACCCGCTCTTCATCCTCACCATGCGTTTGACGCAGGCGGCGGTTGAGGAAGTAGCCGAGGACCGCACCGACGATGAGCGGTGTCTGGATGACGGGCGGGAGGTAGATGCCCATGCCGACGGCGAGCGGCGGCATGGCGAGGTTCTTCGTCGAGCGTCGCAGGAAGAGATCGATGAGGACGAGGACAATGCCGACACCAATGCCGATGTAGATGTACTCCCATGCAAGTTTTTGCGAGAAGATGCCCTGTGCGATGGTCGTCATGAGCACCGCCTGCGGGGCGGCGAGTGCCTGCGCGGGATCCATGCCGGCACGCGGCAGTGCGCCCGAGAAGCCGTACGCCTCATAGAGGAGGTTGAGCACGGGGGCGATGACGAGCGCGCCGATCACGCAGCCAATGAGGAGCGCGACCTGCTGACGCCACGGCGTTGCGCCGACGAGATAACCGGTCTTGAGGTCCTGCATGTTGTCATTCGAGATGCAGGCGATCGCGAGAATGATCGACGTGGTAAAGATGGCAGTCGCCGTCGCGAATTTCTCACCGCCCGGCAGCGTGAAGATGCCGAACATAGAGCAAAGGGAGTACATGACGAGCGACGCGACGATGATGCCGAGGATGCCGATGCCCGAGATTGGGCTGGAGGATGTGCCGACGAGACCTGCCATATAGGCGCAGGCGGCGGCAACGAAGAAGCCCATGAGGACGGCGACGCCGACGCCGACGAGGGTGAAGATGACTTTCTGACTGCCCGGGATCTGCTCGGGGCTGACAAAGGCGTAGAAGATCGCGAGCAGTCCGATGACGGTGACGGCAAAGACAAGGCCGACGCTCTTCATCGTCATATCGATGTCCATGCGGTGCAGACCGCGCTCTGCGCTGTCTGCGCGTGCGCCTGCGATGGACTCCTTTACGCCGTCAATGACGGGGCGTGCGAGGCAGAGCAGCGTCCAGATGGCGGCGACGCCCATTGCGCCGGCGCCGATGAGGCGCACCTTCTGCTGATAGACGGCACCCGCGAATTTCTGCAGGGTCATGCCGTCGGGGAGGACATCGGTGATGGTGAAGTAGGGGACAAAGCCCGCCCACGCGATGGCGATACCGATCAGCATCGCGAGTCCGCTCGTGATGCCGATGAGGTAGCCCGCACCGACGAGTGCCGACGAGTAGCCGAGCGGGAACTGGGTCATGCCGCGCCCAACGTGGAACCATGCGGAGAGACTGCCGCCGAGCACCTGCAGACCGTTCGTGAGGAAAGCGATCACGCCCGCAACGGCACTGCCCGAGAGAATCTCCTTCAGTCCAGAGCCGTGCTGCTCGCGACTGTCCGCATGCGAGCCGACCTTCAGGATCTCCGCCGCAGCGACGCCCTCCGGGTAGGCGAGGTCGCTGTGGACGACCATCGCACGCCGCAGCGGGATGGTGAAGAGGACACCGAGACAGCCGCCGCAGGCAGAAACGACGAGCGTCTGCCAGAACTCAAAGTCCTGCCAGTAGCCGATCATGAGCATGCCCGGGATGATGAAGATGATGGCGGACAGCGTACCTGCTGCCGATGCCTGTGTCTGCACCATGTTGTTCTCGAGGATGTTCGCATCCTTCGCCATCTTGAGCACCGCCATCGAGATGACCGCCGCCGGAATGGCGGAGGAGAACGTCAGACCGACCTTGAGGCCGAGGTAGACGTTTGATGCGGTAAAGATGATGGTGAGGATTGCGCCGAGGATCATGCCGCGCACCGTCAGCTCAGGGAGCCGCAGTTCGTGCTGCATGAACTCGTTTTCGGAGTGTGTCATGCCAATACCACCTTACTCAATGAAAAATGAAAAACATCTGTATTATAGCACGTAAATCAAAAATAGCAAAAATAACATAGCAATGAGTGCTGATTCGGGACGTGTATGCGTCTGACACTATCGGCGGCACGTGCAGAGGGCAGAACAAAACCGCCGACGCGCTTTCTCGTCACGCATCGGCGGTTCTGAGGAAAATACGGGAAGTGATAGGTAACTCTTTTCGTTCAAACGATCCATGCTTCATTCCACATCGCCGCTAGCATGAGATGCGGAACTTTCCGGCAAAAACGCTGAGAAACTACCACGACATGTTCTCTGTGCGCACATCCTGCCCCCCGCTGTCACCGGGGATGTCCTCCTTGTCATGCGCTAATCCATGCCCTCTTGTGCCCACCCCATGCGGGCTGCCGCATTCCCTGCCGCACTTTCGCTCGGCATCCCGTCCGATCCACCGGGGCGGGGTGCACAGTGCAGACCTTTGCGGCCACTTAGTAACCCATCGGAATCTCCTCCCAGTCCGTCGTGGACGCTGCGGCTGCTTCCTCACTCAGCCAGCGAGGTGCATCCCGTGTCCCTCTCCAACAACCGTCGGTCAACACGGTGGGAAATCCCAAAGGAGAAACAGCCATGTGTTTATGGACCACATGGGGGCAGCCTGTCCTGAATCAGCCTGCCATCTTACGTTCTCCTTAACTATCCTTAGTATAGTAAAACTTCAGAAGATTGTCAACGCCATAAAAGAATTTAATTTGAAAAAAATGCAAGGCCTATGATAATATACTAAACATGTAAGTTGTATAAAAAGGGAGGTAATTTATGGAAAAAAAGAAAATCAATCTTATCGTGGGTTCAATCGGAGCGTTTATCGGTGTTTTTGTGTTTATCACCTATATTCCTCAAATTATCGCTAATTTAGAAGGGGTAAAGGCTCAACCGTGGCAGCCTCTTACCGCTTCGATTTCCTGTTTAATTTGGGTTATTTATGGATGGACGAAAGAGCCAAAAAAGGATTTTATCCTTATCGTCCCGAATTTAATTGGTGTGATTTTAGGCTTTCTGACATTTGTTACAGCCATATAACATATAAATTGGGCTATAGAATAAAGGAGATGGGGATATGGGATATCAGCTGTGGAACGCACTGGAGGAGCTGAAGTCAGATGCGTATGAGTGGGTGGATCTGACGCACCCGCTGAACAATGACAGCCCATGCTGGGCGGGGATCCCCGAGGGTTCGGTGGAGCTCTCAAAGACGTGCTTTGACTGGGGCAATCCGATGCTCGACTGCCTCATCCAGACGTTCAAGTTCCCGGGGCAGTTCGGGACGCACATCGATTTTCCGGGACATTTCGTCCGCAATCGGCCGCTCGCGGATGCTTTTGGTGCGCGGCACATGCTCTATCCGCTGTGCGTGATCGACGTGACGGAGCAGGTTGCACGCGATGTCCACTATGCGGTGACGGTGGAGGACATCCAGGCGTACGAGGCGAAGTACGGCGCGATTCCGGACGGTGCGTTTGTCGCACTCTATACGGGGTGGAGCAGGCATTGGCCGGATATGGACGCGATCTCCGGCATCGCCGCAGACGGCAGCGAGAACTTCCCGGGCTGGTCGATGGATGCACTGAAGTATATCTACGAGACGCGGAATGCAGCGGCGAACGGACACGAGACGCTCGACACGGATGCCTCGACGGAGGCGGCAAAGGCGGGGGATCTCGCGTGCGAGCGCTATGTCCTCGGCAAGGGGAAGCTGCAGGTCGAGGTGCTGACGAATCTCGACCGCGTGGCGCCGGCAGGGGCGCTGCTCTTCCTCGGGTGGCCGAACATCGAGGGCGCGACGGGGCTGCCCGTACGCGCGCTGGCGATTACGCCGAAAAAATAAGGGAATGACCTGCGGTAATGTGGTACTGCCGTCGTCTTTGAGCCGTTTTGCAAAGCCGATACCTATCGGGGTTGCAGGCGGCTCCTTTTGCATCTGTGGCAGGACTTTTGCGCTGTGTATCGAATCATAAAGAGATAACTTGTGTGTTTAGGAGACGATGAATTGCAGAGTAAATACCTCGATATTGAGAAGAAAGCAGAGCGCGGCGAGCGCCTGACGTATGAGGACGGCGTGGCGCTCTTTGCCTCGCACGATATCGCGTGGCTTGGCGCGCTCGCCGACCATGTGCGCGCGGAGAAATGCGGTGATATTGTCTACTACAATGTGAACTGCCACGTGAATCTGACGAATATCTGCATGGCACACTGTAAGTTCTGCGCGTTCGGGCGCGACGCAGAGGATGCGGGTGCCTACGAGATGAGCGCGTCGGAGGCGGTGGCACACGTCGCGGAGGCGATGCGCGACCCGCATCTCGCGGGACTGCACGTCGTGAGCGGGCTGCATCCGACGTGGACGTTTGACGACTATCTCCTGCGTCTGCGCGCGCTGCACGAAGCGTTTCCCTCGCTCTATCTGAAGGGGTTCACGGGCGTGGAGATCACGCATTTTGCAAAGAGCTCGGGACTCTCAGTGCACGATGTGCTCGTCCGTCTGCGCAAGGCGGGGCTGCAGTCGATCGCGGGCGGCGGTGCGGAGATTCTCTCGGACCGTGTGCGCGGGGAACTCTGCCCGAACAAGGCGACGGCGGATGAGTGGCTGGCCGTGGCGCGTACAGCGCATGAGCTCGACATCAAGACGAATGCGTCGATGCTCTACGGACACATCGAGACGCTCGAGGAGCGCGTCGCGCACATGATGCGCCTGCGCGACCTGCAGGACGAGACGGGGGGCTTTCAGACGTTCATTCCATTCCCGTTTTTGCCGTCGCATACGGAGCTGGGGAGGACGGTGCGGCAGACGTCGATGTGGGACGATCTGCGGACGATTGCAATCGCGCGCCTCCTGCTCGATAACTTCCGCAACATCAAGGCGTACTGGGTGATGCTGACCGTGCCCGTGGCACAGGTCGCGCTCGGGTTCGGCGCGAATGATATCGACGGGACGGTGCACAAGGAGACGATTCTCCATGACGCGGGGGCGAAGAGTCCGCGCGCCCTCTCCGAGGATCACATTATCCGCATCATCCGCGAGATCGGCCGCACGCCCGCCGCGTGTGATTCGAACTTTAATATTATTGAGACGTACTGAGGATTTCGCCAATATGTCCCCCGCGAACACCTTGGAATCAGGGGATATGGAGTTGCGAAGGTGGTGGGAACAATGTCCGACACAGCTTATGAGGAGCGCATTGTGCGCACGATGGAGGCGTTCCGCAGGAACCGCTACGATGTCTCGCGGTTCGCCGAGCGCACAGCGGCGGCGGACTATCTCGCTGCGGAGATTCGCGGCAAGCGCGTCGGATTCGGCGACTCCGAGACGCTGCGGGCGCTCTCCCTCTACGAGCGGCTAAGTGAGCACAACGAGGTCATCGACCCGCCGCGCGCAGGGCACGTCGGCGGTATCGAGGCATTCCTCGCCGCAGGGCGCGAGGCACTGATGACGGACATCTTCGTACTCTCGGCGAACGCCGTCACGGAGCAGGGGCAGATCCTCAACATGGACGGTGCGGGCAACCGTGTCGCAGGCTCGCTCTTCGGACATGAAAAGACCTACTTCGTCGTCGGCATCAATAAGCTTGTCCCCGACATCGAGGCGGGCATCGACCGCATTCACAACATTGCCGCCCCGCGCAACGCGCACCGCAAGGGCAAGAAAACGCCCTGCGCGAAGGACGGTACGCGCTGCTATGACTGCGCGGCACTGGAGCGCATCTGCAATGCGCTGACCATCCACTACAAGAAGATGAGCTACCGCCCGATGGAGCTGGTACTGATCGAGGAGGAACTGGGATTATAGGTGTAAAGCAAATGACACGAAAAAGATTGATATGTCTTTACAAATATGATATTCTACAAAAAAGGAGGCGATTGATATGGCCCAGGCAATGGTGAATTTTCGGATGGATGCAAACCTCAAGAGCGAGATGGAGGAGACCTGTCGCAAGATGGGGTTGACTCTCACATCGGCATTCACGATGTTCGCGGCGAAGGTGACGCAGGATCGCCGAATTCCGTTCGAGGTAACGGCAGAACCCGATCCGTTCTACAGCGAGGAAAACATGGCACGTCTGCGTGCGGCGATTGCGGATGTTGAGGCGGGGCGTAGCACGCTGAAACCGCATGAGCTTATCGAGGTCGACTGATGGAGAAACTGTGGCAGGATGAAGCGTGGGAAGCCTATCTGTACTGGCAGACGCAGGATAAGAAGACGCTAAAAAAGATCAACCGTCTCATTCAGGATATTGACCGCAACGGATACCAATGCCAGGGACAGCCGGAACCGCTCAAGGGCGAGCTTTCCGGCTTTTGGAGTGTTCGTATTGATGAAAAAAATCGTCTGGTTTTCCGTATCAAGGATGGGCGATTCGAGATATGGCAGTGCGGTTCGCACTATCGGGACAAGTAAATAATGACATCAAAAAAGGAGGCGTGCGCCTCCTTTTTCATATGCAGTAAACTCTATTCCTCATCCCTCGGATTCCCGTCCTCATCGAGGGGGATGTAGACGCTCTTCTCCTGCCACGGATACTGATACGCGAGTGTGACCTGATTGTCAAGCCCATAGTGTACGGCGGTCAATGCGCCCGTGCCCGCATCATCGACGCGTTTCAGCCAGCGCCCATCGTCGAGGCGTTCCTTCTGTGTGCGCAGCCACGCAGGATCGCGCTTCGAAAGCCCCGCCTCGTTCATGCGGAAGACGAGCTTTATGGGGGTGCCGTCCACGGTGTAGTGAAAGCTGCAAAATGGCGCATCTCTTTCATAATCCTGCGGATCGGGGCGAAAGAGCTGTTTGAAATAGGCAAGTCCCGCTTCGTTTTTCGTGATGCAGGCGATGGCGCGCTGTTTCTCGTACATTTCTCCATCGGCATCCACACCGTCACGCAGCCCCAGTGTTTTTTCCGATGCCGCCGCCTCCTGCAGTTCCTCATCAAACGTGGGATCGATCCAGTGGCAGGACATCTGCTCGATGGTCGCGCCCTCCTCGATCTCACGCGCAAGCGTCAGGAATTCATGATCGTCCGGCACAAGCGCAAGCCCCTTCTGCACGGCATCAAGTGCCCCGTCACGGTCGCCGAAGTGTGCGCGCAGCTTGCCGAGCTGCAGATACGTCCACGGATAGTCCGGCTCCTCCTGCGCACCCTTCTCTGCCATGCGGAGCGCATCGCTGAGCCGCCCGCAGTACATGAGAGCGACGGCGTAGCGGTAGTAGTATGTCCCGCAGCCGCGCGCGTTCGCCTCTGCTGCGGGCAGCCACTGCGTTGTGCGGTAGTAGTACTCGTAGGCATCGATATTGTTGCACGCGTACGCATACCACAGCGCGATATTCAGATCGGCACGCGCCTCCTCGCGCGTGAAATTCCCCTTGATCGTTCCGTTCTTGATGTACGATTCCAGATAGTGCAGCATCTTGTAAAAATAGCCCGTCGAGCCGTCGTCCATCGCCTCAAGTTTCCGAACCGCCGCAGGGGAGAGCAGGGAGGATTTCGCGGCGGCGGGGCTTTCCTGCTCCGCGCCGTCCTCCTCCTCCGTACGATCAAAGAGGCTGACGGAATTTGCGTCCCGTCGGAAGGAGTGGAATACCGCCCACGGCAGATCCGTCTGTTCGAGAAAGTCGTTGGCGGCGTCGAGGACGGCGCGCAGATCCCATGCGAGAAAGTCCAGATAGCCGCAGTCTGTACCTGTCGCTCCGCCAAGGAAGGTCACAGCATCCAGCTCCTTGGTATCCCTCTCGATTGCCGTCATGAGCGCGTCGCGAAACGTGAGGGGAGCCTCCGAATCCGCGCGCAGCGCATCCGTCAGCGGATAGGCAAGAAAGCCCGCCGCGATCCCGTCCGCATGGTACATATCCACGAGCGCCGCATCGTTTTCCGTATAGGCGCTGAGAATGGCGGGCAGACGCGTACTGCCTGTGCAGACATCGAACCGCCAGCTCGTATCGGAAATATCCTGCGGCTCGCGTTCATAGGCGAGATGGGAGTGCTCCAGATAGTCCTCTGCATCGTTGTCGAGAGAAAGCCCCGCTTCCTCCAGGGCCTTTGGCAGATCCGTCAGTAAAATCGGCGGCTCTTCCCGCGGCGCATCGAGGACTTCGAAATCATGGATGAGGCGGATGGAGGCGATTTCGCCGAGTGCCTGATCGACGATTGTGGAGAGCATCCACCATGCGCGGTTCTCGTCCTCCTTCAGGAGAGGCAGGAGCTTTTCGCAGCAGACCGTGAGGGCGATCCCCTCTCCCTCCTGTGCGAACCAGACGGCGACATCCTTCATCTCGATGCTGCAGTCGCCCGTACGAAGGGCACCAAGAAAGGCGGTGCGCCCGACGCGGATGTCCCAGTGCTCGTGCACGGAGGCGGGGGCATGGCGCGCGAAATAGACGAGCGGAAAGAGTTTTGCGCGCATGCCCTCGGGGGTGAGGATGAGCTCATGTTTCTCGCCGCCCTTTCCGAGCTCGAATGAGACATCGTCAAAGGCGATGTGCAGAGCAGAGCTGCACCGCTCGATGAGCTCCTCGCCGTGCTCCGATCCCGCATCCATCAGCGCGCGCAGCTCCGCCTCTATGTTCTCGAACGCCGCCCACGCTTCCTGTACACGGATGCGGAACGGACGCTGAAAGAGCGGCAGGGAAAGCTCCTTGTGACAATACGCAATCATACTCTTGGTATCCGCATCGCCGGGAAGCGCGGCGAGCGCCGCCTCAAAATGTGGGAGAGCGCGGTCCTCGCGGTCGAGATAGTAGTAGGCGTAGCCCATGCGGAAGTTCCAGAGATGATCGCCCGCGAAATAGTTCGCGTGCGGCGCGAGAAGTCCGATCGCCTTTTCAAAATAGGCGCGATCACCCGCGTCCGCCGCATTGTTGTAGGCGCGTGCAAGCTCACTGTCGAGTTCCGGCGTGCGCTCCTCGGCGGGCAGTGCCTCGATCTCCGCAATGATCTTTTGATATTCTTCGTTCTCGTGCCAAACTTGGCACTGTTCGAGTAGTGTCATGAAAAACTCCTCTGCTTAGTCCCACCAGAAATACCAAATGTGCGATTTTTTCAAATTTGCGGCGAGCTGGCTGACGCTCATGCCGGGTGTGCCCTGCTCGATGATGTCGCTGCAGTAGGCGTACTGCTCCACGGCGCGCGCGGCGGCGTGCTCCGGCGCGACGGGCGCGGGGACGCGGTACTCAAGCGTGTCGTAGGTGAGGACGGCAGGGACGGCTCTGTCCGTCTCGTACCAGTACTTTGCGACCGCCGTATGCGCGGCGGTATCGGGGCAGTCGTTCCACCCGCCGAAGGGCAGGTAGGTGAAGATCTCCCATGGGTGCTTGACGGGGATCTTGGCGAGGATCACGGGATGCGTTTTCCCCGTCTCGCAGTTCCAGTAGGTGATGAGGTCGTCGTTTGCCTCACCCTTCGTATCTTCTTTGACCGTCATGTCCTCCGTACATGCCGCGCGCCGCTGCATGAGCACCGTTTTGCCGTCCTTGACCGCCTTCTGCGCCATGCGCTCACGGAACGCGATGACGGCATCCCGATCGAATTCGTAGTCCTCAAACGCACCCTTTTCGGCCTCAGCATTCATCGTCAGTGCCTCCCAGAGCGTGTCGCTCGGGACGATGATGACGGGGACAATGCCGTCGCGCGCGGCCGTGCGCGTGGCGTAGCTGTACCATGATGTGATCGGGTCGTCGTCCACCAGCGGCGGGAGGTACATCAGAGAGCAGCTCGCCCTGCTGGCGTTCAGGTACTGCATCGTTGCGATGGCGACGTCGCTTGGCTCGACTTCCTCCTGCCCCTCGCTGTTGCGTTTCCACGCATCCCAGTGCCGCTCGATGAGTTCCGCCATCTCCCGATAGAGCTGCTCGTCGAATGGGACGAAGAGATATGCCTCGTCGTCAAACTCCTTCGAGTAGTATTTTTCCGCCCCGAAATACGCGAGGGCGTGATTGTCGACGTCCGATGGGTAGGAGGGAGCCTCGCCGTCGTAATAGTAACGCGCGAACGCCGCGCCCTCCTCGTTAAAGAAACCGCGCATCAGGATTCCGTGCAGCTCGTCGCGGAGGAAGGGGCGCAGGTCTGTCTCCGCCGGATGTTCCTTTACGGCACGGACGGTCGCCTCGTACTCGCGGATGAACCAGTCTGCCATCAGGTCATGCAGGATGCACCACCGCAGGTAGACCGCCATGTGGCTGTACGCCGTGATCTCGTCCACTGGCAGCTTCTTCTCGTGCAGGCTGGAGAGATGCCACTCCGCATTGTCCATCACGAGATCCTCAAAGTCCTCAGGGGCGCATGCACTGCGCCGCTGTGGATCGACGACGAAGCTCACGTGCCGCTCGTCAAAGAGGTTCAGCAGTTCCTTTGCACTGCGGTCGAATTTGTAGTTGAGCTCGTCGCGGTAGAGCGGGATGATCTGATAGAAATTGACCTCGTCGCCGTCCGGCAGGGGACAGACCGTGTTGTCTCCCTTTACCTGCGCCCCGATGATCAGGGAGGCGGTCAGCTTGGTGTTCTCAGCGTAGTTGTTTGTCCTGCTGTCGATGGTATGCCCCCAGCCGAGCCATGTATCATCCTCGATCGGCAGACGTGCGAGGCTCTTCAGCAGGCGGATCGGCCAGTAGTGCTCCTCGTCGTCCTCGTGGATCTTCCAGTCGGACGGCAGGGCAATCGCGAGTTCCGCGCGTTCGAGCTTGTACTCGGCGAGCTCTTTTGGCACGTTCATGCGGTGCGCCCCCATCCCGAGGGTGACGAGCATGTAGTAGTTCCGTTCCTCGGTCGGATCGACGATGCAGATGTCCAGGTGGATGTCCGGCGAGACAATCTCATGAAAGACGTTCGCATACGTGCCGAAGTTCGTCTCAATGTAACTTTCGATGGCATCCAGTTCTTCCTCGGTATAGACCTCCGTAGGCACGGGCTTTTTTCCATGCGAAGAATTATTGCGGACGATTTTTTTCATTGTGTTCTCCTTTATGACTGAGGAGCAGGCTCTCCAGCATCGTTTCCAGAAGGCTTGTCGGTGTGATGACGAATCCCTCCGCCGTGATCGTTTTGTTGAAGAAATCGACGGAACAGTCGTGGTCAAGGAAGCGATTCCGTGTCAGGTATTGCTCGATGTCATCCAGCAGAAAGGCACTCTGTTTGAGCGCTTCGTCGGCAAACGCGTTGGCGTAATGGATACTCTTCATCGTGCGCTTCAGCCTTGTCGTTGGATAGGCACTGCATAGTGCCTGTCGGAGTGCTGTCGCCATCTGTGCGGGCGAGGCATCCTCTGTGACCGGCATGGATGGGAGGATGCGCTCACGGCAAAGGTGCGCGTACAGTGTGCGGAACTTTTCTGCAAGTACGGTATCATCATGGTCGGTCATGGCTGCGCCTCACGTCTGCTGGTGCTGCATGGAGACAATCTGACAGTCGGGGCAGAACTCGATGTAGAGCGTGCCCTCCATATAGTCCGTCAGTGCATCCCAATGAATCTGCATGAGATACTTCATCGGCTGCCCGCAGTCGGGGCAGG
>ERZ773022.2148-NODE-2148-length-12263-cov-4.239024_pt1 | contig 12263 bp, 12 predicted proteins | sample MGYA00580839_ERZ773022 | MGnify/ENA primary metagenome ERZ773022 (study PRJEB29015, sample SAMEA2738020) | human oral metagenome | biome: human oral; feature: human-associated habitat; material: dental | place: China | collected 2044 ... | reverse complement strand
GCTCTGCACGATGGCGCGCGAGCCGAAGAAGATGACGAAGGCATAGATCACGTCGATGGCCAGAGACATGAGGGGCATGTTGAAGGCGAGGATGCGCTCCACATGGACGAAGTCGTGGTAGAGGGCGCCAGAGGCGGCGTTGAACTTCTCCTTCTCGTGGTCCTCTCGCACGAACGACTTGACCACGCGGATGCCGCTGACGTTCTCCTCGACGGAGTCGTTGAGCTTGTCGTACTTCCTGAAGATGCGACGGAACATCGGCATGACCTTGATGGCGACGCCAAAGAGGATGGCGCCCAGCACCACGGAGACGATCACGTAGATGACCGCCATGGGGCCGCCTGTGACGAAGGCCATCACGATTGCGAAGACGATCATCATGGGCGCACGCAGGGCGGTGCGGATGATCATCATGTAGGACTGCTGGACGTTGTTGGTGTCGGTCGTCAGGCGCGTCACGAGCGAGCTCGTCGAGAAGCGGTCGATGTTGCTGAACGAGAAGCGCTGGATCGTCGCGAACATGTCATGGCGCAGGTTCTTGGCGAACCCGGTTGCCGCAACGGAGCAGGTGACGCCTGCGAGCGCCCCGCACGCAAGCGACAGGAGGGCGAGCGCGAGCAGCACGAGGCTGTAGTGGACGACCACGTCCATGCCGGCACCCATCTGCATCCGGTCGATCAGCTGCGCGGTGATGAAGGGCAGGATGCACTCGATGACGACCTCGCCTGTCACGAGCAGGGGAGTCAGGAGCGAGTCCCTCCTGTGTTCGCGAACGCTTCCGCCGAGCGTCGAGAGAATCTGCCGATACGTCAGTTCTTGCATGTGCCTTCCTTCGTCCCATCCCCGTACGTGCGCCAGTGGTCGGCAACCTTGTCGAGCATGTCGGCGAGCTGTTCCCTCTCGTCGACCGTCAGTGGCGAGAGGGACGCCTCCTGGAAGGCGAGCTTCTGCCGCACGATCTGCTCGGCCCGACGCGTCCCCCCCTCCGTGAGGGCGATGTCGAGCTGCCTCCTGTCCCGAGCGGAGCGTGTCCGCAGGACCAGTCCCTCCGTCTCGAGCTTTGCGAGCACTTCCGAGAGCGCCGCGGCTGTGACGTGGGCGTGCTCCTGGAGCTCCCGCTGCGTCATGGCCCCGCCGCTTCTCAGCAGTCGGGACAGTATGTACTGCTTGCCGCCTCGTCCCCCCGCATGGACGTGGAGGAAGTGCCCGAAGAAGCCAAGGTCGCGCAGGACCCGGGCCTCCGTCGCACGACTGGCCCGCTCCATGCGCTTTTCCAGCCCCTCGTCCCTCAAGGCCCCTCCTTCCGTGTGCAGGATCGTGAAACTCGGTCTATGAGACGGTAGGTGCTTGGGGAGAGGAACGCAAGGTACTTGACAAAATTGAAAGGTACCTAACGGAATCTGCACACAAAGATGCCCTCCCCGCGGCCCGCACGCCACGAGTCCGCATGCCACGAGTGGGTGCATCGGGGCAGGTGGGAGTGGCGGAGGGGTCTGGGTCTGACCCTGACGTCATCCTATCGGCAACTCGGCTCGCCCCAGCGTGCGCAGGAGCTCATCGCACACCTCGTCCGGGACCTCCTTGGGAAGCGTGTGGCCCGCGCCGGCAACTATGCGGAGTCGCGCGCCGGGGATGGACCGTGCGATCGTACGCGTCTCCTGCGGCCTGACGCAGTCGAACTCGCCCGCCATCACCGTCGTTGGACAGGAGATGCACCCCAGGCCCTCGGCGTCGATGTGGGGCTCCCGGAGCATGAGGTCCAGCAGCTCCGCAGTCTGGCGTGCCTCGGCGGCGCTGGGGGAGCGGGAATCGAGTTCGGGTCCCAGCACGCTGCGCAGCCGGGCGATGCTGGGCACGATCACCCTGCCCGGCCCGAAAGGTCCTGGAATGGTTTGTGATGCGAGCTGCGGCAACCAGGAGAACCAGTCCCACTCGCTGCGGTAATTGTCATCCACCACCAGCGCGAGCTGAAGGTCCTCGGGCGAGTGGAACACGGCGGCTTGTGTGGCGATCAGCCGCGCCATCCGCGTGACGAAGGCGCGGCTCCCCACGACGCTGACCGCGCCGATGGAGTCGAGGGCGATCAGCATCGGCATGCCGGGGGTACTGCAGAAACGCGACTTGACCAGCTCCACCTCACTCGCCATGAACGGGTCGCTGCGGGTTCGCACGTTGTCGTCGGTCTTCACCTTGATCTCGCGGGAGGGGACGGTGCCGACCCCCAACCGGACGGTGAGGAAGTCGCTGTCGCCACGACGGCGTTCCCACAGCCTGTCGGGCGACATGACGATGCTGAGCAGCTCGTCCGGGGCCGGGTGGATGCGGTGCGCGTCGGCGAGTTGTTTCGCCTCGGCGGATCGCATCTTGTCGCGTTGGTTTTCCAAGTATTCGAGGTAGATGTCCCGGGCCTCACGTCTGCTCCTGGCGGCCTTGCCCCGCTGGCTGAGCATCATGATGGCCGAGGCGAGGACCGTGATGATCATCATGAGCGCACCGATGGCGGCGAAACTGGAGTGGCGGAACAGCATCATGACGGTCATGGAGCAACCGGCGCCGAGCAGCGGCAGGATACGCAGCGCGGCGGCGCCGGCCCCGTCGCTTCCCTCCGCGAGGGTGGGTGGGTTCTCGAGGGAGATCTCCGGCAGTGGTCGCAATGCCGGGGTGGTTCTGGCGGGACGGTGGACGATCCGGATGCTCATCGGCTCACCTGTCCGGCGGGTTCATCGTTGCCGCGGCCAGTTCTCCGAGGACGACCTGCGTGTTCTCGGCAGCCAGCCGCAAGTGCAGGGCGGCTCCACCCGCGATGTGACGGTCGTGGGGAAGAACGAACGTGGTGATACCGGAAGCCCGGAGGTGTTGCGCGTGGCGCGTCACCTCGTCACCGGGCAGACGCGGCACCAGCACCACCAGAATGGTTTTGGGATTGGTCCCTGCGGCGTGCAGCCCGGCAACGGTTCTGGTGACGGCCGTGGTTCCCGCGGCGCTTGCCGAGGCGACGATCACGACCGCGTGGGCCTCGGATGTGAGCTGTGCGGGCGGGTGCTGCCCGGCGTCGATCACCGTCACGGCGAAGAAACGGCCGAGTCCCCGTGCCATCGCCGCGGCGTCCTCGTGAGGCCGGATGGCCGCGACCCGTCCGCTCTCGGTCATGGCCGACATCTGGGCGGCGAAATCTGTGGCGGGCAGGTCCGAGCGGGCGGGGGGAACGGGTGCGACATCCAGGCGGGAGGACAGGTCGTCGTTGTCGTCGATGGCCACCAAGGCGGTGGGGGCGTTGCGCACCGCCGCCAGGGTTCGGGCCAGACCGACTGCGACGCTGGTGGTTCCCGTTCCCCCGCTGGCGCCGAGCACGACCAATCGCCTCCCCGTGGTGACCGGTCGCTGGGCTCCCGCGGAGGCCCGGGTCACGCGGGAGGCGACGTCGTCGCTGCGGAAAATGCGGGTGAACCAGCCAAGGGCCCGGCGCCATCCGGAAACGGCGTTGCGTTTCGAGAGGCGGGCGTAATCGGGATGATCGCGCAGGGTTGGTCTCTGGGGTTCGCCCTCGTGGGGTTGCTGGGCCGGCAGTGGTTCATGTGGGGACGTTGTGGGGTGCGGTGGGGGTGAGAGGACCCGTCCCGGCGTTTGTTCCCATGAATGCCCCGCGGGTTGGGGCTGGGAGGCCGGCCAAGGCTGTTGACTCCGCGGCTGGGCTTGGGGCGTCGGGGGAGCGGGTTGGGCCTGGGGTGTCGACGGAGCGGGTTGGGGAGGGGCGGCCAAAGGAAACCCTGCCGGGCCGGGACCGGGATTCATGGGTTGCTGCCTCTTTCCCGACGGTTCGTTTCCCCATGGCTGCGAGGTTTCCTCCGCTCCTTCGCAACGAGGTGATCTTGGGAAAGCTCCGGGAAACCCGGATGGTTCACCATTCACTGGAAACTCTCCAACAATTGGGTGTAGAGGCCGAACATGCCCACCAGCACGGGGATGGTGGCGACCACCGCCAGCGTCTCCAACCACGTTGCGGCCCTTCTCAACTGGGCTCCGGCCAGATCGGAGATTTGCACGAACGGCACGGCCGCCAGGACCAATGCCAGGCCGACCGCGGCGAGGGGGGCCCAGGGCGTCTCCCGTTGGGACCACACCACAGTTGCCGCCGACGTCAGGGCGGCGCCATAGATGGCCGCGCGTTCCGTGGCCAGGGGAAAGTGACGGCCTCGCAGCGTCCACGCCACGATCAACGCGATGGTCATTCCGAGGGTCCACAAGTTCCCGATCGCCGCTCCCGCCACCGGTGACATGCCCAGCGTCCACAACAACGCGAGCAGCACAACGGCGACGGACAGTACCTGATGGGCGCGATCCAGGCGACCCGCGACCTCGCTCAACGCCAGGCGGGCACCGCGGCCGACGGCGTCATCGGCCTTGAACACCCCGGCAACGTTGAGTGCGAGTCGTGGTGTCAGGCCGAGCAGCAGGAGGGCGAGCGTGGCCATCACCGCACCTGCTTGGACGGGATCGGCGACCAGGAAGTGGATCAACCACCACACCCCGGCGGCGATGGCGAGAACCGCCAGGCCGATCAGATGGGTGAAGTGCTGCGGGGTGTGGATCGTCAAGGCGGTCAGCTGGACTGCGAGCCAGATGAGCAGGATCACCAGTGGGGACCAACCGGTCAGGAACTGCTGCCAGGCCCACCAGAGCCCGAGCACCCCGGCGGCGGCGAAATAGGCCCAGGCCAAGTCCTTGCGCAAGAGCCGGCACAGCATGCTGATCACATATAATCCCCCCGCCGCGACGCCGACCTCCAGGGCATCGGCGCCCCGAACCCGGAGCAGGATGACGAACGCCGCGAGCATCGTCAGAGCAGAACAGGCACCCAGCACCCAGCCGCGCGAGGTCTCCGTCCACCTGCCGGCGGTCTCGTGTTCCGCGGTGGCGTCGACGAGATCCGAGATGACGGGGACAGGGGGTGTCTCCGTTTCTCGTGACAACCGGAGGACGGTGCCGTCGTGGAGTCCGAGTTCCCCCATCGGGCGTTGCATGTCGACGAGTTCACCGAGCGCGGTGGTCAGTGTGTAGGCGCCCTGTGGCCCGTGGCCTTCGTCGAGCAGCCCGAGGAGTTGGGGCAGCAGAGCCGTGGCAGGTTGATCGACAGGAACGACGAGGTCCGCGTTACGGACTGTTCCGAGTACGCTGATTCGGAGGAAGGGGCTGGCGGTCATGGCGTTTCCGTGGCGCCGACGGTGGCGTAACGCTGCTGCTGCTGTTGTTGTTTCAGGGCCTCGGCCCGGAAGATCGACATGACGAAGGCGATCGCCACGCACACGGCACAGATGACGATGGCCAACACCAGGCTTCCCATGAAGGTGCTCAGGCGGTCCCGCCAGACGATGCGGGTGCGTCGAACCCCAAACAGGAAACCAGCGAGGAGACGCTTGCGGCGCACCGCGACGGCATCGATGAGTTGGTCATCATAAGCGTATGGCACTCGCACTTCCCTTCTCTCGACGGGGCGTGGTGGCGTTCCCATGTGGATTGGGTCCGCCTTTCGCAGGGGCTAGCCTAGTCACTGCCCGGTCAACCCCCGGGTCTGGTGAAGTGCTCTAGGGCAGGGAGGAGATCCATGGGCTCACCCTTCTGGAGCGTCGTCATCAGGGGCGACAATGATGCAACCGTCAATGGGGTGCCTGTCGAGATGGTGGTGCCCACCAACGTCTACTCCTCGGTTTTTCACTACTTGGCGCTCATTGCCCGGCAGCTGGGCAGTCCGGTGCTGGCCCGCGGGGTTGATGAGACCAAGGGCGGGCAGGTGGCGTGGTTCACGGTGGATGCCGACGGAGAGGCGGTCGCCGCTGATCCCGCGCTCACCACCATCCCCGACGACCGGGCGGCAGCTGAACCCAGGTCCACGCCCACCCCGGAGAGTCGGCCGCCATCGGTGTCGGCGAACTGGACGCCGCTGCCAGGTGGCGGATCGACGTCCCCAGCCATTGATCGGAGCTCGCCGGCTCCGCGGCGTGCCCCGGTGGAAACCTCACCGGTGACGGAGACCTTCGCGACCCCGATTCCCTCACCCGCCCGGGCCGTCGTGAACCCGGACCAGCGGGTGCCCGAATCGCAGATCCCAGCTGTTCCGGAGCAGGCAACGGGGCCCGGATCACCGGGGATTTCGACCGCTCCGGTGCCGCCGAATGCGCCTCCGCCCCCGGCTCCGCGGGCTCCTGCGGATGTGCCCCCGTCGTGGGGACGGGACGTTGTGCCACGGGGTCAGCCGACATTACCGGACGCCTCACGACCTCCTGCCACGCAGACAACCCCGGCTGCGCCGTCGCCCTCGGTGCTGTTCGTGCGCCCCCCGAAAGCGGTGCCGAGAGGTGGTTTCCGGGGGGCGGTGTACCAGCTGACGGCGGGACGCGTGAATCTCGGTCCCAGCCAGACCCAGCTTCGCCTGACCGAGCGGGATTCCCGGGCCTCCCGGCCGCTCACCCGCTCTTACAGCACGGCGTTCCTGTCCTTCAAGGGGGGCATCGGGAAAACCTCGACGACCGTCGGGGTAGGGTTGACTCTCGCGCAGATGCGGGGCGCGCCTCCCATCGCCATCGACGCGAACCCGGATTCAGGTGACCTGGCCGAGCGATTGATGGGTGAGGAAGAACTGTTGCGCGTCCGGCCACGCAGCATCACCGACCTGGTGCGCGACATCCCGCAGGTGCGGACGTGGACGGATCTGACCGGATATATCATGCAGATCGACCGACTGCACGTTTTGGCCGGTGAGCAGGACCCGGCGGTCTCGGACAGCCTTACGGCTGAGGGCTACACGAGAATCCATGATCTGATGCGGCACTTTTTCTCCGTGATCCTCACCGACTGCGGCACCGGTGTGACCCACAACGCCATGAGCGGAATCCTCGCGAAGGCCGACAACGTGGTGATCGCGGCCGGGTACGCCGTATCGGGTGCGAAACGGGCCGCCAGCACCCTCGACTGGCTCGCGCAGCACGGCTACGCGCGCTTGGCACAGGAGGCGCTCGTCGTCCTCACCGACAAGGACGGGGTTTCGGCGCGGGTGCAGAAGGACACGGTGCGGGGTCACCTGGCCACCCACAGCAGACAGGTGTTCGTGGTTCCGAACGATCCCGCCGTCGCCGACGGTGACCGCATCAACTTGGCGCGGGTCCACCCCCGCACGAGGGAGGCATGGGCCGAGGTGGCGGCCGCCGTCATCGACGGGTACCGCTGATCCGTGGCGGTCTTCAGGACATGTGGCCATGCTGCTGCCTCGTCGTGGCCTGGCTGACCCGCCCCGGCAGCGGAAGGCAGAACCCAGACGGCAGGGCTGCCTGACGTGACACACCTCCCCGGTATGACGTGCTGCGCATCCCGGCGCGGCGGTGTGGGCCAGGTCCGGTGAGGCGCAGATCTTGCACGCAGGGGATCCGCCGCCGGGTACCCGTCGCTTCCCGGGCGGGGTCTGACCCCGGGCTCGGGTAAGGTCGGGCCTATGCCGTATGGGGGAGCGGTTCGGTTCAGATGTAGTCGACCAGATACGGAAGGGGCTGTCATGTACTTCAACATGATGGATGATGCGTTGCCCACGCTGAACAAGAAAACCAGTGCATCACACCAGGACATCGGAACACTGATCAAGGAACTGATTGCATCCGTCGCGCCGCTGGAGGGCAAGTTCGAAGGTGCCGCATACGTCCAGTTCCAGAATTTCAAGATGAACGCTGACCAGATCACGATCGATCTGCAGAATTCCCTCGGGGAAGTGGGTGGAGGACAGTCCGGTATGCACAGAGCGTTCGTCACCGGTGTCGATGAGATGGTGGCCAACGCTCGTACCACCGCGGGGTCCGCCGACTACAACACGGCGAACTTCCATCACGCATGACCAGAAAACAGGAAGGTTGGACAATTGACCACGGGAAAGACCGCGTACGACACAGGGGCATCTGAGAGCGTCCAGACGCACATCAACTCCATCTGCAATCAGCTGATGACAATTCTGACCGATCACAAGGGTGACGTCAGCAAATTCGATTCCGAGTTCCAGGCGACCGAGCTTTCCGCCATGTACGCTGACGTCGAGAGTCGACTGGGCAAGTCGGGGGCCGAGGTTGTGCAAATCATCAACCTGGTGCGGCAGACGTTGAAACTCAACGATGATACGGCCATGCGCACGATGAGCCAGGCGAAGGCGGCGATTGCTCAGCTCTGCTGAGCGAGTACCGCGTCCGCGTCTCGCGACACAACTACCCTCTGCTCTTGTCGGGCCTGTCCGCAGCAAATTTTCATCTGCCGATTTCTGCGGGCAGGCCCGACAGCTGTTTCGTACGCCGTAAATAAATACAGTCCTGTGGGCTGACGACTTCATACCTTTCCCGGCCCAGTGGTGAGATGTCATGAAGTTTGGCGGGACCGCAGTGATGGGAAACTGGCTCTTCACAGTTTTGCGGTGGGTAGCTGGGGTCTGATGTCGACCGGGAGGTTGGTGTGGTGGAGGGCTCCTGGGTCAGGATGAAGGTGTCGAAGCTGTCGCCCCACGACACTGGTACCGGCTCGCCAGGGCGTTCGCCGACGAACGTCATGTCCGCGTTCGAGGTCACGCCATGAAACGGCGCCGCGCAAACATCCTCGCGTTCTTCGACCACCCCGGCGCCAGCAACGACCTCACCGAAACCAACGGCCTACCCGAACACCTCAAAGACACAGCCCGAGAGGATTCCGCAACACCACCAGACCACATAACCAGATACCTACTCGACGCAGGCGGTTCCAGACCCCTCATCCACTCACTTCTGTGGAGAGCTGGGAAACCTGCCGAACGCCTGCAAAGAAATTGCTCAAATTTACTTGCCTTTAGCTACCGCTTTCTCCAATTCTGCCACGGTTTTTTTACCAAAAAATGATTCCACTTTGTATTTTTCATCATCGCCGCCCCAGAAGAAGATGTGCTTGAACACCCATTTAGGTGCTCCCCATGCCTTTGATGCCACCCATTTGCCTGCTCCCCATGCCTTTGATGCCGCCCATTTGCCTGCCCCCCATGCCTTTGATGCCACCCATTTACCCTTTTCCCACGACCATTCTGAGATGTCGCCGACTCGATCGCCAAGGTTTTTGCCACCACCGGTTGGAATCATGAAGAGCGCGCCTGCGCCGAAGCCGATCGCCGTGCCAACGCCAGGGCAAATAACCGTTCCGACACCTGTGGCGCCAGTGATTGTGGCGATCTGTCCCGTCCCTCGGACAGCCGAGAGCTCGGCTGCCTTGGCCCTGCGTTCCTTCGGGGAGAGCTCGGGATGGGTTGCCTTGAGCCGCTCCTGTGCCGCATCGTATTCTCCCTTGTAGGTCAGGGCGGAGCCCAGAACGAAGAAGCCGCGCGCGGCAGTGCGACCAAGCGTTGAAGTCCCATTCTTCACACTGCTCGTTTTCTCCACGCCCGCCCCGAAGCGCTTTCCCTTGGGGCCGCCAGTGGGTTTCGACCACGATCCGAACTTTCCCTTGGGGGGGCCGAGGAAACTTTCTTTGATGGCGGCCAAAAATCTTCCACGGAATCCCTTGAAGCCTTGCCATTTCCAGAAGTTCTTCTCGAATAGCTGGAAATGGTAGCTCCTGGATGAGAAAAGCGGGACTCTGGCAGTCTTGAAATCTCGCCCGAAAACCCTGATAACTCCCCTGGCGCGATAACGGGTGACCCTCACCTTCAGGGCTTCGGATCCCAAGGTACCAATCCCGATCATGGTATCTCTCGTGTAGTTTTTCCAGCCCTCCTCCCCGGGTTTGCGCTGGGTGCCGTCCGCCTTTATATTCCCCAAGTCTTGGACGCAGGTGTCAACTGCTTCCTGGTATTGCTGGGCCAAGGTGTCCACTTTACTTTGAAGACTTTCCTTCTGCTTGTCATGATTGATCTGCTCGGGAGTTCCGACGGCGTAGCAGACATTGTCGGCCGCTTCGAAATTCGAGATCATCGTCAACAAGTTGGGGACTTGGATCTCCAAGGGGCGGACCTGGGCGATGAAGTTCGTGATGGCCTTCTCTATGGTTCCGGAGCCGGTGGCGACGTCCTGCGCGGCATTTTCGGGGACGTCCAGTGAGGAGTAGAGCAGGTCTGCGTGCGGGCTGTGGTAACAGTGGTTCAGTCCCAACCATGAGCTCTTCGCACTGCTGATGGCATTTTTGAAATGGGTTCCGTGTGTCTTGAGATTCTCGGCTTCGTTGGCCAAGGCGGCGGTGTTCGCCCAGTTTTTCAAGCCCGAGGTGTCGATCGTCATGGCTTCTTCCCATCCTTTACAGTTATGTCGTCCACCTCATTGGCGGCAGTCTCGGAATTGTGTGCCATCTTTTCATCGCCCTGCCGCACGGCGGCCACCGCTCCACGTCCACCGGCCACGGCGTTGGTGGTCTGCTGTTCCGCGGCTTTCATGGGAACTGCCAGTGAGAGATTGTAAACTTGTTTGAGGGCCGAGGCGATTGGAGCTGCCGGACCCGTTGAACAGGCGGAACCGAGATTGTCGATATCGCCTGATATCGACGTGTGATTGGCGCTCGCGGTGGCAACGTGTCCCTCCACCTGATTGAAAATTGCCTCACATGAACCGGGGTCGACCTTATACTCCACTGGTTTCTCCAAAATTGATTGAAATAGCGGCCATCGAGAGATATTCCCATAGCATCTGGCCGACGGGGGAGGCGATGACAATCCCGTCCTCCCGAGACCCTTGGCTGCACAGAGCAGGGCCCCGGTGCGGCGTCGCAATCCAGCCGATGCCTTTTTCGCCGGCGGCGTCAGCAAAACTGAACTGTTGCCAGCGCTCTGCTGCGAATGCTGCCGCGTCGCCTTCAAGCTGCTGGGGGAAAGGATGATCGATCAGGCGTCCCAGCAGCTCCTTTTGGGTTATCTCCGGGAGGGTGAATGACATCTCCCAACTCGGCTGGGTGCCGGACCACATCAACAGAACACGTGCCAGATCATCGGCGGCGCAGTAACAGAGGAGTCCTTTTTCGCTACTGTCCTGATCATTCGCGGCCGGGCCGATGAAGGTCAGAATGGCTTCTTCGACGCCCCAGCCCTCGACGATACGGCTGTCCTCGATCGGTCCGGCGTTTTCCAGGCTCCAATAATTTCCATGATCAAGGACGCCCAGGAGCGCCTCGCCCCTCTCCGTGGGAGCACCGTTGTCGTCGATGAGCCCGATTGTTCCTAGTTCCTCGCGAGGCGGTTGACTTCGCATGCGTTTTCCGAAGAACCCTGCGGACGACAAGGATTTCAGCTCGTTCAGTGCTCCGGTCGACAGCTCATAGGTGTTGCCGAGCAGGACCGGGGGAAGATAACCCTGCACCGTGACGTCCTCGCGGGGGACGCCATCTCGTTCGGTGGCCCACTGATCGAGCACGGCTTCCGGTACCTTGGTCATTGGCCGCGATGGCAGCCCGTGTCCCGAGGGGCGCAATGAATCGAGAATACGCTTGAAAGAATTGTCGCATTGCCACGTGAAGACCGGAAGGGTGATGGTCAGCTCGGCAACGGCATTTCCTGCCACCAAGTGGTCCTGAACAAAAACCAGTCCCAAGAGGTCACTCGCTGGGTGCCTCAGTGGGGCCAGTGCCCAGATTCGTCTTCTCTCCTGCGGGCCCGGGCCTGCATTTCCGTCAGGAACGGCTTCCACATGTACGACGTATGCTCCGGGTGTCTCTTGGGGGATGGTGCGGAGAGCCATTTGGGCGATGGAGGCAAGCGTGGTCGGTCCGGCATCGTCCACCCGGGATTCGGTGAGCACGACTGTTGGCCGGAAATCCAAATACTCGGGAGGTGCACTCGCCACCACCATTCCCTCAAAAGGGACTCTCTCCCACGTGTCCGGCACCTCGAACGAGAAAGCCGCGCCGTTGAGTTCCATGTATGAACCTTCCTGCTCGGATGGACCCCACCCTAGCCTAGCCCAGCCCGGAGTCACCCAGCCGGGCAGGGCAGAGTAGCCGGTTTGCCGATGCCGTGCAGTAGCCGGACCCCATCCTTGTGGCTGGGGCCTGCTCGCGAACGTGGTTCGCCTACCGTTCGATCGTTTGCTTGTGCTGTAACGCAGGCGTTCACCCGTTAGGCCGGCGTTTTCGTCAAAAAGGCGTGTACCTGCGCCCTCGGAGGACAGGCACATGCCCCCTTCAAGACAGAAGGTCCTCCTCTCAGCCCTTGGTGTAGTGCGCCACGTAGTCGATCTGGATGTCGGAGACAGGCGGGGTGAGTGCACCCGGGACACCGCCGTCGACGGTTTCGGTGT
>ERZ773022.2146-NODE-2146-length-12271-cov-9.505566_pt1 | contig 12271 bp, 12 predicted proteins | sample MGYA00580839_ERZ773022 | MGnify/ENA primary metagenome ERZ773022 (study PRJEB29015, sample SAMEA2738020) | human oral metagenome | biome: human oral; feature: human-associated habitat; material: dental | place: China | collected 2044 ... | reverse complement strand
TTCAGGTCCGTGTGATCTTACGATCATGGGGGTTCGAGTCCCCCCCCGCGCACGGTGAAGCGCAGGCCCGGGGCCCGTCGAATGATCGGCGGCCCGGGCCTTCGTCATTCGTCCATCATTCGTCGCCGCCAGAAGCCAGAAGGCGGCGCAGGCGCGCGCTGCGCCAGGCGACATGCGCCCCGAGGGCGCCGGCCCAGGCGCCCACGGCATTCTCGACGACGTTGGTCCATGCGGCGCGTCGGTCGAGGGCGGGCAGCGCCCACTGGACGAACTCGGCGCCCGCCCCCAGGGCGCATCCCGCCAGCGCCCACCGCCACCACGCCACCCGCGGCCACCCCAGATGAGCCAGAAGAGTCAGGGGGGAGAGCATGACCAGATTGAGGACGACATCCTTGCCGGCGGCGTCGAGGAACCACGGTCCCGCCGATTCTTTGAACGCGGCGATCTGCGCGCCCGAGCCCCACAGGACGGCGACCAGGACGGCGACGAGGTAGAGTCCGGCGGCGGCGCGGCAGACGACACGCGGACGCGGGGCTCGCAGGCGGGTCATGAATGGAGGGTATCGGTGCCGTGTGACGAACGAACGTGGCACGATGCACAGCGCTATCATGCTCGATGGGCGGACAATCGTTAGGTGAGTTGGAAGCGAGCACTGAACGGGCGTCGGGTCCGCTGCGCGGCGGGTCTCTTCGTCGCGATGCTGTGCGCGTCGGGTCTGAGCCTTCAGGGCATGGGTGCGGATGCCGATGTCCCGAGGACGTCGAGTTCGCCCTCCGTCCTGATGGCCTCCTCGACCTCGGGCGGCATCGTGACCTCCGAGAGTTCGAGCTCGATGGAGAGTCCGGTGACCGAGCGCGGAACCGTCACCGGCATCGAGTTCGACGGCGACGCCGATCTGGGGACGTCGGACTCGACGACCTACGTCTACACGCCCCCCGGCTACAATCCCGAGTCGGCCGAGCGCTACAGCGTCGTCTACCTGCTCCACGGCACTCCCGGGGCGTCGGCGGACTGGCTGTCCGGGACCTCCTTGGCCAATCGCCTCGATAGTCTCATCGACGCCGGCGAGATCCCGCCGATCATCGCCGTCTCCCCTGAGATCTCGACGCCTGAGGTGTCCGACACGCGCTGCCTGGACTCGACCACGGGCGGCCCGCTCATCGACACCTACCTCACCAAGGACGTCATCCCGTGGGTCGATGAGACGTATCCGACCTATGCCGACGCCGACCATCGCATTCTCATGGGCTTTTCGATGGGGGCGTTCTGCGCCACGAATCTCCTCTTCCAGCACCAGGACATGTTCTCCTCCGCGGCGGCCATGGCCGACTACGGCGAGCCCGGCCCCGACGCGGCGGTCCTGCTCGCGGACGAGGATGAGTACGTGCGCCAGTCGCCCGCCATGTACCTGGCCGACCCGGATTTCGAGGTCAGGCAGGGGCTGCGCTTCTACCTCACCGTGGGTGGTCAGTCCTTGGACGAGGACGTGGATGACACGCCGTTCCTCGCCGACCTGGCGTCGGAGCGCGGGGTCGCTGTCGTCTACGAGCCCGACGAGGAGGCCGACCACAGCTGGCAGATGGTGTCCGATCACATGGACCGGGCGCTCGAGGTGCTCCTGGCGGACGAGAATTGACGGCGGGAGTCAGTCGCCGGAATCACACCCGCCGGTCGGATCAGGCCCCGGCACCTTCCTGGGCCTTTCGTACCATGCGAGTGTGAGCGACGAACCCGTACAGACAGCACACGCCGTCAGCAACGCGCGTTCCGCGCTCGGATCGGGTCCGTCGGCGACCGGCCGGGTCGGGCCGCGCCGATCGATGGCTGTGCCTTCCGTTCCCTCCGTTCCATCGATCGCTCGGCCGAGGGCCTCGAGCTGGACCGGGGACGTCCCGCGCACAGGCGTTCGCAGCGGCGTCGCCGGGCCCGTGCGCATGCAGCGCCACGACCCGGGTCTGCGCCCTATGCTGGTCACGTGGGAGGCTACGCGCGCCTGCGCCCTGGCCTGCCGTCACTGCCGGGCCGAGGCCGTCCCCTTCCGCGACCCGCGTGAGTTGAGTGCGGCGGAGGCCAGGGGTCTGATGGATGAGGCGGCGTCATTCGGCAAGCCCGGCGTCATCTTCATCATCACCGGGGGCGATTGCTTCGAGAGGCCCGATCTGGCCGAGCTCGCCGCTTACGGGTCGGGCCTGGGACTGCATGTGGCGTTGTCGCCGTCGGGCACCGACAAACTCACCAAGGCCGCCCTGGCCGAGCTCCAGGATGCCGGCGTGAATGTCATCTCGCTGTCTTTGGACGGGGCCACCGCCGCCACTCACGATGCCTTCCGTGGCATCGAGAAGACCTTCGACCGCACTATCGCCGGTTGGCGGGCCGCCCGCGAACTGGGCATGCGTGTGCAGATCAATTCCGTCGTCGCCCGGCACAACGTCCACGAGCTGCCGGATATCGCCGCTCTCGTGCGCGACAACGGCGCGATGACGTGGTCCGGCTTCCTACTCGTGCCCACCGGGCGCGGTGTGGACCTGGGGTCCCTGGACGCCCGCGAGGTGGAGGATGTCCTCAACGCCTTCTACGACATGGGTGAGGCCGTTCCCGTCCGCACCACCGAGGGCCATCACTTCCGCCGAGTCTCCCTGCAGCGTCACGTGCTCGCCGGGCGCGGCGTCACGGGCGAGGCGATGATCGAGACCATGCACCTCGGGACGCTGTACCGCGATCTGCGTGAGCGGATCGTCGAGCTGGGTCTGGACCACGGCGAGCGCCGACGCCGGCCGCCGATCACCGTCAGCTCCGGCAACGGCTTCATGTTCATCTCCCACGTGGGCGACGTGACGCCCTCAGGGTTCCTGGAGGCCAGTGCCGGGAACGTGCGCGAGTCCTCCCTGACCGAGATCTATCGGACCAGCGAGATCTTCACCGGGGTGCGCGACCCCGAGCTCCTGGAGGGCAAATGCGGGGTGTGCGAGTACAAGCGCGTGTGCGGGGGGTCGCGGGCGCGCGCCTACAACTCCACCGGAAACCTGTACGCCGAGGAGCCGCTGTGCGCTTACGAGCCGGGGAGCTTCCCCTACGCCGAGGACGCGCGCGAGCTCCTGCGCGCTCCGGTGCGCCCCGGGCGGAGCGCGAGAGGGTGAAGCGCCGGGTGGGTCCGAGGCCGGAACAATGCGATCGCCCCGCGTCGGCTCAGCAGCAGCCGGTGGAGACGTTGCGCTCGTCGACGTCGGCTCTGGCCCGCCACCATTGGCGCTCGCTCAGGGGCTCGTGGTCGGGGTGAGCGCGCCGATGGCGCTCCACGTAGCGGTCGTAGGCGGACTCGCCCGTGAAATCGCGCCACAGATCGCGAACGCGGATCAGGGTCGCGCGCAGGCGTGCGAGCCGTCCGGCGGCGCCGAAGGGCGGACCGGGGCGCTCGCGTCCCGGCACCGCCGCCGGTGTCGCGCCCTGCCGGTCCGGCCGCCGTCCCGCCTGGCCCATTTCCGTCCTCTCAGTCGTTCGCATGGGCGTGCGAGCGGCCTGGGATGAGGTCGGGGTCGCCGACCTGTTCGTACTCCTTGACGAGTTTCTTCTGGAGCCTGGTGGTCAGCATGGTCTCCGGGGCGTAGAAGTTCGATTCCTGGTACGGATCCTCGGAGGTCGTCGTGTCGCCCGTGCGGATCGTGTGGACGATGCGGATGAGGGCGCAGACCATGATGAAGGCGACCATGACCAGGAAGACGACCGACAGCGTCCCCTGGATCATGGTGTTGCGAACGATTGCCCGCTGGACGTCGATGGCCGCCGGGTCGGTGAGCGTGTCCAGCTTGGCCAGAGCGTTGCGATGCTGCTGGAAGTAGCCCACGAGCGGGTCGCTGGAGAAGATCTTCTGCCAGGACGCCACGAAGGTGACCGCCGTGTCGAAGACCAGTGGGATCGCGGGGATCCAGGCCCATTTCGCGTATCCCTTGCGCACGACCATGACGGTGACCACCAGCAGAGCCACCGCTGCGATGAGCTGGTTGGCGATGCCGAAGAGCGGATAGAGCGTCTGGATACCGCCGCGCGGATCGGTTACGCCCATGAGCAGCAGCGACCCCCAGGCGGCGACGACGACGCCGGTGGTCGCCCAGGCGCCGACATGCCACGACGGGTCTCTGAACTTGGGGAAGAGGTTGCCCAGGGCGTCGGAGAGCTGGAAGCGGGCCACGCGGGTGACGGCGTCGACCGCCGAGAGGATGAACAGCGCCTCGAACATGATGGCGAAGTGGTACCAGAAGCCCATCATCGTGCGGCCTCCGCCGATCTGGTGGAGGATATGCGCCATGCCTACGGAGAGCGTCGGTGCGCCGCCGGTGCGGGAGACGACGTTGGGTTCGCCGACGTCGCCGGCGAGCCTCGTCAGGGCTTCGGCGCCGGTGTAGGTCGTCGGATTTCCGGCCTCGTCCCAGGAGTCCCACTCAGGGTTCATCGCGTTTCCGTGGGCGTCGGTCACCCCGAGGTTCTCCACGGCCGTCGCGGCCAGTTCCTCGCAGTGGTGGTCGGGGTCATTGTTGGTGTCGCAGGGCTGGGCGTCGACGACTTCGGGGCCGGCGAGCTTCTCCATGGTGGCGGTCGGGGTGTTCATGGAGAAGTAGATGCCGGGGCTCAGGGAGACGGCGGCCGCCAGTGCCATGATGGCGACGAAGGATTCCATGAGCATGCCCGCGTAGCCGATCATGCGGGTCTGGGATTCCTTCTGAATCATCTTGGGGCTCGTGCCTGAGGAGACCATGGCATGCATGCCCGACAGAGCGCCGCAGGCGATGGTGATGAACAGGAAGGGGAAGAGCTTGCCGGCGAAGACCGGGCCGTCGGTGTTGGTGGCGAACTCGGTGACGGCCGCCATCTCGACGACGGGGCGCACGATCAGGATGCCGGCGGCCAGGACGACGATGGTGCCGACCTTCATGAAGGTGGACAGGTAGTCGCGCGGGGTCAGCAGCACCCACACGGGCAGGACGGCGGCGAGGAAGCCGTAGACGATCATGGCCCACACCAGCGCGGTGGGAGACAGGTGGAGGTACTGGCCGAATGAGGACTCGGCGACCCAGCGGCCGCCGATGATGACGCCGATCAGGACGGCGAAGCCGACGATCGAGACCTGGGTGATCCTGCCGGGCTGGACGAAGCGCAGCCACAGGCCCATGCACACGGCGATCGGGATGGTGCAGCCCACGGAGAACACGCCCCAGGGGGAGGCGGCCAGGGCGTTGACGCAGACCATGGCCAGCACGGCCAGGACGATCATGAGCATGACGAAGACGACGACGGTGGCGACGATGCCGCCGACCTTGCCGATCTCGTCGGTGGCCATCTGGCCGAGCGAGCGGCCGCCGCGGCGCATGGAGAAGAACAGGACGAGCATGTCCTGAACGGCTCCGGCCACGACCACGCCGATAATGATCCACAGGGTGCCGGGCAGGTAGCCCATCTGGGCGGCGAGCACGGGACCCACGAGCGGGCCGGCGCCGGCGATGGCCGCGAAGTGGTGGCCGTAGAGGACGACGCGGTGGGTGGGGTCGAAGTCCCGGCCGTTGTTGATGCGCTCGGCCGGGGTGGCGTTGGAGTCGTCGGGCCGCATGATCGTGCGCTGGATGTAGAGCCCGTAGAAGCGGTAGCCGATGGCGTAGGTGCAGACCGCGGTGACGACGAACCAGATCGTGTTGACGTTCTCACCGCGGACGACGGCCAGCATCCACCAGCCGAGCACGCCCAGGGCCGTGACTGCGACCCAGATCGCGATCCTCTTGGGCGTCCACTTGTGGTGGGGCTTGATGCCTACGGGAACGCCGTCCTTGTTGCGGATAATGAGGCGCTCCTCCTCGGGTGTGTACGAGGGGAGCTCTGTCTGTTCTTGGGTGTCCATAGAAGGGTCACTTCTCGTCGCTGAGTGTGGGGATGCACGACGCGATCCGCCGTGCCGCCTTCCAGGGTAGAGCGTCGGTGTGGTACAAAGCCAGACTCAAGGGTCCTGGACAAGGGGGACGAGGAGGCCGGCGTCGGCGCGCGGCCCCAGTCCCGCTGAGACGCGGGGACGGCCTCAGGCGGGGGCGCCGTCGTCGGGGCGCCTCCCCTCCGAGGCGGGGGCCGGAGCGGGAGTGATGACCGGCAGCACCGACCAGGGGAAGTTGATCCACCTGTCGGTCACTCGCCAGCAGTAGTCCGGCTCGAACACGGAGCGCGGCTTGCGGTAGACGACGGCACTGCGCGCATCGACGCTCACGGTCCGCCCGCCCAGGTCCAGCCCCTGGTGGCTGAGCATCTCCATGACCATGCGGAGGGTCTTGCCGGAGTCGGCGACGTCGTCGATGACGAGGACCTTCTTGCCGGGCAGCCCGGAGGCGTCCATGAGCGGGGGCAGGATAATGGGCTCGTCGAGGGTCCGGCCGACGTCGGTGTAGAACTCGACGTTGATGGCGCCCATGGCCTTGACCCCGATGGCGTACCCGATGGCGCCGGCGGGGATGAGGCCGCCGCGGGCGATGGCGATAATGAGGTCGGGGATCCAGCCGGAGGCGACGATCTGGGCGGACAGCTCGCGCTCGGCGGCGCCGAAGAGCTCCCAGGTGAGGTTCTCCCGGTCCGGGTCGGCTGCTCCGGCTGCGCCGTCGTCGAAAACGGGGCGGGCGATGGGGGCGTCAGGGGTGCTGTGCGCGTCTCTCACCAGCTCATTGTAGTGGGGCTTGTAGCTGGCCGCGCCGCCGCTCATGAGCCTGTGCGCGGTCGCGCTCATGATGGCCGGGGCTGCCGCACGCCGCCAACGCCACCATCCGCCGGCTCGGCCGAGGGTCAGCTCGACAGGTAGCCGAGGAGGAGCTTCACGGACTCGGGGTCGGTGTGGTCGATGAACAGGCTCTTGCCCTCGTCCAGGGCCGCGATGGCCGCCAGGTCGGCGTCGTCGAGCTGGAAGTCGAGGATGTCCAGGTTGGCGACCATGCGCTCGCGGTGCACGGACTTGGGGATGATGATGACGTCGCGCTGCAGCAGGTAGCGCAGGGCCACCTGGGCGGCGGTCCTGCCGTGCCTCTCCCCGATGGCGCAGAGCACGGGGTGGGCGAAGATGTTGTTCCTGCCCTGGGCGAGCGGGCCCCAGGCCTCCAGCGCCGTACCGTACCTGGCGTACCAGGTGCGGCTGTTCTCCTGCTGGTTGAAGACGTGGGTCTCCATCTGGTTGACGGCCGGTGCGACCTCGACGTTCTCGGCCAGGTCCACGAAGCGGTCGGGGAAGAAGTTGGACACGCCGATGGCGCGGGTCCTTCCATCCTCCAGGGCCTTCTCCATGGCGCGGTAGGTGCCGTAGTAGTCGCCGAAGGGCTGGTGGATCAGGAGGAGGTCGATGTAGTCGGTGCCCAGGCGGCGCAGGGAGTCGTCGATGGAGCGGGCCGCGCGCTCCTCCCCGGAGTTGGTGATCCAGATCTTGGTGGTCAGGAAGACCTCCTCGCGCGGCAGGCCGGAGGCGGCGACGGCGGCGCCCACCCCCTCCTCGTTGCGGTAGGCCTGCGCGGTGTCGATGTGTCGGTAGCCGACTTCGAGGGCCTCGCGCACCGCGCGCTCTGTCTCTTGGGGCGGGGTCTGGAAGACCCCGTAGCCGATCTGCGGGATCGCGATGCCGTTGTTGAGGGTGATGGTGGGAATTGACCTGCTGGTCATGAGCTCTCCTTCGTCGTCAGCGTCCTGTCAACCTACCGCCGCGGGCTGTGACGCAGACAGGGTCTGTCAGGGCCGGGCTGGCCGGCGGCGTCGCCGGGGCGCGCCCTCTTCTGTGCCGAGATCGGTCGAGTTCCGCGTCGAGATCGGTTCACTTCCGTGTCGAGATCGGTCGAGTTCCGCGTCGAGATCGGTCCGAGGCGCCTGTCGGATGCCGCTGCGGCCCGGAAAGTGATCGTCCTACGCACTTTTAACGTCCCGCATCGCCTGACCCGCGCCGCAGAACCGCGGAATCATGCCGATTCCCGTCGGGCCCGAGGCCGCTGATCGTCTTAAAAGTGCGTGGGGTAATCACTTTCTGCAGCGGCAGGGACGGGCAGCCTGCCGCGTTGACGACTGGCCTTCCCCATGATGCCCCGCCTCATGATGCCCCGCCTCCGAGCGCTGCCCCTGAGCGCCGCCCCGCTTCCATGCGCCCCACAGCCCTACCTGCCCATTGTGGATCAAGCAGGTAGCTGGCGCCTCTTCGCCGAGATCGCCCGCAACCACAACCCCAAGCCCTTCAAGCAGATCAAGGCCGACCAGAAGACGCTCAAAGCCGCTACCAGACAGTCAGAGCGAGTTAAAGACGCGGGACACTAGTAGGACGCGCCGGCAGCCCGGCGGGCGCCCGCCCGAGGCGTCGCAGCCCCGGCCCTGACCACAAGGAGCCAGCCCCTGCGCCCCTTGCGATCACCTGCCGCCAGCACCCGGCCCACCACTCCCCTGGGCCGGCAGACCACTGCACAGCCGTGGCACGCCCGTAGTAATCGCCTGCAGCGGCTGACAGCGGCTGATGGCAACTGGCGACGTCACCCCTCGGCGTCGTCAGCCGCCTCACTGAGATCGGCGCTCCCCACCAGTTCTGTGGGGAACGCCGATCCGTCACCTGACCGCCTGTGGCCGCGCCGTCGTCCGCGCTCCACCTCCTTTGGGCGCAGGTCCCTCCCGGACTCCACCGCTTTCCCTGTTTCCCTGCGCCTCCGCCTGCGTCCTGGAGCGGTGAGCCTGGAACGCTGAGACACTCAGGCCGAGCTGGGTGTCCATCAGATCTCGACTTCGTGGCTCGCGCAGCCACCACCTCGCGCCTCGCGGGTAAGAACCAGCCGGACGTGCGCGCGGGCGAGAATGTCGGCCCCGGTGGACCTGCGCAGGGGAGCAGGTCTGCCTGGTACCGCCGCCTTCGACCCCGGCGGGCCGGTGGCGAGGAGCCTCCTCAGGAGCGGGTGCTCTTCCGCGCCTGGATGATGGTGGTGGGAAGCATCCCCCACTGCATCTGCCAGCCGGCGGGCGTGGCGGTGAACGGCACCCCGGCGTTCCTGAGCACCTCGATGTACTCCTTCGTCCTGCCCAGGTCCACGATGACGAGCCGGCCGCCCGGGCGCAGGACGCGCAGCGCCTCGGACACCGCGCGCCCCCGGCCCTCGGCATTGGGGATGTTGTGGATGGAGATGCTGGCGGTGACCAGGTCGAATGAGGCGTCCTCGTAGGGGAGCGCGGTCATGTCCCCGGTCTCCAGCGTGATGCGGTCGGCTACGCCGTTGAGCTCGGTGTTCTTGCGGGTCGCCTCGGCCGAGTTGCCCGACTGGTCCCGGCTGCGCCACAGGTCGATGCCTGTGACGTGACCGCGCGGCACCCGCAGTGCGGTGGCGATCAGGACGGCCCCGCGGCCGCAGCCCAGGTCCAGGCAGTCCTCATCGCCCTTCAGGTGCAGGGAGTCCAGGAGCCTGGCCCACACGAGGAACTTCCCGTGCAGGGTGGCGTACCAGAAGGTGATCGCGGAGTACCCCAGCACGATGGTCCAGATCCCCATCATCAGAGAGATCCAGGCGGGTGCGGACTGGGCGATGTTGACGATGGTGCCGGACAGCAGCGCCAGGGCGCTCAGGCTGAGCATGATGGCGACGACGAGCGCGTCCACGCCGTAGCGGCCCGCGGGCTTCTCGGGGATCCGGTTCGACATGCTGGGTCTCCTGCTGCTTTTCTCGGGTTCTTCGGTCCTCTGGCAGGTCGCGTCCGAACCCTGATTCCTGCGGGACCCGGCAGATCGTATGACGGGGACGAATCGTCGGCAAAACGGGTCGAGCTGTCTGGCGGGGCCCGCGCGCCTCATGCGGGTGCATGGGCGTCACGCGGTCGCGGGCCGGGGTGATGGGGATGCGGGCCCGTCCGGGGCGTGCTGGGAAGAGGGGTCCAGCTTCTTAGTGCGGGACGGTCAGCCGGCACGGTCGGGCGGCACGGTCAGCCGGCGTCGTCGTGCTCGGCGAAGACCTCCTGGGCCGCGAAGATCGCGTTGAGAGAGCGGGGGAAGCCCGCGTACACGCAGGAGTGGAGGATCGCCTCGGTGATCTCCTCGCGGGTGAGTCCCACGTTGAGAGCCGCCCCGACGTGGACCCTCAGCTGCGGCTCGCAGCCGCCGAGCGCCGTGAGGACGCCGATGGTGACGAGCTGGCGGCTGCGCGCGTCCAGGCCGGGGCGGTCGTAGACGTCCCCGAAGGCGAAGGCCGCAATGTGGTGGGACAGGGCGGGGCTGACGTCGGCCAGCGAGTCGATGACAGAGCGGCCCGCGTCGCCGTCGATCGAGGCCAGGACGGCCAGGCCGCGCTCGCGACGGGCGAGGTTCTCCGGGCTGTCGATGTCGTGCTGCGGAGGGGCGTCACTGTCGGCTTGGGCGGCGCGTGTGGAGCCGCCGCTGCTTCCGTTGCCGGGCATGGTGGCGTTGCGGTTCTCGTCGGGGCGCTTGGTGCTCGAGGGGTTGCGCGAAAAGCTGCTTGTCATATCGGGGGTGCCTCCTCATGTGCTGGTTGCGTGTCGTGATCGTGCTGATGGGCTGGGAGCTGGTCTGCGTGGTTCAGTTATGGTTCAGTGCGGTATCGCGGTCGAGGGCGCACCGTGCGGGTCGGTCCCGCAGCGATGTCCCGCCGTGCGGGAACTTCCTGCACCTGCGCCGGGTGGTCCCACGGGTCATGGTCATGGCCCGCGCCCTGGCCGTCGGTTGGCGGCGCCCGCGTCGGCCGGGTCCTTGGCAGGATTGGTGGTCCCGCCGTCAACGCGGTCCATGTCCTGGCTGTAGAGCGCGATCTTGTAGTCGGTGGCCGCCAGGGCGAGTTGGAGGTCGTCGATCCGGGTGCGCAGGGCCTCTCGGTGCTCGGCGAGCATGGCCAGGCGTGCGGGCACCGTGTCCTCGCCTTTCTCAACCAGGTCGACGTAGCGGCGCAGGTCCCGGATCGGCATGCCCGAGGTCCGCATGCGGGTGAGGAACACCAGACGCCTCACGGCCGCGGCGTCGTAGCGGCGGTGCCCGGAGCCGCTGCGCCCCACACGCACCAGTCCGATCCGCTCGTAGTAGCGCAGGGCGTGCGCACTGACTCCGAGGTGGCGGGCCGTGGTGGCGATGTCCCAGTCGGCGTCCTCATCGGCCGGGTTGTCGGCCGGGGCGCCGCGGGCGATCGCATGCGGGAAGTCCGCGGCCGCGGAGGTCGCGTAGCCGGTGGCGCCGGCCGCTCCCGCCGGGCCGACCGCACCGGGCGGGTCCGGCGCGAGCCGCAACGCCGCGCGGAGGCGGGCGTCGTCGACATCGTTCATGGGGCTCATGGGGGCGACCGTAGGGCTTCGAGCGCACTCGAAGGCAAGGGGGGCGGCGCGCGGGCGGATGAGGAATGGCGGGTCTCCCGATGGACACGCTCCCCTGGCCCTGTGTGCGGTGGTCGGCGTCGATCTGCGGCGCTTCGCGTTAACCTGACCGCATGCTCGTCGCCTTCTCCGTAGCTCCCGCCACTTCCGATACGCCCGATGGCTCCGTGTCCGAGGCGGTGGCCCGGGCCGTGCGCGTGGTGCGCGAATCCGGTCTGCCGCACGAGACCACATCGATGTTCACCACCATTGAGGGCGAGTGGGACGAGTGCATGGCAGTGGTCAAAGCCGCCTGCGAGGCGGTGGCGGAGGTGAGCCCGCGCGTGGCGCTCGTCCTCAAGGCGGATATTCGGCCCGGCTGGACCGGCCAGATGACGGCCAAGGTCGAGCGGATCGAGGCCCGGCTGCGGCAGGGCGAGGACGCCGACGGCGGTGCCTGCTGAGGCTCGCCGGGGGCGGGCCGAGCTCGTGGCGCCGGCGTCGGAGGTATGAGCAGGCAGGCGACGACGGCGGTGGGGACGCCGCTGCGCCCGACCCGCGGATGAGCGTCATGATGGGGGTGCTCGGCCGCCGGCAGGGGTGAGCCCGGCTGGTCGACGATCTGCCCGCTGGTGGAGATCACCGCGCGGGGGAGGGCGTGACCGCGCGCGTGGGGTCCGGAGTCGGGTGTCCGTCAGAATGACATTGGGGCTTGCGGGGGCTGTGCGTCTCGGAATGGATCCGCGTGATCACGCGGGTCTCTGCTCGGGCCTCGGGGAGCGGAGGGTCTCATGTCATTCTGACGGACATCTGCGCGGCCCGGTCGCCGGTGGGGCCGGCTGGGTGTTCAGTCGACGGGTCTGTGGTGTGGAGCTGGTTCCGTCAGGCCAGGAGGTCCTCCCACCAGGCCGCGAAGACGGGACAGCGCTCGAGGATCGCGGAGAGACCGGCGTCG
>ERZ773022.2145-NODE-2145-length-12273-cov-12.169668_pt1 | contig 12273 bp, 17 predicted proteins | sample MGYA00580839_ERZ773022 | MGnify/ENA primary metagenome ERZ773022 (study PRJEB29015, sample SAMEA2738020) | human oral metagenome | biome: human oral; feature: human-associated habitat; material: dental | place: China | collected 2044 ... | reverse complement strand
CTTGTAACAAAGAACAAGTTTTAATTTCTTATACACTGTCTGAGAATGAGAAGTCTAATATATTATATTTATCTGGTTTTATAGCTGATTTAAATTTTAAAGGGCTAACAGATACTTTTATAAGAAATTTAAACAGTTTCCTCAATAAAAATAGAAATATATATTTTTCTGAAATTTACAGTAGACTTTATATATTAAAATTTAAAAGAGAAATAGATAATAACTTATCAATTAAAAGATATACAATAACTATTTCTAGAGTGGATAATTTTTTCAAATTTTAAATATGGTAAATAATATAAAAAATTTTTCTATATATGAAGATATAATAGAAGCTAGTTTATATAGTAGAATACCTATAATAGATTTAGAATTATATTATAATAATGATAATACCTATTATAGTGGAATTAATATGAAATTAAAGAATGGTAATAGTTTTTTTATTACTTCACAAGATTTTTTTGAATTTTTACAAGAATTGAGCAGTAAAAATAAATGTTCATATCTTTGGAACCCATCAAATTTTGATATAAATAAGATAGATGTAGAAGATATAAATGATTTACCAAAATCATATATAGTTCCACTCAGTAAAATTACAGAAGATGAATTGAAACACATAACTATTGTTTTTCGTAGTTAATATATAGATTATAAATGTGTTATTATGATAAAAACAGAAAAAGAAATTGAAAAGTATATAAAAGAGCTAAAAGAAAAAGATTTAAGTTTACTGGAAGCAAAATACAATGAAATGAAAGATAAGATGGTTGAATATAACAAAAATCTTTCATTGCTAAAATCAGTATTTAATTTTAATAAAGATATTGTTTCTAGCTTCATTAAAAATTTATCATTTTATAATGAATATTTATACTGTTGTACAGAGCAAAATGGAAAAATTTGTATGGGAGAACCTTTTGGGCAACTGGTTAATAAGAATTCAATTTTTCCAAAACATATACAAGATATAGCAATACAATGTTTTGAAAGTTTCTATTCAGAGGAAATGTATAATATTTTTATAAACATTGAAAATGAGTTAATATGCTTAAAATTTAAAAAGAAAAACTGTACAGAAAAAAAAGATAATCATTGGTTTAAGTACACTTCAAAAGAAGTGTTTATATCAAAGATTGAAGATTTTATTAAAATATAAAAATATTTTACAAATTGTTTAATTATGAAAATAGATATAATAATAGACCTTATAGATAGATATAAGAAAGAACTTAAAGAACATTATAAAGAGGCTGGAAGGATTGAAGCTGAAAGAGAGAACACAGATAAAAAATTCACTTATAGTGAAGGGAATAATGATGCTTATATAAATGCTAAGGAGCAATTTATTGAGGAATTAAATGAACTAAGAGAATATTATTGCTATGAGTAAAATAATACTTTTATTAATAGTATTAATAGTGTCTACTTTTTCATTAATGATACCTTTAGTACTTATTGTTACTGCTATAAATGAAAATGATTTATTATCAATATTAATTTATTGTTTTATGTTATCAGTAGTACTAGTTATACTAATAGGTTCAGTTGTTGCAATATTTAAATTATAAATTATGAAAAACAATAATAGAATAAAATATTTAACATCACAATTTGAAGAAGTAAGAAAAGATTCTAAAGATTTTCGTGAAAATCTTGAAAAAGGTCGCTATGGTAATATCTCAGAAATGAAATTAAATTATACAAGATTTAATTTTTTAGAGAGAAAAATAGATATTTTACAAGAAACATTATTATATTTAATTGAAGAATCACAGTTTGAAGGTAATATAAATGGAAAATGGTAATATGGAAAATAAAATAGAAAAACTTATAAAAGTATATAAAGAAGAACTTAAAGAACATGAAAAAACTTTAAGAGAATCTATTCCAACTACTGAAGAATACACTGTTCAACGTACTTGTATAATTGTTATTGAGCAATTTATTGAAGATTTAGAAGAACTCAAAAAATATTATGATGATGAAGAATAAAATTAAAGCAGAAATTATAGCTCATAGTAAAAGAAACGTTACAGGTGATGAGATAATAACTTATAAACTAACTTTTCCTCGCATTATTCTTAGTGAAATTAATACTTATAAGATGTTAGAGAAGAACACCAGTTCTTGTATATCTGGTGATTGTAAAATACTAACATACTATGAAAAAGGTAAAAAATTTATAGAATATGAAATTAGGGAACTTTATAAGTTTTACATTAATGGTGATAAAGACTTAAAGATAGTGTCTTTTAATGAAAAAAGCTTTTTTCTGTTGCAAGATATAAAGGAAGTTATGTACTCTGGTGCAAAACCTGTTTATAAAATAGTGTTTGATAATGACTCTACTTTAGTTTGTACTGAAGACCACAAATTATTTTGTATTTCAGGTGAATACAAAACATTAAAAGATTTTAATTTACAAAATAATGAAGATGGTTTACTTATAAATGTAGATATACTTACTAGATGTTTTGTATCAATTTCAAAAGAATTTAAACTTTTTGATTTTAAAGTAGATAATATAAACCTTATTTATTCAAACACAGATAAATTTGTACAATTATATGATTTATCTGATAATGTTAAAGTTTCAAGGATAGAATACTTGGGTATAAGAGAGACATATGATATTGAAGTTGATGGTGAATATCACAATTTTATAGCAGATAATATAGTAGTACACAACTCTCGTGCTATACCATTTGAAAAAATGGTTGAAGTAGTGGAAAAAGAGCCTTTTATTCCTATTGCTTGGCAACTTTCCCATAAAGGTATGCAAGGTACAGAATATCTTATTGATGAAACACATATAAAACAAAAAGAAGAACAATGGTTAAGAGCAAGAGATAAAGCTGTAACTTCGGCAAAATTAATTGTTGGTGAGGTTATAGAAGAAAAAAATCTTAAAGTTGGTAAAATTAATTTTTTGTATGACCCGAAGTTAATTCCTAACACATCTTTATCTAAAAACTATGGAAATAGATTGCTCGAACCTTTTATGTGGACAACTCAACTCATCACTGGAACTCGTGAGTCATTTGAACATTTATTTGAACAAAGATGTCCTATATATGATATTCTTGGCATTTCTATAAAATACAAATCTCGTAAAGAAGCTATAAAAAATCACGATTATCTTGCTGGTTTAACAGAGATGGAATGGTTAAAGTTTAATAGAGGACAAGCAGAAATCCATTTTATGGATTTAGCTGAGAAAATGTACGATGCTTTAAATGAATCTGTTCCAGATGAACTATCTGAAGATAAATGGCATATACCTTTTAATGATAGACCTGAGTTTACTCCTGAAATGAGTTTAGAAGACAAGATTATACTTTCTTGTGCTGTAACTGCTCGTGTAAGTTATACAACTATCAGTGATGATGAAACTCTTACAATAGAGAAAGCAAAAAATATATACAATAAATGTAAAGAACAAGGACATTTTTCAGTATTCTCACATATATCTAAGTGTATGACTTATGAAGAGTATGAAAGTTGGTATAAAGGTTTTATGAAAACTACTTATTATTTTGATGAAAATGGCAAACAACATAGAGTTATGGATAGTGAAGATTTTCATAAAGCTAAAGGCTATAATAAAAACTTAAGAGGCTTTATAAGTCTTCGTCAATATATAGAAGATAGTGTTGAATTAAAAGATATTTAATATGACAGAAATTATAAATGCAGAGGATTTAGTATTTAAAGTTGGGCAAAGGGTGTTTGATTATATGTTTGGTTGGGGAAGAGTTGTGAGAATTGATAAAATAAGTGAAGATATAACAGTAAGTTTTGATAGATTCCTACGATACTTTTATTATACAAAAAGTGGTCGTTTATATTTTGACGAAGAAGTTTCATTAAGAACAACCCTATCTACTAAAAAATATTTATTAGATGGGATATCAATAGAAGAACAGTTAAGATATGAAGACTACATTGGTAAATGGGGTAAATTTAAAATAGATAAAAATGCTTTTATAATTAGCAAATTAGACAATGTCAAATATACTGATTATAATATAGAATTTAAGTGTGACTTTGGGGAATCTGATATGTTTGAACCTCTCACTGATGAGGAGATTAAAGTATTAAAATTATATGATAAGTAAGATAGTAATATTAATAGTAACAACTACTATTTTTCTTAATATGTATATTGTATTAAGAAGATTAAGAAATAAAAGTATTAATTATATTAAATGGATTAAAGTTATGCCAAATGAATACTTTGATGATTCATTGAAGAATATGATTAGAGACATAAAATATTATTGTAATATGGAATTATTCTTATACATAATCTATATTAATGCTCTATACTTATTAATATTTAGACACTATATATAATATGAACTCAGATATTTTAATGCTTACAATAACTGTTTGTTATTTTGTTTCAAATATAATAAATAGATTTATGTATTATAAAAGTAGAGAAAAAGAAGTAATTGAAAGATATGGATTTCTTTTTTATTTATACATTAATTCAATAAAACTACTTATTAGAATTATAATTGGAATGATATTTATAGCTATATTAATTAAATTAACCTTTTATACGTATTATGAAAAATAAAAATTTGTTTATTTGGTTATTAATAATAACAATAATTGTAATAGTTATGTTTAATATAAAATCTTGTAATAATACCATAAAAAATAATAAACTAATAGAGTCTCTTAATGACTCTATTAGTTATTATAAAGATAAAAATGGTATCTTACATTCTAAAATTTCTGTTATAGAAGTAGAAAGAATGAAAGATTTTACTAAGTTAAATCTAACTAATAAAGAACTAAAAGAACTACAAGAATTAGTAAAGAAGTATAAAAATGTAAAATCAGCTACTATAATTAAAACTGAAACTAAGATAGTAGAAAAAATTGTAAATAAGACTGTTTTAGATACTATTTCTAATACACCTATATATAAATCCAATTTTAATTTAAAAGGTTATATTTGGGGAGATATAGTAGCAAAAAAAGATACCACTGATATTAAAATTAGTATAAAGAATGATTTTAATATAGTTACTTACAAAGAAAAAGGTAAGTTGATATTAGATGTAAGTGATAAAAATCCATATAGTGTTACTAAGGCACAAAGAAATTATATTAATATACCAAAACAAAAAAGATGTGGTCTAGGAATTAATGCTGGTTATGGTATTAATAATAATGGTTTAAGTCCTTATATAGGATTAGGTATAAATTATAATTTATTTAACTTTTAAAATTATGAAAATAAAAAAGATATATTAAATGCATTAAGAAAAATTAACTATATTTCTAACGATAAAAACATTAAGGTTGCATATATTAAAATTTTAGCAAAAGTATTAGAATTTAATAAGGCAATAGAAATGTATTATCATTCACAAAATCCATCTTTTAATGAAGTTTTCAAAGAAAGATTAGAGAGTTTAGATAATAGTCGTGAGGAATTTGCGAGAGTAAAAGCAGAATTAAAAGGATCTTTTGATGATGAAAATTATGATAAAGATATTGAAGAAGAATTCAATGATATTTTATTAAGAATAGAAGGAAGAACTGCTATTCTATTTGAAGATGAAGAAGAATATAGATTTAATAATTACTTGATTACATTAATTAATGATAAAAAATTGGAAGAATTTATTTGGCTAAATACGTTATATAATATTTATAAAGAAGGTAAGAGTCTAAATTCTATAATAAAAGATTATTGTGAATTAAATGATATAGAGTTTGCTGATTTGTATAAAATTTATTTATTTGTTACAGATTATAACATTAATAAACTATTATTAAAGAATGAGTCAAAAATAATTAATAATGAGTATTTAGAGAACTTCGAATCATTCTTCAACTATATGTATAACTTAATTGATGATCTTAGAACATTTGTAGCTAAAAAAGATAAGAAAAATATTTTAAGTTTTTCTACTAAAATAGATAGTTATACTAATGTAACAACGCCATCTAAAGAAGAGTTTTTGAGTAGTGTACATAAAGTATTTAATTTCTTGAGAACATTATATGAGAACGACAATGCTAAATTATTGTTAGATAATATTTATCCAATATTAGTAAAATCATTTTTTGCACCACTGAGAAATGATGATAAAATAAAATATGATTATAATTCTGAATTTATCTTTGCCTTAGAATACACTCAAATTATTATAGAAGTAATGGATGAAAATAATGAAAGATAAAGTATTTCAAAAAGATTTTTACTGTGTATATAATGATTATAATGTTTCTTTAAGAACAACTGAATTAAATTTACTATACTTACCTTTAGTAGGTTCTGATGCAGTCAAGTTATACCAATTTTTGGGAAGCAAAATGATTGGAGATACAAATTTATCAAAGAATTATTTGCATTATGATATTTTTGATAATTTAGCATTAGATGTTAATAAATTTATAATCGCTCGTAAAAAATTAGAAGCTATTGGTTTATTACAATCATTTTATATAAATAATTCATCAGGGAAACAGTACGTTTATAAAATAAAAGAAGCATTAAGCTTCTTTGAATTTTTTAACACACCTATTTTGTGTCAATTATTAGAAAATACTATAGGAAATAGTGAATATAATGAAATAAAAACTTATTATTCTTTTGATAAGGTTAGTTTTAACAATTTTGAAGAATTAACCGTTAAATTTTCAGATATTTATAACTTGGAGAATTTAGATAGCTATGAATCTGGTTTTACCAAAACAGACTTAGCTTCTGGTCCGAATTTTGATGAATATTTCTTTGATTTTTCAAAGCTAAATTATTATTTAGCTAATAGTTATTTATCAGAAGTAATTGAGAAGAGTAATATTAAAAATAATATTTTAGGATTAGCGCATCTATATAAAGTAACACCTTCAGATATGGCAAAAGCAATAGAAAAAGTTGCTGATGTAAATGCTGGGGAGAGTACACTAAATGTAGAGAAGTTAAAAAATTATTTAACTCAGCTTTATGTAAATGTTAGAAAACAAGAAGTTCCAACTTTAGATAAGATGTTAAATAAAAAATTAGTAGAAGAAGAGAAAGAACAACTTACAGAAGAAGATAAATTTATACGAGAAGTAGACAATATAGATTATATAACCTATTTAAATAAGCAAAAAGGCTTAGTTTTATCTAATGTTGATGCAAGAAATATTACTGAGATTCAGGAAAAATATAACTTTCCAACAGGTGTTTTAAATATTTTGTTAGAGTATTCTATAAATACTAGTAATAGTTCAGGATTACCACATAAAAATTATATAGATAAAATTGCTAGTAGTTGGCAAAGTCAACGATTATTAGGAGCAAAAGATGCTATTGAATTTGTTAGAAAATCACGTAATATGAGGACTGTTAGAAAAAATGTTGAAAAAACAGCATCAGTATGGAACTCAAATACTAATAGGAAAGTTTATAAGGCGCCTTTCCCAGAATATTTAAAACAACAGATGGAGAATATTTCTACAATAAAATCATCACAGAATCGTGTTGTTACTCAAGAAGACGAAGATGCGTATAATGAGATGATGAAAGAACTTACAAGGAAGAAGGACACATAATGAAAAAGTTATCTAGTGTTATGTCTATGAATACAGAGAATACTTATGAAAAATTTATATCTGAAAAAGTATTAAAAGATCCAGAAATTATAAAGTTTATTCAAGAAAATAATTTCACGCGTAAACATATAGAAGAGAATTTGGAAAAATTTTATCAATATTATATTTCAAAAGATTCCGACTTAAATATCGAACATAAACCTAAACTGATAATTGATGGAAAAAGAGTTAATATAGTATATTCGGAAACATATGAATATAAAAATAAAAAGATAAGTCAGCAACTTAATAATAGAATCAAAACAGAATTTATACCTAAAAAAGTACTTACATATACATTTCAAAACTTATCAAAAAGTAAGGAAAAAGGGCGTCTTGCAACTGAAATAATAAAGACATGTAAAAATATTTTAGATGGTCAAGCTAAAAAAGGAGTATATATATATGGCCCAACAGGGATGGGGAAAACTTATTTAATGGGCTGTATTTATAATTACCTAAAAGAACAAGGGAAAGAACCCACTATCTTATATTATCCGGAATTTATAAGAAAGATAAAAAGTAAAATAAGTTCTAATAATTATGATCAATATATAGATTTAGTTAGAGCGGATGAAATTTTAATCATAGATGATATAGGAGCTGAAAATATTACTGAATTCATTCGTGATGAAGTTTTAGGCCCGATTATAAATTATAGAGAGGCAGAAAATTTACCAACATTTTTCTCATCAAACTTAAGTCTAGATGACTTAGCTGAATTATTAGCTAACTCAAGAAATTCAGTTGATCAGACGAAATCCTTACGAATTATACAACGTATAAAATCTTTAAGCACTGTACACTTTTTGAATGGTGATAATGAGCGTGAATATAATAATTAAATATAGATAAAAAAATGTCGAATAACATATAGTTATTCGACATTTTTTATTTTTAATAGGGAAAACTATTAAATTTAGAATATAATTATAAAGCCTTATTTAATAAGGTTTTATAAACATAAAAAGATATTTTTAAAAAAATAATAAAAAAAAACAATTATTTTTCTCAAAATAGTGGAAAAAAGTGGGGAAATGTGGTAAATTATAGAAGTAAGGTGGTGAGGGTAGTGTTTATAGGTCAATACAATAATAAAATGGATGCTAAAGGAAGGCTTAGTATACCAATAAAATTCAGAGATGAATTAGGTGAAAAATTTATTATAACAAGAGGTCTGGACTCTTGTTTATTTGGCTATTCACTACAAGAGTGGCAAAAAGTGGAAAGTAAAATAAAATCACTACCTATTACTAAGAAAAATGCACGTACTTTCCAACGTTTTTTCTTTTCAGGGGCTACGGAAGTAGAGATAGATAAACAAGGAAGAATAAATATTCCTAATGCTTTAATAGACCATGCATTTTTAAATAAAGAGTGTGTAGTAAATGGTTTATCTAATAGAATAGAAATTTGGGATAAAGCTCACTGGGAAGATCTTCTTCTTGAGAGTGAGGCTAGTGTTGAGGAAATAGCAGAAGAATTAGAAGATTTTGACTTTTAGGATGGATGAGAAATGTTTAAACATTACAGTGTATTATTAAACGAAGCTGTTGCTGGATTAAATATAAAAGAAAATGGTGTATACGTAGATTGCACTTTAGGTGGAGCAGGGCATAGTTTAGAAATTTTAAAACAATTAACTGATGGAAAGCTATATGCTTTTGATCAAGACAGCGTTGCGTTAGAAAATGCAAAAGATAAATTAAAAGATTATGCAGATAAGGTTGTCTTTATAAAATCTAATTTTAAAAACTTGAGAGAAAAGTTACTAGAGCACGGTGTTACAGAAGTAGATGGAGTGCTTTATGACTTGGGAGTATCTTCTCCACAATTAGACACACCAGAAAGAGGTTTTAGTTATAATTATGATACAAGACTAGATATGCGTATGGACACGGATGCAAAAATAAGTGCATACGAAATTGTAAATGAATATGATTATAACGAATTGGTTAAAATATTTTATCGTTATGGTGAAGAAAAATTTTCTAAGCAAATAGCAAGAAATGTAGAAAAGAAACGTTTAGAAAAACCAATAGAAACAACTTTTGAATTAGTGGATATAATAAAAGAATCTATACCAGCAGCTAAAAGAAGAACAGGTGGGCATCCTGCGAAAAGAGTTTTTCAAGCGATAAGAATAGCTGTAAATAATGAACTATCAGTTTTTGAAGATTCATTAGAGCAAGCAATAGACATTGTAAAAAAAGATGGAAGAATATCGGTCATTACTTTTCATTCACTAGAAGATAGAATATGCAAACAAATATTTAATTCATATGCAAAAAGAAAAGATATTCCTAAAAATCTTCCGATATTACCAGAAGAAAGTTTAGCTAAATTAAAAATTATAACAAGAAAACCAATTTATCCAACGGATAAAGAGTTAGAAGAAAATAATAGATCACGTAGTGCAAAATTACGTATAGCAGAAGTACAAATGAAAGAGTAGGAAAAGGTTAATGGCAACATTAAAAGTATATAGCAATGAATATGGAGTAAGAAAAGTTCAGGAAAAGGTAAAATTTAATTTTTTAGAAAAAGCAGGATATGGTGTTTTTGTAGGAGTTATTTTACTTGCTAACGTAGTTATGTTAAACTATAAAGGAGAACTTTATTCATTAAGAAGCGCTCAGCAAAAAAATGATGTAATAATTTCGGAAAAACAAAAAGATAATAATGAGCAAAAGGTTATTATAAATGATTTGTCTTCGTATGAAAGAGTTAAAAAAATAGCTGAGACTATGGGTATGAAAACTCAAAAAGACAATATAAAGGTAGTGAGATAATTGAAAAAACTTTTTAGGAAACTATTTACTTTGAAGTTTCTGGAAGACAGAAAAAGTTTAGAAAAAAAAGATTATATTTCAAGGGAAAGAACAAAAATAGTATTTCTTCTAATTTTTGTTTTTTTCTTTGTATGGGTAGTTATCATTAATATAGGCCAAATGATGCTTATTGGCACTGTTAGAGGTCAAAATCTGTCTGAACTTGCGGATAAGAAATATAAAATAGATACTAGTTTACAACCTAAAAGAGGAAAAATATTTGATAGAAATGGTAATATATTGGCAGACAATATAGAATCATATAAGCTTGTTGCTGTTGTATCTGATAAGGCTACAGAAGATGAAAAAAATCCTCGTCATGTAGTGGATGTAGACAAGACTGCTGACGAGCTATCTAATTTTATTAAATTAGATAAAAGTAAGATAAAAGAGATATTATTAAAACAGGGTGTTTACCAGGTAGAGTTTGGTACAGCTGGAAAAGATATAAGTATAGAGAATAAGAAAAAAATAGAAGCACTAAATTTACCAGGAATACAGTTTATAGCAACAACGAAGAGGTATTATCCAAATGGTAGTATGTTAGGGAACTTTTTAGGCTTTGCTCAAAATTCTCCAGATAGTGATTTAATAACAGGTCGCTTAGGAATAGAAAAAACATTTGATTACTATTTAAGAGGAAAAGAAGGTCATATAACATATGCAAAAGATGCATGGGGGAAAATAGTTTCTAATATTCCAAAAGTTGAAATTAATCCAGTTGATGGTGCAGATATTTACTTAACTATAGATAAAAATATTCAAGGATTTATAGATAATACTTTAAAAGATATCCATGATAAATATGAGCCGGAAAGTGCATTTGCAATAGCTGTAAGTGCTAAAACAGGGGAAATTTTGGGATTAGGGCAAACTCCAGCTTTTAATCCAAATACTCAAGAAAATTTGGAGAAAGCATGGGCGAATATATTCTATAATTCAGCATATGAGCCTGGATCTACTCTAAAGACGTTCTCAATGTCGTTAATGGTAGAAAATAATATTTATAATCCAAATGCATATTATAAATCTGGTTCATATAGAGTAGAAGATGCTACTATATATGACTGGAATAAGACAGGTTGGGGAACAATTACACAGAGACATGGTTTCCAACAATCATCAAATACATTAATGCTTACTCTATTAGAAGGTTTAGGTAGAGAAAAATTAAAAACAGGATTAGAAAGTTTCGGATTTGGTAAAAGTACAAATTCTTTATATGGGAATGAGGCAACTGGGGATTTAGTATTTAATAATAAAGTATCAGCCTCAACTACGGTGTTCGGTCAAGGTAGTACGGTTACTGCTATGCAAATGGTTCAAGCAGAAACAGCTATCTTGAATGAAGGTCAAATGTTATTACCGTATTTTTTACAAAGAGTACATGATAAAACATTAGATAAAGATGTTAATATAGGTAAAAAAACTGTTGTTGGAACACCAATTTCAAAAACTACAGCAGAAAAAATGAAAGAAGAACTTTATGGTGTAGTTAATGGAGAATGGGCTACAGGAGGTAAGCGATATTCTATAGAAAATTATAGTGTTTCTGGGAAAACAGGAACAGCCGAAGTCGTTGATCCAAAAACAGGAACATATTATAAGAGTCCATATAAAGTAATGCACTCATTTATAGGGTATGCACCAAGTGAAAATCCTGAAGTAATTTTATATGTAGGAATGAAACTTCCAAATAAAAAACTTGCTGAAAGTTCTGCTAATGGGGCATCAGAGATATTTAAACCTATAATGCAAAATATATTAAATTACTTAAATGTTAAAAAAACAAGTAGTGATGAAAATCTTCAAAATTATATGATGGATAATT
>ERZ773022.2143-NODE-2143-length-12279-cov-6.240674_pt1 | contig 12279 bp, 15 predicted proteins | sample MGYA00580839_ERZ773022 | MGnify/ENA primary metagenome ERZ773022 (study PRJEB29015, sample SAMEA2738020) | human oral metagenome | biome: human oral; feature: human-associated habitat; material: dental | place: China | collected 2044 ... | reverse complement strand
GAACTCGCGACCCCCACCTTGGCAAGGTGGTGCTCTACCACTGAGCTACTTCCGCTTGATTTGCCCGCCGCACACGCACGCGCTGACTGACAGGATATATTCTAGCGGTTCTCGCCTCGTTTGTCAACACCTTTTCTGATGCTTTTCGCAATCAGTCGTACCAACCCAATGATTATTCACTACTATAAATTTCTTTCAGCCGCTCATACAATGCAGGAATGTCTTTCGTAACAGTCTCCCACAGCAAGTCTTTATCCAATGACTCATACTCATGAGCAAAGAGATTTCTCATCCCTCGCATTTCAGCCCAAGGCATATTTGCATATCTCAACCTGAAATCCTCTGACATTCGTTTGGAAAGCTCCCCCATTTGAAAAAGTGCCATAGAGCACGCGTTGCAGAACACATGATCACTCTAAAATCTTTCTTGAGAAGAACCAAATCGCTCTACCGTCTCAAAAATCTCCTCACAATGCCGCAGGATATGCTTTGCAATCTGCCTGTCTCTATCGTTCATAAAGCAACACTTCATCCTTCTGGAGATTCGCTCTAAATGCCTCGGAATCAGGAATCTTGCTTAAAAGGTCGAGCTTCATTCCCAGTGCATCCTCAAGTTCCGAATAGATGCCGCCCAGCATGAAAAAGCTTTTTATATCGCCCTCAATGCGCAAGTCGACATCGCTCTTTTCAGTCGCATTGCCTCTGGCATACGAACCAAAGAGATATGCTTTTCTTATAGGATACTTTTTGCATACGGGCGCAATACGCTCTCGTATGATCGGAATAGACAGCATATCGGCACCTCCTCACATCAACTCTCCCATTCACTGCGCATCAAAAAGCGGCAACGCTTCCAGGAAGATCAAATCTTTCCTCTCTGCCGCCTTGCCCTCCGCCAGCACGCACGCTTCGCCGACGATCTTGCCGCCCGCCTTGTCCGCAAGCTCCGTCAGCGCCTTCATCGAGCCGCCCGTCGACACCACGTCGTCAAGAAGCAGCACATTCTTTCCTGCAATGCGCGCCTTGTCCGCGCCGTCGAGGCAGAGCTTCTGCACGCCCTTCGTCGTAATGGAACGATCCTCGACCCAAATGGCATCCTCCATGTACGCCTTGACCGACTTGCGCGCGACGACGTAGCGCTTCATGTCGAGACAGCGCGCGAGCTCCGCCGCGAGCGGTATGCCCTTTGTCTCTGCCGTCAGGAGGACTTCCGTCTCCTTCGGCACCTTCTCAGCCAAAGCCCTTGCACAAGCATCCGTAAGCTCGACGTCGCCGAGCATGATGAAGCCCGCGATCGCCAGCTCATCCGTCACGTTCAAGATCGGCAGTTCCCTGCGGACGCCCGCCACTTCCAAAGTATGAAATCTCTGTGCCATCGTTCAAAAGCCCTCCATCCTTCTCGTATCCCAGCGCAGGGAGCGCACATATCCCGCACTCTTCTGCATCGCCTTCATTATAATGGAATTTTCTCGCAAGCGCAATTCCTTTCATTGCCCAAGCAATTCCCTCTATGATATAATAAGACCTGCTAAGACATAAACAATACAAAAGGAGCGTGGAATAATGCAGTTGAAAATTCCTTACAGCAAGGGCAAGATGACGATCGAGGTGCCGGACGAGAACTTCCTCGGCGTGCTCGAATCCCACCCGGAGGGCAAGGAGCAGCCGGGCACGCAGGCGGAAATCGTCGAGCGTGCGCTCGACAACGCGATCGGCAGCCCCAAGCTCGAAGAACTCGTCAAGGGCAAGAAGAGCATGGTCATCATCACAAGCGACCACACGCGTCCTGTGCCGAGCCGCGTGACGATGCCGATCCTCCTGCGCCGCATCCGCGAGGCAAATCCCGAGATCGATATCTCAATCCTCATCGCGACGGGCTTCCACCGCGCGACGACGCATGAAGAACTCGTCGACCGCTTCGGCGAGGACATCGTCAAGAACGAAAAGATCATCATCCACGATTCGCAGGACGACGCTGCGATGGCGGATCTCGGCCTCCTGCCGTCGGGCGGGAAGCTCCTCATCAACCGCGCGGCCATCGACACCGACCTCCTCATCGCCGAAGGTTTCATCGAGTCGCACTTCTTCGCAGGCTTCTCGGGCGGCCGCAAGGCGACCCTGCCCGGCATCGCTTCCGCCAAGACGGTCATGGCGAACCACTGCAGCAAATTTATCAAGAGCGACAAGGCGCGCACGGGCATCCTCGACGGCAACCCCATCCACCGCGACATGCTCCACGCGGCGAAGGAAGCGAAGCTCGCCTTCATTCTGAACGTCGTCATCAATGCGGAAAAGGAAGTCATCGCCGCCTTTGCCGGCGACAGCCAGGAAGCGCACGTCACGGGCTGCGACTACGTGCGCACACTCGCCGAAATCAAGCGCAACCCGTCCGACATCGTCGTATCGACGAACGGCGGCTACCCGCTCGACCAGAACATCTATCAGGCGGTCAAGGGCATGACGGCAGCCGAAGCGAACTGCAACGAGGGCGGCGTCATCATCATGGTCGCAGCCTGCAACGACGGTCACGGCGGCGAATCCTTCTACAAGACCTTGAAGGCCGCAAAGACGCCGCGCGAACTGCTCGACCAGATCGAAGCGACGCCGCAGGAAGATACGCTGCCCGACCAGTGGGAGATGCAGATCCTCGCGCGCATCCTCGACCGCTTCACCGTCATCATGGTCACGGACCTCTGCGATCCGCAGATGATTCGCGACATGCACATGGAGCACGCGCTGACCTTCGACGAGGCCTTGAAGCGCGCCTTCGAGATCAAAGGCAAGGACGCAAAAGTCACCGTCATCCCCGACGGCGTTTCCGTCATCGTGCGCTGAAAAGACGCTTGGCAACAAAAAGGCTGCTTGCGCAGCCTTTTTTGTTGCCTCTTTTTCATTCAGGCGAAAAGATCATTGAACGCCTCCGTCATCGTCGGGTGCGTGTAAACGGCATTCGCCAGCGTCCCCGCCGTGATGCCCGCATCCATGGCGAGCTTTATGATATTGATCATTTCCTGCGACTCCGGGCAAAAGAGATGCGCCCCTAAGATCTTGTCCGTCTTTGCATCAATGACCGCCTTCAACAACCCCGCAGGCTTTCGCAGCACCTGTGCCTTCGGGATAGCGGCAACGGCGAGCTTTCGCACGGCGACCTCGAAGCCTGCGGCTCGCGCTTCCTCCTCCGTCATACCCACGCGAGAAAGCGGCGGATCGAGGAACACCGAATAAGGCACGGCGCCGCGGTTCTTCGTCGTGCGTTCGCCCTTGCCGAACAGCGTATCCTTGACGATGCGGAAATCATCGAGCGAAATGTACGTGAACTGCAAGCCGCCCGCGACGTCGCCCATCGCCCATATATGCTCTGCCGTCGTCCGCAGTTTCTCATCGACCGCGACCGCACCGCGCTCCGAAAGCTTTACGCCTGCCTTTTCCAACTGCAAAGCGGCAAGCTCAGGCCGCCTGCCCGTCGCAACGAGAACGGCGTCCGCCGTGAGCCGATGCTCGCTGCCCGCCGCCTCGACCGTGAGCACAGCAACGCCGTCCTCATCCTTGACGCCGAGCACCTTCGCGCTCTTCACGATGGATATGCCGCGCTCCTCAAACACTTTCTCCACGCAAGCAGCGATTTCCTTGTCCTCACGCGGAATGAAATCCGCCGTATCCTGGACGACCGTGACGTCAGAGCCAAAATTTGCGTAATAGGAGGCAAACTCCAAACCGATATAGCCGCCGCCAATGACGACAAGCTTTTCAGGCAGCTTGTCAAGCTCCATCATTCCCTCGCTCGTATAGACATGCGCACTCTCCTTAAGCCCCGGAATCGGCGGCACGAAGGGCGCCGCGCCCGTATTGATGAAGATGCGCCCGGCTCGCACGATTCTTTCTCCCGTCTCCGTCACAATGCGCACCGTATGCGCGTCGAGGAAGGAAGCCTCGCCGTCGATGACCTCCGCCCCCGCCGCCGTGACCTTCTCGTAGTTCTTCTGGCGGAGCATCGCCGTCAGACGCCGCTTTTCAGCGATTGCCGCCCGATAGCGCACTGCCCTCGCCGCAAAATCGCCGCCCGCCGCAGCAGAAAGCCGCGCACTGTACTCAAGCGACTTCGACGGGATGCAGGCGACATTGATGCAAGTGCCGCCGTAGCGCTCCTTCGAGCGTTCGACAAGCGCGACGGACTCGCCGTGCTTTGCCAGAACCCCCGCCAACGTCTTGCCCGCCTTGCCGAAGCCAAGGATCAAATTCTGATATTCTTTCGTTTCCTGCATAAAAAATCCTCCTTATTCATATATAAAAAATACGCATAAATGCGTGGCAAAACAGTACCATGCGCCTCATGACAAGAGAAAGAGAGCCGCACCCTTCACCTCTCCCACACCCTCGTCTCGACCGCCCCCATGCCGAGTGCCGTCTTGATGCCAATACCGACGAAAGGCGCGAAGGAAAACAGCATTCCCAAAATCCGCTGCATGCCGTCCGTGCCGAAAAACCGCACGCGCATCGTGCCGCAAAAGCCACGAATCGTATGACCTTCGACGGAAAAAGGAACGGAATGAAGCGCATATTGAGAAAGACCACAGGCCAATGCCATCCGCTCCATCAAATCCTCGCCATAGAGATAAACTTCCTTGGCGAAGCGATTCCATCGCATCAGGAGACTTTGGCAAATCAAGAAGAAATCCGGCAGCATCACATAGCGCCCCTCGCGCTTAAACGAGGTCGGCGTGCAAAAGGAAATCTCCGCTCCCTTGGGCGTCGCCTCCTGCAAGAAGAACGTATCGGCAATCTCCTCAAAAGAGCTTTCCGCCAACAACTTTCGCTCGCCCAGACGCACCTCGTACCCCTTCTGCCGCAGAAATATGCCATCTCCTTGCCGCAAGGCCTCCCCAATCGCCTCGCCGGCCTCTTCCCCCACGACGCCGATGCGCCAACGGGCGAAGCCGCCCTTCTTGTCCCACGAAACGCTCTGACTGTACGGGCGCATATCCTGTTCGTGCAGCCTCTCTGCCAACTCCTTCGGCAGCCGCTCCATCAAAGCGCCGTGCAGCAACGAGCCGAAGGAGCTGACTGCACGCTCTCCCTCAGGTAGAAAAAGTACCGATTCGAAAAGACGTATCATCGATTGACCTCCTGCAAACGGCAAAGTCCCGGAATCCATGCATCACTCCATGTCTCGTAATCCTTTCGCACAAAGCCTCCACAGACTCATCTCCCCTCTTTACCGAAATCGAAATCACAAGAACCATATTGGAAATGTTCTGTTCCCAAAGGAAAATTCCTGCCCGTATCGCCCTGGAATCATGAATTTTCCTATATCCGTCAAAAGATAATGACATCCTCGATATGGCGATCTCCCACGCCCCATGAACGAACCGATGTATGGTCGGCCAACAAATAGATGCGCAAAGAATCCGTCTCCAAATCAATCAAGCGGCTCGTTTCCTCAACGAGCCGCTCGTACTTTTTCTTGCTCAAAAATGCCTCAAAAGCAGACTTCTGCACACGAATCCCATAGCGCTCGACACACTTGACCATGCGACTGCGGCGCTTGTTGTCCACGATGTCGTAAATCACGAGCACGATGTAACGGCGCTCGTCAGCAGCGACAAACTCCATCTCCTCGTATTCCAGATCCAGCTCCATGTCTGCCATGCCACCACCTCATCGCAAAAGAATCGGCTCATAGATCTCCGCATTCTGTGCCATCAACGCCTGTGCGTACTGCCCTACCTGCTGCGCAAGGCTGTGGCGGTACGAATGCTTGCCCGGCTTGTACTGATTGACCGTCCGAAGCTTCTTCTCATAGGCGCGCAGGAAGATGCCGCGCCCCTCGCGCATCAAGAATATGCCCTCGCCGTCATCCGCCGGCGCAAAATGCTCGGGCTTGATCTCATGGTGCTGCACGAGAGCGAGCACCATAGAATCGACGAGCACAGCGCGCCACTCCTCCATGAGATCGGACGCCAAAGCAGGGTGACGGTTCTTCAACGCATGAAGAAAGCCAAAGTACGGATGCAGCCCCTCGTTGCTCAAAGCCGTATAGATGTCATACATCAAAAGCGTATAGCCAAGACTCAGCATCGCATTGAACGCATCCAAAGGCGGCCGTCTGCTGCGGCGCGAGAAAGAAAACTCCTCGGGCACGAGCCGCCCCAAAGCGCGGAAATACACCTTCGCGATGACACCCTCGTAGCCCATAAGCTGCTCGCTCGTCTCGCACTGAAAAATATGCTTGCGCAAGGCGAGAATCTCCTCGATGTCTCGACGAACCTCGCCGAGTTCCGCCCGACGATTGTAGCGACGCAAAAGCGTCAGTTGGTTATGCACCTTCGCTGCAATCGCCTTGCGTCCCAGAGCGAGATAAAAGGACGAACCCTTGAGCAAGACCTGCTGCTCCTGCCGAAAGACATGCACATGGCGCGTCGATTCAAGCCGACCGAAAAACACCCCCGACCGTGACAACCAAGTGACAGGAACTCCCAAGCGCAGAAGCTCCACCATTGCCTGTGAGGAAACCTGCACGCGGTCGATCAGCGTCAGCCCTTCCAAGACCTCCTCGGAAATCTCCATGATGCACTCACGATTGCGACCGATAACGAAATTTCCGCCGCGCTTCTGAACATAAGCGCCCTCTTCCGTGATATAGACAAAACTCATGTCCACACCTCCAAGATCCACCGTCCCCTTTCGGGGTTCACGTTCTGAAATGTTTTGCAGGAATATCATATTTTACAGCAACGATTTGTTTCCGTCCCCTTTCGGGACTCGCGTTCTGAAATGCGGCAGCAAAAACTATTACGAATAATGACCTCGGCAAGCAATTACACGCAAGACGTCTTCAATTACATCATAAACAATACGATTCGTGTCATCAATGCGACGACTCCAATAGCCTGACAAAGAGCCGTGCAGAGGTTCCGGCTTGCCAATACCATGAAACGCATCCCTTTGCATGTCTTTGACAAGTTCATTGATTCTCTTCAGTGTCTTTCGATCCTGCATCTGCCAATAGAGATAGTCTGCCCAAGCGCGTTCTTCCCACAGAACCTTCATGCATCTGCCTCAATCAACGCGTGTTCCTGAAATTTCGCAGTTCCGTTTTTAACGTCGGTAACAATGCTCTCAAGATGAGCGATATTCGCAGAGGAATAGAACGGATCGACGGAAACCTCAAACGGGATCCGCCTTTCGCGACTCATCTTTTTAGCAAAGATCGTGAATGCAGTTGTCATATTCATTCCAAGGTCGCGGCAGACAGCTTCCATATTCTGCTTTAATTCAGTGTCCATACGAATATTGACCAATGTTTGCGCCATATAAATCAACCCCTTTTCTGCCAGTTTAGCATAAGCAAAATACACTGTAAAGACAACACATAAACAACAGGCTGCGATTTCATCAATAAGAAATCATAGCCTGTTCCATCCTCTTTCGAGATTCGCGTTCTGAAATAAAGACGCGAAAGAGGCTATTAGCGCAGCCGCCGAAAAAGTTTCCGTCCCCTTTCGGGGTTCGTGTTCTGAAATGATCATGCAGGCGGACGGATTCGCGTCCTGCCACTCCTGTTTCCGTCCCCTTTCGGGGTTCGTGTTCTGAAATACGAGGCGAAAGAGGCTTTGCAGGAAGCGAACGCTTGTTTCCGTCCCCTTTCGGGGTTCGTGTTCTGAAATCGTGAGGGTGAGCGTAATATGGAATTATCTGCATACGTTTCCGTCCCCTTTCGGGGTTCGTGTTCTGAAATTTGGGATACCAGAAGAAGTTCGAAGAAAAATTCGCGGGTTTCCGTCCCCTTTCGGGGTTCGTGTTCTGAAATAAATTGAAGGAATGCGCGAAACATTCTTCCAGTTTTTCCGTTTCCGTCCCCTTTCGGGGTTCGTGTTCTGAAATATGCAGACATCGAACCATATCGGAAAACATTGGGAGTTTCCGTCCCCTTTCGGGGTTCGTGTTCTGAAATGAGCTACAATAACACCAAAAGGACGGGAAACCTCTTGTTTCCGTCCCCTTTCGGGGTTCGTGTTCTGAAATCAGGTCGTTGGTAAAGATAAGAACAGTCGCAGTTCGTTTCCGTCCCCTTTCGGGGTTCGTGTTCTGAAATCCTCGTCTTGCAAGCCCTGATTTTACGCGGCTTCAAGATGCCATTTGCGGCGCGGATTATTTTTTCCCTTTCCTGCTGCGACCTCTTGAAAAAAATGCGCTTCAAGCCTTGTCATTGCTGATGCGGCGCGGATTTCTTTTATAGTATAACATAAAGGAAGTAGAAGGACAATGATTTCTACTTCCTTTCCCACCATCAATATCGCTGCAAGAGTTGGGCATTTTCCAAATCGTTGTTCAGCAGGCAGTAGTCAATCGCCGTATGACCCGACTTGTCTTTCCGATAAGGATCCGCTCCTGCATCGAGAAGAATCTGTAGAAGCTCGTGCCTTGCCTCGGAAGATGTATAGGTGTGAGATACATACATCAACGGCGTCGTGCCATCGTTTGAACGATAGTTGACATCTATCCCTTGTTCGACAAGGTAGCGGCAGATTGCAATACCATCTCTCCCCAATGGCATGGACAAGAGCGCATTGCGCCGATCCATAGCATAGACGTCCTGAATGGAATTGATAGGCGCACCCCAGTTGTGCAGATATTCCATCAACGGAAGATTGCCGTTTGCTGCTGCTTGCACGAAATAAGAGTGAACGCGATACTCGCGCGTACTGGTAACATACCCGCGCACATCCGCGCCGCGTTCAAGAAGGAGCTGCATGATCTCGTTCTTGCCGTTGTATATCGCGCAGGACAAAGGCGTAGCGGTCTTGAAATTGTAGTAGGCGTTGATGTCAAGACCCTTGTCGAGCATACGCCTCACGGTGTCGGCATCGCCTTGTTCAATCGCCACGAAGAGCATCCTCTCATCCGTCGTCGGCTCTCGCTCGATGACGCGATTGTTGATCTCCCCATGCCGAGTCTTCTCCTCCGGCTTTTTCTCTTGTCCTTCCTGCTCCCCGCCCTTGAGGATTGAGCCGAGGACATCGCCGATAATCTTGCCCCATTCGCTCGCTTCCGCTTTTGCTGGGTGGACGACGGCAGGGACGCTCGTGAACAGGAAGGCCGCAGCCACAGTTGTGGCGACAAATTTCTTCACAGCATTCGCTCCTTCATTTCGCGGCGGCTTGGTCGCCGCGCATCGCTGGTTCTATTCCAATTCCAAAGATACCAAAAAGGCGCCGCTTTCGGTCGGAGCGTCACACCCGACATCTCTTTTGCCCATTGCCGAAGCATGCGGCGCGTGAGGACGCTTTTTTCACCTCAAAAGCCAGTCGCCTTTTCTTAGTTTCAGTATAACAAGATTACTCTCGCCTGTAAAGGATAACTTTGTTTCTCAATATCTTCTTCCATGTGGCATCGCCAATTCGCCAAAAAGAAATAATGGAATGCCTGTAGTGAGATGGGTCTTTTTCTACTTTCAAACGCAAGATTGCCTTGAACCGTTCTCCATTTTCTTCTATCATTTTCAGGATCACAGCGGTATGCGGTTTCGATGCTGCAATGATGTAATCCGGCTCTTGTATGATTTGCGGAATGTACCTCATGAATCTCTCATAATCTTGAGGATGCCGTTCTTTGATATGCTCAATCCTCTCATCCGTGATAACGACATCCGAGGATTGAATCTCTCGCTCCACAAGCGAATAAATTGCCTTGTCAATCTTGCAAAGCAAATGCATCGGATCACATCCTTAAGCAAAACTGCCGCACGCGGATGCGTGCGGCAGTTCCATTCGTACAAGCTCAACCTACGATGACTAGGAAGCCCCCCCGCCAATAGAGGGCGGAGATTCAACCTCGTTCCACTCGTACAGCTTAGCCGACGATGACCAGCGGATCGCCGGCCTTGACGCTCTGACCGGCGGCGACGTTGATCGCCTTGACCGTGCCGGCCTGCGTTGCAGCGATTTCGTTCTGCATCTTCATGGCTTCGAGAATCAAGAGGACATCGCCCGAGTTGACCTTCTGGCCCTCGGAAACGAGGACGTTGACGATCTTGCCCGGCATCGGGGCGTTGACGGAAGCTTCGCCGGCGCCAGCGGAAACAGCTGCCTTGGCAGGAGCGGCAGGAGCAGCCGGAGCAGCGGCCTTCGGAGCGGCGGGAGCGGCAGCCTTAGGAGCCGGAGTCGCGCCTGCGACCTTCTCTTCCTCGACCTCGACTTCGTAGCTCGTGCCATTGACCTTGATGTTGAACTTTTTCATTGTAAATTCCTCCAAGTCTTCAATTTGTTTTCGCTTACGTCTTTCTCAATGGATGCTCTGGCGACCCGCCATTGCCCATGCGTCGTTGCGCTTGATCTTGACGGCAACGACTTTATTGCCAACCATCATCTGGACGGCTGCAGCGATGACCGCAGCGACCTCAGGTTTGACGTCTTTTGCGTTTTGCATAAGTGAACCTCCCGATTACAACGGAATATTGCCGTGCTTCTTCGCCGGCCCGACTTCGCGCTTCGAGGCGAGAGCGTTCAATGCCGTGATGACATAGGGGCGCGTCTCCTTCGGCTCGATGACCATGTCGGCGTAGCCGCGCTCCGCCGCCTTGTACGGCGTAGCGAATTCCTCGACGTACTCCGCCGTCTTCTGATCCTTGTCGGGATCCTTGCGGAAGATGATGTTCGCAGCGCCCGCAGGGCCCATGACGGCGATTTCAGCCGAAGGCCATGCCATGACCTGGTCTGCACCGAGTTCACGGCAGCACATAGCGATGTAGGAACCGCCGTACGCCTTGCGCGTGATGACCGTGACCTTGGGCACCGTCGCCTCGCTGTAGGCGTAGAGCATCTTCGCGCCGTGGCGGATGATGCCCGTGTGCTCCTGACCGACGCCCGGCAGGAAGCCCGGAACATCGACGAGGTTGACGAGCGGGATGTTGAACGCATCGCAGAAGCGGATGAAGCGCGCCGACTTGTTGGACGCGTCGACATCAAGGCAGCCCGCCATGACGTTCGGCTCGTTCGCGATGATACCGACCGTGCGGCCGTCAAAGCGTGCGAAGCAACAGATGATGTTCGTTGCGAAATGCTGATGCACCTCGTAGAACTCGCCGTTGTCGACGAGCGCACGGATGACATCCTTCATGTCGTACGGCGCGTTCGGGTTGTCGGGGATAAGCGTGTTGAGGCTCTCATCCTGACGGTTCGGGTCGTCGCCCGTCTCGACGCGCGGGGTCTCCTCCATGTTGTTGCTCGGGAGGAAGGAGAGCAGATAGCGAATCTGGTCAATGCAGTCCTGATCGTTCTCTGCCGCAAAATGTGCAACACCGGAGCGGCTGTTGTGGGTCATTGCCCCGCCAAGTGCCTCCGCCGTGACCTCCTCCGCCGTGACGGATTTGATAACGGCAGGTCCCGTGATGAACATCTGGCTCGTATTCTTCACCATGAAGATGAAGTCCGTAAGAGCGGGGCTATAGACCGCGCCGCCCGCGCAGGGTCCCATGATAACGGAGATCTGCGGGATCACGCCCGAAGCCTTCGTGTTGCGGTAGAAGATGCCGCCGTAGCCCGAGAGTGCGTCGACTGCTTCCTGAATGCGCGCGCCGCCTGAATCGTTGATGCCGATGCAGGGTGCGCCCATCTTCATGGCGAGATCCATGACCTTCCAGATCTTGTGTGCATGCTTTTCGCCGAGTGAGCCGCCTTCGACCGTGAAGTCCTGCGCAAATGCGTAGACGAGACGACCGTTCACCGTGCCGTAGCCTGTCACGACACCCTCGCCCGGCAGTTCCTTCTTGTCCTGCCCAAAGTTGGTGCAGCGATGGCGGACAAACATATCCAGCTCGACAAAGCTGTCCTCATCGAAGAGCAGAAGCAAGCGCTCACGCGCGGTGAGCTTTCCCTTGCTGTGCTGTTTCTCGATGCTCTTGGCACCACCGCCCTGCATGAGATGCTCTTTTTTTTCAAGCATCAGCTCGATTTTTTCCTGGACTGTGGACATCATATCCCTCCTGTATATCTTCCCGCAAAGCACCGGAATGAAGCACTCTGCGGGGAATATGCGTCATTTACGGTGGCTGACCTCAGCGATCCTCATGCTCGCAGATCTCGAGGAGAACGCCCTTCGTCGACTTCGGATGCAGGAATGCAATCTTTGCGCCGCCCGCGCCGATGCGCGGCTTCTCGTCGATCATGCGAACCCCCTTTGCCATGAGGTCGGCAATCGCGTTCTCAATGTTGTCAACGCGCAGGGCAATGTGCTGGATGCCCTCGCCCTTCTTCTCGATGTATTTCGTGATCGGGCTGTCGT
>ERZ773022.2142-NODE-2142-length-12290-cov-7.182754_pt1 | contig 12290 bp, 11 predicted proteins | sample MGYA00580839_ERZ773022 | MGnify/ENA primary metagenome ERZ773022 (study PRJEB29015, sample SAMEA2738020) | human oral metagenome | biome: human oral; feature: human-associated habitat; material: dental | place: China | collected 2044 ... | reverse complement strand
CCGGCGAACCGCACGTCCTCCGCCGGGAGCGGGAGGGGGCCCTCCGCCTCCTCGACGGGCCCGGGCGGGCGGCCCGTCGGGCGGTGGACGAGATCGCCTCCCGGTTGACGGCCGCCGGGACCCTGACCGCCGCCGAGGACGTGAGCCTGCTCTACTACGAGGAGGTCTGTGACGCCCTCGAGGGCGCCCGCGGGCCGCGATTGCACGAGACGATCCGGCGCCGGCGACGGGCCCAGCCCCGGGCCCTCGCGCAATGGAGACGGGCGGGAGGCCTGCTCACCCCCTTCGGAACCGCCGGCCTGCGCGGGCTGCCGGGCGGCGGCGGAGCCGCAACCGGAACCGCGCGCGTCGGCCTCGACCCCGGTGACCTCCCGCGCCTGCGCCCCGGCGAAGTCCTGGTGTGCCCGTACGCCGGCCCCGCCTGGACGCACCTGCTGACGGCGGCCGGCGCCGTCGTCACGGACACCGGCGGCCCCCTGTCCGGCCCTGCGATCATCGCCCGCGAGCACGGGATTCCCGCCGTTCTCGGCACGAACGATGCTACCGCCGCCATCCGCGACGGGGCGCGGCTGCTCGTCGACGGCGACGCGGGCCGTGTCGACGTGCTCGACGGCCGGGCATGATCCCGGACGTGCTCCTCACCACGATCGGGTGGTCGCCGACCACTCATAGGATGGAGCCATGTCCGCACCCACCGAAGACGCAGTTCGTCAGGCCCTGAGTCGGGTCATCGACCCCGAGCTCCGCCGCCCGATCACAGATCTCGGCATGGTCGAATCGGTTGAGATCAGCCCGGCCGGCGTTGTGACCGTCGCCGTCCTGCTCACGGTGGCCGGATGTCCGCTCAAGGACACGATCACCGCGGACACCCGTAAGGAGGTCGGCGGCCTGGAGGGCGTCAGCGACGTGCAGGTGCATCTGGGCGTTATGACCGACGAGCAGCGCGCCGAGCTGCGCGCCCGTCTGCGCGGGGGCGCAGCCGAACCGACCATCCCCTTCACTCAGCCGGGCAGCCTCACGCGCGTGTACGCGGTGACGTCCGGCAAGGGCGGCGTCGGCAAGTCCTCGGTCACGGCGAACCTGGCGGCGGCCCTGGCCGCCCGGGGGCTGGCCGTGGGCGTCGTCGACGCCGACATCTACGGCTTCTCCATCCCCCGCATGCTCGGCGTGGACCGGGTCCCCACCCAGCTGGACGGCATGATCGTCCCGCCGGTGGCGTACGGGGTGAAGGTCATCTCGATCGGCATGTTCGTCGAGGACGGGCAGCCGGTCGTGTGGCGCGGGCCCATGCTGCACCGGGCCGTCCAGCAATTCCTGACCGACGTCTTCTGGGGCGATCTGGACGTCCTACTGCTCGACCTGCCGCCCGGTACCGGCGACGTCACCATCTCGGTGGCCCAGCTCCTGCCGGAGGCTGAGATCCTTGTGGTGACCACCCCGCAGACGGCGGCCGCCGAGGTCGCTGAGCGCACCGGCCTCATCGCCGCCCAGACCAAGCAGAAGGTCGTCGGCGTTATCGAGAACATGTCCTGGATGCCGCAGCCCGACGGTTCGCGCCTGGAGATCTTCGGCTCCGGCGGCGGGCAGACGGTCAGCGACTCGCTGACGCGCACCCTGGGCTACGAGGTGCCTCTCCTGGCCAGGCTGCCGTTGGACATCCGGCTGCGGGAGGGGTCCGATGACGGCTCACCGGCCACGGTGGCCCGCCACGGCGGTCCCACGGCCGACGCGCCGGCCGCTCAGGAGCTGGTGGAGGTGGCGGCCAGGCTCGCCCACCGCTCCCGCGGGCTGGCCGGAAGGAAGCTGAGCCTGAGCGTAGCGACCTGATTCTCCGGCGGATCCCGGGTCCGAGGCCCGGTCCCGCGGCCCTGGCTCACACGTCGAGCACGGCGGTCGCAGCCCCGGCGCGAGTACGGGCGGCGGCGTTGGCGGCGCGCACGATCTCGCGCGGGGAGATGGGACGGCCCGCCGGCGCCCCGGGCCCACCCGACGTGCCGGCGGGCTCGTCCCCGGTCAGGCTCGAAGGCACCGGAGCCGGCTCCGAGGACGCGCCGTCGGCCGGAATGACGGACCGGCCGACGTCGGTCGACTGCGCACCGTCGACCGGGGCGGGCCCGGCGGGCCCGGGCGCACCGGTCTCCTCGCCCGGGACGTCGGATGGAGCGGAGGCGGAGTGAGCCTCGTGCGCCTTGTCATCGATCATTCGCGTGAGCTTCTTCGAGCGGGATCGGGCCTGGGCGTTGAACGTGCCCGCGGCCTCGTCCGTCGCATCCTTGGCCGTCCTGACGGTCGACTGGAAGGGGGTGGCCAGATCCCTGCGGATGGCGTCCAGATCCTCGCCCAGGGCGTCGCGCACGATCTTGCGCGGGTCGTAGTTCCGCGGGTCGAGGTCGGACAGGTTCAGATCCGCCAGCTCGGGGCCGACCTCCTCGGCGATCTGCTCCTTGGTGTCGTCGAGGAACACCCTCAGGCGGCGTACGGCCTGCGTCAGTCTACGGGTGTACTCAGGCAGGCGCTGCGGCCCGATGACGATTACCGCCACCAGTACGATGACGAGGAACTCGGGTCCGGATATGCCTAGCACGCAGCCAGTATAGGGAGAGAAGGAACGCGGCGGGAAACGTGCGCCGTTCCACCCCGTCCGGGTACGCATCGCCAAGGGCGATACCGGTCACGGGTCCACGACCTGGAACAATAATGGCATTCATCCGCGCCCGTCCCGCCCGAGGATCCGCACGGGCGGGACGCGATACTACGCGGCCACTGGTCGCAGCACGGAAGGTGGACACGGTGAGTGCCGACAAGACCCTGAGCTGGTCCTACACCGAGGAGTTCCCTCACGAGGACGAGCAGACCGCCGAGGCCAGGTTGCGCGGCATCGAGCTCGGTATCGCACCGGTCTCCCCGGGGACGGGCGCGGCCCTGCGCATGCTCGCCGCCGCCGTCGCCGCCAAGTCAGTGGCTGAGATCGGCACCGGCACCGGCGTCTCCGGCCTGTGGCTGCTGGGCGGAATGGGGCCGGACGGCGTGCTGACGACCATCGACGTCGAGCCCGAGCTCCAACGCGAGGCGCGCAGGGCCTTCGATGCCGCCGGCTACCCGGGGGCGCGCACCCGGATCATTCAGGGGCGGGCATCCGACGTCCTGCCCCGCATGGCCGCCCGCTCCTACGACATGGTCGTCCTCGACGTCGAGCCAGAGGAGACCGCCGAACTGGCCGCGCCGGCGCTGCGCATGCTGCGCGTGGGCGGCGTTCTCGCCTCCACACGGGCGCTGTGGAACGATCACGTCGCCGACCCCGCGCGCCGGGACGCCGCCACCGTCGCAGCACGGGAACTCGGCAAATCCCTGCGCGGACGCGACGATGTCCTCGCCTCTCTTCTGCCGGTGGGCGACGGGCTGCTGGTCGCCGTCCGCCGGGCCTGAGCCGCGAAACGCGCAGGACTCTCGGCTCATGAGCGCGACGACGAGCGATGAGAACTGACGACGAGCGATGAGAACTAAAGACCGCTAAAACTCACGAATATCTCACGGGGCTGCTGGACATACATCGGCCGGGGCGGACGCCGTCATCGTCCGCCCCGGCCGATCCCGATCAGCAACGGCGCGTCGTCAGTACTTCACAGAGGCCAGCGCCTCCTGGAGCTCCTTGACCTCATCAGACGTGATCTCAACGACCAGACGGCCGCCGCCCTCCAGCGGAACACGCATGATGATCGAACGACCTTCCTTGACAACCTCGAGAGGCCCGTCGCCGGTCCTGGGCTTCATGGCAGCCATGAGCTCCCCTTTCAATGCTCCAGCGCGGATTCATCACCGCACTGCCCACATCATTCTACGGCACAACGACACCGATTCTCAGGGAAACGTGGTTAAGTCCACGATGGGTGGACCGGCATCCCGCCGGCCCGCAGCCGGCGCGCGCCATCGACGACGTAGTCGACGGCCTCTTCGGCCGAGTCCACAACGTGCAGAAGATCGACGTCCTGCGGAGAGATTGCGCCGGCCCGCGCGAGTGTGCCGCGGATCCAGTGCGTTAGACCGCCCCAGTAGTCCGAACCGACTAGCGCGATCGGGAAGGAGGAGACCTTACCGGTCTGGACAAGAGTGACGGCCTCGAAGAGCTCGTCGAGCGTGCCCATGCCGCCGGGCATGACGACGAATCCGTCCGAGTACTTCAGAAACATCGTCTTGCGAGCGAAGAAGTAGCGGAAGTTGATCCCCAGGTCGACGTACTCGTTCATCTCCTGCTCGCGCGGGAGCTCGATGCCCAGGCCCACCGAGACGCCGCCGGACCGATGCGCCCCCTTGTTGGCGGCCTCCATCATGCCGGGCCCTCCGCCGGTGATGACGCCGTAGCCGCGCCGCGCCAGCCCCGCGCCGACCTGCTCGGCCATGGTGTAGAAGGGGTCGTCGGGCGTGGCGCGCGCCGACCCGAAGACGCTGATGGCCGGCCCCAGCTCGGCCAGGGCCCCGAAGCCCTCGACGAACTCGGACTGGATGCGCAGGACGCGCCACGGATCGGCGTGCAACCACTCGGTCCGCCCGCGACGGTCCAGCAGACGCGCATCGGTGGTCTGCGCGGGGATCTGGGTCCCGCGCAGCAGCACGGGCCCCTTGCGGTAGGTCTGTCTATTGCTCATGGCGGGCATGATGCACCAACCGGTTCGCGGGTGCGGACGTGTCCGCATCTTCTGCGGGAGCCGACCTCATGCCAGCCAGGCGCGCAGGACGTGCGCGACGGCCTCGATCTGCGCCACCGGGCAGTGCTCGTCGTCGGTGTGGCACTGCATCGGGTCGCCCGGACCGAGGTTGACGGCGGGCGTGCCGGCCGCGCAGAAGCGGGCGACGTCGGTCCACCCGTACTTGGGACCCACCCCTCCCCCGCGCCCGCGCACCAGGCTGATGAGCTCGCGCGCCATCGGGGAATCGAGCCCCGGCCGTGCCGCCGGGCTCAGGTCGTCGAGCTCGACCGCGACCGTCCCGCTGCCCGCGTCAATGGTCGGGTCGGCCTCGTCGCCGTCGGCGTCGAGGCCCGCCAGGATGCGCTTGGCGCGGGACAGGGCCGCCTGAGCCGCCAGGTCGGGGGCGAAGCGGTAGTTGACCGTCAGACGGCAGTGATCGGGCACCGTGTTGGTCGTCGCGCCCCCTTCGACGAGGACCGCGCTGAAGGACTCCCGGTAGGCCAGGCCCTCGACTTCGACGGTGCGCAGCGGGGCCGTCTTGACTCGTTCGACGAGGGTGGAGGCGGCGTGGATCGCGTTGACGCCGCGCCAGGCCCGCCCCGAGTGGGCGGCCCGGCCGGGCACATGGAGGATGAGCCGCAGGGTACCGTTGCACCCGCCCTCGATGCCGGCTCCGGTGGGCTCGCCGAGGACGGCCAGGTCGGCGCCGAACCAGTCGGGGTGGGCCGCGAGCGCCCGGCCGAGTCCGTTGCGCTCCCCGACGACCTCCTCATTGTCGTAGAGGACCCAGGTGACGTCGCGACGCGGGGCGGCCAGGGTCGCGGCGAGATGAAGGACGACGGCGACACCGCCCTTCATGTCGACGCTACCGCGCCCCCACACCACGCTCCGCCCCTCGCGGGTCTCCAAGCGGCCCGGAACGTTGCCGGTGCGGCGCGAGGCCGGCACGGTGTCGAGGTGCCCGGCGACGATGACCCGCTCGTCGCGGTCCAGGTGGGTGCGGGCGACGACCGTGTCGCCGTGGCGCAGGACCTCTAGGTGGGGGTGCTCCTCCAGCGCGGCCTGGACGGCGTCGGCCAGCGGTCCCTCGGACCCCGACGCGCTCGGGATGGATACGAGGCCGAGGGTGAGCCGGCCGAGATCGCCGGCGAGGTCGGGCAGGGCGATGCCGGCGCCGGGCCCGGTCGAACGGGTCGGCTGAGTCGGCTGAGTGGAGGCATCGGTTGCGCGATCGGTCATGGCTCAAGGGTACGGCGGGGCCCGCCGGGCCGACGTCGTCCCCCGGCTCATCCGGAGCCGAGGGCGCCGGGCTCCCGCTCCCCTCTGACCCCTTTGTGTCAAGTTCCACCCGTGAGCGCCGTCATTGTCCCGGTTCGAGGCGCATCCGCCGCGGTACCGTCACGGGCATGACCTCAGTCAGCCCTCTCGACGTCGCCGCCGTGACCGCCTGGATCGAGGAGGATCCCGACCCCGCCACCCGCGCTGAGACCACCGGCCTGCTCGCCGCCCACGAGCGGGGCGACGTCGAGGCCACGGCCGCCCTCGCCGACGCCTTCGGCACCGCTCTGCGGTTCGGACCGGCCGGTCTGCGCGGGCCGCTGGGAGCGGGTCCCAATCGGATGAACCGCGTCGTCGTCATCCGCACCGCCGCCGGCCTGGCCGCCTGGCTGCGCGAGACGATCGGGGAGGGTTTCACCGTCGTCATCGGCTACGACGCCCGCCACGGCTCCGAGGTCTTCGCCCGCGATACGGCCGGGGTCGTCACCGGGGCGGGTGGGCGCGCCCTTCTGTTCGGCTCCTGCTGCCCCACCCCGGCCCTCGCCTTCGCACTGCGGCGTACGGGGGCCGACGCCGCCGTCATGGTGACCGCCTCCCGAAACCCGCCGCAGGACAACGGCTGCACGGTCTATCTGGGCGGGCGCGCCGTGAGGGGCCCGGGCCAGGGGGCGCGAATCGTGCCGCCCTACGACGCCGCCATCGCCGAGCGGATCGCGGCGGTCGGACCGCTGGCCCGGGTGCCGGTGGCGGACCGCGGCTGGGAGACGATCGGCGCCGAGATGATCGAGGAGTACACCGAGCGGGCGGCGCGGTCGGCGCGCGTGAACGCCCCCGCGCCGCTGCGAATCGTCCTGACCGCCATGCACGGCGTGGGCGGGAGGGTGTGCCGCGATGCGCTGAGACGGGTGGGTCTGGACGACGTCGTGGTCGTGCCCGAGCAGTTCGACCCGGATCCGGACTTCCCCACCGTGGCCTCCCCCGACCCGGAGGGGCCCGGGGCCCTCGACCTGTCCCTCGCGCTGGCCCGTGAGGTCGACGCCGACCTCGTCCTGGCCAACGATCCCGATGCCGACCGCTGCTGCGCGGCGATCCCCGACGAGCACGCCGCCGGCGGATGGCGCCGGTTGACCGGCGACGAGGTCGGGGCCCTCCTGGGAGAGCAGGCCGCCGAGCTCGCCGCCTTCACCGGCACCGGCATCCTGGCCAACTCGATCGTCTCCTCCCGTCTGCTGCGCAGGATCGCGCAGGCCCACGGGCTGGGGCACCGCAACGCGCTGCCCGGTTCGAAATGGGTCAGCCGGGTGCCGGGACTCGTCTTCGGCTACGAGGAGGCGCTGGGCTACTGCGTGGATCCGGCCTCGGTGCGCGACAAGGACGGCATCGCGGCCTGCGTGCGCCTGGCGCTGCTGGCCAGCGTCCTGAAGCAGCAGGGCCGTTCGCTGGCGGATCTGCTCGACCGTCTGGCGCGCCAGCACGGGCTGCACGCCACGAGCCGCCTGAGCGTGCCGGCGGAGGACCCGTCCTTCGTCTCGGAGACGATGGACCGCTTGCGCGCCGGCGGCGTGCCGGCGGCGCTGGCGGGGGCGCCCGTGGTCGACGCCTTCGATCTGATGGACGGCGCTTCGGACGGCAACGGAGGCAGGCTCCCGCCGATCGACGGCCTGATCATCAAGACGGCGTCCGACGACCGCGTCGTCGTGCGCCCGTGGGATACCGGGGCGGGCCTGACGTGCTCCTACGAGGTCGTCGTGCCGGTCGCGGTCGACGACCCGGTCGAGCTGGCCCGCCGCACCGCGAGTGACCGTCTGCAGGCCGTCAAGGCCGATCTGCGCAGCGCGCTCGGCGTCTGATGGCGCGCCGCGGCGCGAGCGCCGCGGCCGGGACGCCGGCGGACACGGCGACGCCCGCGTTTCACGAAGGGTCGTACCTGGTGGACACGTCGAGCGAGCCGTCGATGATCTGCTGCCTGAGCCCCTCAACCCTCGCCTTGACATCGGCGGGCACCCTGGAATCCCAATCGTGGAGGGGTGCTAGGGACACCCCGCCGTTCTCCAGGGTGCCGATGGACGGGTCGGCGGAGAAGGCGCCGCTGGACGCGTCGTTGACAGTGTCGTAGACGGCGGTGCCGATGTCCTTGATCACGGAGGTCATCATGTACTGGCTGGCGTCGGTGTACTCGTAGCCATCGGCGTCCACCCACACGATGCCGCGGTCGCCGCCGGCGGAGGCGACCGCGGTGAGCGCGCCCCGACCGGCGTTCCCGGCCACCGGCATGATGATGCCGGCTCCCTGGGCGAAGAGCTGCTCGGCGATCCGCCGACTCCCGGCGACGTCGGAGAAGTCGCCGACGAAGGAACCGTTCTCGGGGTCGGCCGGATCCCAGCCCAGGAGCTCGACGCCGGTCCCGCCGTCCGCACCGCCGGTGGCGCTCGCCCTGCCGCCCCTGTCGGCGTTGTACCGGGCCACGCCCTGTGCGAAGCCCTCCATGAAGCCCTGGACGGCGGGGGTCGCCCGGCCCCCGTAGGTGCCCACGGCGCCCGTCGTGGTGGTGCCGGCGGCGGTGTAGCCGGCGAGGTAGGCGGCCTCGGCGACGGTGAACAGGAGGGGCTTGGCGTTACTCAACCCGTCCCGGGTGAAGTCGGCGTCGATGAGAGCGAAGTCGATGTCGGGGTGATTCTCGGCGGCGTCCGTCAGATCTTCGGCCAGGGCGGCGCCGGCCCCGATCACGATCCTGCAGCCCTGCCGAAGGAGGGAGTCGATGGCGGATGCGTAGCCCGAGTCCGGTTCCGATCCGGTTTCCGTGACGATGGCCTTGACGCCCAGTTCGGATTCGGCCCTATCGAGTCCGTCCTTGGCGGACTGGGTGAAGGACTGGTCGCTGAAACCGCCCTCATCGGAGAGCATGCAGGCCTTGAAATCCGAGGGGCCCACGGGCGAGCCGGTGGTGGTGGCCGAGCCGCAGGCGGCCAGAGCGAGTGCGGTGGTCAGGCCGAGCGCCATCACGGAACAAGTCTTCTTCTTCACGACGGTCTCCATATGGGACGGGCGGGAGCGCCGCCCGGCGATGGAGCTGGGATCGGCAGGAGCCAGGATAGACGCGAGACGCCCGGTTGAAGGCAGGCGCCCGGCGACGCGCGCCCGTGTCGCGATCATGGCGGGCGGCGCGCCCGGCGGCCGCCCCGCCGATCTCACAGCAGGTCGTCGCGCCCCTCGGCTCTCAGCCCGTCGACGACGCCCTTGACCGCCTGCGCCCGCTCGGGGGCCGTTACGAGCAGGGCATCGGGCGTGTCGACGACGATCGCCCCGGGCACGCCCAGCAGCACGACCTTGCGCCCGGTGGTCGAGGCCGCGAGCGCCCCGGGCGAGTCCACGGCCGTGACGTCGGCCGCCGGGCCCGCTCCGGCCGAGTCGTCCAGCACGGCCACGCCAGCCGCCTTCCCCCGCGTACGCCCGGGCACAAGCTCCGACAGGGCGTCGAAGCCGCCGACGTCGTCCCAGCCCATGGCCGCCGGGACCACGGCCACTCCCCCCTGCGCCGCCACGGGCTCGGCGATCGCGCGGTCGATGGAGATCGCCTCCAGGCCCGGCCACAGGGAGGCGAGGACCTCCTCGCGCGCGGGGGCGTCCCAGGCGGCCGCGATCGCCTCGATGCCCGCGGCGAGCCGGGGCCGCTGGGCGGCGAGGTGGTCCAGCAGGACGCCCGCGCGGGCCACGAACATGCCCGCGTTCCAGCGGTAGTCGCCCGTGGCCAGGTACCGCGCCGCGGTGTCGGCGTCGGGCTTCTCGGTGAAGCCGAGGACGCGGCGCCCGTCCGGGGCCCCGAGGGCGCCGCCGGCATCGACGGCGCCGCCGCAGTGGATGTAGCCGAAGGCCGTGGAGGGGCCGGTCGCCTCGATGCCGATGGTCGCCACCCATCCCGCGCGCGCCAGGGCGGCGGCCTGGCGGACGGCGCCGGTGAAGGAGGCCTCGTCGGCGATGGTGTGGTCGGCGGCGAAGGAGCCGACGACGGCGTCGCGGCCGTGGCGCGCGGCGATGACGGCGGCGGCCAGGCCGATGGCCGCCATGGAGTCCCGGGGCAGGGGCTCGGCCAGGATGTTCTCGCGCGGCACGCCGGGCAGCTGGTCGGCGACGGCGGCCACGTGCGCGACGCCGGTGACGATCGTCGTCGTGGCGGCCACGGGCGCCAGGCGCGCCGCCGTGCCCTGGATGAGGGTGCGGCCGGCGCCGGTCAGGTCGAGGAGGAACTTGGGGCGGCGGCGCCTGGACAGCGGCCACAGCCGGGTGCCGGCGCCGCCGGCGGGGATGATGGCGTGGATCTCACTCACCTCCGCAGGCTACCGCTCAGCCGCCCCGTTCGCCGGGCACCAGCGGGTCGTAGTCGGGGTGCGCCGTCGGATCGGCTTCCAGGGCGCCCGTGAGGGACTGCCGCGGCCAGGTGAGGGTCTCGGGCACCGAGAGCGTCACGTAGTTGGGGCGCTCATGGGCATGGACCTCCGCCGGGTGGCCAATCTCCCGCGGCAGCGGCGGGTTGGCCGTCCAGGCGGCCACCAGCAGCACCGCGCGGCTGGTCAGGTGCAGCCACAGCACCAGAACCACGATCGCGGCGAAGGACGCCAGCAGCGGGTTGCTCGCCGCAGAGCCCACCGCGCCGGTGCCGACCTGCCGCAGCACGCCGAGGGCGAGAGCCCCCAGCAGGCAGCCCTGGATCAGGTCGCGCCTGGGCGGGCGCACCCCGCAGACGGACAGGAGGACGGCCAGGACAGCGGCGTCGATCACGAACGAGACCACCAGGGTGGTCAGCCACGCCCCGGTCCCGGTCAGCGAGGCCGGCAGCCCGAGCCTGCGCCCGATGCCTCCGGACAGGGTGGTCGTCACCACCGAGGCGACCGCGGTCACCAGCACGCCCGCCACGATGGCGAGGAATCCGGCCAGATTCGCCAGCTGGCTCATCACGAGCCTGGGAGGAGGGCTGACGATCCCGAACATGGCGCGCAGAGCGATCTTGACGGTCCCCATCAGGCTCATCGCCGAGTACAGCAGGGCGGCGCCCGCGATCACCGAGCCGAGGTTGAGGGCCGAGCTCGGCGTCAGCTGGTCCACGGTCACCAGCCCCTGGCCGTCCCCGGTGTCCAGAACCCCGGGCAGCAGGGAGTCCACCGAGGAGACGACGGCGGCGCGGAAGGCGGGCCGGTTGCCGATCATCGCCATCATGATGCTCATGCCGATCACCAGGACGGCGAAGATCGAGAACATGCCGGTGTAGGCGATCCCGCCGGCCATGAGGGCGCCTCGCGCGGTGCTGTAGCGCTTGAGGGCGCGCCCGGCCCGTGAGCGCTGGACGGCGCCCACCAGCGACCTGATCCGCGCGATCACCGTGCTCTCATCCCGACCGCGCGGCCCGGTGGCCCTGCCCCGCGTCCGCGCGCCCCGCCCTGCCGGCGAGCGCCGGCGCGGTCAGCGTCTGCCAGGAGCCGTCCTCAACCAGGCGGTGCAGGCTGATCCGCTCGACCACGAAGCGCGCGTCGATGTCGGCGCCCGCGCGGGCCGCCGCGTCCAGGGCGTCGTCGTCGACCTCGTGGGCCAGGGTGATGTGCGGGTGGAAGGGGAAGCGCAGGGCCGTGGCCAGCGGCCCGCCCTGCCGGCGCAGCGCCTGCTGGAGCGCGTCGCACTGGGGCCCGCCGTCCTTGAGCGCGACGTAGACGACGGGGCTGACCGGGCGGAAGGTGCCGACCCCGCAGGCGCGCAGCACGAACGGCGCCGTGCGCCCGGCCACCCGCTCGACGTGCGCCGCGATGGCGGGCACGTCGCCCCGCTCCACGACGGTGGGGGGCAGAAGCGTGACATGGGGCGCGATCACATGGGCCAGAGGGTCGCCCGCCCCGGCGCGCACGATGCGGACCTGTGCCGCCCAGGGCTCGGGCAGGGGGATGGTCAGCCCGACGACGCACTGGGAGGGGGCGGGCACGGGCAGGTCCATGTCACCTCCGTCAGGCCGGGGATGTGTCAGATCGTCTGAGGGGACACTACCGCACGCGACGGCGCCGCCCCAGGCCTCGCAGCGCCCGCTCGCTCTCGGCTTGGGGCGCACGGCTCGGCGCGCGCCGGTGGCGCCCTCTGGCAGAATTGCGAGCAGTATCCGCCCCTCCGCCGAGCCGCAGCCCCAGGAGCCTGTTATGAACGACACCCCGACCCCCGCCGTCGCTGGCGCCGCGCCCGTCTTCTCCCCGGCCCTGAGTCCGCGGGAGGGCGCCGCTGCCGCCGCCGCCCTGCTGCGCGAGGCCCTCGGCGGGGAGCCCGACGGCGTGTGGTACGCGCCGGGACGCGTCA
>ERZ773022.2139-NODE-2139-length-12301-cov-12.156133_pt1 | contig 12301 bp, 7 predicted proteins | sample MGYA00580839_ERZ773022 | MGnify/ENA primary metagenome ERZ773022 (study PRJEB29015, sample SAMEA2738020) | human oral metagenome | biome: human oral; feature: human-associated habitat; material: dental | place: China | collected 2044 ... | reverse complement strand
GGTCGTCCGCGGCGGAGTCCAGGAGCCGCCGCAGGTACTCGTTGCCCAGGTACTGGGACAGGAGCAGGATCGGCAGGCGCGGGTGGTCGCGACGCAGCTCGATGGCGGCGCGCAGCCCGTCGTCGCTCCGCCCCGGGGGCATGCGCACGTCGGTGATGACAATGTCGGGCGGCGCCGCGGGGTCGGCGCGCCGCACCGCGTGAAGAAGCTCGGTGGCGGTCGAGACCGAGGCGACGACGTCGTGCCCGGCGTGCTCGAGCAGCACGCGCAGCCCCTCGCGCAGGAGCGCCTCGTCCTCCGCCAGGACTATTCTCATCGCCGTCCTCCCATCGGAATGCGGACCGTGATGGCGGTCGGGCCGCCGGCGGGGCTGTCCGCCTCGAAGTCACCTCCCAGACGGCGGGTGCGGGCCTCCATCGCAAGGAGGCCCTGCCCGCTCGGGACGGCCCCGCCCGCACCGTCGTCGCGCACCGCCAGCACGACGGCGTCGTCCTCCGCATCGTCCCCCGCGTCGGCGTGCTCCACGCGCACCTCGATGCGGCTGCAGCCGCTGTGCCGGATCGCGTTGGTGATCGCCTCGGAGGCGATGAGGTACAGGTTCTCGGCGACCTCGCCACGGGGCGACGGCGCCTGCGCGCCCGCGCCGCCGCCCCAGATCACCTCGGTGGTGACGGGCAGGCCGGCGGCGAGCTCCTCCAGGGCAGCCCGCAGCCCCTGCTCGGCGAGGGTCCTCGGGGTGAGCCCGTGGGCGGCCTCCCGCACCGCGTCGGCGGCGGCGTCGATCTGATCCCGCAGCTCGCCGAGGGCCTCGCGCGCGGTCGCGCCCGCGGGCCCCTCGACATCGGCGAGCCGGAGCTCGAGGAGCCCCAGACGGACCCCGGCCGCGCTCAGGTGCAGCTGGGCGCCGTCATGGAGGCGCTGCTCCATGAGCCTGCGCTCCAGGATAAGGCGGTCCTCCGTCTCCACGGCCCTGTCGACGAGGGCGTCGACCTGCTCCGCCAGCTGCTCGGGCCGCGGGGAGAGCAGCGCCGTGGACAGCTGCGCCAGCCCCGACGCCGTCATGACGGCGAGGAGCGGGAGCAGGCACGCGCCGATGAGGCCGATGAGGAGGACCAGGCAGCGCCCCGCCGGCGAGGCCGATGAGCCGCCGCCCGCGCCGGCCTGGGCCCTGAACGGCTCGACGAGCGTGATCCGCGCCCCGGTGTACAGCACGCCTCCCGCGACCGTTCCCAGGACCGCCACCACCGCGAGGACCAGGACGAAGGCCGTCTCGCGCACGCGGCCCGTCCAGCCCGTCGCCCGCGACGGGATCGGCGGGAGACCGGCCAGCGCCACCAGCCGCCGCTCGGCGCCCGCCCATACCGCCGCCCACACCGGCAGCAGCACGAGGGTGCTCGCGAACAGCCAGGTGAGCCAGCCCGCGGCGATCTCCGCCACGAGGTAGGCGACCGACGCCCACAGCCGGCGCACTCGGAGAGACAAGGGCAACCGGTCCTCCTCCAGCATCACTTCATCGAGTTGATCGCCCTGAGCGAGGCCCTGAGCGGTTTGAGATTGAGCGCCAGCACGGCGGCCGACACGGCGCACATGACAATCGCCGCGATCACCGGCACCGGCAGACCGAGGCTCCCGAGGACCCAGCGCAGCCCATAGCCCGCCGCGGCCGCCGCGAGCGTGGTGAGGACGTATGTGCCGACCGCCCGCGGGTCGAAGGCCGTCGCCAGGCCGCCGTCTATCTCCCTGAGGCTGAGCCGCACAAGGACTACCGCCATGCCGACGTTGACCACGACCGACGCCAGCGCCGGACCGACGAACCCGATGAGCGAGTACAGGACGATGCACAGGACCGCGTTGACCGCCACAGCCACGAGGGAGACGACCATGAGGGCCTTCGTCCGACCCGACGCGCTCAGGATGAGGGACAGGCTCGCGAACCTGACCATGGCCGTGACCAGGTAGAGGCAGAAGACGGTGTAACCCGGAAGGTAACGCGCACCATAGAGCACCTGGATGACCTCGGGCGCCACGACGAGGCAGGCCACTGAGAAGGTGACGGTCGTGAGGTACCCCACCGCGAGGTAGTGCTTGAAGACGGCACGCACCTGCTCCTTCTGCCCGGCGCCGATGTGCCGCGTCACGATCGGGATGATGACCGTCAAGAAGGACACGGAGACGACGTCGAGGGGGAGCACGGTCGCGCTGTTGGCGTAGATGGCGTACCTGTCCGTGCTCTCGTTCATGCCGATGACCAGCTGGCCGACCTGCCTCATCAGGGAGGCCGTCAGGACGTAGACGGCCATGGGCAGGGAGAATCCCAGGATCTCCCGAATCCGCTCCCAGCGCGGCCGGGCGAGGCGGATCATGTACTTCCACCGGCGGAAGCAGTCCCAGAACCACAGGACGGACAGGAGGTCGAGCACGAGCAGCATGGCGAACAGCGCCGCGATGCTGGAGGTCAGCAGCGCCGTCACGAGGACCGCCACGAGCTTGAGGGCCGAGAAGACGACGTTCCTCACCGCGATGGCCCTCGCACGGCCGATGGAGACGATCAGCACCTGGAGCACGCTCGTCATATTGGTCAGCATCGGCCTGAAGGCCAGGAAGACGACGAGCGCCGCGAGCGCGGGGTTGGAGAAGTAGTCGCCGATCTCGCCCCGCAGCGCCACAAGCGCCGCGGCCGTCACCACGCCGATGACGATCTGCAGGACGAAGACCGTGCTCACGTACTCCCGGGTGGCGGACTCCCCGCTGTCCCGGTTGAAGAAGAAGTTGACGGCGTCCGCCAGACCGAGGATGGTCGCGTCCGCGCACAGGGTCACCAGCAGGACCCCCTGGGCGTAGGTGCCGTAGGCCTCCAGCGACAGGCTGTGGGAGAGGATCATGGTGTTGGCCATGGTCGAGCCGAGCGTCACGAGCTTGACGCTGGCCAGCAGGAGGGAGTCGACGGCGCTTCCCGACCTCGGTTTGAACCCGCCCATCACCGGAGGCGCTTGACCGTCTTCGCGGGGTTCCCGGCCGCGATCGTGTACGGCGGGACGTCTTTGGTCACCACGGAGTGCGCCGCGACCACGGACCCCTCCCCCACCGTCACGCCCTTGAGGATCATGCAGAACTCGCCGATCCAGACGTTGTCCTCGACCACGACCGGCGCCGAGGCCGCCTCGGTCCACTCCCACAGCGGCCCGGCGAGCTCGCCCCGGGTCATGCGCCGCCGCGCGTCGGGGTCGGTCGGGTGGTTGTTGTTGTCGTAGATGTGCACGTGGTTGGAGATAATGACGCCGGAGCCGATCGTGACCGACTCGATGGCGCCGATCGCCGTCGAGCCCGCTCCTCCGAACCAGCAGTCGGAGCCGATCGCCATGCGCCCGCCGCCCCTGGTGATGAGCGAGCAGTCGAGGAACACGTGGGAGCCGATCACGATCGAGGGCGCCGCCGTGGAGCGCGCCGAGCACCGTGCGAAAGGTCCGATGGAGAACCTGTCGCCGGCTCGCAGCTGCCCGTCCTTCCTCGCCCGGCCGTACTCGTACCTGCTCATGGACATGCGCACGGCATTGACCAGTCGCGAGGGAATGCTCATTGCTCCTCACTCTTTCTGCGCTCGTCGTCGCCCACCAGCTCATCGGCCCTGCTCGCCAGGAACGGGATGAGATAGAAGAGCGCCATGTTGTAGACGTAGATCTCACTGATGGCCATGACCGACATGGCGGCGTAGACGGAGACGAAGGCGGCCCTCGCACGAGGGTTGCAGCGGGAGGCGTCGGCGCGGGTGCTCGCCGTCCACAGCAGGGCGATGAACAGGCCGACGGCCGCCAGGCCGCCGTCGTAGGCGATCTGAAGGTACTGGTTGTGGGCCTGCCACAGCAGTCCCTCGGGGCCGGGGATGAAGTTGCCGAAGTCGGAGTTGATGCCGTAGCCGAACAGCGGCGAGTCCGCCAAGATCGGGAAGGCGGCGTCCCACAGGTCGGTGCGCCCCGTCAGGCTGACCGACTTGCCGAGGAGCTCCTCGATCTGCTCGGCGAAGAAGACCTGCACCCGGGCGAAGACGACGAGCAGCGTGGCGGCCGCGCCCATGACGGTTGCCCCCCGCATGGAGAACAGGCCGCCCCTGTGCGGACGCGCGGTGACGGCGAGGTAGAAGGCCGCGGTCACCGCGAGGCCGACCCATGCCGTGGCGACCTGCAGCGTGGCGATCTGCACGATCCCGCTGGCGACCGCCACCATCGTCCTCCAGCCCCAGCGCCGGTGCGAGCCGGAGTCGTACAGGAGGGCGAGGAGGATCGCCGGGAAGATGCAGTCGGTCACGCGGGTGCGGATGCCCAGGAGGTAGGAGGGCTGGGCGAAGGCGCCGTCCCCCCAGGCCGCCACCCTTCCCCAGTCCATGAGGATCATGACGTAGTTGATCAGCAGGTAGATGAGCAGCAGGTCTGTCATCACCCGCAGGAGCCTTCTGCGCTCCTCCTGCCCGGCCGTGGCGTGCAGCTCGATGAGCATGAGGACGGAGAGCAGGCTGAGCGTGACGTAGCCCCAGTTGAGGAGGTCGCCGCCTTGGTAGACCGTCGGCAGCAGAGAGGACACCCGGTAGAGGACGAAGAGGATGACGGTTGCGGACAGCGTCACCCGCCGCAGGAAGTAGAGGTTCACCAGCCATGCGAAGATCGCGGCCGTGAGGACCTTCATAATGGGTGCCAGGGACTCGGTCTGGCCGACCATGATCGGCTTCATGAGCACGAAGCACACCGCCATGAGCCGCAGGTAGCGCAGCGGGTAGCTCCTTCTGAGGACCTCCCGGTCCAGTGCGGCGGGCAGTGTTCTGCGCATCCCGCCCATGGCGTGCTCAGCGATAGAGGTCAACGTAGTTCTCCATCATCGCTCTGGCCGAGTGGGCCGCCGACGCCTTCACCGCAGCGGCGCTCAGCCGCTGATAGAGGGCATGGTCGTCGCAGATGGCGGCGATGGCCGCGGCGGCCGCGCCCGCATCGGCCTTGACGAGAGCGCCGTTGACGCCGTCCTTCACGATCTCGGGGACGCCCCCGGCGCGGGTGGCCACCACGGGCAGCCCGGCAGCCATCGCCTCGAGAATGCTCATCGGCATGCCCTCGTAGGTCGACAGCAGCACGAAGATGTCGGCCCGCCGGTAGAAGGCGGCGGTATCCCTCTGCCGGCCGGCGAAGCGGACGCAGTCCGACACGCCCAGTGCCCGGGCGTGCTCGACCAGTCGGCTTCTGAGGGGCCCGTCGCCGACCAGGGTCAGCGAGACCTCCCGTCCCGCCCCTCTCAGCCGCGCCATCGCCTCAAGCAGCAGAGCGTGGTTCTTGACCACGGCCAGGCGAGCAACGCACAGGAGGCGCACCGGCCTGTCGCGCAGGTCCTCCGGGTCCCGGCGACAGAGGAAGGCGTCGAGATCGATGCCATTGCCGACGACGGGGACCGCGGAGGCGGGGAGGGCGTACTTGCGGCAGACCGAGGCCCTCACCTCGTCATTGAGGGCAACGGGAACGATGCCGTGGGAGAAGGCGTAGCGGTTGAGCCTTCTCAGGGCGGGGTGCCGGGACTCCTTGAGCGCGAGGTTGTGGACCGTGTGGATGATCTTGACCCGCTTGCCGTAGAGCCGTGCCGCGGGCAGCACGTACTCCAGCACGGGCAGGTGCGTGTGCAGGACTGTCGGGCAGAAGCTTCTCATCGCCGTGCGCAGCCGGAGCACCGTGCGAGGATCGGGGCCCTTCGCCTTGTTGAGGGCCACGACGTCGATGCCGGCCCGCCTCATGAGCTCCGCCACGTCCGTCTGATCGCCATGGAGGGAGACCACCTGGACCGGGTGGCCGGCCCCGGCGAGCTCGCGGGCGAGGTTGAGCACCATCATCTCGGCGCCGCCGGTCCCCAGCCCGTGGATGACGATCATGACGCGCGGTCCGCGCTGCGCAGGCGCCGCGGCGCGGCGGGTGAGCGTGCGGGCGATCTCGCCGAAGACGGCCTGGGGCGAGTAGGCGCGCGAGCGCGCGAAGACCGCGCGTCTCATCGACTCGACCTCCCCCTCGGGCAGTGCGATGAGCCGGCGGATCGTGCCCTCGAGGAGCTCGGGGGAGCTGAAGTCGTAGCTCAGCCCGGTGACCCCGTCCTCAAGCATCTCGGAGTAGTGGCGCCACCTGCTCGCCACCACCGGAAGGCTCGCGTGCATGGCGTCGATGATCGTTCCCGGCACGCCCTCCGTGGTGAACTCGGTCGGGAAGAGGAGCGCGAAGTAGCCGGTGATCGTGGCCGCGGCCCGCTCGGGGGGCACACGGCCCGCGTAGCGCACCTCCGGGACGGAGCCGATGAGGCGGCGGAGGCGCTCCTCGTAGGAGTCCTCGATCGGACCGTAGACGTCGAGCGTCACGGTCGGTGCGGCTGCGCCCTCGTTGATCGCCGCGACTGCCCGCACCGCGTTGTCAATTCCCTTCTTCGACATGACCCGGCTGAAGGTGCACAGGCGCCAGGGAGGGCCCGACGGGACGCTCGGATTGACCACGGCCTCGCCCATGTCCTTGAAGTTCGGCAGGTAGGAGGCGTTGCGCACGCCCAGAGCCCTGAGTCTGTCCTCCAGGCTGCGGGTCTCCACCCAGTTGACCTCGAAGGAGTTGAGGTACTTCAGGAGGCGGCCCGAGGAGTCCTTCGCGACGTCATCAGCCAGGGCTCCTCCGATGAGGTCGTGGTAGACGCGCACGTGCAGCACCGTGGACGCGAGCCACAGGATGGGGAAGAGCGCCCTGCGGCCGCCGTTGGACAGGAGCACGACGACGACGTCGCAGGTGTGCAGGCACTTGATCAGCTCCCGGGTGACCCGGGCCGCCTCATGATGGTAGTTCAGCGTGTCCACGGCGCAGATATTGGCCGCGCCGAAGCGCTCGACCATGTAGCGGTACAGGGTTCTGGTCTTGACGGTCTGGCCGTCGACCATCGTCTCTCCGAGATCGATCCGGCCGATGAACCCGATTCTTCCTCTGCGCCCCCTCACGGCACATCCCCTTCGCTCATATCCCATACCTCTATCCCATACCTCAACGACCCGACATGACCCGACCAGCCCGCTGAGCCTTCTCAGAGCCGCCAGTACCGGTAGGAGGAGAAGTCCTCCTTGGACAGGATGCTCTTGACGTCGATGAGGACCCTCTCCTCGTCCCGGGAGGGGCGGAAGAGCCGCTTGTAGTCCGCGCTGGTCATCCGCTGGAACTGGTCGTGGGCCACGGCCACGACCAGGCAGTCCAGGTCGCCGAGGTCCTCCAGGGCGACAAGATCGACACCGTAGACGCGCCTGGCGTCCGCGGCGTCGGCCGCCGGGTCGCAGACCCGCGGCACGATCCCGTACTGCCCCAGGCGGCGGATGATGTCGGCGACCTTGGAGTTGCGCACGTCCGGGCAGTTCTCCTTGAAGGTGATGCCGAGGATCGCGACATTGGCCCGGCTCGGGGCGTGCCCGGCGCGGACCATCTCCCTGATGGCGGCGTCGGCGACGAACTCCCCCATGGCGTCGTTGACCTTGCGCCCGGACAGAATGATCTGGCTGTGGTAGCCGAGCTTCTCCGCCTCGTAGGTGAAGTAGTACGGGTCGACACCGATGCAGTGCCCGCCCACGAGTCCCGGCCGGAATCCCAGGGCGTTCCACTTGGTGTTCATGGCCTCGACCACCTCGCTGGTGTCGATCCCCATGAGGTCGAAGACGACGGCGAGCTCGTTCATGAAGGCGATGTTGATGTCCCGCTGGCTGTTCTCGACCACCTTCGCGGCCTCGGCGACCTTGATGGAGGACGCGCGGTGAATGCCGGCGTCGATGACCAGCGAGTAGACGTCCGCGATCTCGTCCAGGGCCCGGGAGTCGATTCCGGACACGATCTTCTTAATGCTCTCCAGACGGTGCACCCTGTCCCCCGGGTTGATCCGCTCGGGGGAGTAGCCGACCTTGAAGTCCTGCGGGCACCGCAGGCCCGAGACCCGCTCGAGGATCGGGATGCACACGTCCTCGGTGACCCCCGGGTAGACGGTTGACTCGTAGACGACCGTGTCGCCCTCCTTGAGATGCCGGCCCACTGTCTCGCTCACCGAGGTGACGGGCGCCAGGTCCGGGGTCTTGTCGAGGTTGACCGGCGTGGGGACGGCGATGACGAAGAAGGATGCCTCGTCCAGGCGCGTCGCGTCAGAGGTGAAGTCCACCGCGCACGCCCGCAGCGCCTCGTCGCCGACCTCCGCGGTGGGATCGAGCCCCGACCGATAGGCGCTCACCTTCTCCTCGTTCGAGTCATAGCCGATCACGCGAGCCCTCCGGGAGAAGGCGACGGCCAGAGGCAGTCCCACGTAGCCAAGACCGACGACGGCCAGCGCGGCCCCGCCGTCGAGCAGGCGGTCCGCCCGACTCTGCTCCATCATGCGTTCCTTCTCCTTTTCAAAGCGGCGTGGAACAGCTGCCAGAACAAGCAGTAGGCAGCGTAAGGACGGGACAGTCCCTCAACATTGCGGTAGAGGTTCCAGGTCCGGCGGATGGCCTTGATCTTGCTGCTGGACAGCGAGCCCGACGTCTTGCGGTACTTGGCGAGGCACTCGTCCAGGCCGTAGAAGAGGTGCCCGGCCTTCATCACCCCCAGCCAGGTCGCCGCGTCCTGCCCTCTCCTGAGGTTCGGCATCGTGAGGAGAGCGCGGTCGACGACGTGCGTGTCGAACAGAAGCGTGTGGCTGCATGTCACCGTGTTCTTCAGAAAGTCCTTGTACCCGATCGAGGCGGGAATCCTGACGAAGTTGCGGTGGCTCCCGTTCTCCTCGATCGTCTCGTAGGAGGTGAAGCAGGCTCCCGCCCCCGTCCTGGTCATGAAGGCGATCTGGCGCTCGAGCTTCTCGGGCATCCACAGGTCGTCCGAGTCGAGGTAGGCGATGTATCGGCCCCTGGCGTGCGCGAGCCCCCGGTTCCTGGCCAGGGCGACTCCCTGGTTGGTGGGCTGCACGAGCACCCGGACCCGAGGGTCCCGGTCCGCGAGCGCCTCGATGAGCGAGCGCGTCCGGTCCTGCGAGGCGTCGTCCACCGCGAGCACCTCCAGGTCGTGCTCCGTCTGGGACAGCACGCTCTCAAGGGTCTGAAGAACATGCGCCTCGCTGTTGTAGGAGGGGACGATCACGGACACGAGGGGGTGGTGGTCGCCGGGCGGCTGCCGACGGGAGTCTGTCTCAGTCACCACCTGCCCGCCTCCCGGGAAGGAGCCGGGTCGCCCCGGAACAGGCCGCTCTCCCAGCGCCGACCGGCCATCGCTCGGCGTGCCGGAGAGAGCACGGACACAGGCACCCGTAGATGTAGATTCATGTAAACCATCGCTGTTCCCCATGAGGAAGTACGATCTCGACCAAGGGAAGTCCTGTTAACCACAAGGGATTCATAGGTTCGAACAGGACGTCGAGCTGAGGAGACCCCAGAGTCAAGCTCTCTTCCGCGCCGCCTTTCTTCGATGCATCACGCTCGCCAGGCAGACGCTACCTCACCGGGACGGCAGGCACCAGCAGGGCGCTCCGAAGATGCGTCCTGCCGGCGCCCGCCGTCCGGCGGCTCAGCCCTCCGCCTTGGCGACGACGGCGACGGCCCGGTCGGCGGCCGGGTCGGCCACGACGTCGGCGGACACGCTTCCGGTCTCGCCCTTGATCAGGTCCAGGTGCGCACCCGTCCAGGCGCCCCTGTCGGCCGGAACCGTGAGGGTCAGCTCGATGCGGTCGCCCACGTGCAGCCCGGCGGCCTTGCGCTCGTCCTGGACGAGCCGGATCAGGTCGCGGGCCCAGCCCTCGGCCTCCAGGGCGTCGTCCAGCGCCGTGTCCAGGACGACGAAGGCGCCCGAGCCGATCATGGTGGCGGCCAGGGAGTCGTCGGCGACCTCGATGCGGCTGGTCAGGGTGAACGCCCCCTCCTCGGCCTCGAGCACCACGGGCGCGCCGCCGACCAGGACGCCGTCGAAGCGCACGTCGCCGTCCTCGGTCAGCTCCCACTCCCCCGCCTTGACGGCGGCGAAGAGCCTGCTCGTCACCCGGCGGATCTCGGGGTCGAAGGCGCGGGGGTTGAGGGCCAGCTGCTCGGTCACCTCGTAGCCGGCGTCGGCGGCGTCGAGGACCCGCACCTCCTTAACGTTGACCTCCTCGGCGATCAGGGCGCGGAAGGGCGCCAGGGCGGCGGGGTCGGTCGTGGCCACGGTGAGCAGGCGCAGCGGCTGGCGCACGCGCAGCTTCTCGGCCTTGCGCAGGCTCAGCGCCGCCGAGACGGCGTCGCGCGCCTCGTCCATGGCGGCCACCAGGGCGGAATCGGCCGCGTGCGCGGGCAGCACCGGCCAGTCGGTCAGGTGCACGGAGCGCTCCCCCGTCAGGCCGCGGTAGATCTCCTCGCTGGTCAGCGGCGCCAGCGGCGCCATCACCTGGGTGAGGACCCGCAGCACCGTGGCCAGGGTGTCGAAGGCCGGTCGGCAGACCGAGGCGGTGGCGCCGTCGGTGAACCGGCTCCGCGAGGTGCGCAGGTACCAGTTCGTGAGCACGTCGAGGAACTCGCGCACGGTCGCGGTGGCGCCGGTGACGTCGTAGGCGCTCATCTGCGCGCCCACCGTGGCGGCCAGGTCCTTGGTGCGGGCCAGGATGTAGCGGTCCATGACGTGCAGACGGCCGCGGGCCCCGAACAGGCCGGCGTCATCCAGGTCCACGCCGCGGGTGACGTACCCGGCGCCCCCATCGGCCTGCCCAGCGTACAGGGCGAAGAAGTACCAGGTGTTCCACAGGGGCAGGAGCACCTGGCGCACCGTGTCTCGGATGGCGCGGTCGGTGACCACGAGGTTGCCGCCGCGCACCACCGGGCTGGACAGCAGGAACCAGCGCATGGCGTCGGCGCCGTCGCGGTCGAAGACCATCGCCACATCGGGGTAGTTGCGCAGCGACTTACTCATCTTCGCCCCGTCGCTGCCCAGCAGGATGCCGTGGGAGACGCAGGTGGTGAAGGCTGGTCGGTCGAACAGGGCCGTGGCCAGGACGTGAAGGGTGTAGAACCAGCCGCGAGTCTGACCGATATACTCCACGATGAAATCGCCGGGGTAGTGGGATTCGAACCATTCGACGTTCTCGAACGGGTAGTGCACCTGGGCGAAGGGCATGGAGCCGGACTCGAACCAGCAGTCCAGGACGTCGGGGATGCGCCGCATCATGGAGCGCCCCGTGGGGTCGTCGGGGTTGGGCCGCACGAGCTCGTCGATGAAGGGGCGGTGCAGGTCGGTGACCTTCACCCCGAAGTCGCGCTCGAGCTCGGCGAAGGAGCCGTAGACGTCCTCGCGCGGGTAGCGCGGGTCGTCCGAGCGCCACACCGGGATGGGGGCGCCCCAGAAGCGGTTGCGGGAGATCGACCAGTCGCGGGCGCCGGCCAGCCACTTGCCGAAGATGCCGTCCTTGATGTGGCCGGGGAACCACTCGATGTCCCGGTTGAGCTCCACCATGCGGTCGCGGATGGCGGTCACGCGCACGAACCAGGAGGAGACGGCCTTGTAGATGAGCGGCCTGCGGCAGCGCCAGCAGTGCGGGTAGGAGTGGACGTAGCTCTTCTGCTCCACCAGGACCGCGCGGTGCCGGGCCGGGGTGGCAGCCAGGTTGCCGGTGGAGTCGCGCAGGTCGCGCACCACCGGCTTGTTGGCGTCAAAGACCTGGATCCCGGCGTAGTCGGGGACCTCGGCGGTGAAGCAGCCGCCCTCGTCCACCGGGATGACGGTGCCGATCCCGGCGGCCTGGCAGACCAGCATGTCCTCCTCACCGAAGGCGGGGGCGATGTGGACCAGGCCGGTGCCGTCCTCGGTGGTGACGTAGTCGGCGGGGATGATCGTCCAGGCGCGGGGCCCCAGCAGGCCGCCCTCGGCACGGTTGGCCGGGGTGTCGAAGTAGGTGAAGATCGGGTGGTAGGCGGCCCCCACGAGCTCGGAGCCGGTCAGGGTGGCCAACACCACCGGATCCTGGCCGACGTGCCGGGCGTAGGCGCCCAGGCGCTCGGCACCCAGGACCACCCGCTGCCCGGCCACCGGGGAGTCCGCCTCGGCGGGGACCTCCACGACGGCGTAGGTGATGTCGGGCCCCACGGCGACGGCCAGGTTGGAGGGCAGGGTCCAGGGGGTGGTGGTCCAGATGAGGGCTAGCTCGGGAGTGGTGGAGTCCGCCAGCAGGGGGGCGGTCAGGCGCAGGCCCACCGTGACGGTGTTGTCCTGGCGGTCCTGGTAGACGTCGTCGTCCATCTTGAGCTCGTGGTTGCTCAAGGGGGTGCGGTCGTGCCAGCAGTAGGGCA
>ERZ773022.2137-NODE-2137-length-12315-cov-8.465742_pt1 | contig 12315 bp, 10 predicted proteins | sample MGYA00580839_ERZ773022 | MGnify/ENA primary metagenome ERZ773022 (study PRJEB29015, sample SAMEA2738020) | human oral metagenome | biome: human oral; feature: human-associated habitat; material: dental | place: China | collected 2044 ... | reverse complement strand
CTGGGGCCTGAGCCCGGCGAGGTGGTCCAGGAGGACGCCGGCGCGGACCACGAACATGCCGGCGTTCCAGCGGTAGTCGCCGGTGGCCAGGTAGGCGGCGGCCGTCGCCGCGTCGGGCTTCTCGGTGAAGGCCAGGACGCGCCGCCCGTCGGGGGCGCCGGCGACCCCGGCCGGGCCCCCGCAGTGGATGTAGCCGAAGGCGGTCGACGGGCCGCTCGCCTCAATGCCGATGGTGGCCACCCACCCCGCCCCCGCCAGCGCGGCCGCCTGGCGCACGGCGCCGACGAAGGCGGCCTCGTCGGCGATGGCGTGGTCGGCGGCGAAGGAGCCGACGATCGCCCCGCGGCCGTGACGGGCGGCGATGACGGCGGTGGCCAGGCCGATGGCGGCCATGGAGTCGCGCGGGGCGGGCTCGGCCAGCAGGTTCTCGCGCGGCAGGCCGGGCAGCTGGTCGGCGACGGCGGCCAGGTGGGCGGTGCCGGTGACCACGCTGATCGAGGCGGCCACCGGCTCCAGGCGGGCGACGGTGCCCTGGAGGAGGGAGCGACCCGCGCCGGTGAGGTCGAGGAGGAACTTGGGGCGTGCGCGCCGGCTCAGCGGCCACAGCCGGGTGCCCGCCCCCCCGGCGGGGATGATGGCGTGGATGGGGCGGTCGTCGCGGCGCTGGCGGTGCTGGTCCTTCACGGGTCCAGGCTAGCGGTCGGCGCGCCGGCCCCCGGCCCGCGGCCCGGGGGCGCCGAGAGGCTCGCGTAATTGGGCCGGCGGTCGGCGCCGGCCCCGTCGGGGCGGGCGACGGGCCGGGGCTGCGGCGGGTTGGCGGTCCAGGCGCACGCGTACAGCACGACGCGGCAGGTCAGGTGGAGCCACAGAATGAGCACGATCATGGCGGTGAAGGGGGCGAGCATCGGGTTCCCCCTCGCCACGGCCCCCACCGCCCCGGTGCCCATCTGACGCAGGATCCCGAAGGCGAGGGCGCCCAGACCCGCCCCCTGGAGCAGGTCCCTGCGGGGCGCCCTGACCCCGCACACGCGGATGAGCAGGGCCAGAACGCCGGCGTCGATGAGGAAGGAGACGAGCAGGGCGATCAGCCTCGCGCCGGGCCCGGTCAGCCAGTCCGGCAGCGAGCCGGCGCCGGCCAGGGCGGTGGTGGGGATGGAGGCCGCGGCGGTGACCAGGACGGAGACCGTGATGATGACGAAGCCCAGGAGGTTGCGCACCTGGGCCCGGAGCGGGCCGCCCGGGTGCGCCGTCGCCAGGCCGAACATGGCCCGGATGCCGCTGGCGAGGGCGCCCATGAGGCTCAGGGCGGAGTACAGGAGAACGACGGTGGCCAGGACGGAGCCCGGATTGATCGCCGAGTCCAGGGTGAGCTGGTCGATGCTCACCAGACCCGTGCCGGTGCCGTCGTCGATCATGCCCGGCAGCATCGAGTCGACCGCATCCAGGGTGGCCCGCCTCATGGCGGGGCGGCGGCCGATGGCGACCATGAGCAGGCTCACCCCGATGGTCAGGGCGGCGAAGACGGAGAACAGGCCGGTGTAGGCGATGCCCCCGGCCAGGAGCGGGCCGCGGCCGTCGGAGTAACGGGCCAGGGCGCGGGCCGCACGGGTGCGCCGGCAGCGCCCCAGGAGGGCTTTGGCGCGTTCGGCGAGCACGGCGAAGCGGGTCATGATGTCCTCACGGGGCGTCGGGGGGTGGCGGGCCCGCGCAGCGGCGGGGCGTCGAGCCGGGTCCAGGTGGCGTCGGGGGCGAGGCGGTGCAGGTGAATGCGGTCGACGACGAAGCGGGCCTCAATGCCGGCGGCCTCGGCGCGCGCGGCCTCCAGGGCCTCGTCCCCCACGTCGTGGGCGAGGGTGACGTGGGGGTGGAAGGGGAAGCGCACCGGGACGGCCAGGGGGCCGCCGGCGGCGCGCAGCGCCCCCTCCAGGCCCGCGCAGTCCCGCGCCCCCCGGGTCAGGGCCAGGTAGGCGACGGCGCTGACGGGCCGGAAGGTCTCGGCCCCGCGCAGCTCGACGACGAAGGGGGCGGTCCGCTCCGCAATGGCGCGCACGTGGGCGACCGCCGCGTCGAGCGCATCGAGCTCGATGAGCGTGGGGGGCAGAAGGGTGATGTGGGGGGGCACGGCCAGGGCCAGTGGGTCGCCGGCGTCGGAGCGCACGAGCCGGATGCGGGCGGCCCAGGGCTCGGGCACGGGCAGGGTCACGCCCAGGACGCACTGAGACGGTCCGGCCGTGGGGACGTCCATGGTTCCTCCGTGATGTGGCGGCGCGAGCGCAGGAGCGGCAGCGGATCCGGGTGCGGGCGCCCGACGGGCGCGGCCCCCATCTGCGCACCCTATCCCGCACCGGGACGGTGGTCCCACCCGACGACCGGCGGGACACGGGGTTGTGACGTGGTGCGCTCGCGGTTGGGGCACAATGAGCCCATGCAGCACTCCGGCTCCGGCGACGTCGCCGCCCCCGTCTTCTCCCCCGCCCTCGCGCCCGCCCAGGGGGTCGCCGCGGCCGCGGCGCTCTTCCGCGAGGCCTTCGACGCCGAGCCCGACGGCGTGTGGTACGCGCCCGGGCGCGTCAATCTCATTGGCGAGCACACCGACTACAACGGCGGGCTGGCCCTGCCGATCGCCCTGCCCCATCGGGCCCATCTGGCCCTGCGCCGTCGCGAGGACCGGACGATCCGCCTCGTCTCGTCCCAGACGAGGGAGGCGATCGATGTCCTCGATCTGGACGCCATCGGCCCCAAGGGCACACCCGGCGAGGTGCGGCACTGGAACGCCTACATCGCCGGCGTGGCCTGGGCCCTGGAGCGTGAGGGGCTCGGCCCGCTGACGGGCTTCGACGCCGCCCTGTCCTCCTGCGTGCCGCTGGGAGGCGGCCTGTCCTCCTCCGCGGCCCTGGAGAGCGCCACCGCGGTGACGCTCGACGAGGTCGACGGCCTCGGCCTGGCGGGAGGGGCCGACGACCCGGATGACGCCGGTCGCGCCCGCCTGGTGACCGCCTGCGTGCGCGCGGAGAACGAGATGGCGGGCGCCCCCACCGGCGGCATGGACCAGTCCGCCTCCCTGCGCTGCCGGGCCGGTCACGCCCTGGCATTGGACTGCCGCACCGGCGAGGTTGAGCATGTTCCCTTCGACCTCGCCGCCCACGGCCTGAGGCTGCTGGTCATCGACACCCGGGCCAGGCACTCCCTGGTGGACGGGCAGTACGGCGCCCGGCGCACCGCGTGCGAGCGTTCCGCCCGTCTCCTCGGCGTTGAGCTGCTGGCCGACATCGCCCCCGCCGAGCTGGACGCCGCCCTGGCCCGGGTGGCCGCCTCGGGCGGAGCGGACGCCGACGCGCTGGTCAGGCGCACCCGCCATGTCGTGACCGAGATCGAGCGGACGCGCGACCTCGCCGCCCTGCTGGGCGACGGGCGTCGGCTGACCGGCGAGAAGCTGGCCCGCGTCGGGGCCCTGATGAACGCCAGTCACGACTCGCTGCGCGAGGACTACGAATGCACCTGCCCCGAGCTCGACGTCGCCGTGGACGCCGCCCGCGCCGCCGGCGCCCACGGGGCCCGCATGACCGGCGGCGGTTTCGGCGGATCCGCGATCGCGCTGGTGGACGACGGCGCCGTCGACGCCGTCGCCCGCACCGTCCTCGACGCCTACGCCGGCCGCGGCTTCGCCGCCCCCGCCTTCCTGGACGCGGTGCCCTCCGCGCCGGCCGGACGTCTGAGCCCCGGCCGGCGTCAGTAGTCCACGTCGAAGGAGCGGGCTCGCACAGATCCGGGCCGCAGGTCGGTGACGGCGACGTCCATGACCTGCGACCAGCGGGGGCCGCGGTGAAGCCAGGCGATGAGCCTGGAGACGTCGTCCGGCTCGCCCTGGGCCGTCACCTCGACGTCGCCGTCGGAACGATTGCGCACCCGTCCGACGAGCCCGAGATCCTCCGCCACCTGGATGCACGCCCAGCGGAACCCCACCCCCTGGACGGTGCCCGAGACGACGACGTGGACGGTCCGCAGCCGGCCCGGGTGCGGATCCGGTGGATTGGAAGCGGGTGTCCTGCTCATAATCGTATTGTGACAGGCCGTACCCTGGGGGCATGCGTATCGCCACCGTCAACGTCAACGGCATCCGGGCAGCGGCCCGCAAGGGCATGTCGGGCTGGCTCGAGGCCAGCGCACCCGACGTCCTGCTGCTCCAGGAGGTCCGCGCGGACGAGGACGCCGCCGCCGGGCTCCTGCCCGGGTACAGCACGAGGACATGGCCGTGCCGTATCAAGGGGCGCGCCGGGGTCGCGGTCGCGGTGCGCGAGGACGGTCCCGTGACCATCGGCGAGGTGCGGCGCGGCGTCGCGGCCTCGGACACCGTCGAGCCCGACGTCGACTCGGGTCGGTGGCTGGAGGTGGACCTGGGTGTGGAGGGCACGCCGGGATCCGACGGCGTGGGTCGCCACACGCTCACCGTCGTATCGGCCTACCTGCACTCCGGTCAGCTGGGCACTGAGAAGATGGATCAGAAGTACGCCCACCTGGCACTGGTGGACGCCCGTATGACGGAGCTGCTGGAGTCCAGCGAGTCGGGGGGCCCGCAGACGGTCATGGCCGGGGATCTCAACGTGGTCCGCTCCGAGCGGGACATCAAGAACTGGAAGCCGAACCACAACAGGGTCGCCGGTGTGCTGGACGAGGAGATCGCCCACCTGGAGAACTGGTTCTCCGCCGGCTGGGTCGACGTGGCGCGCTCCCTGGCCCCCGACGAGCAGGGGCCCTACACGTGGTGGTCCCAGCGGGGCAAGGCCTTCGACAACGATGCGGGCTGGCGCCTGGACTACCAGGTGGCCACGCCGCGCCTGGCCGCTCGCGCGCTCTCAGCCGTCGTGGACCGCGCCGCCTCCTACGACGAGCGGTGGTCGGATCACGCCCCGCTGGTCATCGAATACGCCTTCTGACTACCGTATGCGGCTCCGGGGTCGTCAGCCCCGGCCGGCCCGGGCGCCCGCCGTCGCTCGACCCCCCACGATCCCCAGAAAGCCCAAGAACCCAGTGCGCATCGTCCTCGCTCTCGGCGGTAACGCCCTCCTGCCCCGCGGGGCCACCCCGGACACGTCGATCCAGGTCGCCAAGGTCCGCCTCGCCGTGGCCGCCCTCAAGCCCCTCGCCGCCCAGCACGAGCTCGTGATCACCCACGGCAACGGCCCCCAGGTGGGCCTGCTGGCCGCGGCGACGGCCGACTCGGACCTGCCCGCCAACGTCTATCCGCTCGACACCCTGGTCGCCCAGACCCAGGGCATGATCGGCCTGTGGATCACCCAGGCGCTCGGGGATGCCCTCCCCGGCAGGCCCGTGGCCGGCGTCCTGACGCGCACGCTCGTCGACCCCGACGACCCGGCCATGAGCCGCCCGACCAAATTCGTCGGGGCGGTGCTCGGCGAGGAGGAGTCTCGCCGCCTGGCCCATGAGCGCGGGTGGGTCATGGCCCGCGACGGCGAGCACTGGCGAAGGGTCGTTCCCTCTCCCAGGCCGCTGAGGGTGCTCGAGGCCGATGTCGTATCCGCGCTGGTCGGCCGGGGCGCCGTCGTCGTGTGCGCCGGCGGCGGAGGGGTGGCCGTGCGCTCGTGGGCCGACGGCACGCACGAGGGCGTGGAGGCCGTCGTCGACAAGGACCTGGCCTCAGCGGTCCTCGCCGAGCAGATCGGCGCCGACCTGCTCATCGTGCTCACCGACGTCGCCGGTGTGGTCGAGGACTACGGAAGCCCGCAGGCGCGGCTGCTTCAGGAGGCGAGCCCCGCCGCCCTGCGCTCGCTCGGTCTGCCCGAGGGCTCGATGGGGCCCAAGGCCGAGGCCTGCGCGAGCTTCGTGGAGCGCACGGGCGGACGGGCCGTCATCGGCGCGCTCGGGCAGGCCGAGCAGATCGTCGCGGGCAGAGCGGGGACGCAGGTCCTCGCCCGCTGAACCATGCGCGCTCGACCCGTCCCTCCGAGTCGTCCCGCACCGCGCAGCACCCGCTCACCCCTCCCGCCGGCGGCGCATGAGGAGCAGACCGCCGCCGACCAGAGTCAGCGCGCCGAGGACCCAGGCCGCGGTCGGCGCGCCGGTGCGGGCCAGTCCACGGCGCCCGGGCGCTCTCGCCACGGCATCCGCCGCCGTGGCAGCGGGGGCGGTGATAACGTCCGAGGAGCTCGACGGCGCCGCCTCGGCGGGGTCGGTCGAGGTCGTCGCTCCCGAGGACGATCCGGCGGATGACGTCGCGGACGCCGAGGGATCGGCCGGGAGCGCGCAGGTTCCGCCCGTCGTCGTGCAGGGGTCGGTGAGGGGAGCGTCGGTGAAGCCGAGCCCGCCGGTGCGCATGAGTACGGTGGAATCCAGCTGGCCGTCGAGAGTGTCGGCGATCGCGATGCGCACATGCACCTGCTCCCCCGGCGTCACCGCCGTCCGGCAGGCGAGCGCCGAAGTGAAACCATTGAACTCGACATCGATACTCCCCGGCTCGTGGCCCGAGACGTTGGAGGTGTAGAACTGCGAGTTGCTCGACTCGTTAACGGTCGCGGCGTTGACCGACGCGTCCGAGTCCGGGACGGTGGCGCACTCGGTGCCGTTGACCTGGATGCTCAGGACGTCCTTGAACCCCCGGGACTGCCAGGCATCGGGCGCGGAGCTGGCGCCTCCGGCGTACTCCTCCGACCCGAAGCCGTAGAACATCACGAAGGTGGAGGCGGTCGCGGTCACGTCGAACTCGAGCGTCGCGGCGTCGTAGGTGTCCGCGCCGGACAGGGAGTCGAGCGCCTCGTCGCCGGCCCCGCCCAGGTCGCCGGTGGTGGTCAGGTCGTGATTGGGCCCCAGGACCGACGAGCGCGTGAAGTCGACGTCCGAGTCCGCCTGCGGGTCGGCGTCGATGAGCGAGCCGCTGGTCAGCGCCACGCCGTCGGTGACGGCGTTGCCGTCGCCGGGCAGACCCGAGAAGGTCCCCGCCTGAACGTCGTTGCCGGTGAAAGTCGCGTTGGTGACCTCCGCCGGGCCCGCGATGGTCTCGGCGAGCGACTGCGCGCTCAGCGTTGAGCTGCGCAGGGAGTCGGTGGCCTGCCCCGGCGAGGCCAGAGCGGGCCCCGCCGCGCCCAGCGCGAGAGCGGCGCCGAGGACAGCGATGGGGACTGTGTGTCGTCGTTGCCAGGAATGGATGCTCACGTGGATCTCCGTTGGGGATCGGGCCGGCCCGGTCAGGTCGGCCGTCTGAACCGATGGAAGGTGGGAGGCCTCACAGCTCACGGAGAGCAACGCCTCCACCATATAGGTTTGTCAGATCACAGTCATGTGACGATTCTCTCATGTGTAGCGCGGCGTGCTCGTCTTCGCCCGCAACGGCCGGGTTCCGAGACCCTCGAAACCCGGTTCGCATCGTCATCGACGGGATCCTGCTGCGCTCGCCGGTGGGCGCCGCGCGCGACGAGCGCCTACCGTGGAGTGTGGGAGGCCAATCACATCGGCTCACGGCGTCCGCTTGAGTTCCCAATGATTCCCACGTCAGAAAGTGACGACGACCGTGACACATCCACTGTTCCGCGCCCGTCGCAGACGACTGGCCGCGGCCCTCGCCTTCGCGCTCGCCCTCGGCGGGGCCGGCACCGCGCTCGCCGCCGAGCCCGATCCGGCCGGCCAGGCGCCCGACGCCGTCGCGGCGCCCGCAATCGACCCTGCCGACCCTGCCGATCCCCCCGACGACCAGGCGGCCGACGCGGCCGGCTTCCAGGCGGATAACCCGGGCTGGCCCAACGCCACCGACCATACCCAGCAGGCCTACCCCGTCGACAGCGACTTCACCTCCACGTGGACGCGCGCCGACGCCAGGCAGATCCAGCGCGTCTCCGACCCGAACGCGCCCTCGGGCAGCTCCTCCCTGCCCGAGCAGTACACCATGCCCGAGATCTCCGAGGGCTTCCCGACCACCAACGACGACGTGTGGGTGTGGGACACCTGGACCCTGACCGATGACGCCGCCAATCAGCTGTCCTACAACGGCTGGGAAATCGCCTTCTCCCTGGTCGCGGACAGGCACGCCGGCTACCCCTTCGACGACCGCCACACCCACGCGCGCCTGGGCTACTTCTATCGCAAGGCGGGCACCGATGAGTCCTCCGAGGGCGGCGCCTCAGCCTCCAACGGGGGGTGGATCTACGGGGGCCACGTCTTCCCCGACGGCGCGAGCGGGTCGATCTTCGAGGATCAGAGTTTCACCAGTCAGACGGAGTGGTCCGGCTCGGCCCGTCTCATGGACGGCAACAAGATTCGCATGTTCTACACCTCCGTCGCCTTCTACCAGGGCTCGGGCGGCGGCTATGACGCGCCCGCGGCCGATACGGGCAAGCCCTACGACCCGCGGATCGTCCAGTCCGAGGGGCGCATCTACGCCGATGACACGGGCGTGTGGTTCACCGGTTTCCGCGACCAGCACCAGCTGCTGACCCCCGACGGCCACTACTACCAGTCACGGATCCAGAACCCCAACGTGAACTTCCGCGACCCCTTCACCTTCCGTGACCAGAACAACCCCGCCGACTCCACCGACTACATGGTCTTCGAGGGCAACTCGGCCTACACCCGCGAGCCCGAACTCGTCGATCAGGTGGCGGCCGCCGGGCAGAACACCACCGTGGCGTCCTGCACGTCAAAGGACATGGGTTACGAGGCCGGCGACCCGAAGGCCGAGTCCGCGCAGGAGGTCTCAGACGCCGGAGGCAGGTACCAGCTGGCCAACGTCGGTCTGGCGCGGGCCACGAACAAGGCGATGACGCAGTGGGAGTACCTGCCGCCCCTGCTGAGCGGGAACTGCGTCAACGACCAGACGGAGCGCCCGCAGATCTACTTCAAGGACGGCAAGTACTACCTGTTCACGATCTCCCACCGCGAGACCTACGCGGAGGGCCTCATGGGACCCGAAGGGGTCTACGGCTTCGTGGGCGACGGTCTGAGATCGGACTACCGCCCGGTCAATGAGAGCACGGGCATCGCACTGGGCAACCCGATCAATCTCAACGTCGCGCCCGGCAGACCCTATTCCCCCGACTGGAACCAGAGTCCGTACACCTACCAGTCGTATTCGCACTACGTCATGCCCGACGGGCTGGTGGAGTCGTTCATCGACTCCATCGGCGGCAACCATGACGGCAGTCCCGTGCGCGGAGGCTCGCTGGCGCCCACGGTCAAGCTTCTCATCTCCGGGGATACGACCACGGTCGACCGCTCCTACGGCACGAACGGCCTGGGCGGCTTCGGGCACATTCCCGCCAACCGCTCCCGTGACGACGGCGGGGACGCGCGGCCGGAGCGCCTGAAGTAGAACCTCTCCGAGCCTGGTGACCGGGCGCGCCCGGCGCCCGGTCACCAGGCGGAGACCAACGGGGTCAGGGTCCCGGAGAGGATCGTGGCGCTCCCGCGCGCCCCGAGCCCGATCCCCTGGGCGTCGGGATCGTTGAGAACCAGGAAAGTGCCCGCCGGGGCGCCGTCGTCGACGAAGACCTCCAGGCTGGAGCGATCCAGGAGCACGTGCAGGTGGACGCGGCCGCCGGCCGGCCGGTAGGCGGTTTCGCGGCGCAGAGCGAAGTCGGCCGTCCCGCCGTCCTCGGTCTGCACGGTCCGGACCCCGCCCGCAGTGCGGTCCAGATAGAGGACCCCGGCCGCGCTCGACACTCCGACGCGCACCTCCTGATCCCGACCGTCGACCCGGCCGGCGGCCAGAGTCAGCCAGACGTCCTCGGCGCCCGAGATATCGAGGACGAGGTCGAGGTCGACGACCCGGCCCGAGCCCAGGTCGGTCGTGGAGTCGGTGACGCCGGTTCCGCTCAGGTCGATGGCCCGCCCCCGTAGGGCGTCGAGCTCAGGCACGGGATTCTGGAGGAGAACGCGGCCGCCGTCCCGGCTGGTCAGGCTCAGCTCGCGGGGCACGCTCATCTCGCCGTGCCAGTCGCCGGTGGGCAGACCGTAGGGATAGTTCCAATTGCTCATCCACCCCAGCCACACGCGTCGGCCCTCGACGTGCTCGAAGCTCTGGGCCGCGTAGAAGTCCTGGCCGGCATCGGTGAACCGGATCGCCGTGTCCTCGGGGAAGAAGGCGCTGCCGTCGAAATCACCGACGAAGTACTGGGCGCTCGACCCGCCGGTCTCCCCGTTGGCGCCGATCGAGACCGTCAGAATCCACCGGGTCTCGCCCGTGACGGCATCCGTCAGCGGGAACAGGTCCGGGCACTCCCACACGGCCGCGTGGGAACCGGCCCCCTGTCCGAAATCGCCGGCGCGCTCCCACCCGAGCAGGTCGGTCGACCGGTGGAACTCGACGTGGTCGCCGGCGCAGACCACCATGACCCAGGCGCGGGACGGCTCGTGCCAGAAGACCTTGGGGTCCCGGAAGTCCGTGCGCCCGTCGTTGGCGATGACGGGGTTGTGTGCGAAGCGCTCCCACGTGCGCCCCCGGTCGGTGCTGTAGGCCAACGACTGCGCCTCGCCGCCCTCGGTGGAGGTATAGACGGCGACCATGCCCCCGCCGGGCACCAGCCCCGAGGTGTCGGCTCCGTCAACGACGCAGCTGCCCGACATGGCCAGGCCCAGGGCGTCATGGCCCAGGGCGGTGTCCAGAGCCCGCCAGTGCACCATGTCCGGGCTGACGGCGTGCGCCCAGGTGCCGTCCTGCTGGTGGAACAGGTGGTACTCGCCCTGGTGGAGGATCAGGCCGTTGGGATCGGCCAGGTTCCCGCTGGCGGGGGTGTAGTGGTACACGGGCCGGAACGGGTCCCCCGGAGTGTCCGGGGCACCGGTAATCCGGGATGCCGGGGTGGATGAAAGCGGACCGGAAGCGGTGGGGGTGGAGGATGGAAGGGAGGCCGTGGCATCGTCCCGACCGCGGGCGCCCAGAACCACTGCCCCGGCTGTTGTGCCGATACCGAACAGCAAGGCGCGGCGACCGTACTTTCCGCTGACCATGCATCAATTTCTACCCCATCGCCGGTTCAACCAGTCTTCGATGAAGAAGCGGCCCGTGGTGAAACCGTGACGCGGAGCGGGGCGTTTCTCAGGTGGCGAGTTGCCGTAGGGTCGACAGGACGGAGGCACCGTAGCTGCCGCCGAACAGGATGGCGTGCACCAGCAGTGGGGTCAGTTGGTGCCAGGGAATTCTCTCCTGCCAGCCGTCGGCCAGTGGGTGGATTTCGTTGTATGCGGCGAACGCCTCCGCGCCGAAGCCACCGAACAGCGCCATCATCGCCAGGTCGAACTCGCGGTGTGCGTAGTGTGCGGCCGGGTCGATCAGCCAGTTGACGCCCGTGACGTCCACCAGGCGGTTGCCCGCCCAGAGGTCGCCGTGCACCAGCGACGGGGGCTCGGGCGGCCCGCACAGCTCGTCGACGCGAGGGGAGAGGACGTCGAGCAGTCGCAGGGCCTCGGCGGGCACCCGCTTCTCCGCGACGGCCCGTCGGGTCAGCGGCAGCACCCGGCGTTCCAGGTAGAACTCGGACCACGACGACGCCGGGGTCAGATCCACCTCGACGGACCCCAGATATCCCGACGTGTCGCCGTCGAGGCCACCGAAGTGGGGCGCGGGCAGGCTGTGCAGCCGGGCCAGGCCGACGCCCAGCGCCGATTCGGTGGCGGGGCCACGCCCGCCCTCGTCGATCCATTCGAGCACCAACCCGCGGGACGAGGCGGCCAGCACCTCGGGGATTCGCAGCTCCGGCGGTGCGGCTTCCCGCAGCGCCCGCAGGCCGCGTGCCTCGCGTTCGAACAGCATCCGGGTGGGGGAGGGGTGCGTCTTCAGGAACACCGGTCCGGAGGGGGTGTCGAGCCGGTAGGCCCGTGCGATGTCCCCGCCACGGACCGGGGTGACGCGGATCACGTCGAGGTCGGCGATCAGCTCTTCGGGTAGCGACATGTCCCCAAGCTACCGGCGCCGATCTGGTGGTCGACAAGCGGACTCGACCATGGTTCCTGGGGGGATCCGATGTGGCTTTCCGTCGACTTCCGCTCGCGCGACGTCCTGATGGTCGACGTGCAAGGATGGGGGCACCATCATGACATCACACCAACTCAACCGCCGGTTGTCGGCGTTTATGCCTTTCGTCGTTCCGCTGGCGATCGTCGTCGCGGTGCTCTTTCCCGAACAACTCGGGGTTCTGCTGCCCGCCATCTCGCCGGTTTTCTTCGTCATCGTTTTTGCCGGTTCCTCGACTCTGCGGGCCAGGAGCATCGTCGAGACGTTTCGTCATCCGCTGCCGCTGCTCCTGATTCTTGGGATTCTTCACGTCGTGATGCCGGTCGTCGCGTGGGCGGTGGCCCGGCTGGGGTTCGCGG
>ERZ773022.2134-NODE-2134-length-12336-cov-4.017670_pt1 | contig 12336 bp, 11 predicted proteins | sample MGYA00580839_ERZ773022 | MGnify/ENA primary metagenome ERZ773022 (study PRJEB29015, sample SAMEA2738020) | human oral metagenome | biome: human oral; feature: human-associated habitat; material: dental | place: China | collected 2044 ... | reverse complement strand
GCGCGTGTGACACCTCCGAGATCTGGCGAAACGACGACCAGATCCTCGATCTCCTGCTCACGGAAATAGCTCGCAAGCACAGGTGCAGCACCGAGATGATCCACAGGGATATCGAAGAACCCCTGAATCTGCCCCGCATGGAGGTCGACCGTAACAACGCGCGTCACGCCCGCCGTCGTCATGAGATTTGCGACGAGTTTTGCAGAGATCGGCTCACGCCCGCGTGTCTTACGATCCTGACGCGCATAGGCATAGTACGGAACAACCGCCGTAATGCTGTGTGCAGACGCACGCTTGCATGCGTCCGTGAGAATCAGCAGCTCCATGAGGTTGTCGTTCACCGGGAAGCTGGTCGACTGAATGATGAAGATATCCTTCCCGCGGATGCTCTCCTCGATCATCACCTGGATCTCGCCGTTGTTGAAATGCCCGACGAAAGCCTCACAAAGCGGGATGCCGATACGGTCTGCGATATCTTTCGCAAGCTGCGGATTCGCATTCCCTGTCAGGATGCACACATTGTCGGTCGGAAAACTCATCTCTCTGTTCCTCCTAAAAACCAGATGCGTCATAAGCGATAGGAATCGCTGATAAAATGAAGTCTGTCAGATTGGTGCAGATTTTTTGTCCTATCAAGGAGACAAACCGGACGCATAGCAAAGGCTATGTGGAGGATTTGTCGACACAGAGAGGGCGAAAAAGATACGCCAAGATGACAGTGCTGAATTTATCAGTGCTTCCTATCAATAGAATACACAAGTCTATTTATAGTATAACACGCACGGTTTATTTTTGGAAGAGTGTCTGCCGCCTTTTTCACAACCTTCATCCACCTGAATGCAGACTCATTTGCGTTTGTCCACCCAGCCCTCGATCTCCTTCTGGCGTGCACGTGCCACGGAGAGCGTGCCGGCCGGGACGTCGCGCGTGATCGTCGACCCGGCAGCAACATACGCACCCTCGCCCACCGTAACGGGTGCGACGAGGTTCGAGTTACACCCGACGAAGGCATTGTCCTCGATGACCGTGCGGAACTTCTGCTTGCCGTCGTAGTTGACCGTAATCGTACCGCAGCCCATGTTGACGTGCGCACCGAGGTCGCAGTCCCCGATGTAGGAGAGATGCGGCAGCTTCGAGCCTGCACCGATGTTGGAGTTCTTCACCTCGACAAAATTTCCCATCTTCACGCCCGCACCGATGTGACTGTCGGGGCGGATGTGGTTGAACTGTCCAAGCTCCGCGCCATTCTCGACCTCGGCATCATGTGCGTAAACATAGTGTGCCTTGACATTGTCACCGATAACCATGTTCTGAAAGCGGACATTCGGGCCAATCTCGCAGTCCGTGCCGATGACCGTGCTTCCCTCCAAGAACGTAAAGGGGTAGATGACCGTGTCCATGCCGACGCGCACCTCGGCATCAATAAATGTCGTATGCGGATCGATAATCGTCACACCGTCCGCCATCAGCTCCTCGACCTTGCGGCGGCGCAGGATGCGCTCCGCCACGGCGAGCTGACTGCGCGAATTGATGCCGAGCGTGCTCTCGTAGTTGTCCGCGACAACCGCCCAGATTTTCTCGCCCGCATCGCGCAGGATGCTGAGCACATCGGGAAGATAGTACTCCCCCTGTGCGTTGTCATTTGTCACCTTTGAAAGAGCTGCAAAGAGCGCCTGTGCGTCAAAGCAGTAGATGCCCGCATTGACCTCATGGATCTCGCGCTCCTCGGGCGTTGCGTCCTTGTGCTCGACAATCTTGAGCACCTCGCCGCTCTCGCGGCGGACGATGCGTCCATAGCCCTTTGCGTTCGGCATAATCGCCGTGAGGACAGTCGCCTTTGCACCTGCGTGTACATGCTCCTCGTGGAAGCGCGCAAGGAGTTCCGCCGTCAGGAGCGGCGTATCTCCGCAGAGCACCATGATCGTCCCGCGTTCCTTTGCGAGCAACTCCTTCGTCTGCAGAACGGCGTGCCCCGTCCCGAGCTGCTCGCGCTGCTCCACATACTCCACGCTGTCTCCGATTGCTTCGCGCACGACATCGCCGCCAAACCCCGTGACGACGATATTGCGCCGCGCCCCCGCTGCATCCGCTACGTCAATGACGTGCTGCAGCATGGATTTCCCCGCCGCACGATGCAGGACTTTCGGCAGCTTCGACTTCATACGCGTCCCCTTACCAGCTGCCAAAATAACCGTAACAAAATCCAACATTATGCTCCTCCCGTTCTCCGAAAGCGCCTACTCGGCATCTTCCTTACTCTTTTTTTGCTTACGCTTGACGATGGTTGTTCCTGTCTTTTTCTCCTGTTCCTCAATGGCGTAAAGCAATGTCTGTTCCGAGTTCTCCATATGCTTTGCGCCCACCTTGCGCGCATAGCGCGCATCGCCCGAACCAATCGCATCCACGATTGCGCGGTGCTCCTCGAGCGTCGCCTTGAGACGCCCCGGATAGGACATAGAGATTGTACGAAAGCGCGTGAGCTGCTCGCGCAGATTGCCGATGATTGCAAGCAGACGTTCATTGCGTGCCGCCTGATACAGGAGCTCGTGGAACTCGATGTCCGTTCTGACGATGCGCTCCATGTCATGCTCCTCGATGGCGCGCCCGATGGCGACGAGGAGACGCTCAAGGCGCTCCTGCTCCTCATCGGTGATCCGCTCCGCCGCCAGCTCGCAGGCAAGCGCCTCGAGTGCAGCGCGGATCTCAAAGATCTCGTTGATGTCGCGGATGGATACGCTCGCCACATAGGCGCCGCGGCGCGGCACGGTGACGACATAGCCCTCCTGCTCGAGCTTGCGGATTGCCTCGCGCACAGGCGTGCGGCTGACGAGCAGTTCATCTGCGAGGTCGTTTTCCTTCAGCCATTCACCGGGCTTCAGAATCCCCCCGCGAATGGCATCGCGCAGCACCTCACAGACAATCTCGCGAAGCGGCTGGTAGCTGTTTACAACAACTGGTGATAGTTTTCCTTGCATATTGATCCCTCTGGTTCTCCTGCTACACTCCGTACCTGCCCACAGTATGCGTCAGATGGACATCGGCATCCGTCTCCTCTTGGAACGCGGCTGCCGCCTCTGCCGCAGCGCCCTCCTCTGCAAAGAGACCGAACACCGTCGGGCCGCTGCCCGACATCATCGCGCAGAGCGCACCGTGTGCACGCATGCGCGCACGATAGTCACCGATCACGGGATGCGTTGTCTCTGTCACAGGCTCGAGCACATTGCAGATCAGCTCTGCGCAGCGTGCGCGATCTCCGCGCGCAAGCGCCTCCAAGAACGCCGCATTGTCCGGATGCACCTCCGCCGGATGGGCGTCATAGCTGCGATATGCCCACGGCGTTGAGACGGCGACCGGAGGCTTTGCAAGCACGACATGGGTGGCGGGGAAATCCGCGAGATGCTGCATGATCTCGCCGCGCCCCGTCGCGAGGACGGTGCCGCCCATGATGGAAAAGGGAATGTCGGAGCCAAGTTTGGCGCCAAGTCTGCAAAGTTCCTCATCCGAGAGGTTGAGTGCATAGAGTTCGTTCATCCCGCGCAGCGTCGCCGCCGCGTCGGCACTACCGCCCGCAAGCCCCGCAGCGACGGGGATTCGCTTTGTAATGTCGATATGGACACCGCCGCGCACGCCGCACTCGCTCATGACGAGTGCCGCCGCGCGATGGGCGAGGTTGCGTTCATCCGCCTCGAGTCCCGGCAGGTCTACACGCAGCGTGACTCCCTCCTCCTGCTGCGTGAGCGTAATCGTGTCTGCGAGTGCGAGGGACTGCATCACGGTTGCAATCTCGTGATACCCGTCCTCCCTGAGCCCCAGAATGTCGAGCGTCAGATTGATCTTCGCCCGCCCGAGAATCGTCACCATAGGATGCCTCCATTGCTCCAAGGAAAAAAGATTCGTGCCGCTTCGCATGTCGGAAGCACTGATAAATGACGGATTTCATTTTATCAGCGATTCCTTTCATCCATCTTCCTTCTGTTTTCAGATTAACAGGATTTTCAACTATATTCAATAGTTTTTTCTATTATTTCTTAAAAAATCGCGATGGGATCGATGTCAATCGCAATGTCATCGCGCAGATGAATCGCATGTGCGCGCAAATACTCCTGCACATCTGCGAGCGCAGCCGTTTTGATGAGGACGATAAAGCGGTATCTGCCACGCTCCTGCTCGATCAATGCGGGCGACGGCCCGATTGCCATACAGCCCGCCTCCTTCGCAAACGCCGATTGGAAGGCCGTCACAAAGGCGTTTGCCTCGCCCCATGCGCGTTCACGGTTCGGATCGTGAAAGAGGAGCTTTACGAGGCGGCTGAACGGCGGATAGAAGAGCTCGCGCCGCAGTTCAATCTCGCGAGCGTAGAACGCCTCGTAGTCCTGCCGCAGCGCCGCCTGAACCGCATAGTGCTCGGGATTGTACGTCTGCACGATGACCTCGCCGCGCGCGCCGTGCCGCCCCGCACGTCCTGCCGTCTGCGTGATGAGCATGAAGCAGCGCTCCGCCGCGCGGAAATCGGGCAGATTCAGACTCGCATCGGCACTGATGATGCCAACCGCCTGCACGCCGGGCAGGTCGTGTCCCTTTGCAACCATCTGCGTGCCGAGGAGGATGTCGAAGTTGCGCCTGCGAAACTGCGTCAGAATCTCCGTATGCGCGAACTTTCGCCCCGTCGTATCGCGATCCATGCGCACAAGGCGTGCTGCCGGGAGTAGCTGCCCCAGCTCCTCCTCGAGCTTTTCCGTCCCCGAGCCGAAGTATTTGATATAGCGGCTGCCGCATTTCGGGCAGGTCTCGGGCACGGCGGCGCGCAGGTCGCAGTGATGGCAGACGAGCGCGCCGTTCGCGTGGTAGACGAGCGGCAGACCGCAGTCCGCGCAGGTGATGACCGCCCCGCAGGAGCGACACATGATGAAGGTCGAGTAGCCGCGCCGATTCAGCATGATGATTGCCTGCTCATGGCGTGCAAGCGTCTCCGTGAGCAGTTCGCGCAGGGCGCGTGAGATGATCGTGCGCCGCCCGCGCCGCAACTCCTCGCGCATATCGACCGCGCGCACCTGCGGCAGCGGCTGGCTGCCGATGCGCTCCGGCATCGCGAGGAAGGTCAGCTCCCCCGCCTGCGCGCGCGCATAGGACTCGAGCGATGGCGTCGCACTGCCGAGGACGAGGATTGCGCCGTGCCGCCGCGCGAGAATCTCCGCGACCACGCGCGCGTGATAGCGCGGCGACTCATCCTGCTTGTAGGACATATCCTGTTCCTCGTCGAGGATGATTGCGCCAACGTCGTTGGCGGGCGTGAAGAGCGCCGAGCGCGCGCCGATAATGATGCCCGCGTCGCCGCGCCGCACGCGGAAGATCGCATCGTTGCGCTCCGCGAGCGAGAGCTGACTGTGCAGGACGACGATGTCATCTGCAAAGACCTCCTGAAACGCCGTGATGAGCTGCCCCGTGAGTGCAATCTCGGGCACGAGCACGACGACCTGCCGTCCGCATGCGCGCACGGCGCGCGCCGTCTCGATGTAGACGCGCGTCTTGCCGCTGCCCGTGACGCCGTGCAGCAGAAAGCCCTGATAGCCACCGCCATCAACGCCCTCACGCAGCGCTTTGACAGCCGCGCGCTGCGCCTGTGTCAGCTCGTCCGCCCGCGCTGCACCCGCATCCGTTCCGTAGGGATTGCGCAGTCTGCGCCGCAGATGCTCCGTCAGAAGACCTGCGGCAACGAGATTCTTAATCGTCGCGGGCGAGATGCCCTTTTCATCAAGTTCCGCGCGCGCATATTCCTCCCGCTCCCGAAAGAGCGCAAGCGCCCGCGCCTGCGCTGGTTTTCGGGAAAATCCCGCAAGCAGTTCCTCCGTGATTGTGCCCGCCGTATAATACTTCTCGTAGCGAGCCTTGTCGCGGCGATCTGCATGATACTCCCTGCGCACGAGATGATAGCGCAGGAGTTTTTCCACACACCCCTCCACCGGAGTGGAGGGCAGTGCGCGCCGCAGCTCCGTCATACGCCGCGCACCGTTCTCAGAGAGATAGCGATAGACGGCGTTCGCGTTGCAATCGGCGAGTAGTGGATGCGCCTCGTCCGCATCCTCCGCTGCACGATAGACGGGGAAGATGCGCAGACCGCTCTTGCCCGGCATGAAGAGACGCATGATCTCCGCTGCTGAGCAGAGGTAGAACGCGGCGAGTTCCTGCGCTGCAGCGAGGAGCTGCGGCGAGAACCACGCCTCCTCATCCACCGCCTCGATGATTTCCTTCAGCGCATGCCCCCCGTCGCGTGTGGGATCATGCGGACGCACACAAGTGACGAACCCCTCCTTGCGGACATTGCCAAACGGAACAAAGACGCGCCAGCCCGCATCAATCTGCGCGAGCGTCTCCGGCAGAATATAGGTGAACTCCTGCGCAATGCTCTTGACCGGAATGTTGATATAGACATCAGCCACGGTCATATGTTCACCTTCTCACCAAAAAAGCCGTTACACGAAATCCTTCGTGCAACAGCTCCTTTCCTTTGTCTCATGCTTATGAAGCGATCGCCGCCTGATTCTCGAGGACTGCCTTGCACGCCTGGCATGCGGGGCAGATGCAGGTTGTCTCGCCCTGCTCCTTCGCCTTCTTCGCTGCAATCGCAAGATCGCTCGCCTTCTTCTCACCAAAGACGGCAACGCCGTCGGGCGACTCCGTGAAGCTGATGAGCTGATCGATCGTCAGCACGTCGCTCTTGATCTCCTCAAGCAGGGCATAGAACGAGGTTTTCTCCTCTGCCGTGTCCACAGCTCCAAGGAAGACATTTGCCTTTTCCTTCAGCCCCTCGTAGGTCATCGGTGCCTCGGCAATCTTGCGTACCTCAGTAATCACACCATTCCGATCCAACGCCATATTCATCCTCCTTTCTCGAAATTCTACTATCCCAAAAGAATCTATCCGTTATTATAGGACAACACACGCGTTTTGACAACTGAAAAAGATATGTTTTGCGAAAAGATGAAAGAATTTGTAAAATTCCAGCGAGAAAACATATACGCATTGCCGTTGATATTGACAAAGATACACAATCAGTGTATCTTTAACTAAGAGAAAGAGGTGCGTGATGAAAAATTCCGAATTCAAACGTCTGCTGAAGAGTCTGGGCTGCCGTTTTGAAACGCACGGCGGTCGTCATGATAACTGGTTTAATCCTGAGACAGGAAAAGTTTTCCAAGTACCGCGTCATGATGCACAAGAGCTAAAGAAAGGCACACTCGAAGCCATCATGAAACAGGCAGGACTGAAATAGGAGGTCATCTCATGGCAAAATATGTTTTTCCCGCTTTTTTTACCCCCGCAGAGGAAGGCGGATATGAAGTTACATTTCCCGATTTGGAAGGTGCTACGCAGGGAGATAATATTTCCGATGCGATTGAAATGGCGGCGGATTTTCTCGGACTGACAACATGGTCTGCCGAGCAGGACGGGCGGAATATGCCCACCCCCACGCCGCTCGACCAGTTGAAAGCCCCCGCCGGCGGCTTCGTCAATCTCATCGCCGCCGACACGGATGCCTATCGCGCGGTGATTGAGCGCGAGAACAACCCCATCAAGTACGCGCGCCAAAAGGCCGGGCTGAACATCAAGAAGCTCGCCGATCTCCTCGGCGCGCCCTATCGGACGGTGCAAGAGTGGAATGCGGGACGCCGCATGCCGCCGGAGTGGGTGCAGCGCCTCATCATCGAAAAGATTGAGGCAAATACCTGATTTCATCCAAAACTGTGGCTTGAATCACATTCTTTTCGACAGATTCCGTGTATTCTATACACAGAAAAACTCAAGACGTACAAGAAGGAGAAAACAACTATGGCAATCCTGAACAATATCGCGCACGCACAGGCACTTGCACTCAAAGATCAGGTCGCATATGCGGAGGGACAGGTCGTCAGCAAGACGCTCGTCCAGAACAAGGGACTCGGCATCACCCTCTTCGCCTTCGCGCAGGGCGAGGGCATCAGCACGCATGAGTCGAAGGGCGACGCGCTCGTTACGGCACTCGACGGCGAAGGCGTCATCAAGATTGACGACGAGACCTATGCGCTGAAGGCGGGTGAGACCATCGTCATGCCCGCGAATCATCCGCACTCGGTATATGCAGTGAAGGAAGCGCCGTTCAAAATGCTCCTCGTTGTCGCATTCCCCGAGGCGTAAATTTCTCCCCAATACAGCGAATCTCCCGAGGCAAAAAGCCTTGGGAGATTTTTCGTATGCCTCACAGCAGCATTCACTTCGGCTGCTGCAAAAACTCACGCGGCGAACACTTCATATACTTCTTGAACACGCTGCAAAAATTCTTGTAGTCGCCAAAGCCATTCTCCTCGGCGACCTCGTAGACGCGATACTTCCCCGATGCAAGCTGCACGATGGCATTCTGCAAGCGCTCGCGCGTCAGGAGTTCGAGGAAGGTCTGCCCCGCCGCCTCCTTGAACTTGCGGCTGAGATAGCTCGCGCTCACGCCCGCCTCCTCGGCGAGGGCTTCGATGCTGAGTTTCTCGCGATAGTCCGCGCGAATCCGCTCCATCGCGTGCCGCACATAGGGATTGAGGGAAGCATCCCCGAGATAGCGCGCCCAGTCCACGCCCTCCACGCGTACCTCCGCATCATCCTTGCCGCTTCCCGCAGCAGCAAGTCTCCGCATCAGCGCGGCAAGCTCCACCTCATCCACGGGCTTCAGCAGATAGTCCGCCGCTTGGAGGCGGAGTGCCTGCTGCGCATAGTCGAACTCGGCATAGCTTGTAAGAAAGACAAGCTGCGGCAGGATGCCCTCCGCGCGTGCACGCTCCGCCATTGCGATGCCGTCCATACGCGGCATACGGATGTCGGTGAGCACAACGTCGGGATGCTCCGCGCGCAGGAGTTCGAGCCCCGCCAAGCCGTCGGGCGCATCGCCCACAACGCGGCATCCCATCCCTGCCCAGTCAATCACGGAGATCAGTCCCCGACGAATGATCTCCTCGTCCTCAACGATCAGAATACGCAGCATTGCCCTCCTCCTTTCCAATGTTCACGGGCAGCACCATCGTGACACGCGTACCGCCCTCCGCTCGCCGCTCGATCTGCATCCCGTATTCCATGCCGTAGAGCAGTTGAATGCGCCGATGGATATTGTAGAGTCCGGTGTGCACGGAGCGGTTCTCTCCGCGCCGCATCATCTGCCGCAGCGATGTCAGCGTTTCCTCCGCCATCCCAATGCCCGTATCCTCGATGACGATCTGCATCTTCCCGTTTGCAATCGTGATCCGCGTGGTGATATGAATTGCGCCCTCCGCATCCGCCCCGTAGTGAATGGCGTTCTCCACGACGGGCTGCAGGAGCAGCTTCGGCACGAGGCACTTCCCCGCAGCCTCCGCGATCTCCTGCCGGTATGTGAGACGTGCGCCGAACCGCTGCCGTTGGATCTCGATGTAGCTGCCGAGATGGCGGATATCCTCGGCGAGCAGGACGCGCTGCACACGGTTGTCGATGCTGTAGCGCAGGAGTGCCGAGAGCGCGGTGATCATGCGCGTTGCAGCGTCGGGGTCGAGCTTCGTCATAAATTTAATATTTTCGAGCGTGTTAAAGAGGAAATGCGGATTAAACTGCGATTCGAGCTGACGCAGCTCGGAAATAACGCTTGCGCGTGCCTTCTCTTCATTTTCCTGCATGAGGCGGACGAGGCTCTGCACCATACGATTGTACTCGTCCGCGATCTCCTCGAACTCGTTGCCCGTGCAAATGGCGAGTTCCCGATCCAGATTCCCATGCCGAACGGCGCGGAACGCATCGACAATCTCATCCATTGCACGCATTTTCTCCGCCGTCTCCCGCCGCACGCGGAAGAAGATGAACGGCACCATCAAGAGGAACACGGCGAGAAGGATCACCGCGCCCGTCGCAAATTGGGCGATGCGGCTGCCGACGGGCAGAGCGGCATAGATCGTAAAACGCCCGTCGAGCACCTGCTCCTGTGCCACGTAGAATTGCTGTCCCCCCACCTCACAGAACCCATGCGCGTTTGCAAGTTCGGGGGCGATTTTGTAAAAAACAGGATCGCGGAAGATGGTCATCGTGGAAAAGGGTGCACGCCCCTCGCGATTGGCAATGACAAAGTGCATCTTTTCGCCCGTTTGCAGCCGCTTCTCGAGTTCGCGCATGGATACGACAAAGACAGCATACCCCTCCACAGTCTCCACATCCGCCGCAGATTGTGCCGCGACGGGACGGATCGCCTGACCGACAACATAATCCCATTCGCGATCACTGTGCGGGATGAATTCCTCCACGCAGTCCGTCTGTCCGTCCATACGCGAGAGCACGCCCCAATTCTCTGTCGGCGGTGCAAGATAGGACGGAAAGTCACTCCGCGTTTGGAAAAGGACAGCTCTGTCTGCATTCAGCAGGAAAAACCGTGGCAGTCTGCCATGCAGATTCAGTTCCGCGTACATTCGCTCAAAATACAGACGGCGTTCCTCAGCGTCCCCGGCGAGCAGTTCCGTCCCGTTCATCGCAAGTGCCGCTGCACGATCTTCGTAGTCGTGCGTCATCTCGGTGAAGATCTCACCCGCGACGTGTGCCTCGTCCTCCGTACGCGCCGCAACGTTCCGCTCCCAGTATACTGCCGCGAGCAGGATGCAGATGAGCGCGACGAGAAAGCCGGGAACAAGCGCATATTTAAGAAGCACACTGCGCACCTCATCCTGAAAACGTCGCATACCCATCCTCCTTCCCGCGAAATTCGATTATTTTCTATTATAACAGAATCTCTGTAAACACAAAATACCGGAAGGATGCCCCCTCCGGTATTGTCTCTTCCCAGCTGTTCTTACTGCACGCTCGTAAAGATATCCTTGAACTTATCGAGCCATGCCTTCTTGTTCTTCTCGACCACCTGTTCATCATCATCGATGATCTTGATCTGGTCCTTCGGGAGAAGTCCGACCGGTGGATCGACATCGTCACGCACAGAACGGCGGTGGAGCTGCGCCGTGATGATGCTCTGCGCTTCCTTGCTCGTGATGAAGTCGATGAACTTCTTCGCATTCTCCATGTGCTTTGCGTTCTTGATGATGTAGATGCCGTCGGGCTTGGAGATAACGCCCTCCTTCATGTAGATGAGCTTCACGGGTGCGCCGTCCGCAACGTACTTCGCGCCGCCCTCTTCGAACGTAAGACCCACGGCGTACTCACCGTCCGCTACGCCCTTGTAGACCGCAGATGAGCCGGAGAGCAGCTTCCCGTCGAGATTGCGGCAGAGCTTCTCCACATAGTCCCAGCCCTTGTCGGGATCGCCATTCCCCATCGCGTAGAGCATGTTGATGAGGTGCTCGTAGGAGGAGGAGGACTTCGACGGATCGGCAAATGCGATCTTTCCCTTCAGTGCAGGATTCAGCAGATCCTCATACCCCTCGACCTTCACATCGCCGAGAAGATTCGTATTGACCATGATGACGCTCGGGATATCCGTGAAGCGCGTCATCGGTCCCTCGGTGTTCTTGAACGCCTTCTGAATGTGATCCTCGTTCACCGAGGTATAGTTCTCGAAGAGATCCGCCTTCGGCTTCATCGTATTCAGTGAGCCGCCCCAGAAGATGTCGCCGAGCGGATTCGCCTTCTCGGACTCGACACGCTTTAAGAGCTCCCCCGTACCCGCCGCGATGACCTCGACCTTTACGCCGCTCTGCTTTTCAAACTCCTCCACGAGAGGATTGATGAATGCAAGCGGATGCGGGCAGTAGATGACCAGCGAATTGTCGTCTGCCGCTGCCTGCTTTTTCTCTCCCCCACCGCAGCCGGTGAGAGCGCCGCCCAGCATCAGCGATGCTGCGAGGACGGCAAACATTTTCTTGAACCTCATGAAAAGACCTCCTTTTGACAGAAAACCATCTATGAAAAAGGCTTTTGCCTAAAAGCCCTATAGCGTGACATCCTTGCTGCCCGAGACCTTGAAGAACGTCACCATCGCAGCGATTGTCGTCAGCGTGAGGATGGTCGAGAGCGCTGCGGCCGTACCGTAGCTCGCGCGGATGACCTCCGTGTAGATGGCGACGGACATCGTCTTGGTCGCGCCCGTGAAGAGGATGACCGAGGAACTGAGTTCGTTGATCGCCGTGATCCACGAGAGAATCGCTCCGCTCATGACACCGGGCAGCATCATGACAGCCGTCACCTTGAAGAAGGTTTTGAGCGGCGAAGCCCCAAGGCTGATCGATGCCTCCTCGATGCTCGGGCTGATCTGATAGAGAATCGCCGAGCTGGAACGCAGCGTATACGGCAGCCGCCGAATGACAAGCGAGATGATGATGATGAGTGCCGTGCCCGAGAGGAGGATCGGCTCCT
>ERZ773022.2132-NODE-2132-length-12339-cov-7.433735_pt1 | contig 12339 bp, 10 predicted proteins | sample MGYA00580839_ERZ773022 | MGnify/ENA primary metagenome ERZ773022 (study PRJEB29015, sample SAMEA2738020) | human oral metagenome | biome: human oral; feature: human-associated habitat; material: dental | place: China | collected 2044 ... | reverse complement strand
CCGTGGGCAGAGGCTTCAGGTGGTCTTCCATGGGCTGGCGCAGATGCGCCTGCATCGCTGCCGTATCTCGGACGAGCTGTTCCTGCGCTTCCGACAAGCGATTCTCCCTTGCCGCACGCCGCTCGTTTTCGATGTAGTCGAGGACATCCGCCGCCGTATCTGTCGACGAATGGTACTCCGCAAACGCCGCCGAAGGCAGACAGGATGCCGCAAAGGCTACGGTCAAAAGGACAATTCTTCGAGGGAAAACGCACCGAACCATCATCTTCATGAAATTTCCTCTCACTTTTCCGTCGTCGGTATCGCATAGAGGACGGTCTCATCCTGCGTCTGGATGAAGAGCTCCGTCCCTTCCGGCAATTCGATATTCTTCCCCTTGACGAACGCGCCACCGATGATGCCAATCGGCCCTAAGAGCAACATACCCGCAACACTCGCGCCGGCAGCCATGGCGTAGCTCTTCATCTCCTGCTTCGATTCCTCGCCGACGAACGTCTTTACCTCAGTGCCGTCCATCGCCTTCGTCGTATGGAAGTCTACGTCGATTTCCGCATCGCGGCCGAAGTTGCGCGCCTGCGTGACCTTTTGCACTGTTCCCACGCCCGGCTGCCCTTTGGCGAATACGAGCATGCCGCCCTGCACGACATCCTCTGCGACCTTGTAGCGGACGGTATCACCCGCCTTGAGATTCTTCGCGTTGACCTCCTGTGTCAAGGCGATCTTGAGCACAGTGTTCTTCGGCACGGTCACCTGCTCAAGCGGCACGCTGTAGCCGCCGAAAGCCGCCGTCCCGAGATCCTGGATGCGCTTCTTGTAAGTGCCTGCGCTCGTCTTTCCTGCGACCGCCATCTCCATCTCCGTCACGCGCTTATCGAGCGCCTTGGGGCTGACTTCGTGCATGAGTCCCCATTCGACAGCATTGAGCTGCGTCAAGAGGCCGGGTTCTGTCGTGTTGTCGTAGATGTCATCGTAGACGATGTTGACACGGTCGAGCATGGAACCTTTGTTGTGTTTGCCGAGATAGTCCTTCTCCAAATGATTGATGCGGTCGAGGAACGCGCCTGTCTGCTCCGCGCCCCACGTCTCCGCCTCGACGGCAGCGAGCTTTCCCTGCACCGTCTCTTCTACAGCGCTCGCCATACCGACCTGCGTTACAAAAAGCGCGGCGCAAAGAGCCGTGCTCATGATTTTTTTCAAGAACATGGAAGTTCCTCCTTTATGACAAACATGGATTTCCATACGAAATAGAATTTCTCTTATGCCTTATTCTGCAAACAGCGGGGAAATCCTTCCTTAAAAGTCGCCTAGATGAAAGACGCGCGAATTTCTTCGCTGAGAAGCCGCTTGACACAAGCCCTCTTGCACAGGTACCATAGGATGAATTGCGTCAGGCTCTGGATGATAAAGACATGGACGTCTTGGACATCACCCATATTGAGCCGCAGTCGCGAATCGCCGAAGGAATTCGGCAGACAGGGATTGAAATTTATGCGCGATAAAATCATTGTCGATAAAATGCTTCGTTACGCAAGCAAAGTGTGCAAATACTGCCAAGATACTTCCTACGAGGAATTTCAGACGAACGACATAAACGACGAGTGATGCCATTTTTCATCTCTTGCATTTTCCCACACACTATGCTATCTTATGGTCAGCGAAGATGATATCCGCAAGGAATCGTACTTCGCCGCCCTTTGCCGTGCAGGCACGTCCTGCTTTTCTCCTGCCGCAAATGAATACACATCTGCTTAGATCCCTCGGGACTGAGACAGCAAGGTTTCGCACAAGATTACAGCGCACACGGTACATAGCCGTGATGGTTCTGCATGCATTTCGGCCTTTCTGTCTTTTGGCAGGAAGGCTTTTTTGATGGGAGGAATCCATTTGCAAAACATCGGTCGCTTCATCGTCAAGAACATGGTCTGGCTCGTCGTTCTCGTCGGCGCGGCGGGTGCGGTCTTTCCTGCGTCGCTCTCTTGGATTGCGCCGCAGGTGCCGCTTCTCCTGGGGATCGTCATGTTCGGCATGGGCATGACGATCGAGTTCAAAGACTTTCGCCACCTGGCGCGCCACCCGTGGGATGTGGGCATCGGCGTACTCGCGCAGTTTACCATCATGCCGCTCGTCGCCTATCTCCTTACCCAAGCGTTTTCCCTGCCGCCCGATCTTGCCGTCGGTGTGATTCTCGTCGGCACCTGCCCAGGAGGCACAGCGTCAAACGTCATCACCTACCTTGCCAAAGGCGACGTAGCCCTGTCGGTCACCATGACTATGGCGACGACGCTTCTCGCCCCATTCGTCACACCGTTTCTGACGCTCCTCTTAGCGGGTGAAGAGATCGCTGTCAACGCTCCCGCGATGATGCTCTCCATTGCCGAAATGGTGCTCCTGCCCGTCCTCTTAGGCGCGGCACTCAACCATTTCTTCCGCCGTCGTGTCGCGTACGCGCTGACGGTTCTGCCGCTCATCTCCGCCCTGCTCGTCGCCCTCTTGGTCGGTGTCGTCGTCTCCATGAGCGCACCGCGCCTCGCCGAAGTCGGGACGCTCGTCGCCCTCGCCGTCGTCCTGCACAACGGATTCGGCCTCGCACTCGGCTACGCACTCGCCAGGCTGCTTGGACTTTCTGCACCGAAACGACGCGCCATCGGCATCGAAGTCGGCATGCAGAACTCCGGCATGGCGGCATCGCTCGCGCTCCTCTACTTCAATCCCGCCGCCGCGATTCCCGCGGCGCTCTTCAGCATCTGGCACAACATTTCCGGCTCGCTTGCAGCGAACTGGTTCACGCGCCATGATGCCGACGAAAGCGAGATTTCCGCCGATGTTTCCCTCTGACAAGCCACAGGAGGCAATCCGATGAAAATCCTGACCACACCGAAAGAACTCCAAGCCTATGCGCAAAGCGTCAAGAACGCAAAGGAAACGATCGCCCTCGTACCAACGATGGGAGCGCTCCACGCAGGCCACCTCTCACTCGTCGAAGCGGCGCGAAAGAGCGCCGATCACGTCATCGTTTCCATCTTTGTCAACCCCGTGCAGTTCGGCCCGAACGAGGACTTCGCCGCCTACCCGCGCACCTTTGAAGCCGATGCAGAGAAGCTCGAAGCTGCGGGCGTCGACGCCGTCTTTCACCCCGCCCCCGAGGCGATGTACCCCGCAGGCTATGCGACCTATGTCGAGGTCACGGGCACGCTCACGGAAAAACTCTGCGGCGCGAAGCGTCCCGGGCACTTTCGCGGCGTGGCGACCGTCGTCTTGAAGCTCCTCTTGCTCTCGCACGCAGACCGGGCTTTCTTCGGACAAAAGGACGCGCAGCAGGTCGCCGTCCTGCGCCGCATGGTCCTGGATCTCGGCGTCGCAGCCGAGATCGTCATGGCGCCCATCGTGCGCGAAGCATCAGGCCTTGCGCTCAGCTCGCGCAACACCTACCTCTCGCCCGATGAACGCACCGCCGCCCTCGTCCTCTCGCGCAGTCTGCGAGAAGCACGCGATGTCTACGAAACAGGCGAAAAGCGTACGAAAGTGCTCAAGGAGATCACCGCCGTTGAGCTTGCAAAAGAACCCTTGGCAAAGATCGACTATGTAGAGCTTTACTCCTTTCCGGAGCTTGAAGAAATCGAGACAATCGAGGCGCGCGCGCTCCTCGCCGTCGCCGTATACATCGGCAAGACGCGCCTCATCGACAATATCATCTTGGGGGAAGAAACATGCTGCTGAACTTGATGAAATCCAAAATCCATTGTGCAACCGTCACGGAAGCGAATCTCGCCTACATGGGCAGCATCACCATCGATGAAGCGCTCATGGAGGCAGCGCACATCCTGCCGCACGAACGCGTGCAAGTCGTCAACAACAACAACGGCGCACGCCTCGAAACGTATGTGATCAAGGGCGCACGCGGCTCCGGCGTCGTATGCCTGAACGGAGCTGCCGCACGCTGCGTGCAGCCCGGCGATATCGTCATCATCATGTCATACGCCATGATGACCGAAGAAGAAGCGCGCGCCCACACTCCCATCGTCGTCATGCTCGACGAAAGAAATCAGCCAAGAGAAGTGCGCGGCGCAGAAGAGCACGGCACGATCGCATAGCGAATGACGGCTGCATGCCGCACTTTTTGAGCAGAAAACTCCCTGCGAGGACAAAGTTTTCCATCGCAGGGAGTTTTTCTCTTTCAAAGCCTTTACAAATCAAGGTAAGTTATGATACCATAAAGTTCGTTATTTTATATACTATTGTCCTTTGTCAATGGAGGGAATTTTATGGAAAATCTAATACCTCTTCTCAATTCCATCGATTCGGTGCTTTGGGGACCGCCTCTCATCACCCTGCTCGTGGGGACGGGCATCTTCCTTACCGTACGCCTGCGTCTCCTGCAGGTCGTGCACCTGCCGCTCGCACTGTCCTTGATCTTCCGCGCAAGGAATCGCGGCGAGGGCGACGTGTCGAGCTTCAAGGCTCTGTGCGTCGCGCTCGCCGCGACCGTCGGCACGGGCAACATCGTCGGTGTCGCGACGGCGGTCAAGGCGGGCGGCCCGGGCGCGATCTTCTGGATGTGGATGGCGGCCTTCTTCGGCATGGCGACGAAGTACGCCGAAGGACTGCTCGCCATCAAGTACCGCACGACGGACAGCCACGGCGACATCGCGGGCGGCCCGATGTTCTACATCGAAAAAGGTCTCGGGCGCTCGTGGCGTCCCATGGCAATCTTTTTCGCGTGCGCCTGCGTGCTCGTCGCCTTCTTCGGCATCGGCACCTTCCCGCAGGTCAACGCCATCGTCGACAGTGTCGAGATCTCGTTCGGTGTGCCGCGCTGGGCGACGGACTTCGCCATCACGGCGCTCATCGCCGCCATCACGCTCGGCGGACTCAAGAGCATCGCGCGCGTCGCCGCCGCCATCGTCCCCTTCATGGCGCTTTCCTACATCGCGCTTTCTCTCGTCCTCATCGTCATGAACATCGACGCCTTGCCGCACGCCATCGCCCTCATCCTGCAGAGCGCTTTCACGGGTGAGGCGGCCGTCGGCGGCTTCGCCGGCTCGACCATCATGATGGCAATGCAGAACGGCATCGCGCGCGGCGTCTTCTCGAACGAATCGGGACTCGGCTCCGCGCCCATTGCGTCGGCCGCCTCGAAGACGAAGCGTCCAGCTGAGCAGGGCCTGATCTCCATGACGGGCACCTTCATCGACACGATCATCATCTGCACGATGACGGGGCTCGCTCTCGTCCTGACGGGCGTCTGGTCGGGGGATACGGCGGGCGCCGCCATGACGAGCGCCGCCTTCTCGGTAAACTACGGCGCAATCGGCAGCCACCTTCTGACGATCGCCCTCGTGCTCTTCGCATTCACGACGATCCTCGGCTGGAACTACTACGGCGAACGCGCAATTATCTACCTCTTCGAGCGCAAGGGCGTGCTGCCGTATCGCCTGATTTTCATCGCACTCGTCGCCTCGGGCGCATTCTTGAAGCTCGAAGCGATCTGGATCCTCGCCGACATCGTGAACGGCCTCATGGCGATTCCGAACCTCATCGCGCTCCTCCTGCTCTCAGGCGTCATCGTGCGCGAAACGAAGCTCTACATGGAATACGTCAAGCGCCATTCGAGAATCAAGCACTCGTAAAAATCGAACCGAAGCAAGAAGCGCCCTCGTGATACCAGAAACAGATGGTATCGCGAGGGCGTTTGTTTTTGCAAAATCAGAAGATCAGATGCGCGACCACGTAGCCTACGCAGCAGCCGGAGATGACGCCGATGAGGCCGGGGATCATGAAGCTGTGGTTCAGCAGATACTTGCCGATGCGCGTCGTACCCGAGCGGTCGAAGCCGATGCACGCAAGATCCGACGGATACGTGGGCAGGAAGAAGTAACCGTAGCACGCAGAGATGAACGACATGATGAGCACGGGGTCGACGCCGACGTTGAGCGCCATCGGCACGACGATGGCAATGGCGCCGCCTGCGAGTTGACGAGCTTCGACGTGAAAAAGGCGATGATCGCATAGGCCCACGGATACGCCTGCACGGTCGTGCCGAGGAAGTCCTTGAGAATCGCCATGTGTGCGCTGAAATACGTGTTCGCCATCCAGGCGACGCCGTAGACGGAGAGCAGAGCGACCATGCCCGAGCGGAAGACCTGGCTGTTGCCGACCTCCTTCGCCTTCACCTTGCAGAAAAGGAGGATGGCTGCAGCAATCAGAAGCATGATCATCTGGATGACCTCGGTCATGTCGATCGCCTTCATCTGCCCGAGCTTATCGGGAAAGTGCGGCAGAAGATCGGGATCGTTGCCAAGGATCGCGATGACAAGGATGCCGAAGAAGAAAATGAACATCGCATGGTAATACGAGCGCGGCAATTCCTGCCCCTGGAGACTCTCCGATTCGCCGTAGACATACTCCTTGTTCTTCGGATCCTTGATGAACTCTTGGAACGCCTCGTCCTTTTCCAAATCCTTGCCGCGGCGGTAGCTCCAGAGCGCCGCGCAGACGACGCCCGTCAAAGTCGCCGGAATCGTCACGCCGAGCACCTGCAGCACGGAGACATGGTGCCCCGCCTGCGCCATAAAGGCGATGATGGAAACAACCGCAACAGACACGGGCGAGCCGCATATTCCCATCTGCGCCGCGACGGAAGAAACCGCCATTGGGCGCTCGGGGCGGATGCCCTGTTTGATTGCCACGTCGTAGATGATGGGGAACATCGTGTAGACGACGTGCCCCGTGCCGCAGAGCACCGTCAGGAGCCACGTCGTGACGGGTGCGAAGATCGTGACCTGCTTCGGGTTGTTGCGCAGAAGCCTCTCTGCGTACTTGAGCATGACCGTGAGGCCGCCCGAAGTCTGCAAAAAGCCCGCGCATGTGACAACTGCGAGAATCGTCAGCATGACGGAGATCGGCGGCACGCCCGGCTGGTAGCCGAAGACGAAGGTGTAGACGGCAAGTCCGATGCCGCTGATGACGGCAAGCCCGATGCCGCCGTGGTGCACGCCGAAGAGCAGACAGCCGAGCATCACGAGAAAGCCGAGAACCATTTCCATAAAGATTCCTCCTAAAATTCCACGGGAGCGGTGCAAGAAGACGCCTTCCCAAACAGCCTTGATCGGGGAAACCAAAATCCTTCCCTCCGTATGGAATTTCAGAAGCCTTGCCGATCATATAACACGATTATAATACAATAATCATCCACAGGCAATAAAAAGAGGACGCAGCAGCGCCCCCCCTGAAGAAAAATTTCCCTTCATTCCTCAATACTTGCGATGTTCCTTCACATAGTCGACGGGACGGCTCCAATCGACGTGGACGTCCGTCGCTTCCCAAAGACGCGTCAGAGCCGTCTTGAAGCTCTCGACATCGGCCGTCGGGTCGATCATTTCCTTGCTGAAGTCGCGCAGATTCTCGTGCGGCACGCCGATCTCATGCTTCTCGGCCAGATATTTTTCCACGGCGCAACGGCCGTCCTCATCATCCAAGACGACGGTCACCGCCTTCTTTTCCGTATCGTATTCGATGTAGCCGAGATCCTTCTTGTACTGAATCGCTACGCTGTAAGTCGTTGACACGCTTTATCACCTTTCCTTATCTTCATTTTTCCGCTATACTATATATACGATAGAAAATCCGCCGGCTCAGCGGCAATGTTCTCTCCATCTACACAAAGAAGGTGCTCTTCATGTATTCCGAATACCTCATGCTGCTCCTGATCCTCGCCCTCGGCATCATCGGTCACAATACGACGGTCGCCTATGCCGTCATCATCGTGCTCGTTCTGAAGCTTCTCGGGCTGACGGCAATGCTCGACATCCTTTCCGTCAATGGGCTGAACTGGGGCATCGTGCTCCTTTTGGCTGCCATCCTCGTGCCGATTGCAACGGGCGACGTGACCATCGCCAACATGATCGACGCCTTCAAGAGTCCCCTAGGCGTCGCCGCCATCGTCTGCGGCGTCCTCGCCGCCATGGCGGGCGGCGGCGGCGTCGAGCTGCTGAAGAACGATCCGCACATCGTCGCCGCACTCATCATCGGCACGATCATCGGCGTGTGCTTCTTCAAGGGCGTCGCCGTCGGGCCTCTGATCGCGGGCGGCATGACCTACGCACTGATGAAGCTCTTCGCCTCTATCAAATAGCTCGCTCACCTCAGCCAAGCTGCATCCCGGCACATCTTCTCACCGCCTATAATCCTACGGCTTTCATTCCAGCAGTTTGCGCATCGCCTTGGCATTCTCCTTGGCGGTGCACTTCTTGTCGTAGAGGGCGACCGCCTTGTCCTGCTCTGCCTCATCCTTTGCGAGCACAAGCTCGACGCGCTCGCCGAGGATGCGCTTCGCCTGGCGCAGCACAAGCTCCATCGAGGAATCGCCCGCGACGATCACATACGTTCGCGCGAGGTCGCTGTGCGCCGCGTGCAGGAGTTCCGCTACCGACGGGCATTCCTCGCGCCTGCCCGGCACGATGACGTTCGCGCCGAGTTCCGTCAGGCGCAGGCCGCGTGCCGCATCCGACGCGACGGCGAGGAGCGCGACAGGGAGCAGCGATTCGTAGTCTGCCGTCAGAGCATGCGCCTCCGCCATATCCGTCACGCGGAACGACCGCAGCTTGCCCCAGCCGATCGCCTGCTCGACGACGACGCCCGGATGATCGGTGTGCACATGGACGAGCAGGGAGCGCTCATCGTGCACGACGGCGACGAAGCGGCACTCCTCCTGCAGGCGATGCTCGACGTCACGCGCACGCGCCTTGCTTCCAATGATGCGGAACGTCACGCAGTACGGGCGCACGAGGTCGCGGCGCGGGTCGGGAATCGAGAGCCGATCTTCGCCCACGCCGAGCGACAGGCTCACAGCCGGCGAAACGAAGTGCCCGTCGAGCCCCTTCATACAGCCCTGCAAAAACGTCTGCATGACGAGCGCCCCCGGCTCTTCGCGCTTTTCCTCCGCCAGAGCCTTCCTGCCTTCGTCGATCGCCGCCTGCAGGATCTCCGATATCGGAAGATTCGCGCGCACCGCATGGTACGCGCCCTTCGCCACCGCCTTGGCAGCAGCGACGAGCACCGTTTCCACCGTCGGAGGCAGCACGCGCTGCGCGTAGAGAATACCGTACTGGAACGCCTTGCCGAATTCCGACGAAGTCGCGTCGTTCTTTCCCGACAGCCCCTTCGCGATGCCGCGCAGGAGCTGTGCGAGCACGACGCCCGACGTACCTCGCGCGCCGAGCACCGCCGCACTCGCTACACGCCTCGCAAGGCCACCGATGCTCTCATCCTTCACGTCGACGAGCGGCATGACCGCCGCGCCCATCGTGCGCAGCACATGCGTGCCCGGAAGCGCCGAGCGCTCCCCCTGCCTCTTTCTTGAAAGCGCGTCAATGCCCTCGTATTCCAGAAGAAACTCCCCGTAAGCGCCGCTCAACATGCGTTTGAAATCGCTTCCCGTAATGACTTCTCGATTGCCCGTCATAGGATCCCTTCTCTCCATTCAAATAATTTGTAGAAAATTTCCTGCAAGAAACAGGATTCCTTTATAGTATTCGCGAAATAAGAGAATTAACCTTCTATAAAACTTCAATAAATCCATTTCCGCAATTAATTTACCATGAAAGTCCAAGAAGTCAAGCCCAGAGGGCGCAGACTGATTGGCTCTTTCATGTAAGGGCGGCGCACAACGTCCACGAAGCGGACGTTGTGCGTGCAGTTTAGCGCGAAAGGCGCAGGAGAAGCACCGGCAAATGCCTGCGCCGTGCGGAAGCGAGACGAGCAAAGGAGTCATTCGATGCCTAGAACAAGAAAGACCTCGGCGAAAACAAAAGAACTGAAAGATCTTGCCACGGAAGCCATTGTTTCCGAAGCCGCCTCAGGCGAGAGCGTTCCTCCAAGCGAAACGGAAACTGCGGGGACGCAGACCTCTGCACTCTCCGCACCGGATGCGGCAAAGACACGAGAAGAAACCGCTGCCAATGCAAACGATACGGCAGCGGTCGTCGCAAAGGACGAAGCGAACGACGCTGCAGATGAAACGCCTATCGATACGGTAAAACCCGCCGCCAAGAAGCGCGGCAGGAAGCCCGCCGCCAAGACGGCGACGAGGAGCACGCGCGCCAAGGGCACGAAAGCTGCCGCCAAGAAGACGACGAAGCGCACCGCCAAAAAGAATACTGCCGAAACCACGACTGCAGGAACGAAGAAGAAGCCGCACGGCGAGCCGATCTTCGCGCTCGACATCGGCACGCGCAGCATCATCGGCATCGTCGCTGAAAAACTCGACAACGAGCAGATGCGCATCCTCGCGACTGTGCGCCGCGAGCACAAGACGCGCGCCATGCTCGACGGCCAGATTCACGACGTGCCGCAGGTCGCCGACCTCATCCGCGAGGTCAAGCGCGAGTTGGAAAAGACGACAGGACCTTTGAAGTCCGCCTCCGTCGCCGCCGCCGGCCGCGCCCTCTACACCATGACCGCCGAAGCCTCCGTCGAGATCAACGGCGTCATCACCGACGAGCAGCAGCGCGCCCTCGACTTCTCGGGCGTGCAGGCAGCGCAGGCGAAACTCGCCAGTTCCAAGGACATCGAAGACCCTGGCCGCTACTACTGTGTCGGCTACAGCACGATCCAGTACACGCTCGACGACATCCCCTTGAAGAGCCTCGTCGGTCAGCGCGGCAAGATCGCCAGAGCGACCGTCATCGCCACCTTCCTGCCGCGCCAGGTCATCGACTCCATGCAGTCGGCCCTGCGGGACGTCGGCCTTGAGATGCACGCGCTGACCTTGGAGCCGATCGCCGCCATCAACGTCCTCATTCCGCCGACGATGCGCCACCTGAACCTCGTGCTCGTCGACATCGGCGCGGGCACGTCCGACGTCGCCATCACGAAGAACGGCTCCATCATCGCCTACGGCATGGTGCCTCTGGCGGGCGACGAGATCACCGAGGCCATCAGCCAGCGCTACCTCCTCGACTTCAACGTGGCGGAAGCAGTCAAGCGCAACGCCTCCGCCGGACGAGAATCAAAATTCACCGACATCCTCGGCACGGAATACGACCTCGGCCCCTCCGACGTCATCGGCCCCATCATGCCGAACATCCAGAACCTCGCCGACTCCATCGCACGTCAGGTGCTCGAACTCAACGGCGACTCGCCGCAGGCCGTCATGCTTGTCGGCGGCGGCTCACAGACTCCGGGACTCGCCGCGCTCGTATCGAAAGCGCTTTCCGTGCCCGAAAACCGCGTCGCCGTGCGCCATCCCGAGAGCGTCATCGGCGTCGAGGCCATCCCCGAAGAGCTGCAGACGCCCGATGCCGTCACGCCCTTAGGCATCTTGAAGATCGCCTCGATCAACCTGCTGCACTTCCTCTCCGTCTACGTCAACGAGCAGGAGATCAACCTCTTCAACTTCCGCGACCTCACCGTCTCCGACGCCCTTCTGAATGCCGGCATCCAGCTCAAGAAATACAACGGCCGTCCCGGACTCGGCCTCATGGTCACGGTCAACGGCGAGAAGAAATTCTTCCCCGGCTCGCTTCCCTCCATGGCGATCCTGAAGCTCGACGGCGAGGACACGACGCTCGACGCCCTCGTCAAGGCGGGCTGCCGCATCACCGTCGCCCACGGCAAGGACGGCGAGACGCCCGAAGTGCGCCTCGCCGACGTCCTGCAGATCGAGCCGGACTTTCCGCTCGAAATCAACGGCAAGGAGACGCACATCCACCAGGCCGCCTACGTCAACGGCGAAGCCGCCAAGCCAGACCGCCTGCTCGCCGACAATGACATCGTCGAGAGCAAGGAACCGCGCACTTTGGGTGAAGCCCTGAAGGCCGCCGGCTACCCGCCGACGGGCCGCAAGATCCGCTACACGCTCAACGACAACAACGCGCAGTACGTCGTATCGCCCGAAATCCTGCTGAACGACGCACCCGCGACGATCTCCGAGCCGATTCACGAAGGCGATCGCATCGAATATCAGATGACGGCAGAACCAAAGCTCAGCGACGTGCTCGACATCTCGCGCCTGCAGGCTGCCGTCACCATTACCTACAACGATCAGGAATACGAAATTCCTTCCGCCTCCCTGGAACTTGAGGTCAACGGACACAAGGCGTCGCCCGGCACCTACCTCGAAGACGGCAGCGTCGTCTACTATAGGATTTCTGAAAAAAAAGCGACGACCGTCAACGAAGCTCTGCTCGCCGTCGGCTTCGAGCCGCCGCCCGCCACGAGCCGCGTCAGCGTCTCCATCTTCGTCAACCGCCGTCCCGTCGTCTTCACCGACCCCATCAAGAACGGCGACCGCCTCGACATCGTCATCAAGCCCCTGCCTGCACCTACAGCTCCCGCGAGCTT
>ERZ773022.2129-NODE-2129-length-12343-cov-4.846517_pt1 | contig 12343 bp, 7 predicted proteins | sample MGYA00580839_ERZ773022 | MGnify/ENA primary metagenome ERZ773022 (study PRJEB29015, sample SAMEA2738020) | human oral metagenome | biome: human oral; feature: human-associated habitat; material: dental | place: China | collected 2044 ... | reverse complement strand
AACTTACATATTCTATTACCTACAAAAACACCACAGGTGAGAAGGTAACAGCAACTATAACAGATAAGATTCCGCAGTTTACAGAATTTGTGTCAGCAGATAATGGCGGAACCTTTAAGGATGGAACAGTTACTTGGGTTAAGGAAGTAGAAAAAGATAAGAGCTTAACTGTTACATTTAAGGTAAGAGTAAAGAAAGATGTAAACGGAGAGGTTCTAAAGAACAAAGCTAAGGTAAATGACGGTAAAAACGAATATGACACTAATGAAGTAACAAATCCAACTCCAACAAAACCTAAGAAGGAAGTGTTCAAATCAGGAACAACTACTAATATAGATGGCAAGAGAGTTGAAGCAGGAGAGGAACTTACATATTCTATTACCTACAAAAACACCACAGGTGAGAAGGTAACAGCAACAATCAAGGATAAGATTCCACAGTTTACAGAATTTGTGTCAGCAGATAACGGCGGAACCTTTAAGGATGGAACAGTTACATGGGTTAAGGAAGTTGAAAAAGACAAGAGCCTAACTGTTACATTAAAGGTAAGAGTTAAAAAAGATGTAAATGGAGAGATCATAAAGAACAAAGCTAAGGTAAATGACGGTAAAAACGAATATGACACTAACGAAGTGACAAATCCGACGCCAACAAAGCCTAAGAAAGAAGTCTTTAAGAGCGGAACAACCACAAACATCGACGGTAAGAAGGTAAAAGCGGGAGAAGAATTAACTTACAAGATAACCTACAAAAATACCACAGGAAAAGAAGCTGATGTAACCATAACAGATAAAGTTCCAAAGTATACGAAGTTCATATCTGCAGATAACGGCGGAGTATATAAAGGAGGAGTTATAAAGTGGAGAAAGACATTAAAAGAAGGTGAAAGCTGGACAGTAAGCTTCAAGGTAAAGGTTGATGAAAAGGTTAGTGGTGAAGTGATTAAAAACGTAGCCAAGGTAAGAGACGGAGAAAATGAGTTTACAACAAACGAAGTAACAAATCCGACACCTGTAAAACCTAAGAAACCGAAAACAGGAGATGATACCAATATGATGATGTTATTTATGCTTCTTTTGGGATCCTTTGGAGCTGCAGTGCCTGTAGCAAGACGTAGAAGGAAGAACAAGTAGTGTAGATACAAAATCGGGTATCTGATAGACAAGCTAACTCACTTTAAGTATTTTAAATGAAAAATCCCGGGATGAACTTATAATGTTCATCTTGGGATTTTTCTTGTGGTTGAAAATAGAGTTGTTAAATCAGAGTCGAAACAGGTCGATATAAATTTGGACAGATGCTGCCATACATAATGCCTATATACAGGATTTTTTGTCGTAAACTATAATTTTTTATGATATAATAAATAGGCTAATTTTATTAAGTGAAAAATGATAATCAGAGGGAAATATTTAGAGGTTGATATGGCGGAAGGCATTAGGATAAATAAATACATCGCTCAGAAAGGAATCACCAGCAGGAGAAAAGCGGATGACTTGGTATCCAATGGAAATGTGAAGATAAATGGGATTACGATAAGAGAATTAGGATACAGAGTTATGCCCGGTGATTTGGTAGAAGTAAATGGAGCGACTTTGACCGGAATGGAAAAAAAGGTATATATAGCTTTAAATAAACCCTTGGGATATGTTACGACGGTAAAAGATCAGTACGATCGACCGACGGTAATGGATATAGTGACCGATATCAATGAAAGGCTGTTTCCCGTGGGCAGACTCGATTACAATACTACGGGGTTGCTCATACTGACAAATGACGGAGATCTGGCATACAGACTGACACATCCGAGGCACGAAATAGTCAAAACTTATAGAGCATTGGTTTCAGGATATCTGTCAGATGGAAAAATTGCTAAATTGAGAAAAGGAGTCGACATAGGTGGATTCGTTACCTCGGAAGCTGACGTGAAACTAATCAGGCAGATGAAGAACAGCACCTTGGTGGAAATAGGTATAAGAGAGGGGAAAAACAGACAGATCAGAAAGATGTTCAGAGCAGTCGGATGCCCCGTACAGCAGCTGGAGAGAACAGCTATTGGAAATATAAAGCTTGGCAGGCTATTACAGGGACATTACAGGAAATTAAAAGGCGATGAAATAGAATATATTCAAAATTGCTGAAAGGAAAATCACAGGTGAATTTTCAATTATGAGATTTAAATCCGGTGAAGAGAAGCTTTAGTAAAGAGAATGTGAGAAGGAATATGACAAATCATAACAGAGCAGTTGAAAATGAAAATAAAAGTGCACAAAATATCGATGAAGAAATAAAAAATGAGCCGGAGAGCGGAGAAAGTTGCGTGAGAACACCTGATGTTCAAAGCAGGAAAAAGAGAACTTTATATGGCATTGTAGCCGTTCTCAGCCTGATAGTATTTTTTATCAGCATGTTGCCATTGGCAGTTGCAAAGATCAACGTAGGTGTTGTAATACCTGCTGTGGGAAGTATTTTGCTGGCGGTATACTGCTTGCTGTCGCTGAAATTTCCGCTGGAAAACATTCCATGGAAGCAGGAGATGAGCGAGGAATATTTGCAGAGAATAAAAGATGCCAGTGAAAAGCAGAGAACTCGGAAAACGAAATTCAGAAAAAGCATAATTTTGGGAATCAAAAAAGAGGAGTTGGAAGAGTTCGACAAGAGCGAGGAAAATTACATTCCGGGCATGCTCATGAGCAGAGAAAAACGAGTCCTGATCGACAGAGCTGTATGGACGCTGGTCGCAATTGCAGTGTTTATGACAGGTGTAATATCGTATATGATGTTAAAGGGTTACACCAAGTTTGAAGGCAAATACAGGGGACAGACAGTGGTCGTTTTGGGTGCCAAGGTCAATGGAAATAAACCGTCACAGAGTCTCAGATACAGGTTGGACGGAAGCATTAAAATATTGAAGGCGCACAAGGATGCGAAATGCATAGTTTCAGGAGGACAGGGCAAGGGTGAAACTGTGGCGGAGGCTGATGTTATGAGGGAATATCTCTTGAAAAACGGCATTGAAAGAGATAGAATTTTCATTGAGAACAAATCGAAAAATACCAGACAGAATATAGAGTTTTCAAAGGAATTGGCAAAGAAGAACAATCTGAGTCAAAAGTTTATAGTGGTCACAGACAAGTATCATCTGTACAGAGCGAGTACTTACTGCAAGGTTCTGGGAATAGAGTTTTACGGATACGGAGTTAAAACCAGGAAAGACCTTGTCATATCATACTGGACAAGGGAGATGATGGCTGTATTTTATGAGCTCATTTTAGGATAGAGTTAAAGTTTATATGTCTAGGGGAGGTAAATGTGAAAGAAGAGAAGCAAATTATTCAAGTTGAGGAAAAGGTCCCTTTGTTAAAGGGCATTCCGTTGAGCATACAGCACACCTTTGCCATGTTCAGCGCATCGGTGCTGGTACCGTGGTTATTCGGAATAAATCCTGCCATAGTACTTCTCATGAACGGAATCGGAACGCTGATATTCATATTCATGACGAAGGGAAAATCCCCTGCCTATCTAGGTTCAAGCTTTGCGTTTTTATCGCCGACATTTTTAATTTTAGCAGATAAAAATCTGGGATATCAATATGCCCTCGGAGGATTTGTGATAACGGGACTGATCTTTATCTTCGTCGCTGTAGTGATAAAATTTGTCGGAACAAAATGGATAAATATCGTGTTGCCGCCGGCAGCTATGGGTCCTATCGTAGCATTGATAGGTCTTGAGTTGGCAGGAACAGCTGCGAGCAATGGAGGGCTCATAATAAAGGAAGGATATGATAAAATAAATCCCAAGTTTGTAGCGGTGTTTGCGGTTACACTGGCAGTTGCCGTGTTCGGACAGGTGATTTTCAGAGGATTCGCCGCAGCCATTGCGATTTTAATAGCCATAATAGCAGGATATATCGTAGCGATATCCATGAACATAGTGGATTTTTCACCGGTGGAAACGGCAAAATTGTTTGCGGTTCCGAATTTCATGGTTCCCAAGTTCAGCATAGAAGCTGTTTTAATCATAATACCGGCATCCTTAGTAGTCATATCCGAGCACATAGGGCATCAGGTTGTAACCAGTGAAATAGTGGGAAGGGATTTGATAAAAGATCCCGGTTTACACAGATCTCTGGGTGCGGACGGAGTTTCAACGGTTTTATCAGGTCTTTGCGGTTCAGTTCCAACTACCACTTACGGTGAGAATATCGGCGTTATGGCTGTGACTAAGGTGTACAGCGTATGGATCATAGGCGGAGCTGCCATATGCTCCATAATATTAGCGTGGATAGGCAAGGCATCGGCTTTAATTCAGACTATCCCGGCACCTGTGATGGGAGGAATAAGTTTTCTGCTGTACGGAATGATTGCGGCGTCAGGTTTGAGACTTTTAGTAGATGAGAAAGTGGACTATGCCAGACCGAGAAATTTAGCACTGACAGCGGTTATATTCGTAGTTGGGCTATCCGGTGCGTTCATACAGATTGGCAGCGTGAAATTGACAGGAATGGCACTTGCCACTGTGGTCGGTGTAGTTCTGGGATGCATATTCGCCTTGATAGATAAATTGGGGTTGGCAAATGATGTGGAGAAAGATTCCGATAAATAGACAACGGAAGTAAGATAAATAGGTAATCGAAGTAAGATGAATGGTTGACCGGAACGATATAAAGCCGAGAAAAATGAAGTCGGGATGCACGATTGATATGTATCTGTCAGGTATACAGTGACATGTCAGTGCGTCCCGGCTTTTTGTATATACCTGTAGCATGGATAACTGAAAGAGATAATTTTTTAAGTAAAATGAAAAAATGAGATAATCGATAAGAGAATGGTAACAATACAGCTGTAAAGATAAAATATGAGGCTAAAAACTTTTATTTTTAGCCGATTTATAGTATACTAGATAGGTTAATAAGGAGGAATGAAACACATGGAAGATCATATATGGTCCATATGTATGATAGTAATATTATTGATTATGTCAGCGTATTTTTCAGCCACCGAGACAGCGTTCACATCGCTGAACAGAATCAAGTTGAAAAATATTGCAAGCGACGGGAACAATAAGGCTAAAAGAGTTTTGGAGCTGTCTGAAAACTACGATAAACTCCTGACCACGATTCTCATCGGAAACAACATAGTGAACATCATGATGACTGCTGTTTCAACGGTGCTTTTCATAGAGCTTTACGGTCAATACGGAGCCAGCATATCCACAGCGGTGATAACGGTGATAGTACTTATATTCGGAGAAATATCACCCAAGAGCTTGGCAAAAGAAAGCCCCGAAAAGTTTGCGATGCTGGTCGGTCGCAGCATAAAAATCTGCATGGTGATACTGACACCTCTGAACTATATTTTCGCAAAGTGGAAGGGAATCCTTGCAAAGGTGTTCAAGGTAGGAAGTGAAAACACTATCACGGAAGATGAGATAAAGACCATAGTGGAAGAGGCGGAAGTCGTAGGCGGTATAGAAGCGGAGCAAAGCGAACTGATACAGAACGCCATAGAATTTAACGAATTGACTGCGGAAGAGGTGATGACGCCTCACGTGGACATAGAAGCCATAGATATAACCATGGGTGAGTACGAAGTTGCTGAAATATTCAAAAAAACAGGATATTCCAGATTGCCCGTATACGAGGATGACTTGGATAAAATTCTCGGAGTCTTAAATCAAAAGGATTTTCACAACTATATCATAGGAAGCAACAAAACCATTTCAGATTTTGTAAAGCCTGTGGCGTTTGTGGCAGGGACGATGAAAATTGCGACACTTCTCAAAAAATTACAGGCTATGAAAGCCCACATTGCGATAGTCGTAAACGAGTACGGCGGAACGGAGGGCCTGGTCACCATGGAAGACATCATAGAAGAGTTGGTCGGAGACATTTTCGACGAACACGATGCGATAATGTCTCAGGAGGTCACGTTGTTGCAGAATGGAAGTTACAGAGTTATGTGCAACGCAAATGCCGCAAAGATATTCGATTACTTCGGAATAGACCAGGAGCCGGAAGCCAATACCATAAATGGATGGGTGGTGTTGCAGCTGGACAAATTGCCCGAAAAGGGAGATGTGTTTGAAGCGCAATACGGAAACAAGCATATGAAAGTTAAAGTCACCAAGGCGACAGCCAGAAAGGCGATTGAAATAAATTTGAAGATTGCGGAAGTTGAAGAACGCGAAGAAGAATAAAGGGAGGAAGACCTCGACCGAAATCTTGTAAAGAGCGAAATTAACTTAAGAACGATAACCGGATGTAGGAAAGGAATTATACAATGGGACTGATGGAAAAAATCTTTGGGGATTTAAATGTCAAGGAAGTTAAGAAAATTGAAAAGATTGTTGATAAAATTGAAGCTCTGGACGAAGAGATGCAGGCTTTGACCGATGAGGAGCTACAGGAAAAGACTCCGGAGCTGAGAGAAAGGTTGGCTGACGGAGCCACGTTGGACGACATATTGCCACAGGCATTTGCAGTGTGCAGAGAAGCTGCTTTCAGAACTTTGGGTATGAAGCATTTCAGAGTGCAGCTAATAGGGGGAGTAGTATTACACCAGGGCAGGATCTCCGAAATGAAAACGGGGGAAGGTAAAACCTTAGTTGCCACTTTACCGGCATATTTGAATGCACTTGAGGGAAAAGGCGTTCACGTTGTAACGGTAAATGATTACCTGGCGAAGAGAGACTGTGAAACCATGGGAAAATGTTATAAATTTTTAGGTTTGACAGTAGGATGTGTGGTTCACGGAATCTCGGAAGAGGAGAGAAGAGAGGCATACAGAGCGGATATCACATACGGTACTAACAACGAGTACGGCTTCGATTACCTGAGAGATAACATGGTAACATATCAGGAAGAGATGACTCAGAGAGAATTGAACTTCGCCATAGTCGACGAGGTTGATTCCATTCTGATAGATGAAGCCAGAACACCGCTCATCATTTCAGGTAGAGGAGATGATTCTACGGAGCTGTACAAGATTGCCGATCGATTTATCAGAACTTTGCAGATAGAAGAAGATTACACCTATGAAGAGAAAGACAAGCAGGTGATGCTCACCGAAGACGGGATTCAAAAGTGCGAAGAATACTTTAAAATAGATAACTTTGCGGATCCTGAGAACATGGAAATAAATCATCACGTGATGCAGGCGTTGAAGGCGCACGTGGTCATGCACAAAAACATAGACTATATAATAAAAGAAGGTGAAATAGTAATCGTAGACGAATTTACAGGTCGTCTCATGTTCGGAAGAAGGTATAGCGACGGGCTTCATCAGGCTATTGAATCCAAGGAAGGGCTGACAGTCAGAGCTGAATCGAAGACGCTGGCAACTATTACGCTGCAGAACTATTTCAGAATGTATCAAAAACTTTCAGGAATGACAGGTACGGCAAAGACCGAGGAAGACGAGTTCAGAGATATCTACAACATGGACGTAGTTGTGATTCCAACTAATAAGCCCGTCATAAGGGAAGATAGGCAAGATGCGATTTATACCACAGAAAAAGGAAAATTCAAGGCCATTGCCGAGAGGGTAATCGCAGCTCACAGCAAGGGACAGCCTGTTTTGGTAGGTACGATTTCAATTGAAAATTCCGAATTGATAGCAGATATGCTGAGAAAAAGAGGCGTGAGAAATTTAAATATTTTGAATGCGAAGAATCATGAAAAAGAGGCTGAAATAATAGCACAGGCAGGTAGAGAAGGTGCTGTTACAATAGCTACCAACATGGCAGGTAGAGGTACCGACATAATCTTGGGCGGTAACCCTGAGTTCGAGGCGAAGAAAGAGATGACGAAACAGGGGTTTTCTGCCGAGATGATAGCGGATGCATCGGCTTTAACTCCTACGAAAGACGAAGAAATTTTAGCAGCCAGAGAGACTTTCGATAAACTGCACAAACATTTTAAGAGAGAGAGAGCTGAAGAGCAAAAGAGGGTTATCGAAGCAGGTGGTCTATATATCATAGGTACTGAAAGACACGAATCCAGAAGAATCGATAATCAGCTGAGAGGTCGTTCGGGTAGACAAGGTGACCCGGGTGAAACCATTTTCTGCATAGCTATGGAAGACGAGCTGTTGAGATTGTTCGGTGGAGAAAGAATGATGGCGATCGTACAGAGAATGGGCATTGAAGAAGATGAGGCCATCCAGACGAGAATGATTACGAGATCAATTGAAAATGCTCAGAAAAAAGTTGAAGGAAAGAACTTTGGAATAAGAAAATACGTATTGCAGTACGACAATGTAATGAACAAGCAGAGAGAAATCATCTATGGAGAAAGAAAGAAGGTTCTCCTCGGGGAAAACTTGAGAGATTACATTGAAAATATGACGGATGAGCTGATCGAAAACATAATCACGCCGATTACGTTGGACAGCAAGTATCCCGAAGAATGGGATTTTGATGTGATGGTCAGAAATTTGAGGCAGATTTCAGCCAGATTCGGTGGAATAGATACGAGTAAAGAGTCTCTTGCAAATATGGACGGCGAAAACTTGGTGAAGGCGGTTCAGGAAAAATTCTATGAAATTTACAATGACCACGAGGCTGAAATCGGTGAGGACAGAATGAGAGAGCTGGAACGCATGATTCTTTTAAAGGTTGTGGACAGCAAGTGGATGGATCACATAGACGCTATGGAACAGCTTAAGAGCGGTATAGGACTCAGAGGAATAGGACAGCAGGATCCGGCTGCGGCATATGCAAAAGAAGGATTCGATATGTTCGACGAGATGATCGCATCTATCAAGGAAGATACAGTTAAATTCTGCTACAATGTAACTTTGGATACCAGTTCGGAAAGAAAAGATGTGATAGGTAAAGGCGAAGAGAAAAAAGAAGACGTTTCGGATATTGAAAGGGAATTCATGACCGAGCAGATGGGGATGTCCGTACATGCTGTGGAAGAGTACGAAGAAGAGGAGCAGAAGAGAGAGCCGATTCAAAGGGAACATCCGAAAGTCGGAAGAAATGATCCGTGTCCATGTGGAAGCGGAAAAAAGTATAAACATTGTCATGGAAGGTAAAAAGATATCAGTTGAGGTTAAAATGTTCAATATAGAAGAAATAAAAGGATCGATAAATCAGTATAAAGATATTCTGTCAGAAATCGGAGACTCTCTTTGACCCGGCAGGCTTACAAAAGGAAAGTCAGGCTCTGGAAGCAAAGACCATGGAGCCTGACTTCTGGTCGGATAACGCCAAAGCTCAGGAAATCCTGAGGCGGAAGAAGTTTGTGGACGATAGGATTTCCGCCTTTGCAGGCTTGCAAAAGGCCATGGAAAATTTGGAATTTTCTATGGAGCTCTGGGAGATGGAGCCGGATGGGGAAGTGGAAGCTGAGATTTCGGAGCAATGGGATAAATTCACAAAAGATGTGGAGAATTTTAAAATAGAGACATTGCTCGACGGCGAATATGACGGAAACAATGCCATATTGTCAGTTCATGCAGGCTCGGGAGGAACGGATGCACAGGATTGGGCGGAAATGCTGTATAGAATGTACAGCAGATATGGAGAAAAAAAGGGATACAAAGTAAAACTGCTGGATATGCAGGAGGACACGGAAGGTGGAATAAAATCAGCGACGCTTCTATTTGAAGGATTGAATGCTTACGGGTATTTGAAAAACGAAAAGGGAGTTCACAGAGTGGTTAGAATTTCTCCTTTCGACTCTTCAGGCAGAAGGCATACTTCATTTGCTTCCATAGACGTGATGCCGGAAATAGAGGACGATTTGGAAGTTGAAATAGATTCGGATGATTTGAGAATAGATACGTTCAGATCCAGCGGAGCCGGTGGACAACATGTAAATACGACGGATTCGGCAATCAGAATAACCCATATTCCGACCAATATCGTCGTATCCTGTCAAAATGAGAGATCTCAACACCAAAACAGGGAAATGGCGATGAAAATGCTGATTTCGAAATTGGTAGAACTGAAAGAGCAGGAGCATCAGGACAACATTAAAAATCTACAGGGAGACTACTCACAGATAACGTGGGGAAGTCAGATCAGATCATATGTATTTCATCCTTACACCATGGTAAAAGACCATAGAACGGGAGCGGAAGCGGGAAATGTGGACAAGGTGATGGACGGAGACTTGGATTATTTCATAAATGAAAAACTGAAACAGAGGTAATGATGGATATTTTAAAAAAGTTAGCGGAAGAATTTAAGATAAGGGAAAGTCAGGTAGAAGCAACAGTAGGCTTGATAGATGAAGGCAACACCATTCCCTTTATCGCCAGATATAGAAAAGAAGTTACAGGGGCGTTGAGCGATGAAGTGCTCAGGGAACTGGGACAGAGATTGGAATATCTGAGAAATCTGCAAACTAGAAAAGAAGAAGTTGTAAGGCTCATAATGGAGCAGGAAAAATTGACACCTGAACTCGAAGATGAAATCAATGCGGCGGAAACTCTGCAAAGGGTGGAAGATTTATATAAACCTTACAAGAAAAAGAAGGCTACGAGGGCTTCCAAGGCGAGGGAAAAAGGCCTCGGAGATTTTGGAGATGCCATTATAAATCAGCTTGTAACAGAGGAGAGCATAGAAGAATTTGCCGAGAAGTTTATAAATTCAGAGCTGGGAGTGGAGACGACAGATGATGCCATTGCAGGAGCTATGGATATAGCGGCGGAATACGTGTCTGACAACGCCGATATAATCACAGAAATCAGAGAATTTGCAGCATCCAAGGGGGTTGTCAAAGTAGAGGGCACGAATGCGGAAGAAAAGTCAGTGTATGAGATGTACTACCAATATGAAGAAGCCGTATCTAAAATCCCAAACCACAGAATATTGGCGATTAACCGAGGAGAAAAAGAGAAATTTTTAAAGGTGAAAATCGCTTTAGATTCGCAGCAGGCAGAAGATATAATCGTAAAAAGTGCCGATGTCAACGAAAAATCCGCATTTTATACAGCTTTCATAGAAGCCATAAAAGACAGTTATAAGAGGCTTATATATCCTTCCGTGGAGAGAGAAATCAGAAATATGTTGACAGAGAGGGCAGAGGAAGAGGCGGTGAAAGTATTTGCAAAAAATACGGAAAAGCTGTTGATGGCACCAGGAGTCAAACATGCCAGAATAATTTCCATAGACCCCGGATACAGAACTGGATGCAAGGTGGCAGTCTTGGATGAAACGGGCAAACTGCTGGCTTATACGACTATATATCCGACAAAACCGAGAGAGGATGTAAAGGGAACGGAAAAAGTTCTGGAAAAGCTGTGTGAAAAATACGATATTAACATCATCGTAATAGGAAACGGAACTGCCAGCAGGGAGACTGAAGAAGTGGTTTCAAACTTCATCAAGAAAAGTGGCAGAAACTTGAAATACACCATAGTAAACGAGGCGGGAGCTTCGGTTTATTCCGCTTCAAAGCTGGCAAGTGAAGAGTATCCAGATTTGGACGTTACAACGAGAGGAGCCATGTCCTTGGGTCGCAGGTTGCAAGATCCTTTGGCTGAACTTGTAAAAATTCCGACAAAGAGCATAGGAGTGGGGCAGTATCAGCACGATATAAACCAGAAAAACTTGGAAAACGCATTGGAAGATGTAGTCGAAAGATGCGTTAATCGAGTCGGAGTTGACTTGAACACCGCATCGCCGTCTCTTTTGGGATATATTGCGGGAATAAACTCTTCCATAGCGAAAAACATAGTGAATTTTAGAGAAGAAATCGGGAAATTTACCGATAGAAATCAACTCAAGAAAGTGCCTAAGCTGGGACCTAAAGCCTTCAATCAATGTGCGGGATTCATGCGCATAGAGGAGGGGAAAAATCCATTGGACTCGACTGCTGTACATCCGGAATCATACGATATTACAAACCGCATGTTACAAGTACTGGGAATAGATTTAAAGAGGCTAGGAGAACTGGAAGCCAGGGATTTGGACGAAGCTATTTTGAGGGAATTTGCACCTACAAAGAAATTGAAACACGCGGAAATAAAGAGTTTCAAGGACTTGAAAAATGCGGTAAAAAATCAAAATGATACAAAGGAACTGGAAAAGGCTGTCGAGAATATGGCAAAGAGTCTCGACGTGGGAGAATTTACCATGAAAGATATCGTCGGTGAAATTAAGAAGAAGGGCAAGGACTATGTGGAAGATGCTCCGGAGGTGGTATTCAGAGCCGATGTAACCACTTTTGACGATTTGAAAATCGGAATGGAAATGACGGGGACGGTTAGAAATGTAGTCGATTTCGGAGCCTTTGTGGATATAGGTTTGAAGAACGACGGATTGGTGCACATTTCTCAGATCAGCGACAGATTTATAAAGCACCCGATGGATGCTGTAAGCGTAGGCG
>ERZ773022.2126-NODE-2126-length-12346-cov-4.920104_pt1 | contig 12346 bp, 8 predicted proteins | sample MGYA00580839_ERZ773022 | MGnify/ENA primary metagenome ERZ773022 (study PRJEB29015, sample SAMEA2738020) | human oral metagenome | biome: human oral; feature: human-associated habitat; material: dental | place: China | collected 2044 ... | reverse complement strand
AGGCTCGTCGTTGAGCGGCTCGCTCTTCGACTTGCCGTTTGACGATCCGACACCGCTCGAAGGCCCACCGTCACCCAAAGAGCTGTCGCCGCTCAACGATTTGCTCTTTCCCGAAAACCTGTTGTCGCTCGAAGGTTTGGGCTTGGGAACCGACAAGAAGACAACGGCGAAAAAGATTGACGCAACGATGATGACCAAGCTGCGTCCCTGACGAGCTTCCTTACAGGCCTCGTGTATTCCTTTCCTGATCACAGCACTGTCAGCATCCGCCGAGGGATAACCAACAGCGCCATTCACGTACTTCTCCACTTTATCAGGGCTTTCGACGTCAAAAGAGTCATTGAGCACCGGACGAAGATCGCCGGTAAAGTTCCAGGCAACCGCGTGACATGACGAATACTTGTTGCCAGTCACTCCTGACTCAATCGAAGGCGGAACGAGAAACAGCCAGAAGAACACGGCGAACGCCGCCAAAGCAACGGCGCTCCGGATAATCAGATAGGCTTTCTTAGACAATTTGGTTACCTTTCACTTGATTGACGGGCTGACTTTGGTGTGTATTTCGCCCACAACCGCCTTTGTCGGCTCAGCTTCCGATAGTTCAACGCTTTGCCTCCTTGCCAGACGATTTGAACTGCCGTTCGGCATCAGACGATTCGCCGTCCCCGCTTCCTTTTGGGAGTCGAGGCTTCGGAACTGACACAAAGACGACGGCAAAGACGATCAGCGAGGAAACGATCAGCACGCTGCGCTCCAGACGCGCCTCATGGCAAAGCCGTTGAATATCCCTCCTTATTCTCTCGTTCGCCTCCATCTTGTATGCAATGGCGCCGTCGAGATACTTCTGGACCTTGCTTGGACTCTCGACGTCAAAAGAATCATTGACCAACGGGTCCAGATCGTCGGAAAAGTTCCAGCCAACAGGGTGACAAGACGAGTAAGTGTTTCCGGTCCCAGACTCAATCGAAGGCGGAACAAGAAACAGCCAAAAGAACACGGCGACCGCCGCCAAAGCAACGGCGCTCCGGATAATCAGATAGGCCTTCTTAGACAATTGCGTTTCCTTTTACTCGTTGCGGAGCAGGCTTCGATTCCGCCCAAGGGTCACCTGGATTGCCTTTAATGTAATCCACGGTTTCCTGGAGTCGGCTTCGCGCCTGTGCGTCCTCGCTGACGATTGCTTCGACAGCCAGGTCGAAATTCTTCGCCTCGTTCTCAATGTCGTCGGCGAGGTTCTTTAACAGCTTCTCTATGCGCACATTCAGATCGGAGAATGCGTGCGCCGGACCATAGGAACCAATGCCGATGACTCCGCTTCTCAGAAGACACGTAAACATCGAAACGCGAGGCAGACTGTCCTTAGCTTCGATCACGCTTGTGCGCACATCTCCAAATTTGCGGCAAACGCCTTTCGCTTTTCCGTAGTCCACATTCAACTCAGGAGCCGGTTCTATCGCACTCGAATCGATAGGGTCCATCGTCACGTCATAATATTTTCTATGGTCACTCTGCGACATCGAATCCAGGTTGCCGATCAGCATACTTTCCACCCCCTTTCGGCCTTTACCACGCTCTTATTTATTGCTTCGAAAGCACTCTCGAGCTGGCTTATCGCCGAATCATAGCTATCCACTTTTTCATCGTCAACCATCGCATCTTGAGACGATTTAAGAGTTTGAAGTGCTCTTGATGAAGTTTGAAGAAGCTTTCTCTCTATCACAACCTCTGGTGCTGTAAATATAAGTGCTGCATCAATTGTGGCCGAAACGATCTCAAGAACCATTTTGAAGCCTTCCCGTTCACTCAACGCCAGGGCATCCAAGACCTTGATCCCCTGTTGGAGAGCCTTAACCACGGAAGCGCGCGTTTCTTCGAACATCTTCATTTCGGAGTTCAGTGCTCCGCCAAGCACCATTGTCTTGTCATGAAGACCTCCGGTGACGCTGGCAAGCTTAGCCACAAAAGTCTCAACCTTATGGATAACTTCGCCACTCATGTTCCCTAAAGCTTTTCCAGCCTGGTCAAGGTTGGTAAAGATCGTTCCCCCGCCGGTGGATTTATTGCCGACTGTCTGCGGATCCTTCGCAAGCGGACTTACGGCGGTTATCCACTTCTCGATCTCATTATCGACATTCTTAGGATCAGGAAGTTGTTTCCATGGCTCAACGATCTTGTCTATAGACCAACGAATCTTGTCGAACTCGGACGTGCAATCCGCGCCACTTCCCCCACTGCCGGAGTCGAGAGCTTCTCCGCCTCCCTGACCGTCTATTCCCGGTCTTGCGATATCCCTGTCGCTAGAACCTACAAGAGGTATCGGAAAAGACACCACGTACCTATCGTCCATAATGGTGCAGTGAGATGTAATTCCGGAGTTTTCGGACATCATGTAGGCGTCGATGGCTGATCGCTTCAGATAGCCGACCAGCTCTGGGACATCTGCATAATCGTATTCTTTCTTTGGATCGTAAGCCATGATGGCGACCCTTCCATGGTTGTTGTTTGTTTACGTGATCCATATCGATATGCGCGACCCAACTTTTCGTTGGATAAGAACAACCTACCACTCACCCCAACGGCAATCAATGCCTTTTTTCGAAAGACTTCTGTTTAGCAAAATTTCGCCAACCTGCAGAACTAACTCAAGCAAAATTGCTAGAATATAACATTCTCTAAATAACGCCTACGTATTCATTGGAACAGCCTCGCTTAAGCGCTCTTTCCATCTATGAGAATCATGCCTTCAGAAGTCGTTCCACTGCGAGCCCTCTCACCATTTGGACACGGACGGCCTTGGGCGGTCGCCGAGACGCGAAGCTAGGGAGGCATCCGCCGTTTTCCCTTGGCGGCACTTCGAGGGCGCGCCGATTCATCAGATATGAAGCCACGGCCCTCCCACGTTCACTGCCGCGGGGGGGGGACTGCCGGCAAACAGTTGAGACGCACTATCCGCAGCCGCACTGTCAGACTGCGAGCGTCAGCGCCCCTGCTTGAACAAGTCAGCAAGTTGCGCCGTCGGGATCTGGTTATCCTGCGGCCATTGCATCCGGAAGTCAGTAGCGCGGCATCGACGGATCGACGTAAAGCCACCACTGTTTCAGGCCTCCCGCAACGTTGATCACCTCAACGCCCTCGGCGGCGAGGGCCTTCGCCGCCTGCATCGAGCGGACCCCGCCCAAACAGTAGACGTAGACGGGCCCCTCGGGAAGCCTCTTCGCCGCAGCAGACGGGTCGGCCAGGACGTCGGCGAGCGGAATGTGCATCGACGGCCGGATCGCGCAAATCGCGCGCTCGTGGGATTCGCGCACATCAAGCATCTTCGCCCCCTGCGCGAGCCTGACCGCAACCTCCCTCACGTTCGCCTCCGGCACGCCCACATCATCCCCACCAGGCCGGGCCGCATCCGGCTTCGGCGCGACCGTGCCCGGCTCAGGTTGAGCTGCACCTGATTCAGGTTGAGCTGCACGTGGCCGCGACCGAGTCACACCTGGTTCAGTCTGAGCCGCACCCGGTTTCTTTTGAAGCGCATCTGCTTCAAACACGGCCGCACTCGGCTTAGATTGAGCAGTCCCCGGCTTTGACTCGGCCGAGCCCCGCCTAAATCGAGGCGCACCCGGTCCAGGCCGAATCGCGCTTCGGGATTGGGCCCTCCTCGGCTTGGACTGAGCCGCACCCGGTTCAGAAGCGCGCGCCTCCGACGCATTCGTCTCAGGCGCAGGCATCCCCGGCGCACTTGGCCCAAACATGTTCAGCTCCGAGACGCGCACCTGAGGCGAGCTCGAATCGACGTCGTCCGAGCCAGGCGCACGGGATTCCGTCACGCCTGACTCGACTGAACGCGATTCGGTCGAGCCCAATTCGGCCGAGTCCGATTTGGCCGGGGCTGATCTAGCCGGGCCTGATTCGGGCGCAGCAGCCTTTGCCGCGTCGCCCTGCTCCGAAACTCGCGCCTCCGGGGCATTCGTTTCAAAGACAAATGCCCCTGTTCCACCCTCTTGGGAGGTCAACCTTTCAAAAGCGTCGAACTCAGGCTTAGGCAACTTTGACGCACCCGCTCCAGGCGCCCATGTTTCAGACACATCAAACTCAGACTGACGGATTTCGAACTCACCCGCCTCGGGCGCCGGCGTTCCAGAAGCGTCGCGCTCCGGCTTACGCTGCTTGGGCGCACTCATTTCCTGCACGGGCGTATGAGACACATCGAAATTGATCTCGCCAGTCCCGGGCATCAACATCTCGGAGGGATCAAAACCCGGCAGACCAGCCCCCGGCATGCTCGCCCCAGGCACCCACGTTTCGGAAGGATCAAATCCAGGCTCACGCACCCTCGGCGCACTCGCTCCCGGCACCAACGTCTCAGACGGATCAATTTCAGGCTCACGCACCCTCGGCATCCTCACCCCGGACATGCCCGATCCCGGCACCAACGTTTCGGACGCATCGAACTCCAACTCGCCCGGCCCTAGCTCACCAGCCCCCGGCATGCTCCCCCTGGGCACCCACGTTTCGGAGGGATCAAACTCGGACCCACGCGCTTTCGGCGCAACCGCTCCCGGCACCAAGGTTTCAGACGCGTCCAGCTCTGACCCCTGCGGCCAATGGGCGCCAGGTTCGGCGAGGTGCGATCCAGGCGCATTTGACCCAGGTGCATTTGACCCAAGCCCATTTGAGCCAAACGCATTTGACCCGAGCCCGCCTCTTTCCGAGTAGCCCGGAACGCCGCATGCATTCATCAAGCGTTCTCCTTTCAGGGGCGCCGGCCTGTCAGGCCTGCCAACCAGGGAAATCGTCTCATATCGGTTGTTCAGGGCGTCTAGCGCCAGCACGGTTCCCAGAAGAGGTTTGCCGACGCCGGTGATGAGCTTGACGGCCTCGCCCGCCATGATCGAGCCGACCTGGCCGCACAAACTCCCAATCACGCCGGCCTCTCCGCAGCTCGACGTCGCCCCGGCGGGCGGCGGGCTCGGAAAGAGGTCGCGCAAGCACACGCCGGGCTCCTTGACGCCGAATTGCCGCGCCCGTCCGCCCGTCCAAAACACCGAAATCTGGGCCGAGTATCGAAGGATCGACCCCCACACTTCGGGAATCGACAATTCGGAGCATGCGGCGTCCACGGCGTAGCGGGTGAAGAAATTGTCGCTTCCGTCCAACACCACGTCGTAGCCAAACATCAGCTGGGCGGCATTTTCCTCCGTGAGCCGCTCTGGGTACACGATCACGTCGACGTCGGGGTTGAGCGCCTCGATTTTCGCCGCGGCGGAAACCGCTTTGGGCGTCCCGATGGCAGTCGAATCGTGAATCACCTGCCGATGAAGATTAGACAGGTCGACGACGTCGTCGTCGATGATCCCGATCGTCCCCACGCCGGCGGCGGCGAGGTACATAAGCGCCGGAGACCCAAGCCCGCCAGCGCCGACGACCAGCACGCGCGCCGCGGCCAAACGGGCCTGGCCGTCCTCGCCATGGAGGAGAATCTGGCGCGAATACCGCGTGCGCTGGCGATTGTCGAGCACGCTCTCAGGCTCGACTGCGGGGCGAAGACTCATACCGCCATGGTACCGCTGAGCGTCGCAGCACGCCGATATTCGCAGCAGGCGGAGCCTCTGCCGGCGAGCCGACCTATGGCGCAGCGAGCCGATGTTGTGGCACATCGAGCCGACCTTGTGGCACATCGAGCCAACGTTGCGGCACGCCAACACTGATCGGGCATCGCCTTTACTGATCGGGCATCGCCTTGCGCGAGGCAATGGAGAAGGGCGGCGCGCCGTGCCGAAGGGCATCGCAGAGGGCGCGAGCGGACACAGCCTGCATCCGCGATGCGAAGCGGAATGCGCGCATCGATTAAACTCGTGCCACATGAGGATCGCCGTCATAACAGTCTCCGACCGCACGTTTTCCGGGCAACGCAAGGACGTTTCCGGCCCGCTCGCCGTTCGGCTTCTCGCCGACTTCGGCGAAGTCGAGGGGCCCGCGGTGGTGCGCGACGGCGTCGAATCGGTGCAGGCGGCGATCCGCGAGGCGGCCGACTCGGGGGCGGACGCCATCCTCACCGTGGGCGGCACGGGAATCACCAGCCGCGACCTCACGCCGGAGGCGACCGAGCCGCTGCTCGCGCGCAGGCTCATCGGCGTCGAAGACCTTCTGCGGGACAATCCCCAAGTTCCCACCGCCGCCCTATCCCGCGGCATGGCTGGCGTCATCGAGGGAGACGGACGCCGGGTTTTCATCCTCAACGCGCCCGGATCGACGGGCGGCGTGCGCGACGCCGTCGCCGCCGTCGGCCCCCTTCTGGGCCACATCGTCGACCAGCTTGCTGACGGCGACCATCCCGCGCCGCACAAAGCCGCCACGATAGCCATTCAGAATCGAGGCCGCAGCGACGGCTCCGACGCCGAAGCGATCGTCGCCGGCGTCACCGCCAAGCCTATCGACATGGAGGCCCTCGCCGCCGCCGTGGACGATCCAAGCGCGGGCGCAGTCGTCACATTCTGCGGGCAGGTGCGCAATCACGACGACGCCCGGCCGGTGGTGTCCATCGATTACGAGGCGCACCCCGAAGCCGGAAACGTCGTTCGAAAGATCGCCGCCGACGTCGCCGCAGGAAGCGGGGCGTGCAAGATCGCGGTGCTCCACCGCACAGGCGGTCTGCGCGTGGGCGAGATTGCGCTGGGCGCGGCGGTTTCGGCCTCCCACCGGAAAGAGGCGCTGCGCGTCCTCGAGGCCGTCATCGAGCAGGTCAAGCTCCGCCTGCCCATATGGAAACGGCAGGAATTCGCCGACGGCTCGGCGGAGTGGACCGGCCAAGCCTAGAAGCCCCCGGCGCGGCAGGATCGAGCCGGCGAGGAGCCTCGCCGAGCAGGGCTGGGTCCACTGGAGCCCCCGGCGCAGCAAGATCGACCTCGCCGAACAGTTTGCGAGACTCTGTCAGCGCGCCTGGCCGACGGCTCGGCTCACCCGCCGGCGAACGGCGGGAGGACGTCCGCCCTGACGGCACCGGAAGGCAACGGCGCGGCGTCGTCGGCGTGGGCTCCGTCGATCAGAAGCGCGCTCACGGCGAGCTGCCTGGCAAAGCCGGCCCCTCGAGCGGCGATCAAGGCCGCACGCAGATCCCCGACGGTTGCGCCCGCGGGCAGGCTGACGCTTTCCTCGGTCACGCCGGCGGCCTCTGCCACAGCGGCGAAGTATCGCAAGTTGACTGTCATTTCATCCTCCGATCGCGCTCATCGTGCGCGAAGGCTGCAAAAAACTCGGATCGTCCACGCCGTGTCCGGGCTGTTTGCCCCACATGGCCGCACGCCAAGCATCGGCGATTGTATCGTCATCGGCGCCCGCGCGCAGAAGCGAACGAAGATCCGTTTCCTCGCGAGCGAAAAGGCAGGAGCGAACCTGGCCGTCCGCGGTCAGCCTCGTACGGTCGCAGTCCCCGCAAAACGGGCGGGTGATCGACGCGATGACGCCCACCGTCCCGCCGGGGTGCTCGACGCCGTCGACCTTGCCGGGTGCGACGTCCCACAGTTCGGCGGGCGAGCTCCCCCTTTCCGTCCCCGGCCGCGCCACAAGCTCGAAAGCGCCTTCCAATCTGCTCAGGATCTCCTCGGCCGCAACCATCCCGGAACGCGTCCACTGCCCGCTGGGCCCAAGCGGCATCTGCTCGATGAAACGCAGTTCGTAGCCGCTCGCGAGCGCCTCCGCCACCAGCCTGACGGCCTGCGCGTCGTTGACTCCCCTGACGAGCACCGCGTTGACCTTCACGGGGAGCAAGCCCGCCTCCGCCGCGGCACGGGCGCCGGCGACGGCGTCGTCGAAGCGGTCTCTGCGAGTGAGGGCGGCGTAAGTCTCCCGATCTGCGGCGTCCATGGAAACGTTGACCCTCGTCAAGCCCGCCTCTTTCAGCCCGCGCGCGCGGTGGCGCAGGCCGAGGGCGTTCGTCGTCAGCGAGGTTTCAACGGGCGTCCCGACGTCGGTGCAAAGGGCCGACGTCGCCGCCACAATCTCCTCCAGCCCTTTTCGCAGCAGAGGTTCGCCGCCGGTGAACCTCACCTCGCGCACACCGAGCCTCTCGACGGCGATGCGCACGAGCCGCACCACCTCGGCGTCGGTCAGAATGCGCTCGCCGGGAGCGGGCTGCACCCCCTCGGGGGGCATGCAGTACGTACAGCGAAGATTGCATTTGTCGGTGAGCGAGACCCGCAGATCGCGCGCGACGCGTCCGAAACGATCGATGAGCTCCGGCACGCGCGGGCGGTCCGCTGGGGCCGCACCGCTCGCCCTCAGTCTGGGCAAGCCGAGATGCACCACCGGATTCGCCCGTACGGGCGTCGGGACAGACGTGGTGTTCATGTATTCCTTTATGCCTTCGTGCGTCAGACGTGAACGCACCGCAATCCTACACGGACATCGCCGCAGTTTCGTTCCTGCCACATTCAGTTGCCGCCAAATCCCGTCATCACCGCATTCATTTATCTCGTCTCGAAGAGCTTGCGCTCACGACATCAAAAACCGTATATACACTTCTTTTTATTCGGCAGTCCATAACTCTTTTCAGACGTTAACGCAAGACCCCTAAAGAGAAAGGCCGAGATTTTTAATCAATTTTAAGCACTTAAGCACAGTTCATCACATCTTCAGACTCGAAACACAAACAGTCGCGGAAGGAGTAAAACGCTCAGAAGCGTCTTCGCCAGAAGGATGCAACACCATTACGCAACCGTAAAATAGCAAATAACAAGAACAAACTTCTCTAAGTTGACCGCAGGATTCAAGTGAAAAAGAAACCCTGGTGAGCGGACCCACACTCATGTAAGCTCCAAATGCGCAGGGCATCGCAACCGGCATTTTCGTCGCCGCTCTCGCACACTGAAAACAACCAAATAACCGAAGGAACATCAATGCACAACAATCGCGTTCCTCGGCGGACTCATCGCTCGCTCGCCACCGCTACAGTTCTCACCGCGGCCGCCGCACTGGCCGCCGCGCCCCTGTTCAGCGCGTCGGCCTTCGCGGCTCACGAGTCTGCGCCGGGAAGCATCTCGCGACTCGAGCCAGCCAAGCCCGCCCAGCTCACAGGTTCGGCGGAATGGGGCCTGCGTCAGAGTTTCCGCAGCTACATCAAGACCGGTCCGGCACACGGAAGCTGGGAGCTTCTCGACGGCGCCACCGGGGAATTCAACTTCCCGGTGGACGACGGACAGTCGATCACCGCCGAAACCCCCGGAACGATCACATTCAAGGGCGGTGTGCACTTCACCGGGCACGACGGCCAGCTCGACATCACGATCGCCAACCCGGTCGTGAAATTCACCGGCCCGGACACCGCCGATTTGCTCCTCAACGTCAAGAGCAAGGCGATGGGCGCCGCCGACGTCACCGACTACGGTCAGATCGAGTTCGCCAAGCTGAGCAACATTACGATTCAGCACGACGGCGAAAAGAAACTCACCGTGAAGGCTCCCAAGGTCGCCTTGACCGCGAAGGGCGCCCAGGGCTTTGCGAACTTCTACAAGGAGGGAACGGAGCTCGACCCCTTCAGTTTCGAAATCAACGAAACGGCCGCCCCTTCGCCTACGCCGACGCCGAGCCCCACGGACCCGGCGCCCAGCCCGACCGACCCGGCCCCTTCGCCGACTCCGACACCGGACCCCTCGCCCAAGCCTCCGGCTGACAACAGCCAGAAGCCGATCGCGGATCCCTGCTTGGCCGATGACGCCTGCAACCTCTACTTCGCAGACCAGTTCCCGGCCTCCATCGCAAAGCTCGGCATGAAGATCCCTGCGGGCGGCGAGGTCATCGCGGGTGACTGGGACGGCGACGGCGTTTCGACCGTCGCGATCCGCAACGGCGAGAACTACACCTTCTACGATTCCAACCGGTCTGACGCGAAGACCACCGCTGCGACCTTCCCGGGAACGGGATCGGGTCAGGTGCTCGTGGCTGACTTCAACGGCGACAAGAAGGACGACATCGCCGTCAAGAACGGCAACGTCTTCTCGATCAAGTACAACGCCACCGCCTCGGGCGCGGCAGATGCCACCGTTCCCTATGGCAAGGCTGAGGATTACGGCCTCGCGGGCGACTGGGACGGCGACGGCAAGGCCACCCTCGGCGTCCGCCGCGGGCACATCAACCTCCTTCGAGACACCCTGACGGGCGGCGAGGCCGATCGCACCTTCGCCTACGGGCGCAACGACGACGTCGCATACGTCGGCGATTGGAATGGAGACGGCAAGGACACCGTGGCCGTCCGCCGCGGTGCGACCTTGTTCGTGAAGAACGCTCTCTCCGGAGGCGACGCGGACACGTCTTTCACCTACGGGCGGGCCAGTGACAAGCTCGTCGTGGGCGACTGGACCGGCACGGGCAAGGACACCGTGGCCGTCGTACGCGAGCAAGCAAAGGGCGGCCTTGGCTGAGTGCTGCTGAGCAACGCCTCGTTGCGGGGCGGGTGCGGCGTCGCCTGACGGCACGCTGCGCTCGCCCCGCGCGAACTAGCCCCTTTCCGCCAACACGGCGTCTTAAAGGGGCTAGTACCGTGGCTGCTTGAGTCTTCGACTTCTTGTGAGGAAGATCCCTTACAAGGAGGGCGAGGATTCGCGGCCGCTTGACAACTATCCATCAGCAGCCCCCACTCGCCAACGATCTGTTGGCGAGTGGGGGCTTTATTCCTGGTAGCCCAATGTGTCATAATAGAAGAGAAATTATATGCAATATATCTTGGCGGTCAGTGGAGGTGTCGATAGCGTGGTATTGCTCGATATGGTGGCACGGCGGCGCCCAGGGCCGCTATTAGTCGCCCACTTTGACCACGGTATACGGCCGACGTCGGCCGAGGATGCGAAGTTTGTCGGCCAGCTGGCGGCGCAGTACCAGTTGCCATATATTAGCCAGCGCGAGGCACTTGGTCGCTCAGCGAGCGAGGCGACCGCTCGCCACCATCGGTATGCGTTTTTGCACCAGCTGGCAGCGCAATACGGTGGCACACTGATGACTGCGCACCATCTGGACGATGTCGTCGAAACTATTGCTCTTAATCTACAGCGTGGTACTCGCTGGCGGGGCCTGGCTGGGCTAAGCGACCCGCGGATTAGTAGGCCGCTCATTGGTCGGACAAAGCAGCAGCTTTATGCCTATGCCTTGGCGCACCGGCTTGAATGGATCGAGGATGAAACGAACCACTCAGCCCGCTATACGCGTAATCGCCTTCGGTCGCTGCTGCAGCAAGTACCAGATCAGCAGCGTCGGCAGCTCTACCATCTGTGGCACGCGCAGCGCCAGGTTCGCCGGCAGATTCAACAACTTCTGGGGGGGTGGGATGATGCACAGCTCGCGAGTCGCTACTTTTATATTATGCTACCGCCAGAGGTTGCACGAGAAATAATTTATGAAACAGTCCACCGCCGGACTGGCGTATCACTCCTGGCAGCTCAAGTGGAGCGGCTCCTGCTCGCTATCAAAACTGGCCGACCAGGCACCACCTGGCAAATAACTCACGGCGTGGAGGTGAAATTAACTGCCAGAACTGTTATAATAGAGTGAGTTGACTAGACAGAAGAAAGGATTGTTGAAAAGGTTATGGCGGGAAATGTGCCGAATCGAAATGCTACAAAGGGGCCAAAACGAGTTGTTCGACTAGGGTTGTTTTGGGCAATTATTATCTTTTTTGGAATGGTAGTGTATGCGGTGCTGTCGCCTCATGCCAATCTCAAAAATGTGCCGTTGACCGATGTCGTCCGGCGGGCTAATGAGGGGAAAATTGCCAAGATTGAGATTCAGGGTAATGATCTGACAATTACGCCACAGGGCGAGAAGCGACCAACTGAGCGCTCGGTCAAAGAGGGTGGCACCATCTACGAGCAAGGGCTGCACAAAGATGGCAAGACCGAGGTGTCGGTGCAGCCACCATCACAGACCAATGATCTCCTATGGAATTTGGCGATAATTTTTGTGCCGACTATTTTGATCATTTTATTCTTCAGCTTCATGATGCGCCAGGCCCAAGGGCAGAACAACCAAGCGATGGGCTTTGGCAAGAGCAAGGCGCGGCTGTATGGCGAAGACAAAGAGAAGGTGCTGTTTGAGGATATCGCTGGCAACGACAACGCCAAGCAGGATTTGCAAGAGGTTGTCGATTTCTTGAAGCACCCAAAGAAATACAAAGATCTTGGCGCCAAGATTCCGAAAGGTGTCTTGCTGGTCGGTAATCCGGGTACTGGTAAGACGATGTTGGCCCGGGCGGTGGCTGGCGAGGCTGGTGTGCCGTTCTTCTCGATCTCTGGATCAGAGTTTGTCGAGATGTTCGTCGGTGTTGGGGCGAGTCGGGTGCGCGACCTCTTTTCGAAGGCCAAGAAAA
>ERZ773022.2125-NODE-2125-length-12349-cov-5.801448_pt1 | contig 12349 bp, 14 predicted proteins | sample MGYA00580839_ERZ773022 | MGnify/ENA primary metagenome ERZ773022 (study PRJEB29015, sample SAMEA2738020) | human oral metagenome | biome: human oral; feature: human-associated habitat; material: dental | place: China | collected 2044 ... | reverse complement strand
TTCGGCGGTAGGCTTTTTATCGAAAAATAGTATTCCGTGAGTATTTGCGGGTAACATCTGCATTTCGTACCTGCCGGATGCTCCGAGTCGAAATCCTTATTGCTTACTATGTCTATCTCTATGAAATCGACAGCCGAGCATACTCCCCATTCGGGACTATGCCGATATTCTCTTTTTTTATTATAAGTCAAATCGTTGTGGTTACGACAAAATTCTTCGTATCTTCTCTTTTCTTCTCCTTTGTCTTTCCAGCTATATCGGTTAATTACACCATTACTACGAATTATTATATTTCCTGCCTTTGTGGTATCTAGGTCTATATCTTCAGAATAACAATATTCTGTTATGTAAGACCTGAAAACGTGATATCTGGCTCTATCACAACTTTGATACAACAACGCTGTTACAAGCAATAGTGATAATAATATTAATCGTTTCATAAGTACCTCTTTTTTCTGTGTTTATTTAAATACTTTTGTAATGGTTCTGACTAATTTTTTACGTTCTCCTATGTCGATTGTTACCGTAAGTAGGTGTTCTTTTTCGGCAGTAGGCTCTTTGTCGAAAGAGAGTATTCCGTGAGTATTTTCGGGTAACATCTGCATTTCGTCCGAGCCTATATCTTTCAAAAGTCCGTTTATCGGGAAATAATTCCATGATTCAGGTTGAAACATAGTAGGAATCATAGAATCTTTTGCAAAAAAGTTTGGTTCATTCTTTTCCCAGTTGAAAGTCTCTTTATATCCACTGTCGATGAACTTCTTAGGCGATACGGATACAAAGCGTACGATATCTTTTAGCGACGTACCTGCCGGGTGCTCGGCGTCGAAGTCCTTATTGCTTACTACATCTATTTCTTGGAAATCGATAGCGGAACATTTTCCCCAAAGAGGGTCTACTATATATCTTCTTTTCTGATTATAGCTAATGTCGTTGTGGATCTTGCAGAGTTCGTCGTACTTCTTTTTTTCTTCGCCGTTCGAACTAAAAGAATAAGTTGCGGTTTTGATTTTGTTTTTCTCAATATTACGATAATCTCTATATATTACAATATTTCCTTTACTTGTGATTTTTAACTGAATATTTTCACTGTATGAATATTCTGTTATGTATGATTTGAAAACGTGATATCTGGCTCTATCACAACTTTGATACAATAACGCTGTTACAAGCGATAAAAATATTACTCGTTTCATAAGTACCTCTCTTTTTCTGAGTCTATTTAAATACTTTCGTTATGGTTCTGACGAACTTTTTCCCTTCACGCGTGTAGATTGTTACCGTAAGCGTGTGCTCTTTTTCGGCGGTGGGCTCTTTGTCGAAAGAGAGTATTCCATGAGTATCTTCGGGTAACATCTGCATTTCGTCCGAGCCTATATCTTTCAAAAGCCCGTTTATCGGGAAATAATTTTCTGTTTCTTCATGAAACATGGAACTAATCATTGATTCTTTTTTAAAGATTTTGGGTGTGTTTCTTCTCCAGTTGAATGTCTCTTTATATCCACTGTCGATAAACTTTTTAGGCGATATGGATACAAAGCGTACGATATCTTTTAGCGACATACCTGCCGGGTGCTCCGAGTCGAAATCCTTATCGCTTACGACGTCTATCTCCTTAAAATCGATAGCAGAGCATCTTCCCCAAAGGGGAGCAACGATATAACTTCTTTTCTGGTTATAACTAAGGTCGTTGTGAATCTTACAGAGTTCGTCGTATATTTTTTTGTTTTCTCCTTTTGATTTAAAGGAGTAAGATGCTGTTTTAATATTATCTTCTTTGGAGGTATATTCTCTGTATATTGCTATATTTCCCGCATCGGTTATTCGAAGCTGAATATTTTCGCTATAGTAATATATGGTCATATAAGACTTGAATAATATGGTTTTAGATACATCGCATCCCAGTAACAGCAATACAACTGCAATCGATAATAATATTAATCGTTTCATATTCTCTCTGAGTCTATTTAAATACTTTCTTTATGGTTCTGACTAACTTTTTACGTGCACCTATGTAGATTGTTACCGTAAGCAGATGTTCCTTCTCGGCGGTGGGCTCTTTGTCGAAAAAGAGTATCCCGTGAGTATTTACAGGTAACATCTGCATCTCGTCTGTGCCTATATCTTTCAAAAGCCCGTTTATCGGGAAATAATTTTTTAATTCAGAATAGCTGAATAATTTATTGGTATCCTTTTCTTTTTTAAAGATTTTTGGTTCATTCTTTTCCCAGTTGAAAGTCTCTTTATATCCACTGTCGATAAACTTTTTAGGCGATATGGATACAAAGCGTACGATATCTTTTAGCGATGTTCCTGCCGGGTGTTCGGCGTCGAAGTCCTTATCGCTTACTATGTCTATCTCTCTAAAATCGACAGCAGAGCATACTCCCCATTCGGGCCTATGATGGTATTCTCTTTTTTTATTATAAGTCAAATCGTTATGTTTCCTACACAATGCTTCGTATGTTGTCTTTTCTCCTCCTTCATCTCTCCAGCTATAGTGTTTAACTCTACCCTTACCACGAATTATTATATTTCCTGCCTTTGTAGTATCTATGCCTATGTCTTCAAATTTACAATATCTCGTTACATAAGATTTGAAAACGTGATATCTGGCTCTATCACAACTTTGATACAATAATGCTGTTACAAGCGATAGTAATATTAATCGTTTCATAAGATATTGTGTGTGTTACTGTTGTTGAAAAATATGATAGCAAAGATAAGAAAAAGCAATAGAACGATTTAAAAAATGGTTCTTTCTAAGAAGATGTACAAAAACGAAAATGTTGCAAGCGGGTTACACATTTATCGGTAAATAATATTGTGATACGGTCAAGCGTTGTCGTGTTTCGGGGCGAAGATGAACTGCCCTGTCACGGAGTCGGCATTTTGTGCCACCTCTTCGGGCGTGCCTGTGGCTATGAGGTATCCGCCGAGGTCGCCGCCGTCTTTGCCGAGGTCGATTATATGGTCTGCCTGCCGTATGATATCGAGATTGTGTTCGATGATGACGACCGTGTGTCCCTTGGCTATGATGGCATCGATGGCGTGCATAAGGGTTTTTATGTCGTGTGTATGCAGTCCGGTCGAAGGCTCGTCGAAGATGAAGAATTGCGGGCGGAGGTCGTCTTGTACGAGGAATGAGGCAAGTTTGACGCGTTGGTTCTCGCCTCCCGACAGTGTAGAGGATGCCTGCCCGAGCTTGACGTAGCCGATACCTACGTCTTGCAGCGGTTGCAGACGGCGAACTATGCGTCGTTCGGTTGCTCCGTTGCCTTGTCCGAAGAATGCTATCGCCTCATCGACGGTCATCTCGAGTATGTCGTAGATATTTTTGCCTTTATACGATACGTCGAGCACGTCGCTTTTGAAGCGTCGTCCCTTGCACTCTTCGCATACGAGCGTTACGTCGGCCATAAACTGCATAGGCACGGTTATGACGCCTTCGCCTTTGCAGGTGTCGCAGCGTCCGCCGTCCTGATTGAACGAGAAGTGCGATGCCGTCAGGTGCAGGTGTTTGGCTGCCTTGCTGTCGGCGAAGAGCTTGCGTATCTCGTCGTATGCTTTTATGTAGGTGGCGGGGTTCGAACGGCTCGATTTGCCTATCGGCGTCTGATTGACAAACTCCACTCCGTCGATGAGATGCAGGCTGCCTGCCAATCGGTTGGAGACGGTTCGCCTGTCGGAGGCGAAGTAACGGTGCAGCTCGGCGTACAACTCATCGCGTACGAGCGACGATTTGCCGCTGCCGCTTACGCCTGTTACTACGGTAAGGACACCGAGCGGAAACCGTACGTCGATATTTTTCAGGTTGTTGGCAGTGGCGTTTTTTATTTCGATAAAATTGTGCCAATGTCTGCGTCGGTCGGGCACCTCTATTTTATCTTTACCATACATGTATTGCAATGTATACGAAGCCCTTATGTCGTCGTCGGAAGCTTTGGCTGCGTCGCCTGCAAATACTACCTCGCCGCCGCCTGTGCCTGCCTTGGGTCCTATGTCGATAAGATAGTCGGCAGAGCCTATTATCTCGGGGTCGTGTTCTACGACCACTACCGTATTGCCTACGTCTCTGAGCTGTTTGAGCACTGTAAGCAGACGCTTCGTGTCGCGACTGTGGAGTCCTATCGAGGGCTCGTCGAGCACGTATAGCGACCCCACAAGCGAACTGCCGAGCGATGTGGCGAGATTGATACGTTGACTTTCGCCTCCCGAGAGTGTCTTCGACTGACGATTGAGCGTAAGATATCCCACGCCGACGTCGGTCAGGAACTTCAACCTCGAGCGTATCTCGGTGAGCAACCGCCCTGCTATCTGCTCCTCTTCTTTGGTGAGCACTATATTGTCCATCAGAGTGGCGAGCTCCGATACGGGCATATCCACCAAGTCGGTGATGGAGAGAGCCGTCTGCTTTTTGCTGTTTTTTTGAGCCATTTTTGTCTGTTGTAGAGCCTCGATTAACTTGATGTGCAAAGGTACTATTTTTTGAAAGATATAATGTTGTATCTTTGTAAGATATTTGTTTCACATATAATTATAGCTAAAACAATGGAAGCCAAACCTCTTATTGGTATATCGGCAAATTACGCCGAAAACAACTCGAAACTAGCCGAAAACTACTATAAATCAGTTATTGCTACCGGTGGAATACCTGTAATTGTGCCCGTTACAACAGATTCTGAAGTTTTGGAGAAGACGGTTTCTCTGCTCGACGGCATTATTTGCAGTGGCGGAGGCGACATTAGTCCAAGCTATTACGGCGAGGAGGCTATACCCGAAATGGGAGAGGTCGATGAGTATCGCGATAGATACGACTACGATTTGTGTATGACGGCTATACGATGGCAGATACCAATTTTGGGCATCTGCCGAGGAATGCAGACTATCAATATCGCTTTCGGAGGCTCACTGTATCAGGATATTAAGGCTCAGGCCGACGGCAAGCCTTTTTGCCACTCGCAAGACGCCGACCGCTCGGTAGCCACACAGACGGCGACAATAGACAAAGAGTCTCTTCTGTATAAGATTGTTGGAGTCAATAGATTAGATATAAATAGCATACATCATCAAGCGATACGTCGTATTGCCGACGGTTTACGTGCCGTTGCCCATACCGACGACGGTATATGCGAGGCTATAGAGAGCGTTCACTATCCCATATTGGGAGTGCAGTGGCATCCCGAACATCTGTCGGGGGTGGGCGGCGGCGCTTCAGCTGCGGTCGACAACCCGCATTTGAATATATTTCGTTGGCTTATCGATGAGGCAAAGGTATTCAATAGAGCCAAATCGATACACGGCAGAGCGTTTGTAGTTGATTCGCACTGCGATACGCCGATGTTTTTCCATTACCCCGAAGTAAATATTGTAGACAACGTGCCTCAGTGGGTGGATCCCGCCGATTTCGATGTAGACGACGAAGAGCCTCTATTGTACGAAATAAAGGTAGATGCACATAAGATGAGGCAAGGCAGAGTCGACGCCGTATTTATGGTGGCATATATCCCGCAAAATACGCCTGATGATGAGGCTCATACGAAAGCCGAAGGGCTATTGACTAAAATAGTGTCGCAGGCTCGGGCGGCAGACGACAAAGTGGAAGTAGTATCTACAATCAATGATTTAAAGCGTTGTAAACTAGAGGGTAAACCTGCTGTTGTTTTGGGTATCGAAAACGGTTATGCTTTGGGCGAAACGATTGATAATATCGATAAGTTCTATCGTATGGGAGTGAGGTATATTACTCTTTGTCACAACGGCGACAATCAGCTGTGCGACTCGGCTATGAAGACCGTCCATACTCACAACGGGCTTAGCGACTTGGGACGTAAGGCTATCGAGCGTATGAACTTGCTGGGGGTAATGGTAGATGTCTCTCACGCAGGCGAAAAGACCTTTTGGGATGCGATAGAACTATCGACTAAACCGATAATAGCCTCACACTCTTGCTGTAAGGCATTGTGTCGGCATCCGCGAAATCTTACCGACGACCAGATACGTGCTCTCGCCGCTAAGGGCGGAGTTTTGCAGATATGCCTTTACAAACATTTTCTTAGCGACAAAGGCACTGCTGATATTACCGATGCGGTACGGCATATTATGCATGTTGTCGACCTCGTGGGTGCCGATTATGTGGGTATTGGCAGCGATTTCGACGGAGGTGGCGGTATCGGCGGTTGCGAAGCCGAAAACGAGATTATCAACATTACGAAGGCTCTCGTACGGGAGGGGCTTTCAGATGAACAGATTATCAATATATTAGGCGGAAATCTCCTTAGAGTATTCAATAGCCAATCGTAGAGACAATCTGTTTAATTCCAAAAAAAATGTAACTTTGCACAAGAAAATAATCTATTATACTAAAACATATTCAATATCATAATATTATGGATACATTGACCGTACATGCCGAAATAAGGAAGGTAGATATACCTCTATTGGAGCAGCTTTTCAAAAGGATAGATGCTAAGAAAGTCGTCTTTGAGAGAGAGCAAAAATCGGAGATGACCGAGAAAGAATACTTCGATATGATAGACGAGGCTATAAAACAAAAAGGCAGAAAGGTAACCGTCGAACAACTTAGACAAAGGTATTTGAAATGACCGAAGCTATACCTGAATATACCTTTGAAGAGACTCCCATCTTTTGTAATCATTTACAGAAGTTTAGTGATGCAAAAAAGATTAAGCTATTAGAGAAGATATTTCGTTTTTTGGATGAGATGAAAATAAATCCCCGAAAGGGAACGGGTAAACCAGAATCTCTGAAGTATTATGGTACACGCGATGTTTGGTCGCGTCGTATCAACGACGAACACCGACTTGTATACGAAATCTTCTCCGAAACAAAAAGTATTAAACTACTATCTGCATACGGACACTATAAAGAAAAAAAGAAAGACAAAGGTAAATTGTAGTGATACAATTCAATCGTAGAGTTACAAAAAACCACATCGCAACATTTTTATAGCCGAAAAAAATGTAATTTTGCCACCGATTTTAAAAGGATATTTATAGTGTTTGAGTTTTTTAGTCGCCCCGAAATAGAGGGTATTACGATAGGGTTTCTTACGTTTGTCATCATCGGTACTTTTCATCCGATAGTAATAAAAGCAGAGTACTATTTTGGTCATAAAATATGGTGGGTATTTTTGTTGGCAGGTATCGTGTCGCTCGTATTCGCATATTTGGCTAAGACAACGCTGCTATCGGCAATATTGGCAATCGTAGGGTTTAGTTGCTTCTGGAGCATTATCGAGATACGGCAGCAAGCCGAGAGGGTGCGTAAGGGCTGGTTTCCCCGCAATCCGAAGCGGAAATACGATTTCGACGAAGATAAGTAAATAAATATAATAGTAAACGTAAATGACTACACAAGAGCAGATTAAGGCGCTGTCCGATAGGAGAGAGGCGTTGAGGAGGTATCTTTGAGATAGACTCAAAGATGATAGAACTCGAAGAGGAAGAACTTCGTACGCAGGCACCCGACTTCTGGGAAAATCAGAAACAGGCAGAGGAGCAGATGCGTAAAGTACGCTCCATAAAACAATGGATAGACCTATATGAAGAGGCGGCGACAGCTGTCGAAGAGTTGACGATAAGCTACGACTTCTACAAAGAAGAGATGATATCGGAGCAGGAGCTCGATGAGCAGTATGCACGCACGCTCGATATTATCGAAAGAGTGGAGCTCAAAAATATGCTTCGCAACGAGGGCGACAAGCTCGGAGCAGTGCTCAAGATTGTGGCGGGTGCAGGCGGCACCGAGGCACAAGACTGGGCGTCGATGTTGATGCGTATGTATCTTCGTTATTGCGAAGCAAACGGCTACAAAGCCGAGATAGTGAACCTACTCGAAGGCGACGAGGCGGGCATCAAGAACGTTACCATACAGATAGAAGGCGATTATGCCTACGGGTATCTGAAGAGCGAAAACGGGGTACATCGTCTTGTGCGTGTATCGCCCTACAATGCTCAGGGTAAGCGTATGACATCGTTCTCGTCGGTATTCGTGGCTCCTCTTGTCGACGACAGTATCGAGATAGATATAAATCCCGCCAACTTGTCGTGGGACACGTTCCGCTCGAGCGGTGCCGGTGGGCAGAATGTAAACAAGGTAGAGACGGGCGTCCGCCTGCATTATAAGTTCGTGAACCCCGTTACCGAACAACCCGACGAGATAGTTATAGAGAACACCGAAAGCCGTTCGCAATTCGGCAATAAAGACAATGCTATGCGTCTGCTGCGTTCGCAACTATACGAACTCGAACTCGAGAAGCGCAATGCTGAGACAGCCAAGATAGAGGCAGGCAAAAAGAAGATAGAGTGGGGTAGCCAGATACGTTCATACGTCTTCGACGACCGTCGCGTCAAAGACCACCGCACCAATTACCAAACATCGAACGTGAATGCCGTGATGGACGGCGACTTGGAGGCGTTCATCAAAGCCTATCTGATGGAGTTTGGCGGGCAGTAGAGGCTAGTATGTTACTTACGTTTATCGCCGATATATAGCGAGCATATACCACACGATAGTTTTTTGTAGCTTACGTCGACAAAGCCGTTTTTTTTCATAATATCTGCCATTTCTTTGTTTTGAGGGAAAGCCGATATCGATCGGGGTAGATATTCGTATGCCAATTTGCTTTTGGCGAATATTTTCCCAAGTATCGGCAGCAGATAGGAGTAGATTTTGTACCCTTCTCTTATGGGAAAATGTTCGGGAGTCGATAGCTCGAGTATTACGAGTCGTCCGCCCGGACGCAGTACACGCAGCATCTCGGAGAGTCCTTCGTCGAGGTTCTCGAAGTTGCGTACCCCGAAAGCTACCGTAATGGCGTCGAACGAATTGCTGTCGAGGCTTAGGCGGCAGCAGTTTTGCCGTTCGAACTCGATTGCTTTGCCGAGCCCGAGTCGGTCGACCTTTGTCTTTGCCTCTCTCATCATATTGTCGGATATATCGATGCCCAGTATCTTATGTGGCTGTAGCGACTTGTATGCCTCGATAGCAAAATCGCCTGTGCCTGTAGCTACGTCGAGTATGTTTTGCGGGCGGAGGTCGGTGAGGTACATAAGACTACGGCGACGCCACCGTTTATCGAGATTCCACGACATGGTGTGATTCATTCGGTCGTAACTATGGGCTATGGAGTCGAACATACGCTCTACCTGCGTACTTTTCGACTGATTGTTTTCATTGTACGGCAATACTTTTTCTACTTTATACATAAAATATTGGTTGTTAGTTTAATCGACTATTTCTACCTTGAAGCTACCTACGCGGAAATTGACCTTTATAAGTATTGGTCGTCGCTTGTAATCGTCAGAAAAATAGATAGCTACACCCTCTTTGCTAAACATTTTTATGCCTGAGAATATAGGTGTGAATTTGTGGCATTTATACACCTTGCTTCTCTGTTTTATCTGTTCTTTGCCTCGGTATATTACTCGTGTATTGTTGATTTTTTCGTCGAAATATATAGGAAATATTAGTACGTCATTAGGTTTGAGCTTGTCCCAGTTGTACGAACGCAGGGCAAATATTCCCGATACGATATCGTAGAATCGTTCCGACGTCTCGAAGCGTCCTTTGATGGAACTCTCTACATAGTCGTCGTGATATGTTACCTCTTCGTATTGCCTGTAGCCGCCCTCGTTGGCATTTCTTACGAATTTGTAGGGTTTCATCGTCTCTGTGGAGAAGATAGAGCGGAATACATCGTGGAAATGAAATATATCGTCGACGATACCTATGGCGTACATATCTATTTTCACGTCGTAACAATCTTTTTCGTCCCACTTTACTTTTTTCGAAGATATTATGACCTCTCCGCCCTTGATGAAACCATATTTTGCGTTGTATTTGAGGGTCTCTCCTTCGAAGTTAAACGACTGATTTTGAGTGTAAGCCTGCTTTATGGATATTATTGCAAGTGTGGCAAGCAATATATATTTCATATTTTGTAAAATGTGATTTATTATTGTGTAAATAAACGATTTATCTCATATCGTTCACCGATATTCCTTTGTATTGTCGAGCGTCGAAGGTGAATGTGCTATTGCTTGGTATCGGTCGGTAGCTGCCTACTTCGATATCTATCCTCTGCCCGTTTCTGAAAGCCGATTCGATCTTCGTTATATTGCTTGTAGATTTATTGATAAATACTCGTATGCGGAATAGGTCGTTGCTCTTGTCGTGCGGTAGAAGTGCTATGGCATACTCTTTGTCGGACACTACGGTAGGGTCGAAATCGACACGATAGATACCTTTGTAGCTCTTTATGAAGCCTATCGGCGAGGTCTCTTGCAGCTCTTTTGTAGTTGGTGTGGTGATGGTTACTTCGTTTAGGTTTGGGTAGTATACCCACTGTGTTTTACCGTCGAAAAATACCTCCATGTCTTTGTTTTTCAGATAAAACTTATTGCCCGATAGTCTTGCCTCTAACGTTTCGACGGTAGGTTTGTTGCTGTCGGGCTCTTTGATACTCATTTTTAATGTAGTACTACAAGCCGATCGATTGATTTTATCTGCAGCCTTGTCGAGTATGGCTATTGCCTTAGGGTCTGATTTAATGCTTCTTGCAGTGGGCTTCTGTGCTGCTATTGGAGCTAGTGCGAGTATCGATATTATCGATATGACGATTCGTTTCATAATAAACGGTGCTGTTATATTATTGTAAGGATTGTGTGTCTTTGACTTAGCTTTTGTATAAAAGTAAAAAAGAGTTTTTCACAGAAAAACTCTTTTTTGTCATCATTCATTTGCTTCTGCAACAACTCCGATTCTCTTTTGCCTGAGGCGACTTACATTCTTTCTTGTCGCCCGATTGGCATTCTCTCTTTTCGGCAGATTGGCATTCCTTTTTTTCTACCGCTTTCACTTCGTAGCCCATTTTTTCGAGCGATTTTCGTAGCGATTCGGGAGTCGTCTTCTGTGACTGATATACTATCGTCAGCTTCTGTCCTTCGAGGTCGAATATCAAGTCTTTAACGCCTTTTTCGAAAGGTATTACCTTCTCTATACGGTTCTTACAATGGTCTCCATGCATATTGGGTATGAAAAACATGACCGTCGATTCTTTCTCTTTGGCGTTGATAGTCGTGATACCGACCAATAGTGCTATTACAATAACTAATTTATTTACCATACTATCCAATAATTTTTTATGAACTGTACTATTCGATACGAATATCTACAAAAAGTTTAATCGAGATAGATTAAATAAATTTTTTGCCGTTGGGCATAGCCTCTACATCGGCTACAAACTGACGTATTTTGTACTCTTCGTCTTTGCGACAGATAAGCAATACATTATTGTATTGTGCTATCAAATAGCCTTGTAGACCATCTATTACTGCAAGATTTCCTTCGGGCATCACGATGATATTATCGGAGGCATCGTAAACTTTTTTCAGGCATTTATACGATACGTTGCCTTTCTCGTCTTTATAGCCTAAGTCGTAGAGACTCTGCCAAGTACCGAGGTCTGACCATCCGAAATCTGCCATAAGCACGTACACATTGTCCGATTTTTCCATTATACCGTAGTCGATGGAAATATTTTTGCAAGTAGGATATATTGTATCGATATATTCTTGCTCTTTGTCGGTATTATAGAAGTTTTTGCCTTCGGCGAAACGTACCGATATCTCGGGCAGATACTTTTCCAAAGCCTCTGTAATAGCCTGCATATTCCATAGAAACATTCCCGAATTCCAATAAAACTCGTCCGATTTTAGGAATATCTCAGCCATTTCTCTATTCGGTTTCTCGGTGAATGTCTTCACCTTACGCAGAGCTCCGTCGCCGTCGGATATTTGTATGTATCCGTAGCCTGTCTCGGGGCGTGTGGGCTTCATACCCAGAGTGAGGAGCGAATGTTTATGCGTTTTTATAAAATCGAGACCCTCTCTGAGCACTCTCGTGTATTCTGACTCGTTGGTAATCAGATGGTCTGACGGCACTACTATGATATTGGCATCGGAGCACATCGACTTTATTTTGTATACGGCGTATGCTATACATGGAGCCGTATTGCGTCTCATCGGTTCGAGCAATACCTGCTCCTGCTTAAGCATCGGTAATTGGTCGATAATGAGTTTTTTGTATGCGGCATTGGAGACGATGTAGATATTCTCGGTCGGAACGAGGTCTTTGAACCTGTCGAATGTAATCTGTAAAAGCGAGCGTCCCGTACCGAAAAAATCGAGAAACTGCTTTGGATAGTCGGATTTGCTGAAGGGCCAGAATCGGCTTCCTACCCCGCCTGCCATTATTATACAATAGTTGTTCTGCATATAGAGTTAATAATATAAAAAATAGCTCTAAAAGTTTTACAAATGAATAT
>ERZ773022.2123-NODE-2123-length-12360-cov-62.981877_pt1 | contig 12360 bp, 7 predicted proteins | sample MGYA00580839_ERZ773022 | MGnify/ENA primary metagenome ERZ773022 (study PRJEB29015, sample SAMEA2738020) | human oral metagenome | biome: human oral; feature: human-associated habitat; material: dental | place: China | collected 2044 ... | reverse complement strand
CCGGAGCGGCATCCGGCACCCTGACCACCTTCGGTCAGGTCGGTATGGTGCTGGGAGTCGCTCTTGCCGGAACCATGTTCTTCGGGATCCTTCAGGACACGGCCGACGCTCGCGAGGCCGTCACAACCGCCCTGTGGGTACCTATCGTCGCGTACGGACTCGCCGGCCTCGCCTCAGTGACCATGCCTGCTCGCACCAAGGCGTTACCTCAGGACGCATGAGCCCTGTCCCCATCCCTTCCTCCCCGGTCCCTTGCAGTATGGAAGCCGGGTGGTGCCCTCTCGATCGGGAGGGCACCACCCGGATGATCGGTCCTGTCACTCGGTCCCGTCGGGACGCTGCGACACCGCCTGGCCTACAGGAGGCCTTCAGCCAGGTCCAGCGGGGTGCCGAAGCGATGGTTGGTGACGGCCACCGCCTGCTCGCGCAGGAAGGGCAGCAGCTCGGAGTGCGGGCAGGCCGTCACGGCGCCCGTGTACAGGGCGATGTCGGGGCTCCCACCGGTGACCCGGCTGGCGTGGCTCCAGCGAGCGGCCGAGGTCTCCTCACGCGGGCCAATGACGCGCACGCGCGTACCTAGCCCGCCGGAGGCCGCCAGCTCGGCCAGGCGGGCGTCCCAGGCGCCCTGGTCCTCGACCATCACCTGGACGCCGGCGGCCAGCAGCGCGTTCTGCAGCGGCTGGGGCAGACGGTCCGCGACCGACAGGCTGATGAACCCGCCGGCACGCACCCCAGCCGCCATGACGCGAACGATGTCGGCCAGGGCGGTGCCCTGCCCGGCGCGCACGACGACGTCGACCTCCCGGTAGCGCAGGATATTGCGCTCGCAGGCCAGGCCCGTCACGTCACGGTTGGCGCCGTAGGCGGTCCGCCAGGCAGCGGCATCTGCCACCAGGGCGCGGCGCAGCTCGGCCAGGTCGGCGGCGTCCAGCTGACCGCTCACGGCGTCGCACAGGTTCGCCACGCGCGGGTCGAGGGCGGCGGTTCCCTGCTCTACCTTTCCGCCCTGACCGCGGGCGGGCTCGACCTCGCCGAGGCCCAGCAGGTAGGAGGGGCCACCCGCCTTGGTGGTGGAGCCGATAGCCGAGCGCTTCCAGCCGCCGAAGGGCTGGCGACGCACGATGGCCCCGGTGATGCCGCGGTTGACGTAGAGGTTTCCTGCCTGAACGCCCTCGAGCCAGATCGCCAGCTCGGTGGCGTCCAGGGTTTGGATCCCGGAGGTGAGCCCGTAGTCGACAGCGTTGACCGCCTCGATGGCCTCCTGAAGCGTGTCCACGCGCATCACCCCGATAACGGGGGCGAAGTACTCGGTGAGGTGGAACTCGCTGCCGGGCACGACCCCGGCGCGGATGCCCGGGGTCCACAGGCCGTCACCGAGGTAGCGGGGCTTGAGGACCCAGTGCTCGCCGGATCCCAGGGTGGTCAGGCCGCGTACGGCCTTCTCGTCGTCGGGCACGACGACGGGCCCCATCTGGGAGTCCAGGGACAGCGGCAGGCGCACCCGCAGGGAGGCGGTCGCATCCACGAGCTGGCGGGCGATGCGCTCGGAGGTGCCGGCCGAGGAGACCAGGACCAGCAGCGAGGAGGCCGAGCACTTCTGGCCGGCGTGGGCGAAGGCCGAGTAGACGGCGTCGCGCACGGCGATGTCGGGATCGGCCGAGGGGGTGACGATGATGGCGTTCTTGCCGCTGGTCTCCCCCAGCAGGTGCATGTCCGGCTTCCAGGAGCGGAAGAGGCGGGCGGTGTCGTAGGAACCGGTGAGGACCACGCGGTCGACGTCCTTGTGGGTCACCAGGTGTCGTGAGACGTCGCCGTCCTCCAGCGGGGCGAGCACCACGAGGTCCTCGGGGATCCCGGCGTCATGGAAGGCGCGCACGAGCTCGGCCGCACAGCGCCGGGCCGGCGGAGCGGGCTTGAGTATGACGGCGCTGCCGGCCGCCAGGGCCGCGGCCACGCCCCCTGTGGGGATGGCCAGCGGGAAGTTCCAGGGCGAGGCGACCACGGTGACGTCCACCGGGGTGAAGCGGGCCCCGACCATGTGCTCACTGTCGTGCAGGAGCAGGGAGGACTCGGCGTAGTGGTGGCAGAAGTCGATGGCCTCGCTGACCTCCGGGTCGGACTGGTCGATGGTCTTGCCGGCCTCGGAGCCGGCGACCTCGATGAGCTCGGCGCGCCGGGCGGCCAGGACGTCGCCGACCCGGTGCAGGGCGGCGGCCCGCTCGGCCGGGTCCAGGGACTGCCAGACGCCGGCGGCCTCGGCCGTGGCGGCCACGAGGGCATCGACCTCGGCGTTCGTGGCCAGGCGGGCGGCCCCGGCCTCCACCTCGGCCACGCCCCGTGTGGAGTCCGGGATGGCCGCGGCGATGTCCCGGGCCCACTGGCGGTTGGCGGCCAGGGCGGGGTCGGAGTCCGGCTCGGAGACGAAGGGCCTCCTGGAGCGCTCCTCCAGGGTGCCGGTCTCCTCCGGGACACCCGCGTCCCGCTCGGCCAGGCGGTCCTGGCGACGGTTGGGCTCGGGCACCGGGGCGTCCGGGTCGAGGTCGGACAGAGCGGCCAGGAAGCGGTCGCGCTCGCGGCCGAAGACCGCCTCGTCAGCGGCCAGGTCGAAGACGCCGGACATGAAGTTCTCAGGTGCCGCGTTCTCCTCCAGGCGGCGCACCAGGTAGGAGATGGCGACGTCGAACTCGTGGGGGTCGACGACGGGCACGTAGAGCAGCAGGTGGCCGGTGTCGCGGCGCACGACCTCCTGCAGACCGGTGGCCATCCCGGAGAGCATCTCGAACTCGACGCTGTCCTCGACGCCGCGAGCGGCGCGCAGCTCGTAGGCGAAGGCGATGTCGAACAGGTTCTGGCCCGCCACACCCAGGCGGATCGCGCGGGTGCGTTCCGGGGTCATCGCCCAGGAGAGCATGCGCTTGTAGTTGGTGTCGGTGGCCTGCTTGGAGGGCCAGGTGGTCAGCTCCCAGCCGTGGATCTCGGCGTCGACCTTCTCCATGGACAGGTTGGCGCCCTTGACGACGCGGACCTTGATGCGCGAGCCGCCCGCAGCCACGCGGCGGGAGGCCCACTCCTGGAGGCGCTGCATGGCGCCCAGGGAGTCGGGCAGGTAGGCCTGCAGGACGATGCCGGCCTCGTAGCCGTGCATGTCCTCCTGGTCCAGGATCGCGGTGAAGACGGCGATCGTCAGGTCCAGGTCCTTGTAGTCCTCCATGTCCAGGTTGAGGAAGGTGCCGTTGTCGCGGGCCAGGCGGTAGAGGGGCAGGAGGGCCTGGACGCCGTGGGCGACGACCTCATCGAAGCCCCAGGGGTTGTGCGGGCCCGTCACGGCGGAGACCTTGACCGAGACGTAGTCGACGTCCTCGCGGGTGACCAGGCGGGAGACCTCGGCCAGGCGCCGAGCGGCCTCCTTCTCCCCCAGGACGGCCTCGCCCAGAAGGTTGACGTTGAGGCGGTTGCCGCCCTTGCGCAGGCGGGCGAGCGCCGGGCCGAGGCTCTTGTCGGTGGCGTCGACGACAAGGTCGCCGACGATCTCACGGAAGACCCGCCGGGCCATGGCGGTCACGGTGCGTGGGGCGAGGCGGGAGGCGGCCGAGCCCAGCCCCATGGCACCGGCCAGAGCGGGAGGGAGGAAGTCGGTGCGGCCCGAGGACAGGCGCTTGAGGGCGTCGCCGGCGACGTCGAGATCCGTGGGGCGCACGACGTCATCGACGAAGCGCGTGGTGAACGTCAGGCCGTCGGGGTCGGCGAGGATCCGGGACAGCAGCTTGGCCGAGCGCGGTACCGGCTCGGATGCCGACTCGTCAGCCCACCGGCGCGCTCGGGCGACGGCCTTCTCCCCTAGCGCCCACAGGTCATCGGGGCAACGGCGCCCCGTATTACCTGCATTGGTGCGGGGCTGGCTGGGAACGACACTGTTCGTCATGCGTGGGCCTCCAGGCTCGGGTTGTATGAGACACACATAGTGTGCGATACAACACCCCTGAAGCGCGACCGTTTCGCTGCACGAGTCCCCGGCGTTTCGCAAGACACCTTGGTCCTAGGCATCCCCCTAGTGCCGGCCCCGTACCCTTCTCGGGCCTTGTCCCGGCCCTCATCGGATCGGGAAGGAGAGGCTAGAAACCGAGGCGGGCCAGGGCCTTGGGGTCGGACTGCCAGTCCTTGGCGGTGCGCACGTGCAGGTCGAGGTAGACCTTGCGCCCCAGCAGCTTCTCGATGCCCTTGCGGGCGTTGACGCCCACTTCCTTGAGGCGCCGTCCACCCCTGCCGATGATGATGGCCTTCTGGGAGTCACGTTCGACGACGAGGCTCACGCGTACCTGGAGGCGGCCTCCGGCGCCCTTGATGCGGCCGACCTCGCGCTCGTCGTCGGGGTCGGCGATCTCGTCGACGACGACGGCCAGGGAGTGGGGCAGCTCGTCGCGCACGCCCTCCAGGGCGGCCTCGCGCACGAGCTCGGCGATCATGACCTGCTGGGGCTCGTCGGTGATCTCACCGGTGGGGTACAGCGGAGGGGACAGCGGCATGTACTTGAGCAGAACCTCCTCGAGGACATCGATCTGCTCGTCGCGCTTGGCTGAGACCGGGACGATGTCGGCCCACTCCCCCAGCTCGCTGACGGCCAGGAGCTGGGCGGCCAGGGCCTCGCGGGTGACGGTGTCGGCCTTGGTGACGACGGCGACCACGGGGGTGCGCAGCTCGGCGAGGTCGCGGGTGATGAAGCGGTCGCCGGGGCCGATCTTCTCGTTGGCGGGGATGCAGAAGACGACGACGTCGACGTCGGTGAGGGTCTCGCGCACCAGGTCGTTGAGGCGCTTGCCCAGCAGGGTGCGGGGGCGGTGGAGGCCGGGGGTGTCGACCAGGACGATCTGCGCCTTCTCCTTGTGGATGACGCCGCGCACGTTGTGTCGGGTGGTCTGGGGGCGCCCGGAGGTGATGGCGATCTTGGTGCCGACCATGGCGTTGGTGAGGGTGGACTTGCCGGCATTGGGGCGGCCCACGATGCAGGCGAAGCCGGCGCGGAAGTCCTCGGGGAAGTCGGGGACGACGATCTCGACGCGGGTCGAATCCGCAGAGTCGGCGGCCTCATCCTCGTCGTCCTCCTCGCCCAGGATCGGGAAGCCGTCTGCGTCCAGCCGGGCCGTGACGTCGGAGTCGTCAATCTCGTCTCTGGTCTCGTTCTCATCGTCAGGGTCGGTGAGGGGGTTGGGGCCGTCCATGAGCTCGGCGTCGGAGGGAAAACGGAAGCCGGCCGGGGCGGGGCCGGGTTCGGGCATCTCGAGGGGCTCGGTCGAGAGCGCCTGGGCGGCCTCCTCAGGGGCCTGGGGCTGGTCGTCCTGGGCGGGCTCGACGGAGCTGGCGGAGCGGTCTGCGGTGTCAGTCATCGGTGTCCTCTTCGGGGGCGGGTGTGCGGGAGGCGAGAATGGTGGAGACCTGGCGGCGGCGGCCGGCGGCCTCCTCGGCCTGGAGGTGGACGCCCTGGGTGTCTCCGGCGGCGCCGGGCAGGGGGACGCGGCCGATGGCCTTGGTGAGCAGGCCGCCGACGGTGTCGACGTCGTCGTCGTCGATCTCGAGGTCGAAGAGCTCGCCGAGCTCGTCCAGGGCGAGCCGGGCGGGGACGCGGTAGGTGCCGGGGGCGACCTCGACGACCTCGGGCAGCTCGGGGTCGTGCTCGTCGGTGAGCTCGCCGACGACCTCCTCCAGGAGGTCCTCCATGGTGACGAGCCCGGCGGTGCCGCCGTACTCGTCGACGGCCAGGGCCATGTGGAAACGGCCGGTCTGCATCTCGCGCAGGAGGTCGTCGGCGGGTTTCATCTCGGGGACGTACTCGGCCTCCCGGACGAATCCGGCCACGGCCAGCTCCTCGTGCTCGGGGTGGGCGGCCAGGCGGCGCAGGACGTCCTTGAGGTAGAGGATGCCGCGCACGTCGTCGGCGTCCTCCCCGATGACGGGCACGCGTGAGTAGCCGGAGCGGATGAACAGGCGCATGGCGGCGGAGGCGGGCTTGTGGGCGTCGATGGTGACCATGTCGGTGCGTGGGACCATGACCTCGCGCACGAGGGTCTGGCCGAGCTCGACGACCGAGCGCATCATCTCGCGGTCCTCGTCCTCGATGGTGTCGGTCTCGCCGATCTCGTCGATCATCTCGCGCAGGTCCTCGTTGACGGCCTCGCGGGTCTCGGCGTCGGTGGGGGCGGACTCGGTACGGCGGGTGCGCGAGAGGAGGCGGCGCTGCGGGGCGCCCAGGACGTCGACCCAGGTGAGCAGACCGCCCAGGGCCAGGAGGGTGCCGGCAGGGTTGCGCCTGCCGTAGGTGCGCGGGGAGAAGCCGACGACGACTCCCAGCAGGATGATGTTGGCCAGCAGGGCTAGGGCCAGGACCTGCCACCAGGCGCGCACGAGCCCGGAGGCGGCCAGGGTGATGAGGACGGCGGCGAGCATGTCGACGGCGACGCGGGCGACGCTGAGGGCGCCCAGGACGCGGGGGCGGTGCTCGGCGAGGCGGCGGACCCGGGCGGCGCCGCGGCGGCCCTCCTCGACGAGGTCGTCGGCAGCGGCCCGGGTGAAGCGCAGCAGGGCGGACTCGCCGGCCGAGAGCAGGGCGCCCAGGGCCAGGACGATGACCGCGCAGGCGATGAGCGCGGCGGTGGGGATACCGGTCACGCGGGTCTCACTTGCCGCGCTCGGCCAGGAAGGTCAGCAGGAGGCGGCGCTGGAGGTCGAACATCTCCTTCTTCTCCTCGGGCTCGGCGTGGTCGTAGCCCAGGAGGTGGAGGATGCCGTGGACGGTGAGCAGGAGCATCTCCTCGACCGCGGAGTGACCGGCGGCCAGGGCCTGCTTGGCGGCGACCTGCGGGCACAGGACGATGTCGCCCAGGGTCCCGGCGGGGGTGGGCGAGTCGGCCGAACCGGGGCGCAGCTCGTCCATGGGGAAGCTCATGACGTCGGTGGGGCCGGGCAGGTCGAGCCAGCGCACGTGGAGCTCTTCCATGGGCTCGGGGTCGATGAACATGATGTTGAGCTCGGCGGCGGGGCTGACGTGCATGGCGGTCAGGACGTGGTCGGCGAGGTCCGCGAACTCGGCGGCGTCGATGACGGTGCTGGTCTCGTTGATGACCTCAGTGGTCATGCGGGTTCCTCTCCGAGTAAGGCCGGGCGGGGCGGTTGCTGCTCCCCCGACGGTACTGGCTGTTGCGGCCGCTACGGCCAGGCGGTCCGGCGGGTCGGGCGGCGGCGTCCTGGGCGGCGACCTCGGCGTCGTGGCGGGCGTAGGCCTCGATGATGCGGCCCACGAGGCGGTGGCGCACGACGTCAGCCGATCCGAGCTCGCAGAAGCTGATGCCCTCGACGCCGGCGAGGATCCTGCGCACGACGATGAGGCCGGACTCGCGTCCGCCGGGCAGGTCGACCTGGGAGATGTCTCCGGTAACGACCATGCGTGAGCCGAAGCCGAGGCGGGTGAGGAACATCTTCATCTGCTCGGGGCTGGTGTTCTGGGCCTCGTCGAGGATGACGAAGGCGTCGTTGAGGGTGCGTCCGCGCATGTAGGCCAGGGGCGCGACCTCGATGGTGCCGGCGGCCATGAGGCGGGGCAGGGCCTCGGGCTCGAGCATGTCGTGGAGGGCGTCGTAGAGGGGGCGCAGGTAGGGGTCGATCTTGTCGGTGAGGCTGCCGGGCAGGAAGCCGAGGTTCTCGCCGGCCTCGACGGCGGGGCGGGTGAGGATGATGCGTGAGACGCGCTTGCGGGCCAGGGCGTCGACGGCCTTGGCCATGGCCAGGTAGGTCTTGCCGGTGCCGGCGGGGCCGATGCCGAAGGTGATGGTGGATTCCTCGATGGCGTCGGTGTAGGCCTTCTGGCCGAGCGACTTGGGGCGGATGGTGCGGCCGTGGGAGGTGAGGATGTCGTCGGTGAGGACCTCGGTGGGGCGGGTGGAGGTCTCCAGCAGGCCGACGGCGCGTTCGACGGCGTCCGCGGTCAGGGGCGTGCCGGTGCGGGCGACGTCGATGAGCTCGGAGAGCAGGACGACAACGGTGTCGACGCGGGCTGCGGGGCCGGAGACGGTGACGGTGGTGCCACGCACGTGGATATCGACGTCGGTGAAGCCCTTCTCGATGGCCCGCAGGACCTCGTCCCGGGCGCCCAGGAGGGTCACGGGGGCAACGTCCTCGGGCAGGGTGAGGGTGCGGATGACCGTGGAGTCAGAGGCGGTAGAGGTAGGCTGGAGGGAGACGTCTAACGCCCCAAAAGCCAGAGGTAGGCTTCCCCCCTGAACCGGAGCGGAATCGTTGTAGGAAGCAGCATCAGTCATCGAGAAGTCATCGTACTAGATAGAAGATGACAAGGAAGCAGCAACTCGTCACACACTATCTCCACTCGACGCACTCTAAATTCAACAAAACCACCCCCCTGAACACACACTAGACGGACAACACTTGCACACTCCTGAACCAAGAACCCATATTATCCTGCGCTAACACAGCAACGACTCAATCAACTGCGACTATAGATGACACCCCGAACGCACGAAACACCAGAAGACAGGCGAACCGAAGTTAAACCAACCCCTCACAACAGGACTGGCGATCAACTTGACGACACCAAAGTAAGAACGCTTACATTTATTCATAGCTACTTTTTTACCTACTTCGTCACTGCTCTAATTATACTTTTCGTCGTCATAGCCATCAGAAGGCCGGCATTACTTACAACAGTTTGGCCGAACCAAAACGCAGACAAATGTTGGCAGATTCGCGATTACCTAGATTATTCATCGCAATACGCAGCACTGGTTGGAGCAATTCTCGCCGCTGTAGGAATTACGATAAATAACTCGAACTACTACGCAGAACTACTAACAAAATCACTGTCGAAGCCACGGCCGTCAATAATTCTTGCTGTAGTTCAGCTACTAAACTGCATGATTGTAGCCTCCATATTCATGTTGATATTCAAAGTCACACAAAAAGATTGGATCCCACTAATTATCGGTTTGGGATTCAATCTCATAGCGGTCATGTCTCCATTAATGTTAATATTTCTAGCTCAACGTTTAGTTAAGAGAAACGTGATGAAAAGAATTGAAATTATCGATGACGAAATAAACGAATTAGAAAGTTTATTCCTTGACTTGAGAAACACCTCCACACGATTAGGCCCACAGTACGGACGTCCTCGTAACACAGTTCCGAAAGACAAGCCATTTCGTTTTATGGCACGCATTCACCGCAGATCAAATTCCAGTTCGATTCCGTTCTGGATGGCGGTTATTATTGTTGTTGCAACTCCAATTGGAGCCGTGGTATCCGCTGTACATCTATTTTATAAAGAAGATTACCCCTATAGGTCGATAGTGAGCGGAATTGCAGCTACTTCAGTCCTAAGTATAGCAATATCGCTCCCAATTCTTTTTGTTCTCTGGTTGACCAGAGTAATTTACAAAGAATTTTTATTACAACCCCATGAGCGCTGGATCCTAATATCTGTGCACATCGCTTTACTAGCTTTCATAGAGGAATCAATATTTGAAGCAGTAAAGAGTGGTCTACTCGAGTACACTTCTGACTTACTTAAAGCGGTAGCTGCTACCGCAGTAATATGCATTTTCTCGTTATCTTTTATAATATCAACTTTATCGATGTTATGTGAGCGACGAAATTGGGATGGCGTATTCTATCCAAAGAATAAGTTTGCGAAACAAACATATGAGAGACTCAAAGTAGAAAGGCGAGACCTAGAGAAGCTCCGAAACCTTACATAAACATTCATTTATACAGAAATTTAGGGCACCCTATTAGGAGTTCCTTGTCGCCACACATAATGGCGACTAACTCTTGAGAGACTGCTAGAATACAAGCCAACTCAACCACCAATTAACTGCTGCTATAAACTGTGGTACTACAGTCACCTACTGTAACGTCCTGGACCAATACGACACCATTTGCGCCACGTCACCCGATCTACCGACGTTCCGAATCCAGAGGCTGATCCCGTTCCTGAGCATACGCCTGCGCTGACCTACCTACATCATAACCTACCCAGGAACTGCTCGCCGACGTCTACATCGTCTGGCAGGACGCCGCACTACGGAAATCTTGGTACCTACACACTGCAAGTCGACTCCGCATTGGAAAGCAGAGTGTCCCATCGTAGCGGGCCAGCCCAACTTGATCGTGACCGGTACCCAGTATGAGGGCTGATCCCGGGGCCGATCACTCTGAGTTCTATTCGACCAAGCACAAGTTCACTGGACTAGGCATATCCAAGTATGATCTCACCAGGTCGAACCGTTTGGTCGAGATCTCCGCCCCAAGGAAGTACACGTCCACAAAGAACCAAGATCCATCTCAGTCTACTCGACGCCCACACCACCATCAACCAGATTCACACAAACTCAAAAAGGGTATCGCCGGAACCTAAAACCTGGGGGCCCTACGCGCTGGCAAAAGAACGCACCAAACACCTTAACCTATACCCACCACAGCGCTTCTCAGGATCGCGCTCGTCTACACCTAATAAATTAGCCTCTACACTCCAGTAAAATCAATAATTCAGCTTCTTTACTATACTAACCAATATTCTAGCCGGCTCATTCTGGACAGTCGGTAATTTTGTTTGATGGAGCTTTCGTTGAACTAGGAAATGTGTAGCGACGTGACTTAAGCGCAAAGACTAACTGACTTAAATTGTCAGACATCTGTGACTTCACCGACAAGACCCGCAGCAATTCCCTCTCATTTTTATCCAGGCAGCGCAGCACTTCATCATAATCTTCCCCAGTTACTCCCCCATCTCTGATCTCCTGTTCTTTTGTGATTGCTCTAGACGAGCCTGGGAACATTATTTCGTCAGGCTTCCAATACTTTCCAATTATGTTATCTCGAGGTGCCGCAACAATAAACCTACCTGCATCATTACTCACACCATCATCCTGAATTAAAAATATATGAAGTCGATACACATGAACATCAAGGTAATCTGTCCGTTTCCCATTAGAACTTCCCTCGAGCTCCTCTGATGAATTATCAGATAACGAAATGTTAATATTAAAGTTGACAGATTCATTTATTCTTACTTCGTGGCGTATGGTTGCGTCTATCGAAGTACCTGGCTCGACGTCAACAGGAAGAACTACATCGTAACAAAAGTCGACAGGAACCGGTCCGCTCCCGTAGGTGCAAGCAGCGAGGTGAGCATAATCTTCAATAACGATGTGTGCCTTTGTGAACAGTACGGCAGCGTTGCCACTGTTTCTGATTGTAAAATTGACTCCTCCGGGATTCTGTCTCAAATCGCTCCCTTCTCCAGCATCGTGCGGACTGTACACTTCAGAAGTGAACTGTAGTTTCGGCTTGGGAAATATCGATTGACATTGAGTGACAACTGCAAAGGGGACAGTCGCGACACCCATCACAGCCAAAAACGTCTTAAGTATTGCTTTTCTTCTCGATAACCGGAAATGCTTAGTATCGGAATTGTGTTCGAGGTTATTCTTCTCGAGTCTTTCCACCCTTCTCGCTAGTTCATTTTGCTTTTTTTTAAACGATTTCCAGGTTCCCATAAACTACCCCTCCAACCTTGACCTATGTTTCACAGTGTGTCTGCGTACACAAATCATATCACCCAATAACTTAAGTAACTCAGGTCGTTATAAGATTGCAACAGTGTCGGTTATACGTGCGTTCAGTAGGTTCTATCGTATTTTGGCGGCTACATGTAATCATTTTAAAGTCTCGCGTTCACGAAATACGATCAGCGAAATGTTTTGCATACTTTTGGAGTTATCCTTTAATTTAATACATTGCACACCAACAAACCAAGTGCAAGAATTTTTGGGCGCCTTGCCGTCTCACTTCACCGCAGACGCAATAACTACTTACATGTAACGACGCATACACTCAAGCGTAAGGTTGTCTATATCAGCGAGCACGCCGAAGCACTAAATCAACACATCAAATCTCTAAGTCGCCAAGTCGGTTCACTAAGTACAGTCACCCCAATTGATAACTCATCACTGTCGCTCACCAATACATCTGATAGGAGAACTCAAAGAACTACCATTGCAAGAGTTCCACCGACGAGCAGCGCCAGCCCCGCAAGGTAGCGTCTACTGACCGCCTCTCTCAGGACGAGGGCGGAGAAGAGGACGGTGACGAGCACGCTCAGCTTGTCGATGGGGACCACCACGCTGGCGGGCCCATCCTGGAGGGCCCGGTAGTAGCAGAGCCAGGAGGCACACGTCGCAGCCCCGGAGGCGAGGACGAAGCCGAGCTCACCTTTCGGCACAGTGCGGACCTCGTGGAGTTTCCCAGTGACAGCGACCATCACCCAGGCCATCACCAGGACCACCCCGGTGCGGATCGCGG
>ERZ773022.2120-NODE-2120-length-12366-cov-20.593047_pt1 | contig 12366 bp, 6 predicted proteins | sample MGYA00580839_ERZ773022 | MGnify/ENA primary metagenome ERZ773022 (study PRJEB29015, sample SAMEA2738020) | human oral metagenome | biome: human oral; feature: human-associated habitat; material: dental | place: China | collected 2044 ... | reverse complement strand
GGCCCGCGGAGAAATTATGCACGCGCATGGGGGCAGAGTAGCCGGGATGCGGCGGCGAGCGCACGAGCGCCCCGCGCCCTGCACATCGCCGGCCACGGGTCTGTGCGGCCCGCCGGCTCCGGCGTTCCCACCAATAATGATGCTCACCACGGCGGAACGCGCTGCTCATTCGCGTCGTGTGCCCGCGCTACCATTGCCGATAATGCTGGTAACAGAGGCAGTTCGGACTGGCAGCACGATCGGTGGGAGCGAACGATCCCGAGAGGAGTGAGATAGGTGGCACGAGCAGACCTGCTTCTCGACCTGGTCGAGGCCGAACGGCGCGGCGACCGGGATCGCTTCCGGGTCGTCGTCGAGGGCCTCATCGCCGAGGAGCGCGCCAACCAGCACCACCTGCTTGCGGACCGCCTGTCCGAGATCATCACGACGACGGGGCAGTGGCTGCCACGTGACGACCACGCAGCATCGGCGCGTGACCTCGTTCACGAGGTGGTGGCGCGACGGCGTCTGGAGGACCTGGAGCTGGCACCCGTGCCTCACCGTGTCATCGCCGAGCTCGTCGAGGAGCAGCAGCGGGCAGACCTGTTGCGCAGCTACGGGATCGAGCCCCGGCATCGGCTCCTGTTGGCGGGCCCGCCCGGCAACGGCAAGACGAGCGTCGCCGAGGCCATCGCCGCTGAGCTCATGCTGCCGCTCTACGTCATCCGCTACGAGGGTGTGGTTTCCAGCTTCCTCGGCGAGACCGCGGCCCGTCTGGACAGCGCCTTCGAGTTCGTTCGAACCCGCCGCTGCGTGCTCTTCTTCGACGAGCTCGACACAATTGCGAAGGAGCGGGCGGACGAGCATGAGACGGGGGAGATCAAGCGCGTCGTCTCCACTCTGCTCCTCCAGATCGACCGCCTGCCCCCGCACGTCGTCCTCGTGGGCGCGACCAACCACAGCGAACTTCTGGACCGGGCGGCGTGGAGGCGGTTCCAGGTGCGTACAGAGCTCGCCCCGCCCTCCAGAGCGCAGGCGACCAGGTTCCTGGAGCGGCTTGCGAACCGGTTCGGCGGGGATCTCGGGTACGCGCCGCGCACACTGGCCGACAGGCTCGCCGGCGCGAGCTACGCGGAACTGGAGGAGTTCGCCATGGACGTCCGACGTCGAACGATCCTTGAGGCGCCTGGCGCCGATACGCGCCGGATCGCGAAGGAACGCCTTGAGCACTGGCAGGGCTCGGTGCGGTCGTGACCGATCAGATGCGGCCGCTCCTGGCGTTCAACCCTCCGCGCGTAGCCAACCGCGAGTCGCAGTCACGTTGGATCCCGACGCCTGCGGGACCAGGAGGTCAACGGCAGGGCGAACGCCTGAACCCGAAGTTCACGGAGCTTGTCAACGCCTTCGACGCGCAGCGCGTGGCAAGCGGAGTCGGCACCCCGGCCGAGACGGACCCATCCCTCGTCGTCGTCCTCGACCTCGCCGGCTCCGTTCATGACTTTCACAAGGCTGTCAAGAAAGTTGAGGGCCTTGAGTTCCTCGCCGAGATAACCGGCGACGACGCCGAACCGGACGACGACTTCTACATAGCGGACGGCAAGACGGGCCGCGCTAACAAACCGGTTCCGCACTCGCTCTACCTGGTGATGTCGAACGCCAAGGCGATCGACCAGATGCTCAGTCTCTTCAAGCGATGGCAAAAGGATCCGAAGACCACTTTCGAGCACGGTCTCAACAAGTTCAAGAACGTCTTCGCCCAGTTGGTGAACCTGCGCCGTTGGGGACCTGAGGACCGCGTGCGAGAGACCGGCCTTCTCGACCACTGGCGCGAAACGATCGCCATGATCGGCCAGTCCCACAGTAGTCCCGTGCGGGTGGAGATCGAGTTGTGGTACCACCGTGACCGTGGGCGACGGGTTGCCGCCGAACGCACCGTCACGCAGATCCTGAATGACTGCGACGGGAAGGTCGTCAGCCGGGCACGGATCGAGGAGATCGGCTATCACGCCCTTCTCGCAGAACTTCCTCGCCAGCAGGTCGAGGACGTCATGCGTCAAGGTCCTCAGGCGATCCGGATTCTCACAGCGGAGGACGTCATGTTCGTCAGCCCCTTCAAGCCCATGAGCATCTCGTCGCCTCACCCCTCGGAGACCGGATCCGCTTCTTTCCTTACCGAGGGCCCCAGAGACAGCAAGCCACGGATCGCGCTGTTTGACGGGCTTCCCTTCCAGAACCACGACGCCTTGGCAGACAGGTTGATTGTCGATGACGCCGACGACGTCGCGGACGGCTACCAGATCGCCGCACGCTCCCACGGCACCGCCATGGCGTCCCTCATCATCCATGGGGATCTCTCCGCCCCGGGAGAACCGCTGCACCGCCCGGTCTACGTGCGACCGATCATGCGCGCCGAGGAAACGGTGCCCGGACAATCTGCCGAACGCGTCCTGCCCGACACCCTGTTCGTCGACCTCCTTCACCGTGCCGTGAGGCGGCTCTTCGCAGGAGAGTCGGGACGGGAGGCATGGGCCCCGAGCGTACGTATCATCAACCTGTCGATCGGGGACGGTGCCCGTCCTCTCGCGCGGAGAATGAGTCCCGCTGGGCGGCTGCTGGACTGGCTCGCCCTCGAGTTCAACGTCCTGTTCATTGTCAGCGCGGGAAACCATGCCGACCCGATCTCGCTTCCCCGGGATGCGACGGCGGACGCGAGCAGCGCCAGGTCAGCGGTGGAGCACGCGGTCCGTGACACTGAGATTCTCCGTGGCATCCTGCCGCCAGCGGACTCCATGAACGCGTTGACCGTCGGCGCGGTCCACGCCGACGCGGCACCCGATCCACCCGAATCCGCGACTGTCTGGGATCTCACCAGGCCCGGCGCACCTGCGCTGTACTCAGCGACAGGACCCGGCGTCGCACGCTCGGTCAAGCCGGATCTGTACCACGTTGGCGGACGTCTCCTCTTCGCCAGGCCGCTGCCGTCATCGGACGCCATGGTCAACCTGCAGGAGGCTCGGACGGGCCGGACGGGTCCCGGTGTGCAGGTTGCCGCGCCCTCTGAGGGAGGACGGACCAACCGGACGGCCTTCGGCTGCGGTACAAGTCATGCCGCGGCACTCGTGACACGCGAGGCCAGCTCGCTCTTCGACATCCTTGAGGCGGAGCCCGACGAAGGCGCGCGAGCGCTCCCTGACGACCTTCATCCCCTTCTCGTTCGAGCACTGCTCGCCCACGCCTGTTCCTGGGGTGACTGGGGGACGGCAGTGTCCCCACAGTCATCACGTAAGGCGCTGACTCCGCTGTTCGGTTACGGCCGGCTTGACCCGGAGCGCGCTCGGGGCGCGGTCAACCGGGCGGTGGTCATCGCCGGCAATGAGATCGGCGTTAATAAGCGTCACACGTACGAATTGCCGCTACCCTTGTCGATCCGCAGCAAGGCAGAATGGCACCGGTTCGTCATCACCCTCGCCTACTGGGCGCCTACGACCCGCGGTCTCAATACCTATCGGGCGGCCAAGGTCTACTTCAATGCGCCCAACATGAGCTTAGGAAACGGAAGTCGGATTGACGCCGACTATTACGCCGTGCAGCGCGGGAGCCTCCAACACGAGGTCATCGATGGCAGCAAGACAATGAGGTTCGGCGACGGGGACACCTTCCCGATCCACGTCGAGTGCATGCGTGACGGTCAGAAGGCCGGCCATATCGAACGCATCCGCTACGCCCTTGTCGTCTCGGTCGAGACAGCGACCTCCACATCATCAACGATCCACGACGAGGTTCGCTCGGGCCTTATCCGGCAGCGCGTCCGGAGCACCGCTCAGCAGCGTGAACGGGTGCGTCTGACCTGAGTCGTCTCACCGACCTCACACCGCTCTGAAGACGCCCGGACCGCGGCACGTACCTCAGTCTCGAACGGTCAGGGGCGGCAGGCCCTCCACGATCTCCTGGGTGCGGACGGACACGGTGGTGACGCGGGCGATGAGGTCGAGCAGGTAGAGCGGCTGGGCGGGGGCGCCCGGCTCGGCCCCTGCACCCTCGTCCATCCAGGCATTGGGGTCGTTGACGATGCCGGAAGCCTTGTCCGTCGTCACCCGATAGCGGTCGATGAGCCAGTCCAAGCCGCTGCGCGAGCCGAGCAGGTAGTGCTGCGCCACCTCGGGGATACCGGAGACGGTCACGTGCTCGTTGTAGACGATGCTCGTCTTGTCATTGATGCTCTTGCCGTCAACCCGGGTCTTGGCGTAGCGCATCTTGGTCACGCGCAGGAGCGCGGGCTTGATCCGCAAACGCTGCGCCCACGCCAACTCGGTGCCGTCCACGGTGAGCGTAAGCGGCCAGGGCTCGACCTGCTCGTAATCGAGGTGCAGGTCCGCCAACCCTCGCCCGGCCGTGGCGAGGGCGATGAAGTCCTCGCGCGTGGCCACGAGCGGCAGGCGCGGCAGGGACTTCTTGAGGTCCGCGGCGTAGCGACTGCGGTACTCCGGATGATGCAGGAGGCCGTAGACGTAATAGAAGATGTCCGCCTTATCGACCTCGGACCCGTAGGCGGCACGGTAGGTGAGCAGAGTGGCGTCGGTGATGTTGTCGACGCGCCGGTAGTTGCCGATGACCTCGCCTTCGGTTTCGACGGCGGCCGAGGATGTGGGCGACCCAAGGCCGTCGAGGTCGAAGCCGTCATCCCCGGCGGCGTGCCGACCGGAGACCTTCTCCCACGTCCAGCGGGGGAAGAACTGGCCCGTATCCAGCAAGTGCAGATTCGGTACAAAGTCAACAACCAGAGCGCTGAAATCATGGTGTGAGCTCACACCGGTCAAGTAAAACCCCAGATTGCCGTGCGCCGGTGTGGGGAACACATTGTAGAGCCCGTACACCATGTCATTGAGTGATCGATCAAAACAAACATGTTGCTTCACGAAGGGCCGGTACATACCCAGGAACAGACGACCTGGATCGTACGAATACCGACGACGCTGGACCACATGAGTCTTGTCTGCTCGGTTCCAGGAGAACAAGCTTGGATCAAGGAACTCCGGCTCGGCACCACGTCGCGCCTGCTCGTTGTAGTAGTCCACCATCCTGGCCACTCTCTCCGAGAGCTGCGGGAGGGAGTACGAGTAGACCCAGGCGTCACGGGCGGTCGCAAGCCCACGGCTCCGCATCCGGAATACCCCATTCTGCTCGTTCTTCCCACCGATCGGCTGCCAGGTCCCGTACCTGGGGTCGCGCTGGTTGACCCAGTCGCCGGCCTCGTTGGGGACCAACTCGTCCCAGTCCATCTCCTCCAGGCGCGAGCCCTCCACGATGGCGAGCTTATCCTCACGGCTGAGGTAGTCGCCGATGTCCCGGTAGTGGATGACGGCCGGACCCGTGTGGGCGGGATCCTTGACGAGGAAGGTCACCGCCACAGTCGCCCGCGAACTCGCCCCAAAGACCTTACCACCCTCCTTCCGGGAAAGGTCCCCTGCAGTGCGCTGGTTGCCCCGCAGGTTAAAGACGTAGACGTGCGCGAACTCCTCGACCAAGCTCAAGCGCACGCCGTCGGCCGTGTTGGCGTCAATGAAGCCGCCGTTCGTCACAAAGCCGATGACCCCGGCGTCGCCCAGACGGTCGCTCGCCCAGCGGATGGCCCGCAGATAGGAGTCGTACAACGAGTTCTTGTTGACGCCGGTGGATCGCTTCGCGTAGGTCTCAGTGATCCGCCAGTCCAGGCAGGGGTAGGGCTGGTTGGCATTGTTTTCATTCGCCGACTTCTGTCCCACCGAGTACGGCGGGTTGCCCACGATGAGGCGGATGTCCAGCGCCCGCTGCGCCTCGGCACGGTCGTTGTTGGCCACGAAGATGCTGCGGTCCAGAACGTCGTCGTCCTCACCCATCTGGAAGGTATCCGTCAGAACGATCCCATCGAAGGGCACATAGGGTGCGCTGGCCTCTTCTCCACCGCGAGTGCCACCAGCGCTGCCGACGCCGTCGTCGGAGCTCCCGACCTCCGCCTCGACACCCATCGCGCAGTCGCGATACGCCACCTCGATGTTGGCGGTCGCGATGTAGTAGGCCAGCAGTAGAATCTCATTGGCGTGCAGTTCACCCGCGTACTTGCGCGCCAGGTCCGAGGGCGAGATGAGCCCGGACTGCAGGAGCCGGACGATGAAGGTGCCCGTCCCGGTGAAGGGATCGAGGATGTGCACCCCCTCATCGGTCACGCCGCGCCCGAAGTGCTTGCGAGACAGCCAGTCGACGCTGCGCAGGATGAAGTCGACGATCTCCACCGGCGTGTAGACGATGCCCAGGGACTTCGCCGTTGCGCGGAAGGCCTGGGAGAAGAACTTCTCGTACAGCTCGGTGATGACCCTCTGCTTGCCCTCGGCGTTGTCGATGCCAGCGCAGCGCTCACGCACCGAGGCGTAGAAGCTTTCTAGCTGCTGCGTCTCCGCCTCAAGGCTAGCGCTATCGAGCACGGCGAGCATCCGCCCCATCACCTGCGCCACCGGATTCGCTGCCGCGAAGTCGTAGCCGTCGAACACGGCGTCGAAGACCGGCTTGGTGACCAGGTGCTGGGAGAGCATGTCGATGGCCGACGCCGGGGTGATCGAGTCATTGAGGTTCGCCCGCAGGGCCGTCAGGAACTGCTCGAAGTCGCTGGCGACCGCTGGGTCCTCAATCCGCTGCTCCAAGCGCTTACGGTGTCGCGCCGCGATCTGAGCGACGTCCTCAGCCCACTGCTCCCAGTAGCGGCGAGAGCCCACCTTCTGCACGAGCCGCGCGTAGATCGCGTCCTTCCAGCGCCCCAGGGAGTCAAGGTCAAAGCCCATCTGGACGCCCCGCCCCGCTCGACCGCCGCTCACGTCGTCGTGCTCCCCGCCGGGTTCGCCGCCCGGCGCGAAGGGGTCGATGATCGCGACCTTATCCGGTTTGGACCGGTTGAGGTCGATCTTGTTGACCATGGCGTCGAAGCGCTCGTCGTGGGCGCGCAACGCCTGAAGCACTTCCCACACGACCCGGAAGACGTCGTTGTCCGCCAGGACCTCCTCCGGCGCCATGCCCGTCGGGATGGCCACCGGCAGGATGATGTAGCCGTACTTCTTGCCCGGAGCCAGACGCATAACACGGCCCACGGACTGGACGATGTCGACCTGCGACTTGCGCGGGGACAGGAACATGACCGCGTCCAGCGCCGGGACGTCCACACCCTCGCTCAGGCAGCGGGCGTTCGTCAGGATCCGGCACGACGACGTGCCGTCCTCCGTCACCTCGTCCGCACGCTCTGACGACGACGCCTTCCGCCCGGCACCTGTCCGCTCGGTGCCCGAGACCGCGCCTGGTCCGGCGCCGTCGGCGAGCCAGGACAGCAGGGATGTGCGCTCCAAGATGTTCATCTTCCCGTCCACATGACGCACCTCGACCGAGGAGAGCCGGGGACCGGCGCCGCCGTCGGGCTCCGACAGGGTGCGCCGGTAGTCCTCGGCCACCCCGTTGAAGGAGGAGGCGAAACGCTTGGAAGCCTTGATATTCCGGGCGAAGGCGACTGCTGTGCGCATCGGCTGGGCATCCGCCCCGAAGTCCCCCGCCTCGACGCTGCGCTTGGCCAGGGCGTTCCAGCAGCCGACGATGCGGGCGGCGTCGTCGAGCTTCAGTTGCCCGTCCTCGGCGAGGGAGGACTGGAGTTGAGCGGCGACCTGGTCCTCGGAGACGGTGAGGACCAGCACCTTGTAGTCGGTGAGCAGGTTGCGGGAGACCGCTTCGCCGAAGCCCAGGCGGAACAGCTCCTCGCCGTAGAGGTCCGCGTCATCCATCGAGGCGAGGAGCGCGTCCTTGCGACTGGCCTCGGCCTTGGTCGAGTCGTTGTAGATACGGGACGTGGCCGTCATGTACAGGCGCTTGACGGCCTTGAGGTAGGCGTTGTCGTGGACGCGGACGAAGGCGGACTCGTCCGTGCCGGCCAGTGTGGCGCCCGTGGTGCGATGGGCCTCGTCGCAGATGATGAGGTCGAAGGTCGGGGCTCCCATCTTCTGGGCCCGGGCGACGACGTCGATGGACTGGTATGTGGAGAAGACGACCGTCATCGGGGCGGCACCGTCGACGGGTGCCGCCCGCTGAATCAGGCGCTGGGCGAGGACGTCGGCGTCGGTGGTGGCCGGGATCGCCAGGTCCACCACTGAGATGTCCTCGCTCAGGGAGTCCTTGCTGTGTTCCTTACCGACTTTGGCGTCCGAGCAGACCGCGAAGGAGCGCAGCGGGACCTCGGCCTCCGCGCTCCACTCACGCAGCGTCTGCGAGAGCAGGGCGATAGAGGGGACGAGGAACAGCACCCCCCCCCCGCCAGCGCGCGAGCTGCCCCGCCTGCCCCCCGCCAGCGCCGGCCATCGCCTCGGCGATGCGCAGCGAGGTGAGAGTCTTGCCGGTGCCGCAGGCCATAATGAGCTTGCCCCGGTCGGCTGTCACCAAGCCCTTGGTGACAGCGTCGAGCGCTCGCTTCTGGTGCTCGCGCAGCGCCTTGCGACCGACGCGGACCATGACCTCGGGGGTCTCCAGGCTGAAGGAGTCCCAGTCGATCGTCGAGCTGAACAGATCCTCCAGACCGATGCGTGACACCGGGATGATGGCCTGGCGGGCGACGGTCTGCTCCGCCGCACGGTTCCAGTGCTCCGTCGTCGAGACGAACAGGCGCGAGGAGAACTCACCCGTGCCGGACTCGGCGAGGAAGGTGTCGACGTCCGCCTTCGCGACCGTGTGCGTGGGGTCGTAGAACTTGCACTGGACGGCGCACAGCTCGCCCGTCTCCCGCTCACGGGCGACGAGGTCGATGCCACGGTCCGGTCGAGTGCCCCGGCCGGGCCAGTCGGACCACATCCACACCTCGTCGAAGCGCTCGGCATAGCGCGGATCCGTCAAGAGGAACTGGCGCACGAGGCGCTCGAAACTCGTGCCCTTGCCACGCTCGGTCCTCGCCTCGAAGTGCAGGTCGTCCAGGATCGCGCCGATGCTCTGCTTGCTCACGGCATGAGCATACGTGTGGCGGTCCTAGACCTGCGAAGCACCCGGCTGCGCCCTCAGACGCGCCCCTCCTGCCGGCCTCCATCAGCGCAGGAGCGTGAGACCCTCCCATGGTCGACGACGAAAGTGAGCGTCAGGAGCCGACGAAAGTGAGCGTTTAATCCCGACAATTGTGAGCGCAGCACCGCGGAACGTCAGGTCTGCCAAGAGATCCGGGCGCACCTCGCCCAGCGCCCCGAGTGCTCTCAGCACCGTCTCAGCACGGAGGCGTTCCGGGCGCTTCGCCGCGCCGCGCCCGGGGGACACCCGCCACCTGCTGTGGCTGCGCGAGCGCCTGGGCGAGCGCCTCGCCGACGCCGTCGTGATCACCACCGGCCGCCACGCCTACCGCGATGAGGACGACGTCGCCGTCGTGCCCGCGGCCCTGCTGGGCCCGTGAGCGCCCCGCCCCGCCCGGTGGGCCGGGCCCGCGAGCGCCCGCGGCACCGCGCCCCCGGCCTCACAGCCACAGGGGCGCGAAGCCCGGACCCGCACCCAGGCGCCGCTCCTCCCCCGGCCTCACAGCCACAGGTCCCTGCGGGGGCGCGCCGCCGCGGCGGCCCCTACGGGCACGAGCCCGAGCATGCGCCGCACGAGGCGCTCGGGCGCGAAAAGCTCGCGCCATTCGAAGCGCTGCACATCCCAGCCGATGCGCCGCAGCGCCAGCTCGCGCCGCTTCTCCGCGCGCAGGTCCTCGGGCGTCGCCGTCTTGCCCAGCCCGTCAAACTCCCAGTCGAATACGAATTCCTCCAGACTCAGGTCCAGGAAGTAGGTGCGCCCGTCCACCGCGACCGGGCGCTGCGTCACCGGGTCGGGCAGCCCCGCCGCCGCAACCGCCCACCGCAGGACGCTCTCACCGGGCGATTCGGCGAGCGGGTCCGCGAGCGCGACGGCGACCCTCGCCCGGCACGCCCCCCGCCTCGGCCCCTGGCGCTCCACCATGCGCGCCAACCGGGCGCGCGCCTCGGCCACCGGCACCGGCGTCGTCGCCCCGCGCGTCCGGCGGTCCGGCCGGCACACGGCGCGCAGGGCGGAGTCGATGATCGGCAGGGACTCGCGCACGCTCAGGTCGAAGGCGCAGTCCATGGCGGTGCGCAGCGGCGTCGTCACCCTCAGGCCGCTCACGACGGCGACCTCGTCCGGCATCGGCGCGATGAGCGAGCGCGTGAGCCCGACGACGGCGGCCGGGCGCCCGTCGACACTCAGGGCCGGGAAGCGGTACGGGCGGCGCGAGACGCTGGCCGGGGTCGCCAGCCGGATGCCCGGCTCCTGCCTGAGCGAGGCGAGCCCGAGGACGACGGCGGCCGCCTCGTGGGTGAGGGCGATGGCCGACGGCACTGCGCGCAGGGCGGCGGCGCACCGCGCGAGGGTCAGCTGCCGGCGCGCCTTCCACGGGGGTGCGCCCCGGGGAGGTTGGGGAAGGTAGACGCCGCGACCCACCCGCACGAGGTCGGCGCGTTTACCGAGGTCCCGGGCGGTTCGCTCGGAGGCGAAGAGGAGGCGTGGCGGCTCGGGCGGGGTCGGGTAGATCTGGTTCTCGGGGCTCATGCACCCAGAGTCCGGGATCACGCCGCGGCCCGCAGGACGCCGTCGCCGACCTGTGGACGGGGGTGTCGCCGCGGCCGCCTGTGGAGCCCGGGACGCTGCGCACGGGGGCGTACGGGACCGCACGGGGGCCTTGTCGCCGAGATGTGCACTTTGCACTCGAGAGTGCAGTTCCAACCGTCATTCTCGAGTGCAAAGTGCACATCTCGACGGCAAAGTGCACATCTCGGCGAGAAGGCCCGCGCGCCCCGGGGATGTCGGGGAGGTCGGAGCTGTCGGGGGATGTCGGGGCTATCGGGGGAGGTGGACGCCGCACCCCGGGGAGGGCGAAGGAGGCAGACGCCGCGCCCCCGCGCCGACCCTCACTCGCCCCCGCGCGCCGCCCACCAGGAGCGCAGGGCCTGGCGGGCCAGCTCCTCGCCCACAGGCCCCTTCTCCATGCGCAGGTCCAGCAGGAAGCGGTAGGCCTCGCCCACCACCGGCCCGGGTCCCACCCCGAGCTCGGCCATGATCTGCTCGCCGTCCAGATCGGGCCGGATGGCGGCGAGCTCCTCGGCGGCGGCGAGCGCCGCGATCCGCGCCTCGAGGTCGTCGTAGGCGGCGTCGAGCATGCGGGCCCGGCGCCGGTTGCGGGTGGTGACGTCGGCGCGCGTGAGCCGGTGCAGGCGCTCGAGCAGCGGCCCGGCGTCGGCCACGTAGCGGCGCACCGCCGAGTCCGACCAGCCGGCCTCGGCGTAGCCGTGGAAGCGCAGGTGCAGCTCCACCAGCCGGGTGACGTCCTTGACGGTCTGCTTGTCGAAGCGCAGCGCCGTCAGCCGCTTGCGCGTCATGCGCGCCCCCACGTGGTCGTGCCCGTGGAAGGTGACGGTGCCGTCGGGCAGGAAGCGCCGCGTGGCGGGCTTGCCGACGTCGTGCATGATGGCCGCCAGGCGCAGCACGAGGTCCGGGCCGGGCACCGGCCCGTCGGGGCCGGTCTCCAGGTCGATGGCCTGGTCGAGGACCGTCAGGGTGTGCTCGTAGACGTCCTTGTGGCGCCGGTGCTCGTCGACGGTCTCGACCAGGGCGGCCAGCTCGGGCAGGACGACGTCGGCCACGCCGGTGTGCACCATGAGCTCCAGCCCCCGCCGGGGCCGGGGCGCGAGCAGCAGGCGCTCCAGCTCGGCGCGCACGCGCTCGGCGGAGACGATCTCCAGGCGCGGGGCCATCTCGGTCATGGCGTCCATGACGTCCATCTCGACGTCGAAGCACAGCTGGGCGGCGAAGCGGGCGGTGCGCATAATGCGCAGCGGGTCGTCGTCGAAGGACTGGACGGCGCCGGCGGGGGTGCGCAGGACCCCGGCGCGCAGGTCGGCCAGGCCGCCGCAGGGGTCGACGAGCTCCAGGTCCGGCAGCCGCAGCGCCATGGCGTTGACGGTGAAGTCGCGGCGGGTGAGGTCGCCCTCGAGCGTGTCGCCGTAGGAGACGGCGGGCTTGCGGGAGCCGACCTCGTAGGCCTCGGTGCGGTAGGTGGTCACCTCGACGATGATGTCCCCCTTGCGGGCGCCGATGGTGCCGAAGTCCTTGCCGATGTCCCAGCAGGCGTCCCCCCAGGACTCCAGGATCGCCTCGGTCTGGTCGGGACGGGCCGAGGTGGTGCAGTCCAGGTCGTGGGGGGTCAGGCCGAGGAAGGCGTCGCGCACCGGCCCGCCGACGAGGGCGATCTCGTGGCCGGCCCGCGTGAACAGGTGCCCGAGGGCGGCGAGGCAGGGCGGCAGCTCGGCGAGCGCGGCGCGGGCCGTGGCGGTCAGGCCGCGGGCATCGGCCTCGGGC